>Ga0137418_10000082_pt1 | contig 64605 bp, 55 predicted proteins | sample CZODoug3_1_2_16f_FD_122242 | JGI IMG/M metagenome (GOLD analysis project Ga0137418, IMG submission 122242) | Vadose zone soil fungal communities from Angelo Coast Range Reserve, California, USA - CZODoug3_1_2_16fungal (Hybrid Assembly) | ecosystem: Environmental > Terrestrial > Soil > Vadose...
TATGAAGTCCAATCGCTGCTCGGTGTCGGCGGAATGGGAGAAGTCTACCGGGCGCACGATCCGCGTCTTCAACGCGATGTTGCGATCAAAGTTCTGCCCAGCATATTCGCCAGCGATCCGGACCGCCTGCGCCGCTTCGAGCAAGAGGCCCGGGCCGCGGCGGCATTGAACCATCCCAACATTCTGGCCATCTACGACCTGGGCACAACAGAGAAGGGCGCACCCTACGTCGTTTCGGAATTGCTCGAGGGCGAGACCCTCCGAGAATGCCTCCGCCGGGGACTTTTGCCCCTGCGCAAAGCCGTGGACCTGACGTTGCAGATTACCGGCGGTCTTGCGGTCGCTCATGACAAGGGCATTATCCATCGTGACCTCAAGCCCGAAAATCTGTTCCTGACCCTAGACGGGCGTCTGAAGATCCTCGACTTTGGCCTGGCCAAGCTGGTTCGGAAGCTCGGCTCTTGTTCTTCCGATGCCCCGACCCTAGCACGGGAAACCGCCGCCGGAGTCGTGATGGGGACCGTGGGATACATGCCGCCCGAACAGGTGCGCGGATTGGCGGTCGACCAGCGCTCCGACATTTTCGCCGTGGGCGCGGTCGTGTACGAGATGCTTTCGGGTGTGCGCGCCTTCCACGGCGACACTGCAGCCGACACGATAAGCGCCATCCTGTGCCGCGACCCGGCGCCCTTGTCGGAGGCAAATCCGGCCGTCCCCCCGGCATTCGAGCGGGTAGTGCGGCGATGCCTGGAGAAAAACCCCAACGAGCGTTTTCACTCGGTGCGTGACGTTTCCTTCGCTCTTGAGGCGATCTCAGACCTGCCAGGGTCGCACGCAAGCGGGCGCGCCACAGTTCCTGAGAAAGCCCTCCCGCCCGCCCACCGCCGCTCTCTGTACGCCGCCGTGCTCGCTGCCTTGGCGCTCTCGATGGCGGCTGGATTCATGTACTACCGCGCGAAGCTGAGACCGTCCGCGCCGCAAGAATGGGAACAACTGACAAACTTCTCCGATTCTGTCGTCGCGCCGGCTTTGTCGCCGGACGGGCGCATGCTGACTTTCGTCCGCAGCCCCAACACCTTCATCGGCCGGGGCAATGTCTATCTCAAGCTCCTGCCTCAGGGGGAGCCGGTCCAGCTTACGCACGACGACAACATGAAAGCGAACCCAGCATTCTCCCCGGATGGTTCGCGCATTGCGTACAGCGTCGCACCCACCTGGGATACATGGGTCGTGCCGCTACTCGGCGGCCAGACGCAGTCGATGTTGCCCAACGCCTCCGGGCTTACTTGGGTTGACGATCGGCACGTTCTCTTCTCCGAGATAAAGAGCGGTATCCACATGGCCGTCGTAACCGCCACTGAGAGCCGCGCGGATGAGCGCGACGTCTACGTTCCCACGCAGCAAACCGGCATGGCGCATCGCTCCTACCTGTCTCCCAATCACAAGTGGGTCCTGGTAGCGACGGAGATGGACAATGCCGGGAAGAAGCCCTGCCGCCTGGTTCCTTTTGATGGTGGCTCCCCGGGCAGAATCGTGGGGCCCCCGAACAGCCTCTGCACCTACGCGGCCTGGTCGAAGGACGGCAATTGGATGTTTTTTAGCGCGTTGAACTCGGGCCGCGGGTTCCACCTGTGGCGCCAGAGATTCCCCGACGGCGAGCCCGAACAATTCACCTTCGGTCCCACCGAACAGGAAGGCATCGCGATCGTGCCCGACGGTCGCTCACTGCTCAGTTCTGTAGGCCAGGCAAGTGGCATCGTCCTGGTACGTGACAAGTCAGGCGAACACCAGGTACCGTTCGAGGGTCAAGCGCGTCTGAGCGGCTCGAGGGCAATTTTTTCGCCCGATGGCGCGAAGATCTATTTCCTGGGGCGCCGGAGTCTCACGGAACCGGAAGAGTTGTGGGTCGAGGACCTGGTTTCCGGACTGGTCGAGCGGGTAGCTCCGGGGATGTCGACGGGCAATTCCTACGATGTTTCGCCCGATGGCAAGCAAATCGCTTTCGATTCATCCAATGCGCAGGGGCAGCCCCGTCTCTGGGTGGTATCGCTGGACCGGAGTCAGCCCCCACGACGACTGGAATCCACGTTCCCCGAGACCAATCCGGTATTCGGGCCCGCCGGCGATTTGTTTTTTCAGAGGGGAGAAGGCGAGAGTACGTATCTCTATCGCCGCAACCTGGACAGTGGAGAGGCGCGAAAAGTAATCCCTACGCCGATATCCGTCTTCCATACGATCTCTCCTGACGGCAAGTGGGTTGTGGCCGAGGTGGCGGTGACAGGTGAAGACAGGAAGCGGGGAGTCGTGGCCTATCGCCTCGACGACGGAGCGTCGAAGCGCGTCTGCCACAACTTGTGTGTCGTCAGCTGGACGCTGGATGGCAAGTTTCTTAACATCGGAATGTTCGGCGTCGGTGACGCCTCTTCCGAGTACAAAACCTTCGTCGTTCCCTTGCGTCACGGCGAGACTTTTCCCGATCTGCCTGCCACCGGTATCCAGTCGGAGAGTGACATGGCTCACCTCCGCGGAGTCCATGTGATTACGGAACTTGCTTATCCTGGTCCCGACGGCTCTCGCTATGCCCTCAGCCGTTGGGCGGTGCACCGCAACATTTACCGCATTCCGATCCCGTAGCAGGTTTGGATCAGCTGGGTCCGCGACAGTACAATGCGCGCACAATTTCTTCCGCCGGAGTGAAGCGCTTATGTCGAAGCCTGGACTTCTCCTCGCCGCCGTGCTGGCCGCCGCCGCGTTCTCTTCAGCCCAGGATCAGGACTTCAGCAAAGTTCAGATCAAAGTCACCAAGGTCGCCGGCAACGTCTACATGCTCCAGGGTGAAGGCGGCAACATCGGCGCTTCCGTGGGCGAAGATGGAATCGTCGTCGTAGACGACCAGTACGCTCCCCTTGCCGAGAAGATCCAGGCAGCCTTAAAAGGCATCACGGACAAGCCGATTCGCTTCATCATCAACACCCACTACCACGGGGACCATACCGGCTCAAACGAGTTCTTCCAGAAACAGGCGCCGATCATCGCCCACGACAACGTCCGCAAGCGCCTTGAGGAAGGCGGCACCGCCGGCAATCTGGCCTCAATCCAGTTTCCGGCGCAACCTCAGCCCAAAGCCGCGCTGCCCATCCTCACCTTCGACCACAATGTCACCCTCCACTTGAATGGAGAAGATATCCAGGTCATGCATCTTCAGGCAGGCCACACCGACGGAGACAGTGTCATCTTCTTCCCCAAGTCCAACGTCGTGCACATGGGCGATGATTTCCTGGTGATCGGCTTCCCTTTCATCGACCTCGGCGGTGGCGGCAGCGTGCGCGGCTTGATCGTTGCGCTGGAGGAGATCACGCCGAAACTCCCCCCTGACGTCAAGGTCATCCCCGGCCACGGTCCGATTTCGAACCTCGATGATGTCCGCGCCTACGTGAAGATGCTCAAGGAAACTCTCGCCGTGGTCGAGCAGGGCATAAAGCAGGGAAAGACCCTCGACCAGCTCAAAAAGGAAAAAGTCCTGGAACCCTGGAAGGACTGGTCGGGCCAGTTCATCTCCGCCGACGCCTTCATCGAAACGCTGTACAACGACCTGACCGGCAAGCCCGGCACATTCATCAAGCACAATTGAGGATGGCGCGGGTCCTTACCCGATTGCCCTCGCACGCACGCAGCGCTCCCTGGGCCTAAACTGTTCATCAAGCGGTGACGAGGGCAGTTTCAGAACGCTCTACCTCCTATCTCCTCCACCACTTGACGGGATAGGAGACAGAGCCCTCCAAAATTGCACCCCCCACCCCTTACGGTTGTGAAAACGGGGGCAAGCCATGACCAGCAAAGACAGTGTCTCGGACTTCTTGTGGCGATTTCTGCGCCTGTGCGACACGCTTCCGTTTGTAGTCTCGATCGCTTCGCCGGCGGATGAAGCGACGCGCCGGGGATTCCCGGCCTGCTTGCGGCTTACACACGGGGTCCAGTTCAGCAGCGCGGGCGACCTCTCTTCATTCGCCTCATCCTCATCTCACTCCAATGCAACGTAACGCTTCGGGGTCTCCTGCTTGCCACCTGTCGAGAAGCAGGGAGACAGGTCCACCTGAACTTGGATCCACCAGTTCCCCCAATCCGGGAGCTTCCAAAACTTCAAGCTCTCTGCTGATATTGCGATTTCTTCCCCCGGCGGTATGGTTTATTACGCTTGTATGTCTGCTCATTGTGGCCGCGAAGCGGATGAAAGCTGGATAACTGGTGAAACATCCCCATCACTCATTGACCATTGACCCAGCGGTGAGCGTAATGGCTGATGCAAACAGCCTAAATCACCCAGAATTGCCGACGAGCATGCTCGTGAGTGGAGCCGTGATTTCTAACGCTATTTGTTAAGCGCGCTGGTATGGCTGGCAACGCACAGCCATTTGCCGTTCAAGTAAACCCACGTGTCCGTGAAGCGCCCATAATGATCAAAGGGCTTACCTTTGTTAAGACCTTTGGCGTGGTAGATTCCGGCAACTACCGCCACATTGTCGTATAAGAAGATCCGCTCGTCACTATTGGTCATAAGGCTGGGAGAGTAGGAGAGGTCTTTGTTATCGGCCAGGAACTGGGCCTTGGTCATGAAAGTACCATCGTTGTCCGTACTGATGAAGGTATCGGCCACCAACCCGTCCAGCGCCTTCGAATCGTGATGCAACTGGGCCTGGTTCCAGGCATTCTCCAGCGCAAGCAATAAACTCTCGCTCCCGTGTGAGGACCTGGCAGGATTCTGAGCACTGGCCAGAGAGCCAGCGAGCCAGAGCAAGCACACGATAACTCTTATCTTCATCATCCCGATGCCTCTTAGTGAACAATCCATGCCAGCATAGTACCGGAATGCTGATTGATTCGGCGTAATGGGGCTTTGGGATTGTTGATGGAATATCCCCATCGCGCTCATAGCGGAGCGAAGCCCTGCACACGCAGCGGAGCGGAGGCGGCGCCCATCCACCCTCGACCTTCTGAAGCGGGGCGCTCTTTCATAATGCATTGACTGGTCGTGAGCGTAATCGCACTTGACGGGATCAGCGGATTCTTCTCCAAACAGTGCCGGATCGCGCGTGTTCAGGTCTCGAAAGGGTCAAGACTGCAATCCCGGCAACCCTGAATCTACGCAACCATGAGCCAATTTCCAACGCGTTCGCGCATTACCGAGTGAAAGACAGAATCAGCAACGAGGTGCTGATCCAGCTTACTCGCGAAGCAGACAAAGTATACGTAGAGGTTCAGGATCACGGCAGAGGAATATCGCCAGAACGATTGGCGGAAATTCAGCACCAACGCACTGGGGGTTGCCCCACACCCAGCCACCCAGCGGGCCATCCCCGCAACCGACGGTTGCCTCAATTCGAGATCACCTGCGTGCGCTCAATCGTTGTGGTTTTTCGTCCAGCCCGAGTCACGGTGCTCGCGGTTTAGTAAAGATACAAATAATATATATATTTGATGGGGCCGTTGGGGGCTGCAGGAGTCGGTACGACGTTCGTCCAGTAGGAATAGCAACGCGACGAAGCGCACTGGAGGTCGCCGAACTGGTTGAAATAGTAGTAAGCCGCTGCCATGGGCCAACGGGTTGTGTCGTTCAGCCAGGCGATCCGCATCAGGAATGTGTGGCTTAAGCCGTCGCTGCTCTGCGGGGAAGGGCCCATATCAGCGCGCAGATCTACACGGTGTATTTCATGCGCACTCTTGCTTAGTTATCGTTCATCATTGGCAGCCGGGCAGTTTGAAGCTGCCGATGCGGGTCTGCCATGGCCTGGTATCGCTAGGAGTTCCGCTGATCTGGTAATACTCGTTGACATACCAGAACGTGCAGTCGTCCGTCGGATCGACATTCATCGAAGTGTAGTCCCCCCAACGGGAGTTCGTTGTTGTCTGTACGCCCGAGCCGTTAATAATGGTCCCCTCACCGAGCGTCATCTGGGCCGGCGGGTCGGCGGCCAGCCGCCCGGTGTAGCGGATTCCGGGGAACACATCCACTCCGTTGACAACACTGTAGCCCAGAGCCATATTGCCTTGCGCATCCATGGCGATGCTGCCCATCCAGCGGTGCACGCCGTCATTCGGAGCATAGGTGCCCTGCTGGAATACTGAGAACCGCCCCTTCTTTCGCCGGATTTCGTACCAGCGCACGCCCGCTACGCCCGGAAGCGCCTCCACCGACTGGTTCGTCACCATCGCTTCGTAGTTGCCGAAGTTGCGATAGGCCAGGCGCCATGTCGGCCGCTGCCGGTAGGACAGGATGTCGAGGAACCGGCTTCCATCCGTGACGCCCGGCTGCGGCAGGCAGTCGCGGGCACTCGGAGGAAGCGAACCCGGGACGACGCCACACGGGAAGATCGAGTCAAACGGGGCTACCGGTAGTTGCGCGGATAGTTTCAGCGATGCGGTGGGCTGGCTCCGCCACCGGACCGACAACTCATAGACGTTCAGACCGTCGAAGGGCGCACCGTACGGACCGCCGTCGTCCATCGTTCCGACGATCGGAGCGGGGACGCTATCGTCCGAGTTTTCCCCGTCTATGTCTGCCGGAAGCAGGCCGTCGCCAATCTGTGAAATCGGCACCACCGCCGAGTCGAGGAAGAAGTGCACCATGCGAGCGTTCGGGTCGCCTTGCAGCATCTTTTGTTTTTCCAAGGCATATACGCTGATGCCATACTCAGTCGTATTGCCGAAATCGCGGGAAGTGAGCAGATACGACTTACCCCAAACCCCGTACTTTGGGTAGTCGGGGAAGAATGTCACCGGGCCTGGGGCCGAGGTGATGAACGCGTAGCGAAAGTACGCGCCGGTGGGATCTCCGGTCTGTGAAATTGCAACGCAATTATAGAAGGGCTTGCCGTTGTGGGTGCCGTCTGGATTCAGTCCGCTGGTGGTGAACTGGGTCAGGAGCCACCGATCCTGGAGTTGGTCGTACAGCACGATCGGGTCGCCTGACGGATCGGTGCAGTCCGGGACCGCGAAGCCGGCCCACAGCGACCCTGTGTCGACCGGTCCGAGCAGCAGCGTGCCGGTTTTGGAGTACACGGCGAACGCGAGATTGACCATCTCGACGTAGTGGTTCGGCCCCACATCGCCAACCGGGTCTGGGGGATTTACCCGGAACCCAAAGATGTTGAAATTGTCCTGGTTACTCAACCCTTCAAAGGTCAGTAGGGGACTGGGTATAGTTGCGGCACCCGCAGCCAGCTTGGAGCGCTGGATTGCTGCATCTCCGGAAAAACCCTTATCCTTTGCGACTGGACCACGCTCCGGTCGCACTTCCTGCTCGAAGGTTGAAGAAGATGGCGACATTCTGGCTGCTTGCGGCAGATTTCGCACTGCGGGCGACACGTCAAACGCGACTGCGGTGGAGAAGTGTGGCCGCGCGAGGGTGGATGACTGGGAGGAAGCGGAGGAGGTAAACAAGATCGTAAAGCTAACAAGGATCACAAGTGTTGAGGCGAAGGGAAAGGTCTTAGTGATTCTCATTGTATTTTCTCCAGAACGACGTCGGTTAAGCTAGCACCAAAGCTTGGTTGTGAGGGGCGTCTCTGTTGGAGATATCGCGGTGAATCTCACGTCCTTTTCGTCTAGAAGGATTGATTGAGGATTAGACGGGGTAGTCGCAGAAGGACGGCAAAACTGTGAACTTCGCATGACGCCCTCGAAGTACTTGCGAAGAGCAGAATGAACCTTGGTTGGACGCACTAATACTAACGCCGGGCGGATAGTTGTTGCAAACAGATGGCCATTACGCTCAGAACCCCTGTCATTGTGCCTAAGACCGTTTGCCGAAAGAAGCCACGGCCATGAAAGTCACGATTTGCCCTATGGCGGCAAGCGCCAACCACGTCCAAGTGTTCCGCGATGTGTGCTCATGATTCTTCGACGCGATGGCGACCGCCGCAATCAACGAGACAAACGCCATGAACATAAGAGGGGCTAGTACGAAACCAAATACATTCGCGTGAATCATCATCGAGACCGCGATTCCCGCCTCAGCGAAAGAAGGTGCCGATAGCTTCAATGCGGTCGCGGTTCGCATAGCGAGAGTATAGCTGTTGCAATCAGGCCATTACACTCAAAACCCCGGTCAACAATCCTCCCAGGGATTCCATCCCTCCGCTTGCTCACGCTTCAAGTCTTCATGAAGACTTGTGGTATGGTTCTCATTCGCGTCCGTGTTGGATGTTCGGCCCGTTGTGCAATTTGTCCAGGCTGTGCTTGTCCACATGGACAATCTTGAAGATTCGCCTTCCCGTCAGCAATTTGTCGTAGTACTTTGCCCATCCGATTCTACCGCCGGGAGCATTGGCAACCTTCTTAGCAGCGAGGAATGCTCCTAGATCACCCACTTGAAGTAGAGGAACACATTCCGAACCCCTCTTGCTTCCAACTGTCAGGGTGCCGATTCTTTTCCGCCACCACAGAACAGAATCATTCCTCATATTGTCGAGTGTCCTTCTGGCGCTTGGGCTGTACTTGCTTTCTTCGATAAAGAAATCGCAGACGTCACCAACATCATGCGGAAAAGGCTCATTCGGACGATTCATGGCCTGACAGGAGTACTCCACGGGAGCACCAAATGGTGCAGCATATCTATTCACAAGAAAATCGTTGTCTAGGGCTTTCGGAGAAAACTCAGAGTAAGCCGGAACATCTATGACGCCAGCTACGAGCCAAATGGTTCTTTCGAGAATCAGATCCGTGAGCTTATCAAGTAGCTCAGTACGCTTTAGAATATCCATACCCCGAAACTGCTCACGTCCACCAAAGCAATCGGTAGCATGAAAATATTCGACACCCTGTGGCAATGCTCTAAGCCACGGCGATTGCAACGCTACCCACTCACGTTCGTTGCCTACAAATCCACCGACGGCAAAAACAGCATCTTGTCTCTCGGAGCTCTCGTCCAAGTAAGCACAGAACATACCGGTTTTCGATTTCCAGCTAATTCTATCGTCTAGACCACTTCACGAAAGCCCTTCCTCACTCGCCCCTGGCACTCACGCGTCGCACGCACGCTGCCCCACGCGCGGGCGAGTGGGCGGGGAGGGGGTCGACAATTTTTCCCTCACGGTATAACCCCTAATCGCACTTGACACGCACACGAAGGACCATTAATCTAGGCGAACAAAAGACGAATATGCCCACTCTGCCCCTCCTCCCTGAGCCCGACAAACCCAAGCTCATCGGCATCGCCCGTCTCGCTGCCCAAGGCGAATCGATCCGCGCTGGACACAACATCGAGTACTTCACTCTGCCCACGCGCTCGCTTCTGAACCGCTGCACCAGCAAGCGCGGAGTCCCCTTCGTGTGGGCTGTCAATCCCTATCGCGGCTGCGAATTTGGCTGCAAGTACTGCTACGCGCGCTATACCCACGAGTTCATGGAGATGACCGACGTCGATTTCGAGCGCAAGATCTTCGTCAAGCAGCACGCCGCCGACCTACTGCGCCACGAACTGAAAAAAGTGAAGAAGGGCGAGGAGATCGCCATCGGCACCGCCACCGATCCTTACCAACCCGCCGAACGACGCTACGAGATCACCCGCGCCATTCTCGAAGAGTTCGCGCGCCATCGAGGACTCGAACTCTGCATGGTTACAAAGGCGAACCTGGTCGTGCGTGATGCAAGCCTGCTGCGCGAGGTCGGCCAGCACAATCGGTTGTTCGTCAACATCACGATCACCACCGTGAACACCGAACTCGCGCGCATCCTCGAGCCGCGCGCCCCGCGCCCAGATCTGCGCCTGGAAGCCGTGCGCCAGCTCAACCTTGCAGGCGTTCCCGCGGGAGTGATCTGCGCTCCCGTGCTCCCCGGCATCACCGACACACCCAGCGATCTCGAAGCGCTGGTGGAAGCATCGGCACACGCGGGCGCAAAATCCATTTTCGCGAACCCGCTCTTCCTTAAACCCTGCTCGGCTTCGGTATTCCTTCCCTTCCTCGAAAAAGAATTCCCGCGACTGGTCGCGAGCTATCGCGAGCGCTACGAGCAGCGTGCATTCCTGCCGCCGGCGTATGGCAAGCGCCTCTCGCAGCTCATGGCCCGCCTGCGCGCGAAGCACGGCATCCGCAATGAGTACGATCGCTACGCTCGCCGCCCGCACACGGCTAGCGCTCTCGCCGGAGAAGACCAACTGAACCTCTTCCAGCGTTCCGCCTGACTCGCCGGGAATCGCGCAGCATGTAAAATCATGAGCTCCGGGCCTGTTCTCCGGAGGCGACACCAGGTCTCTCACCGTGCCCATCAAGCGCCCCCTCTTCCGCTACGCCGTGCTCGTGCTTCTGTTCGCGATCACCATGGCGTATGAGGTCCGCTACACCCGCGACATTCTGCGGGGCGAAAGAGTGGATATCCCATTCTTTGTCGCAGAGGCCGCGACGAACCGGATCGGTCTCGCAACTCCCGACGCCCAGCGCGCCGGTATCCACGCCGGCGACGAACTGCGCGCGATCGACGGGGTTCCCTACACAGGGACATCTGTGCTGGGGGACGCGCGTGCACGAGCCCGCCCGGGTGTGCCCATGATGCTGACCCTGCGTTCGCCGGGTCCAGCCCGCAGTGAGCGAACGGTTTCGGCCGCGGTCACAGAGGGTAAGCGCAAGTTCTGGGACATCACGGGCGACCTCGGTCTGCACTTCGTCTTGCCAGCACTCTGTTTGCTGCTTGGTTTCTGGGTGGCATTTATGCGCCCGCGCGACCCGATGGCGTGGCTGCTGCTGGCCGTGATGATGTCGCTCCCGCACATCTTCGAAACCTATGCGGTCCAGGGTTGGGGACCGGGCTGGCGCGAGGCTGCGATGCTTTACCACGCAACCCTCGACTTCGCGTTTCCCATCGCACTCTTCCTATTCGGCCGTTACTTCCCCGAACCCTTCCCCCAGGCCAGCCGATTCGACCGCATCTGGAAGATCCAGCAGTGGGTCCTAGCGCTTCCGTTCGCGATCGTCGCGGTCGAGGGCGTGGTCGTCCGCGTAGGGGAACTGACCAACTACCAAGCCGTCGTTCCGCTCAATAACCTGTTCCGGCCGTTTGATCGCCTCGCAGATGTGATGGTCTACCTGCTCATCGGCAGTTTCTTCGCGGCGATGGGAATCAAGAATGGACTGAGCAAGTCGCCCGATGCCAAGCGCAGGCTCCGCTTGCTCTACTGGGGAGCGAGCGTAGCCTTCAGCCCTGCTCTTCTTCTGACCATCTACGGACGGATCGCAGGCAGCATCCTGGGCAAGCCGCTGGCCGACCTGGTTCCGCAATGGGTGATCGTGCTGGCGTTGATTCCGTTCATCATCTTCCCCCTCACGCTGGCTTACGTAATCGTCGTGCAGAAGGCAATGGGAGTGAGTGTCGCGCTGCGGCAAGGACTACAGTACGCGCTCGCGAAAGGCGGAATTCGCGTGCTGCAGGCGCTGGCGGTGGCGGCGGTGATCATCGCCGCCGTCACTATGGCAGGCGACACCAGCCGGAATCGTCCGCAGAAGATCACAGTGATGGCAGTGGGACTCGCTGCCGTCGTCACGATACGCCGACTGGGGGACCGGCTGCGCATCTGGGTCGACCGCTGCTTCTTCCGCGAAGCCTATGACGCCGAGCACATGTTGTCGGAGTTGAGCGAACAGGTGCGCGCCATGGTCGAGCCGAAGTCAATGCTCGAGACGGTCGCGGCGCGCATCTCAGAAACGCTCCACGTGCCTCAGGTTGCTGTGCTGCTCGGGGGCGGCGAGATGTACCTTCCGGCTTTCGCCATGGGGTACGTCGATCTGTCCGATGTCTCCTTCTCGCGGAACACGGGGACAACGAAGATGCTGCGGCAGCAGAAAGAACCGGCGCGCGTGTTCCTCAACGATCGGGAATCGTGGCTCTATCGCGACGAAGACATCAGCGATGAAGAGCGGGGCAAGTTGGCTGCGCTTCACTCCGAGCTGCTCCTTCCCCTGGCGGTGCGTGACAAACTGCTGGGCTTCATCTCGCTCGGCCCCAAGAAGTCGGAGGAGCCGTACACCGGGTCCGACGTGCGCTTGCTGAAGTCGGTCGCGGCGCAGACGGGACTCGCTCTCGAGAACGCGAACCTGGTGCGCGAGATCGCGGATGAAGTCGCGCAGCGCGAACGCCTGAATCGCGAAGTCGAAATCGCGCGCGAGGTGCAGGAACGGCTCTTCCCGCAGAAGCTTCCCGCGATTGCAGGGCTTGACTATGCGGGCCATTGCCGTCCGGCCCTCGGAGTAGGTGGTGACTACTACGACTTTCTCGCGCTACCGCACGGACACCTGGGTGTTGCCATCGGTGACGTCTCCGGTAAAGGCATCGCAGCGGCGCTGATGATGGCGAGTCTGCAGGCATCGCTGCGTGGAGAGGCCACACGCGCGCCCGAGAACCTGGCTGCGGCGGTCGCGAACGTGAACCGACTGGTATTCGAAGCATCTTCTTCGAATCGCTACGCGACTTTCTTCTACGGGCAGTACGATCCCACCACCCGCAGATTCGACTACGTGAATGCGGGACACAATCCGCCCATGCTCTTTCATTGTGCCGATGGACAATGGACGGTGAGCCGTCTCGATGTCGGCGGCACGGTGGTGGGCCTGCTCGAGAGCTATGCATATGAGCAGGGCTGTGTCTCACTCGCCGCCGGTGACACTCTGGTTGCCTACACCGACGGGATCAGCGAGGCGATGAACGCGGCCGATGAGGAATGGGGCGAAGATCGCATGACCGAGACCGTCAAGCTTTGCGATAGCCTACCGGCTCAGGAGGTCCTGCATCGAATCTTGGCGGCGGCCGATGCGTTCGTCGCCGGCGCCAAGCAGCATGATGATATGACGCTGGTGATTCTACGAGTGGGATGAGGGTTTCAGGGGTGCGACGGTTCGTTTCGAACAACCGTTGCGACGTTGAAACCTTGAACGCTTCGAACCTTGCGACCTTCCCCTGCGTTTCTTCCGGCAAGCCTCTATAATCAGAGTCAACTTCATGTCGAACTGGCCACCATCCTCAGCTGCATCGCGGCCGGCACTTCCCCTTACCTTTCGCGAGAAGGTCAATCGATTCTGGCTGCGTGTGACCGAAGGGCTGGAGCTTAGTCAACTCTGGTCGCAATTCGAAAAAGATGCGCGCGCGAGCTACCGCCTGTATTCGCGAGACCTCGAAAGGAAGCAAGCCGAGGAGGTGCGGCCGGGACGCAAGTTCTTTCACGTCGCGCAGCAATTCTTCTGGGCGGTGCTGGAAAAGCTGACGCCAGCGCGGAGACTGCTGCTGCTGCTCGCGCTCATACTCCTGATCTTCAATCCTGAATTCGGCTGGCACAGCGAGGGAAATCTTCACATCGTCAGTCTTGACTTTCGTTTGTACGGTGGCCTCCTGTTGTTCCTCCTGCTGATCCTCGAGGTGGCCGACCGCGTGGTGATGAAGCGTGATCTGCAGATCGCGCGCGAGATCCAGGAGTGGCTGCTGCCGAGCGAGCCACCGACGGTTCCAGGGATCGAGATCGCGTTCCAAACCCGTCCGGCAAACACCGTCGCGGGAGACTACTACGATGTGTTCGCGCGACCCGATCGAACGGCGGAGGAGAATCGCGTGCTGGTCGCGGTGGCCGACGTCGCGGGCAAGAGCATTCCAGCCGCGCTGCTGATGGCGACGTTTCAGGCCAGCTTGCGCACTCTCTCCATGACCCAGTCTTCGCTGTCGGAGCTGGTCACGAGCATCAACCAATACGCGTGCACCAACAGCCAGGGAGGCTTGCGCTTCACGACTGCTTTTCTTTCCGAGCTCGATCCTGCGACCCGCACGCTTACCTACATCAACGCAGGGCACAACGCACCCATGCTGTGTCGCAAGTCAGGCGGGCTCGAGCGACTGGCAGCGGGTGGGCTACCGATCGGAATCAAGGCAGATGCACAGTATCAATCGGGCAGGGTCGTGCTGGCTCCGGGCGACTGGTTGGTGATTTTTACCGACGGCGTGGTCGAGGCGATGAACACGCGCGGAGACGAGTACGGCGAGCAGCGGTTGCTGGCGGACGTCGCCACCGGAACCGATGCTACCCCGGCGGAGATGATGCGCCGCATCCTGGCAAGCCTGGATGGGTTCGTGGGGAATACGCCGCAGCATGATGACGTGACTTGCCTCCTGCTCAAGGTCGTTTGAGCCGATCTGCGCAATGTTCACGGGAACATTCTTGCCAATTTCGTAATTTGATAATTAGCTTCTAGATAATACGATCTTCGCCAGCGACGTGTGCGACGGGAGTTGTACTTGCACGGCGGAGGGTACGGTTCTTCCTCTTGTCACAGGCTTTCGCACTGAGCTGAGAAGAATATCGGGTGCTGGGTCCTGTGCCGGAGGCGCGAAAAGGCCTGCCAGCTGGGCGCTCGGCCGGGAACGGCCGTCCCCGCGTGGACTCTGCCGGCTTCCATGCGTCGTGCTCAGTGTTGTGGCTACTCCTGGCAGAGCAGCACGATTTTACCGGAGACGCGGGCGTGTTCGATCAGGTCGTGGGCCCGGGAGGCCTGGCGCAAAGGGAGACGTTCTGAAACCAGCGGGTGTATTTTCCTTTCCCTGAGCAACTGGAACAGGTACGCGAGGTCTTCTCGGAAATGTTCCGGATGACGTTTCTTCTGTGTGCCGATGTTGTACCAGCGGGCGGATTTGCCATCGGGGAGAAAGTTCAGCAGACCCAGGAGCACGAAGCTGGCCGCGCCGGTTAGTTGGCTGGGCCTGCCGTTTACAACCGCCGCGGAGACGCCGTACCCGATCAGTTTGCCGGCCGGTTTGCCACCGTTCATGCGCAGCAGTTTGTAGGAACGCCACCAGTTCTTGCCGCCGACGGGGTCGAGCACTGCGTCGACGCCTTTTCCGTTGGTCATCTGAAGAATGCGGCTGACGAAGTCTTCGCTCCTGTAGTCGATGGGTTTGCCGCCGAGTGTCCTCACCAGGTCGTGCTTGGCGCGGGAAGCTGTCGCGTACATGTCGAGTCCGTCAAGTTCGCCGAGTTGCAGGGCGGCGGTGCCGACGCCCCCGGCGGCGCCGTGGATTAGTACGCTCTGTCCGGGCTGAAGTTCGGCGAAGCGGTGAATCATCTGCCATGCCGTGACGTAGTTGAGGACCAGGCTGACGGCTTCGGCGGGATCGAGGCCAAGGGGAACAGCTGTCAACTCCGTCGCGGGCAGATTGATGAACTGTGAGTACCCGCCCCACTTGACCAGAGCAGCAACAGTATCACCCGGGGTGAACCCGGAGACGCCTTCGCCCGGCTGGTCGATTGTGCCCACGATGTCGTAGCCCGGGGAGAATGGCATCGGCGGCGTGTTCGGATAAAGGCCGTAGCGCATCAGGACATCCGCGAAGGCGACGCCGGTGGCCTGGATCCTGACGCGGACTTCGCCGGGACTGGGTTCGGGGAGATCTTCTTCCATAGGTTTCAGGACTTCTGGACCGCCCTGCGCCGTAATGACTATGCGGGTGTTTTTCATGAGCGGTTTGACGCCTATTCGATGTGGGGAATGCGGCGAAGGGTGCGGCGAAGAATGAGACGTCGGTCGAGAAGCGCGTGGAGCTTGCTTGCATCGGGGTTTCGCTAGAAAGCTCTTGAGCGGCGGTGGTGACTGTGCGGACCGAGGGGTCCTTCGACTCTCGAAGGCGTTCGCTTTGCGAACGGCTTGCTCCGCTCCGGACGACAGTCCGGTGGGAATTGGCAATCGGGGAGAGCAGCAAGAGCTCAGTGACCGGGCAGCCTGCGAAGAAATTCTCCTTCGGGTTGTCGATCGTAGGGGTTTCGTTCGACTAGGGAGTGAAGGGCAAGGAGGCCCGGACACATGCAATATATGCTGCTGATTTACAGCAATGAGAGCCAATGGAGGACGCTCAGTGAGGCGGAGCGGGACAGTATGCTCAAGGAGTATATGGACTTTTCCAAAAGCATCGCACAAAGCGGACATTACCGGTCGGGCAACGAACTGCACCCGATCACGAAGGCTACTACCGTTCGTGTGCGGGACAAGAAACGCCTGGTCACCGACGGACCGTTTGCCGAAACGAAGGAACAGCTGGGTGGGTACTATCTGATCGAGGCCAAGGATCTGGATGAGGCGGTGGAGATTGCGGCGCGGATCCCGTCGGTTCGTTTTGGCTCGATCGAGGTTCGCCCGATTGTTCCCCATGAGATGCGGAGCTGAGGCTGCACGGGGCCTGTGCCGCCTCGCCAGCCTTTCGTGATCCTGCAGCCAACAGCCTTTGACCGCAAAGGTCGCTAAAAGCCGCGAAGGAAGCGAAGAAATGCGAAGAGCTCTTAATCGCAGAGGCCACGGAGAAAGGCCACAGAGGGCGTGGAGGTTGCTGCCCTCTTTTCTTCGGGCAACGGATGACGATTGAGCAGATCTATCGCGAGGAGTCGGGAAGGATTCTCGCTACCCTGATCCGGCTCCTCGATGATTTTGACCTTGCTGAGGAGGCGCTGCAGGAGGCGTTCACGGCGGCCCTCGCTCAGTGGCCAGCAGAAGGGGCGCCGGCAAATCCGCGCGCCTGGCTGGTCTCGACCGGGCGGAATAAGGCCGTCGATCTTCTGAGACGACGGGCCCGTTTCGAGGCGCGGCGGGGCGAGCTGGGGCGGCTCACGGGGCTGGCGGAACAAGTACCCGAAGAACCGGAAGAAACGATGCTGAGCGATGACCGTCTGCGGTTGATCTTCACCTGTTGCCATCCGGCCTTGTCGAGAGAAGCGCAGGTTCCGCTTACGCTGCGGACACTGTGCGGGCTGAGCACGGAAGAGATTGCGCGGGCGTTCCTGGTGCCCCTGCCCACCATGGCGCGGCGCATTGTGCGGGCTCAGCAGAAGATACGAGACGCACGGATTCCTTACCGGGTTCCTTCGGATGAAGAATTGCGAGAGCGGCTCGAGGCGGTGCTGCTGGCGGTGTACCTAGTATTCAACGAAGGCTACACCGCAACGTCCGGAGATGCTTTTATTCGGCGCGCGCTATGCGGCCAGGCGATCCGTCTTGGGCGCTTGTTGCGCGTGCTCATGCCGGAACAGCCAGAGGCGCGGGCGTTGCTGGCGCTGACGCTGCTGCATGATTCGCGGCGTGACGCACGTGCGGGCCCTGAGGGAGACATGGTGCTGCTGGAGGAGCAGGATCGGTCATTGTGGCATGGCGATGAGATCCGCCAAGGGCTAGCGCTAGTGGAATCCTCGGTGAGTGCGGGGGGGCCATACGCGTTGCAGGCGGCGATTGCGGCGGTGCATGCGTCTGCGCCGCGCCCGGAAGGTACCGACTGGCGGCAGATCGCGGCGCTCTACAGTCTGCTGCTGCGGATACAGCCATCGCCGGTGATCGAGTTGAACCGCGCGGTGGCGGTGGCCATGGCCGACGGGGCTGCAGCCGGGCTTGGTTTGCTGGATGAGTTGGAGCTTCGCGGAGAACTTTCCGGGTACTATCTGCTGCCGGCGGCGCGCGCAGACCTGTTGCGACGGATGGGCCGATGGCTCGAGGCAGTGGCGGCTTATCGGCGAGCGCTTTCCCTGGTGAGCCTGCACGCGGAGCGGCGGTTTCTGGCTCGGCGGCTGGCGGAGGTGGAGGGACAGGTATCGGAAGCCCGAAGAGACTGAACCGGGAAAACCAACAACGTTCACGCCCGACGGGCGAGGATGCCCGTGGCTCCACAAACGGATTGGGCGCTCACTTCCCGTCGTCTGGTTTCGGGGGCATCGGTGTGAGCTCCGGGATGTAGAGTCCGGCGACGTGATGGGTGAGGTCGTCGGGATGGGCGCCGTCGAGGTTGGTGAGGATGACGACGGTGAGCTGGTCGTCCAGGTAGCGCGAGATGTTGGTGTTGAAACCTTGCCAGGCTCCCTCGTGCTCGATGATGCGATGCCCGCGGATGTCGTGGATGAACCAGGCGAAACCGTAGCCGTCGGAGTTGACCTGCCCGTTGGCCAGCTTCACCGGCGTCCACATCAGGTCGAGGTTGGAACGCTTGAGGAGTTTCTCAGTGCAGAGGGCGGCATCCCATTTGGCTAGGTCGAGGATCGTGAAGTAGAGGCTGCCGTCGGCGGTGGTGTTCAGCGCGGGCGCGACCCATTCCTGGTTTTTCAGCTGGCCCTTGACCAAACGGTATCCGGCGGCGCGGTTGGGAATGATGTCGGCTTCGCTGATGACGCGGGTATTCATGCCGAGCGGCTGGAAAATGCGGTTGTCGAGGAAATCGCCGTAGAACTGGCCGGTGACGCGGTGAATGAGAACGCCGAGCGTGAGGTAGCCGAGGTTGCTGTAGCTCCACTTTGATCCGGGCGGGAAGGCGAGCGGGATGCTTTCGACGATTTTCAGCAGCTCGTTTTCGGTGTAGTCGCGACGGAAGTCGAAGTCTTTCGGGTAGTCGGTGAATCCGCCGGTGTGACTGAGGAGATGGCGGACTTTTACGTCCTTCCAGGCGGCGGGCGCATTCGGAAAGAATTTGGTGAGCGGGTCGTCGAGGCTAAGCTTGCCTTCCTCGACGAGCATCATGACGGCGGTCGCTGTGAACTGCTTGCCCACGGAGCCGGACTGGAAGATGGTTTCGAGTTTGACGGGAACTTGCAGTTCGAGGTTCGAGAAGCCGTAGCCCTGGGCTTTCACGATTTTGCCGTCTCGAATGACCAGCAGAGCGAGGCCGGGGATCTGGCGCTTTTGCATTTCGGAGTGGATGTATGGGTCGACGGGATCGGGGGTTTGGGCGAGAGCGGAGGAGACGAACACCAGCCAGCCTGTGATCGTGGCGAGAACGTGACGGTTCTTCAAAGCTATCTACTCCTTGGTTCTCGGGCTACGTCTCGTACACGAAATCGTCGCCGAGCTTCGCTCGGCTGAAAGGGAGTCTCGCCCGTGCCCCCACAAACTACTTGGTCATCGCTTCCGCGTACATGCGGTGGAAGGCGTGGACGCCCTTCTCTTGTTCCACGCTGAAGCGGCCGCGCTGATAGCTGCGGGAGTGCAGGTTTTTCTGCACGGCTTCACAAATGGCGACGTCTTCGCGTTGAATCTCGTCGCTGAACCGGACGGACTCTTGGGCGGCTTCGCTGCCCAAATCCTTTTCCGGAAGATAAAACTCGAAGATGGCCAGAGTACGCTCCGGTTCGAGCGGCAGGATCATGTTCAGGGAGACGTTGTCGGGGTAACAGTTCAGCATCCAGTTGGGGAAGGCCCAGAGGTAATCGGTGGTGAGGCCGTCGCGGGCTTCCTGATAGCGGCGCGGCGTGGCATCGCCGGGTTGCGCGCCGCGGATCGGGCTCCACTGGCGGACGTGGTGGGCGCGGGGTTCGACGGTGTAGGCGTTGAAGTCGAGTTCGCGGTTGAGAGCCGGGTGGACGGTGGGCAGATGGTAGCCCTCGAGATAGTTGTCCACGTACGTCTTCCAGTTGCATTTCATGTCGTAGGCGCGGCGTTCGAAGAGCTTCATGCCGGGGAACGGGAAGCGCTCGGCTTGCTGAGGGAGTTCTCCGAGGCTTTTCGCGAGCGGTTGGGCGATTGGGTCCAGATTCACGAAGACAAGGTTAAACCACTCTTCGCAGCACACCGGCACAAGCGCGAAATCTTCCGGTTTGAAACCTTCCACGCCTTCGACTTCGGTGGCGTGGTTCAGGGACCCGTCGAGGTTGTAGGTCCATCCGTGATACCTGCAGCGAAAAAGATTGCGGGAGCCGCAGCCTTCGGCGGGCGGTCCAGCGCGGTGGCGGCAGACGTTGTAGAAGCCGCGCAATCCATGGTCGGCGCCGCGGACGATCAGCAGAGGCTCGTCGACCAGGCGCGTCGTGAAGTAGTCCCCGGGTTGGGGGACCTGATCGCGGTGGCCGACCACCTGCCAGGTGCGGGAGAAGATCTTGTCTCTTTCTTGGGCAGCGATAGCGGGATCGATGTAGAAGGGGGCAGGCAGGGTCCAGGCGCGGGCGATGTCGGCGTCGATGTGCAGGGAGTCGAGCAGGGTCATGGGTCCGGATACACGAGCGAGTTATTGTACGGCAGGGGCTGGACGTTCGTCGTTAGGCGACCGCCATTCGGATGTTCGATCGTTGCTTTCGCTCGGGCGAGATACGTGAGTGTTCTCCAATGCGCCTCGTCGTCATTCGAGGGTCCGGCGCCCGGTTACCACGCCATCGACATAAATTGGTTGACGGAAATTGTCAGTTGCGCCGTTTGGTTGCATCATGAAGGGGGAGGGGGACGAATCCAGCCGCGGGTAAGTCCATGATTTCTATCAAGCGCGGCAGAGGAGCAGAGTCTTGGGGAGAGGGCAGCAACGTTGGCAGGGTACGTGCGATAGCGGAAGGCGTTGTTCGAGATCTTTTAAAAGTTGGCGAAGTACCTGGGGGAGGGTACCAGCCGGAGAGCAGCGGAAGGCAACTTTCGCTGCTTTTCTTTTTTTTGGCGTGATTTCCTCACACGCCGAGCCGTCGGGCCCCTTTTGGGGTGACAAGATCTGTCAGCAAAATCGACGCAAGTTGTCAGGGGCGCGACGTTCCTGGGATGGCCTGGAGGGACCGCATGTTACCGAAGAATAAGGAATAATTGAAAAAAAAGGAGTTTTGACGGGGGCGGAACTGACCTCCGTAACACTCCCGTTTTGGTCGTCCAAATGCAATCGTTCAGGCCGAATCGGTTAGTGCAAATTCAACCGAACTATTTGGAGAATGAGGGAAAAACGAGATGAGGAAACAAAAGGGTTTCTCACTGATTGAGTTGTTGATCGTGGTCGCGATCATCCTGATCATCGCTGCGATCGCTATTCCGAACCTGCTGCGCGCGCGTATTGCGGCGAACGAGTCGTCCGCGGCCAGCTCCGTTCGTACGGTTAACACGGCGGAAGTCGGCTTTCTGACAACCTACCCGGCGACCGGCTATTCACTGGCCCTGGCCAACCTGGGACCGGGCGCTGGCGTTTGCCCGAACCCGCCCACGGCGCTTGTGTCTTGCCTCATCGACAGGGCGCTAGCCACTGCCAACGTAAACCCTGGCAAGAACGGCTACCTGGTGGACGAAGCTGGAGTCGCCGCAGCCGGCGTCAATACCACCTACCAGACCAGAGCCCAGGCCATCAACCAGGGCACAACGGGCGTGCGTGCGTTCTGCTCGTTTGAAGACGCGGTCGTGCGTGTCCAACCGACTGGGCCGCTCGCGCTTGCGGCTTGTATCGGTACGGTCACACCGTTGAACCAGTAGTCCGGCAGCAACCCGAGTACGAAGCACGAGGAGCAGCGCCTGGCGCTGCTCCTTTTGCTTTGACAGCCTGCCTGGCATATCCGGTCCTGATGTAGACCGCGGCGTTCGCCGATTTCCCTCGTTGCCGTGACCTTCGTAATCGGGGACGAGGTTCTCGCGAAGCGAAATCACAATATAATTGGCTTGCGAATTCTTCTTGGGAGATTCGCGCAATGATCATCATGCGTGAGTAAGCATGCCTGCTATCGACATCCAAGGATTAGAGAAGACCTATTCGGTGGGGTTCTGGCGCAAGCGGCCCAAACGCGCTCTGCACCCTCTGCATCTCACGGTGGAAGAAGGCGAAATCTTCGGCTTTCTCGGGCCTAACGGGGCCGGCAAGACCACGACTCTGAAGATGTTAATGGGTCTGGTCTATCCGACCGGCGGCTCGGCTCGCATTCTGGGTATGGATTTGAATGATCCGCGCGTGAAGGCACAGATCGGGTTTTTACCGGAGCAGCCTTACTTCTACGATTATCTGACCGCGCACGAGCTGCTGGTGTATTACGGCCATCTTTCCGGCGTTTCCGGCAAAGACCTCTCCCAGCGGGCTGAGGCGATGCTGGAGCGAGTTGGATTGCGGGACGTGGGCGGGCTGCAGCTGCGCAAGTTTTCAAAGGGCATGCTGCAACGGGTCGGGATTGCCCAGGCCATCCTGCACGAGCCGAAAGTCGTCTTTTTCGATGAGCCGATGTCGGGGCTGGACCCGATGGGGCGCCGCGAAGTGCGCGACTTGATGGAGCAGCTCAAGACCGAAGGCAAGACGGTGTTCTTCTCCACCCACATTCTCTCCGATGCCGAAGCGCTATGCGACCGAGTGGCGGTGATCCACCTGGGGGAACTACGGGCGGTGGGTGCGGTTGCGGACCTGACTTCCGGAGTACGGGGTCGGGTGGAGCTGGTGTGGCAAGGAACTACGATTCCGGCCGCGATGAAGGCCTTGGGCGGTGAGTGCCACGTCACGGGCGACACGGTGCGCGTGGTGCTTCCGGAAGAGAGCCAGGACGGGGCGCTGGACGTCTTGCGGCGGGAGCGGCTCCGGCTGGTCTCGCTGGTTCCAGTGCACACAACCCTCGAGGAGTATTTCGTCGAAAAGGTCCGAAAGCCGGAAAAGACAGCGGGGGCCATCGCATGAATGCGCGCGTCGGATACATTGCTTTCAACACCTTCCGCGAAGCGGTGCGGGACCGCGTGCTCTATAACCTGATTGCATTTGCGCTCTTGCTTTCAGGGTCTGCGATCCTGGTGGGACAAATCTCGATGGATGTGGAGCGTCTGGTCGTCGTCAACATGGGATTGACGGCGGTCTCGCTGTTTGGCATCGTGATCGCGATTTTCATTGGAATTCAGCTGGTCTCCAAAGAGATCGAGAAGCGTACTCTCTACACCGTGCTCTCGCGGCCGGTGCGGCGGTGGGAGTTTATCGTTGGAAAGTTCTTCGGCCTCGCCGGGACCTTGGTCGTGAATGCTTTCTTCATGGCGATCGGGGTGTTTGGGGCGCTGCTATACGTGGCGCATAAATTCCAGACGCCGGATGGATGGATCCTGGTCGCGCTGTATTTCATCATCCTGCAATTCCTGATCATCTGCGCTGTGGCGCTGTTCTTTTCGTCGTTTTCGTCACCTCTGCTGTCGGCGGTGTTTGCCTTTTCGCTGTTCGTGATCGGGAGTTTTGCCGAGGACCTGCGCGGCTTTGCCGCCATCACAAAAGGGGCAACCAGATGGTTGGCAACCGCCTTCGCCTACCTTTTGCCGAACTTCTCGGCTCTGAACGTGATCAGCTCCGTGGCGCATCAGCAACCGGTGTCGGGACAGCTGATCTTGAACAACACCGCGTACGCCCTGTTGTATGCGACCACAGCCTTGTGTGGCGCGGTTTTGATCTTTGAGCGTCGGAATCTGAAATGAAATCTTCGCGCACCATCACACTGACAGCGGGCGTCCTGCTGGTCGTCTGCATGCTGGGGTCGGTGTTGTTCTTGCAGCGTCTGGATCGAATTCGCACGGGGGCGACACTCGACGAGGTGCTTTACATCACCTCGCCGAAAGCTCTGAAACGTCTGAGCCTCGGCTACGAGGGGTTACTGGCCGACGTGTACTGGACTCGCGCGGTGCAGTATTTTGGCCGTAATCATCTTTTGCAGCGCGGGCGATACGAGTTGCTCGCCCCGTTGCTGGAAATCACGACCACGCTCGATCCGCACTTGATCGTGGCTTACGATTTCGGCGCGAATTTCGTTGCTCCCGCCGCGCCGAACGGCGCAGGCATGCCAGAGAGAGCGATTCGCCTGATGGAGTTCGGCATCCAGAATAACCCGAAGGAACCGAAGCTGTACTATGCGCTCGGCTTTATCTACTACATGGACCTCAAGGATTACCCGAAGGCCGCACAGACGTTTCAGGAGGGCTCAGTTCTACCGGGCGCGCACCAGGTCTTGAAGATACTGGCAGCCCAGTCGGCACAACACGCCGGAGAATCGCAAACGGCAAGAATGCTCTGGATCATGAACTACAAGACGATCCCTGAGAAAGATGTGCGTGCCAACGCGCTGGCACATTTGCAAGCTCTGCAGGTCGACGACGAGGTGACCCGTATCGAGGATGCGGTGACGCTCTATGGCCGAAAGACCGGCAGTCTCCCTCCCAGCCTGGCTGCTCTGGTTGCATCCGGGTATCTTCCAGGGATTCCGCTCGATCCGGATGGACGTCCGTTCAAGCTCACATCAGAAGGGCGGGTGGAGGTCCAAAACCCGGACAGCTTTCCGTTTCTCCAGAAAGGGCTGCCGCCGGACTACGTGGCCAAGCCGTCCAAGCTTGAGAAGTTTTACACCATGGAACTCCAAGCCAACCCTCGCTAGCCACGGCTGGGAGCTAAGATTTTGGGATCATGGCTTTGCAGGTTGGGCCCAACCACGAGCTTAATCGAGCGGTACTCTGCTGGTGGGAAGACCAGCGTCGGCGGCACGGGTTTGCGGCGTCGCTGCGAATCTTTCTGTCCGAGCTCTGGGGATTTGCGTGCGACTCGACTCCGGAACAGCGTCGCAGGCGGTACGGTGACGTGGAGTATGACTGGAATCACCATGTTGACACGACCAGTGCGACTGTCGGCTGGCGTGACCGGTTGCTGGGCATCTTCCATTCTCCCTATCAGCCGACCGAACCTGCGCTGTTTCACGAGATGCTGCAGGCGCTGCGGAAGGACTTTGCCGATTGCACGTTCGTCGATCTGGGATCAGGCAAAGGCAGGACGGTACTGATGGCGTCAGACTATCCCTTCCGCAAGATCGTCGGAGTGGAACTCTTGCCAGCCCTGCATCGAGTCGCCCAGGAGAATCTGCAGAAGTACGCGAGCACCAGGCAGCGGTGTTTCGCACTGGAAGCCCGGTGGGGTGACGCGCGCGAGTTCGAGTTCCCTGCCGAGCCGATGGTGGTTTATCTTTTCAATCCGCTTCCGGAGGCCGGTCTGTCGGTAGTCGTCGGGAATCTGGAGCGGTCCCTGGTGGAGCATCCCCGAAAAGTATTCGTTCTGTATCACAATCCGTTGCTCGAGCACGTGTTGGCGGCAAGCCGAGTGTTGAAGCGGACTGGCGGCACGCATCAATATTCGATGTACGAATCGGCTGAAGCGGATTAAATGTCGCCCGGATTTTGCCTGCGCCGGCCCGGCCGCGCCTGGCCGCGCACAGATTCCCTGGGCGGGGTGAAAGGCATACAATGAGCGTGGCAGCAGGCGGTCGAGCCCCTGGGAAGAGATCCTTCCCTGCCCGCTGCGTCGTGGTGTCTGTTGGAGACTACTAAAGACCGTAACACTCAGCTTGTGACCAAGAAATCCATTGCTCTAAAGATTGCGGTGCTGATCCTGATGGTGTCGGCCGCGAACGCAGGGGCGGTCCCGGATCTCCAGGCCATCGCAAAGGCCGTAGACGAGCACTACAACCGTCTGCGCAGCCTGCAGGCGGAGTTTACGGAGACCTACCGGGGAGCGGGCATGGACCGGACTGAGTCGGGCACTCTTTGGCTGAAAAAACCCGGCAAGATGCGTTGGGAATATCGTTCTCCAAGGGACAAGCTGTTTCTCAGCGACGGCAAGGATGCGTGGTTTTACCTGCCGGGCGACAAGCAGGCGCGGAAGACAGCAGTGAGGAAACTAGAGGACTTACGGTCGCCTTTGGGGTTCCTGCTGGGTAAGACCCGATTGGAGAAGGAATTGCACGGTTTGGGGTTTGCTCCGGACGAAACCCCGCTCACCAAGGGGGATGTGGTGTTGCGGGGCGTGCCGAAGACGATGGCGGACCGGGTGAGTCAGGTTTTGCTGGAGATCACCCCGGACAACCGCATCAGTCGGATCCAGATCGAAGAGGCGGATGGTTCGACCACAGAATATCGCTTCAGTGAGCAGAAGGAAAACGTGGAGATCGGGGACGGGCGGTTCCATTTCACCCCTCCACCCGGAGTGGAAACGATCGAGGAAGACTTTGGCCAATAGGCAAGATGTGCTTTAGAGAATCTCCTCATCATGCTGATAACATAGCAGTTAAATTATTACTGGTCAGAGTTGGCGCGGCAAGCTTCGGGGGCATCAAGTACGTTTCGACAAGTCCTTTAGGGTTACCAGATTGGCGATCTAAGTGAATTTTTGAATGTTAGACTTGGCTTGAAGACTCGAGGTAACCGGTTACGGCATGGCGGAATTTCTCGTAAAGCTGGCGGATGAGCGCGGGCATCTGACCGAGCAACTCGAACATGGGTACTCGGAGGATGAGGTGCGGGAGCGCGTCTCGCAACAGGGCTACCTGGTGTACTGGGTGAAGCCGCGCGGGATGTTCACCGCGACCGGGCGCCGGGGCGGACGAATCAGGCACAGTTCATTTCTGGTGTTCAATCAGCAGTTTCTCACGCTGATTCACGCTGGCCTGCCGATTCTGACGGCACTCGAGTTACTGATCAGGCGGCAGAGAGATGCATCGCTGAAGGCGGTCCTGGAGAACGTTCGCGATCGCGTCAAGGGCGGCGAATCGCTTTCCGATTCGTTCGCGGCGCAGAACATGTTCCCGCGGATGTACACCACGACGCTGATGGCCGGCGAGAAGAGCGGCAACATGGAAGAGGTCTTGAGCCGCTATATCGCGTTCCAGCGGGTGGCGATGACGTTCCGCAAGAAGCTTTTGGTCTCGCTTGTGTACCCGACGCTGCTGGTCTCCGTGGTGCTCATCCTGGTGGTTTTCCTGGTCACCTACGTGGTGCCCGAGTTTGCCAAGCTATTCGATAATCTCGGCGCCAAACTGCCCACCATCACGGTGTTCATGCTGACGGTGGGTATCGCGGCGCAAAAGTACGCGGTGTTCGTTTTGCTTGGCCTGGTGGCCGCGGGATTCCTGATCTGGAGATGGAAGAGCACGGATCGTGGCGCAGAGCAGATTGACCGGGTGCTGCTCGGGCTGCCGATGGTCGGAGATATTCGGCTGAAGTACCAGGTAGCCAGTTTTGCGCGGATGCTTTCCACTCTACTGCAGGGCGGTATCCCGCTGGTACCAGCCATGGAGACGGCCGGGGCTTCGATGACCAGCCGGCGTATCCTGAACGGTATTGCCAGCGCGTCGGTGCGCGTGCGCGAAGGCCAGGGACTGGCAAAAAGTCTGGAGGAGCAGCGCATTTTTCCGGACCTGGCGTTGGAGATGGTGGAGGTGGGGGAATCGACTGGGGCTTTGCCAGCCATGCTGAATTCAGTCGCAGACTTTTACGAGGAGGATGTACAGACAGCGTTGGGCGCAGCCATGGCGCTGATCGAGCCGATCCTGCTGATCTTTATGGCGGTCTTTGTGGGCGGCGTGCTGATTTCGCTGTACATGCCAATTTTCACGCTGGGTGCGGGTGTTCACTAGGGACGGGGTAACGGTGGGCGAGGCCGCGCAAAACCGGCGTACCACCAGAAGGTCGATGGGAATTTAGGGAATGGCGGAAAAGAAACCAATATTCGGTAACGGCGGCGACGGGGGCACCACCGGGAAGATTATCCCCGAGAAACCTGCCACAGAAACGGACCGGGCGCAGGACGTTGCACGCCGTTACCGGTGCGAGTTCGTGGACCTGAACGACTTTCAATTGCATCACGATCTGTTCAAGAAGGTGCCCGTCGACCTGATGTTCCGCTACAACTTCGTCCCGCTGGAGGAAACTCGGGACGGGAAACTGGCCATCGCGATTGCCGATCCCAGCCAGCTGATGATGATCGACGAAATCAGCCTCTTGCTCGGCAAGCGAATCGTCACCAAGGTTTCGACGCTGAAGCAGATCAGCGACATCCTCAAGAAAACCGAACAATCGCAGCGCGTGCTGGAAGAAGCGAGCGAAGGCTTCGCGCTCGACGTCATTCGAGAGGACGAGACCACCGGCGAAGAGACGATCTCGATCGACAAACTCACGGCAGCGGGCGATATCAGCCCGATCATCCGACTGGTGGATACCACGATCTTCACCGCCCTGCAGCGGCGTGCCAGTGACATCCACATCGAGACGCGCGACGATTCGGTCGCGATCAAGTTTCGCATTGACGGTGTGTTGTCGGAAGCGATGCAGCCCATCGCGAAAGAACATCATTCGACCATCATCTCCCGCATCAAGGTCATGAGCGAATTGGACATCTCCGAGCGGCGTGTTCCGCAGGACGGGCGGTTCCGGGTGAAATTCAATGGGCGCGCGATCGATTTCCGTGTCTCGATCATGCCCTCGATCCACGGTGAGGACGCCGTGCTGCGCGTCCTCGACAAAGAATCGATGAGCGAGAAGTTCCGGACGCTCACGCTCGATGTGGTCGGGTTTGACCCCGAAGACCTGCGCAAGTTCCGGCGTTACATCAAGGAGCCGTACGGGATGGTGCTGGTCACCGGGCCGACCGGCAGCGGCAAGACCACCACGCTGTACGCCGCCGTCAACGAGATCAAGACCGACGAAGACAAGATCATCACGATCGAAGACCCGGTGGAGTACCAGCTGCGTGGGATCACGCAGATTCCGGTGAACGAGAAAAAAGGGCTGACCTTTGCCCGCGGTTTGCGATCCATTTTGCGCCATGACCCTGACAAGATCATGGTGGGCGAAATCCGCGACATGGAAACGGCGCAGATCGCCATCAACTCGGCGCTGACCGGACACCTGGTATTCACGACCGTCCACGCCAACAACGTGGTGGACGTGATCGGGCGTTTTCTCAACATGGGCGTTGAACCCTACAACTTTGTTTCGGCGCTGAACTGCATTCTGGCGCAGCGGCTGGTGCGCGTGATCTGTGACTCCTGCCGGACGGTTGTGCACTATTCGCCGGAAGTGCTGGAGGCCAGTGGGCTCGACCCGCAGCAGTGGTCCCAGATCTCCTTCTACGAGGGTCAGGGCTGCATCGAGTGCTCGGGCACGGGATTCCGCGGGCGATCCGCTATCCATGAACTGCTGGATTTGAGCGACCGGATCCGTGAAATGATTCTGGCGAAGAAGCCAACCTCCGAGATTCGCCGCGCGGCCCGCGAAGAGGGCATGCGCTTCCTGCGTGAGTCGGCACTCGACAAAGTCCGGCAGGGGATAACTACGCTGAAGGAGATCAACAAAGTCACCTTCATCGAGGCGATGCGGTAGGAACCAGTTCTCCTATAATGTGCGGATAGGTTTGCCCTGGGGGCATCGAGCTGGCTGCTCCCTCGAGGCGCAAGCTTGCTAGTTTGAATCAGGAATGAGCGTTAATTCCAAATCGGGTTCCCGGCCGAAGATCGCATGCGAGATTTTCGCCGATCGCGTGCTTGCGGGCCGCATCGCGGAAAACGGCAGTACCGTGGAGATGTGCTCGGCCCGCGAATTGGCGCCCGGAAGTGTCGTTCCCGACCTCACGGAACCCAATCTGCGGCAGCCCGAGGCGATTCGCAAGGCGATCAACGAGGTCATCGGTTCAGTGGCCGGGCGTTCGCGCGACGTGATTGCGGTTTTGCCCGACGCTGCGGTCCGGGTTGTGTTGCTCGATTTCGACACGCTCCCCTCGAACGTTGAGGAGGCCGAGAGTGTCGTACGCTTCCGGCTCAAGAAGTCCTTGCCGTTCGACGTGGACAAGGCGAAGGTTTCCTACCACACCCAAGCCTCACTGGGAGGGTTACGGGTGGTCGCTGCGGTCGCGCTCGCGAGCGTGGTGGAAGACTATGAGATGGCGTTCCGGGATGCTGGATACAGCGCGGGCATCGTGCTGCCGTCGATGCTGGCGGCACTGGGAGCTGCCGAGGCCGATCGTCCCACTCTTGTGCTCAAGGTAGACGCCCGGACGACCAGCCTGGCGATTCTGGATACCGGGCAGCTGTTGTTGTTCCGTACTCTGGAAAACACACGCGGAGTGACCGTCACTGGAGAGCAACTGGCGGAGGAGGTTTATCCGTCGGTGGTGTTCTTCCAGGACACCTACCACACCAACATTGAACGTATCTACGTGGCCGGCTTGCCCGAATCGGGGGGCGCTGCGCCCGCCTTGCGGGCCCAGACTGGAGCCGATGTGCGCGAACTCGTGGACAGTTCGCAACTAGGTACGAGCAGCGGAGCGACGGTCCCGCGCTGGAGAATGGCAGGGGTGGTGGGGGCCCTGATCGCCTAGCATGCGCCTGGATATCAATCTCGCGACTCACCGCTATGAGGACGCACGCCAGTTCTGGGTGCGTTGGGGGGCTGGTCTGGGAGTTCTGGGGATTACCACGCTGGCGTTACTGGCTACCGCGATTTCCGGCTTGTATGATGCGCGGCTCGATCACAGAAAGATTGCCGAGTTGCAGGCGAAGATTGCCGAGCGCGACCGGGAGCGGACCAACGCGGAGGCATTGCTGAGCCGGCCCGAGAACCGGACGATGCGTGACAAATCGCAGTATCTGAATGAACTGATTGCGCGCAAAGCTTTCTCGTGGACCAAGGCATTTGAGGACTTGGAGAGAGTCATGCCGCCCCGGCTCCACGTGGTTTCGATTGCGCCGGAGTTGAATGAGGACAATCAACTGGCCATCAAAATGGTGGTCGCCGGCGATTCCTCCGATCGCGCGATCGAACTGGCGAGGCGCATGGAGGGCTCGCAACACTTCCGGGACACACGCATCGAGAGTCAGACCACGAATCCGCAGGGACAGGGGCAGGGCGGCGACGTGGTGCAAACCACCATTAACGCCCTGTACGTGCCGCGAGACCAACGGAGCAAGCCGTAATGCCTGAGCTTGGGGAAACACGTCGAAGGCTGCGCATCGCCCTCGGGGCCATGGTGGCGGTCGATGTGCTCGCAATCGGAATTCTGATTTCACCGCTGGTGGGCTCGACGGAATCGCGTAGGCAGGAACTGACTCAGCTCTGGCAGCAGTTGCAGTTGAAGACTCGCCAGGCGGAGCCGCTGCGCGGACTGGACAAGAAGATTCCGCTGGCGACGCAGCAGATCGACCAGTTCTACAAACAACGCTTCCCTACCCACGACTCCGACGTTGCCGAAGCTTTGGGCGGTCTGGCCAAGGAGAATGGAGTCAAAATCCAATCGTTCAAGTACAAGTGGGAAGATCCGGAACCGGTGGGGCTGCGGCGAGTGGAGATTGAGGCATCGATCCAGGGAGATTACCAGCCGCTGGCGAAATTCCTGAACGGGCTGGAGCGGGACAAGATCTTCTTCGTCGTCAATAGCGTGGCTTTGGCGGAGCAAAACGGGCTCGTACTTCAAATGAAATTGGAAACCTACCAGAAGGTGGGCAGCTGAGTGCAGATCGGAACCGAGAATCGGAAGAAAGTGATGTGGGCGGGCGCGCTGGGTGGGCTGGCGCTGATCGTGGTCGCTTACGAGCTTTTCAGCTCTCCGAGCGCGCCGGTGACGGCAGCACAGCCAGCGCCCGCAGCAATCGTGGCGCACGCCGCCCTGCGGCGTGCGACCCATGGCGGGAAGGAGCGTCTCGTGGCTGAGGCACGCCTGGATCCGACGCTCGACCTGCGGCTGCTGGCAGAAACGGAACAGACCAAGTACACGGGAAGTGGACGGAACATTTTTGTGGCGCAGGCGGAAGTGATTCCCACGCCAGTCGCGCCCCCGATTAAAGACACACCCCCTCCGGGGCCGCCGGTGCCACCGCCGCCGCCTCCTCCACCGCCGATCACGCTGAAATTCTTCGGCTTTGCCAACAAACCTGGAGAGCCTAAGAAGGTCTTTCTCTCCCAAGGCGAGGACGTCTTCATCGCGGTGGAGGGCGATATCGTGGATCGACGCTACAAGGTGATCCACATCGGACCCACATCAGTCGAGGTGGAAGACGTTCTGTATAACAACCGGCAGAGTATTCCTCTGACGCAGGGCCCTCAGGGCTAGTTTGGACGTCCCTTATATGGTGACCAGAATGGAGAGGAAGCCGCGAAGCCGGCGCCCCGCAGAAGAAGGATACATCCTGATTACCCTTATGCTGATGGTGGCCCTGCTAGCCATGAGCCTGGTTACTCTGCTTCCGGAGCTTGCCTTCCAGATCAAGCGCGACCGCGAAGAAGAGATGGTGCATCGTGGCGTGCAGTATTCGCGTGCCGTGCGGCGCTATTACAGGAAGTTCGGCGGCTATCCGCCCAACATTGATCTGCTGGAAAGTAGCAACAACATACGCTTCCTGCGCAAGCGCTACAAAGATCCGATTACCGGAGAAGACTTCAAGTTCTTGCACATGACAGACGTAAGACTCTCGTTTGGTCCTGGAATTGTGGGCGGGCAGACGCTGGGAAAGCCGGTTGCTGGGGCTCTGAATTCGAGCCCTAGCATGGGGGGGGCCCCGGGCGTGACCATCCCAGAAAGATCCACCGATCCGGGGCAGCAGTCAGCGAACAGCGACTCGACATCGAACTCACCGTTCACAACCGCTTCGGGCCAGCCTGCGGGGCAAACCTTCGGCGGGAGTCCGATCGTGGGCGTCGCGAGCACGAGCACAAAAGAATCCATTCGGGTCTACAACAAGAAAAACCATTACAACGATTGGCAGTTCGTGTATGACCCGGCCTCGGACCGGGGCGGGCTGCTGGTAGGGCCGTATCAACCTTCCTTGCAGGCCATCTTGCCTGGACAAAACGGGCAGCCAGGTGACCCGAATGGAGTGGGACAGGGAATGAATCCGGCAACCCCGACTCCAAGCCCACCGAACCCGGGCGACCAGCAGCAATAAACGGGTTCCCTTCCGCCTCAAGCATTCGACACAACACCAACGCCTCATCCGCGGATGAGGCCTTGGCTTTTTTTCAAGGTTCGGAGAAGCTAGACGCTAAACGAGGAACCGCAGCCGCACGTACTCTTGACGTTGGGATTCTCGAACTTGAAACCCGCGCCCTCGAGGGTCTCGACGTAGTCGACAATGCAGCCATTGAGGTACATAACCGAGGTCGCGTCGACGTAAACCTTCAGGCCGTCGAATTCGAACACTTTGTCCATCATCCCCGCGCTGTTTTCGAATTGCATGGAATAGGAGAAGCCCGAGCAACCGCCGCCCACAACGCCTACACGCAGACCGACAGGAGCGGGGTTCTGTTGCGTCATGATTTCCTTCACCTTCGCAACCGCATTCGCGGTAAGAGTAATCGGCGCTGCCTTTTTTACTTCCGGGGCAGGTGTCGTAGGTGTGGTCGTGGTTGCCATTTATCTCTCCTTGGAGCGTACCAATACTCTGAATTATAGCAGAGCTGTTTTTCGGGATTGAGCAAAATCCCCGCCAGCTTAGGCAGGCGTAGTGCTTACTTACGTAATCCCGTCAATCACTTAGATGCATGTGCTCCCGGAAGGGTCGCAGCGCTGCGAGGTCGGGAGAAAAAGGCAATTCGGGCGCTAGTAACGGCGCTATAATCCTCCGCCAGGGCCCTTCCCCGAAGCCGGATGTGGGGAGCCAAAACCCTCGCACCCCGGAGTAAACCATGGGACCGGCTCGAAATCAGTACCGAGGTGGCACATGTCTCCTTTGGTCTGGATGCTCACAGTGTGGGGTGTTCTCACCGGTGTTCTGGTAATCCTGCTGATCTATCGCGGCACGCTCACCATGCAAGAAGATGACCAGCTGTTCCTGGACGATACAAAATCGCACATGGAGCGGGAACAGGCGGAAATCATTGCCAAGGTCAACAAGCTCAATCCGTTCGTGAAAGTGCTGGGAGCGGCCTCCGGCATTATGTTCCTGGTCATCGCCGGCATGTTCATCTATCAGGGTCTGAACAACACTGCCCCCTGATCGAGCTGAGCGGAGTGCCGTTCACCGACTTCCCGTTTCGAGTGCGCGGGCGTGTGGGTACCCTTGCCTGCCGCTCGAGCGACTTGCGGTTGTCGCGGTGCTGTAGCTCGGTCCACCAAAGCCTACGGGGAATGCACTTACTGCCAAGTTTCACCCGCCTGGCACATGGGTTGCGCGCTGCTACTGACCGAGTACCGGTCGAAGCGCGACTGAAAAAAAAGTCGGTGCAGCCTGCGCACAGAGTCTTCCGCTCTCGATTCATCCACCAGAAAACTGATGTTACGCTCTGAAGCGCCCTGGCAGATCATGCGCAGGTCCACGTCGGCCAGAGCGCGAAACACCTGGCTGGCAATCTCCGGCTGGCGTCGCACTTTCTCTCCAACCAGGCACACCAGCGCCTTCTCACTCTCCCAGCGAACATTGGCCAGGCCCTTCAATTCCTCGCGGATGGCGGGAAGCGCGTCACTTGAGGTAACCAGGAGCGAGAGGCTGCCGCGAGACGACGACAGAAAGTCCAGGCCGTATTGATGGCGCTCGAAGACGTCGAAGATTTCGCGCAAAAGTTCCGGAGCAAACCAGCGGACCGCTTCCACATCCACTACCGTGACGCCTTTCTTGGCGGTGATCGCCTTGATACTGCACTCGTCACTGGGATGCGCGACGATCTCAGTCCCCTTCCCTTCCGGATTGCGTGAATTCACCACCCAGACCGGCACGTTCTTGCGCATGGCGGGCGCAATGGCCGCCGGGTGAAGGATCTTGGCTCCGAAATACGCGAGGTCCGCGGCCTCCTCGAAGCTCATGGTTGGCACACGGCGCGCATCGGGACACAGCTTGGGGTCGGTGGTTAGAATGCCGTCGACGTCGGTCCAGATTTCGATGCGGGTAGCGTCGAGGGCGGCGCCCACAATGGATGCGGTGAAGTCCGAACCACCGCGGCCCAGCGTGGTCGGAATGCCATCGCGGGTTGATCCGATGAAGCCGCCGAGTAGCGGCACTTTGCCTTGCGCGAGCAGCGGGACGAGAACGGCCAGCAGTTGTTGATTCGTTTCTTCCCACAATGGAGTCGCAAAGGTGTGAGCGGCGTCGGTGACGATGCAGGCGCGCGCATCGACCCAGACGGCGTCCAGCCCCGAATGCACAAAGGCAGCCTGCAGAATCTTGCTCGCCAGGCACTCCCCAAAACCCAGGAGGTGATCCTGGAGGCGAGGCGTGAGTTCGCCGGCCCCCGAAATGCTTTTCACGAGCTGGTGCAGTTGCTCGAAGTCTGATTCGAGTTGCGGACGGAGGCGTTCGCAGTCTCTGGGCTCGGCGCAGTCGAGCACCACCTGCTCGTGCCGCCGCTGAAGAGATTGCAGGGTCTCCGCGGCCGACTGAAGTTGCCCTCGTGAAGCGGTTTTGCCCGCTTCGAGCAACTGATCCGTGACATCCGAGAGCGCGCTGACCACCACCACCGGCCTATCTTGCAGCCGTTGCCTGACAATATGGGCCGCGCGACGAATGGCGGCCGCGTCTTCGACCGACGTGCCGCCGAACTTCATGACGACGGACGGGGAGGAGGGCTGCCCCGCGCTTCCTGCTTGTTCTCCCGCTGCATCACTCATGGCAACTTTCTCCTGGTGTTCGAGACTACCTTCCAGCAAAACAAAAACCCACCGGCCATTTGCTTCTGGCGGTGGGTCTCTTTACCTGTTTTGAACCTTTCAGCTAGCTCAGCAGGCGACCTCCCCAGAAGACACGTTAATTCGCTTAGCCTTGTCGGTTGTGACTGGCGTCGTAATTCGTTTCATCTTCAGGGGTATCGAGGTCATATACGCACTGCGCCTTAGCTATCTAGCTGTCCATTTCGTGGGATGACTTGGTATCTCGACTTTCCCGACTTAACCCATCTTCGAAGAACTGAACCAGCCGGTCAATCAGCCGCTTCTGCCCGCCGATAATGTGGAGGCCACTTTCGTGGCGATGCTCCTCTAAAACCTTGCTCAGACTGCGCTCCAGATCGGTCATGTTCACACTCCCCAGGGGTATTCAGCGAAAAGTGGCTGCGGCCTGACGAGGCCTGAAAATGCTTACCCAGGACGAAAGGTCTGCTCCCAAACGGCAAACGTCCAAGCCACGAAGGGAATCACAGACGCCTGAGGCTACCTTGTTACCCTATGCTGCACATCGCTGGAAGTGAAATGAGAAATTCCGATGACCCAGATCAGAAAAATGAAAGCTGCGGAACTGCGCGAATGGAGCCTACTTTGAGGCCGCTGCGAGTTGCCGGACGGTCGCGATGAATGTACTGGTCGCCCGCGTGAGGGTGCGGTCGCGCCGGTACGCGATGGCCAACTCGCGCCACAGCTCCTTCTCCTTGGGAGCGATCAGTTTCACACGGCCCGCCAGCACCTGGTCGCGTGCAAAGCTGGCGCTGATCAGGGAGACGCCCAGGCCGGCAGCCACGAAGCTCTTGATCATGCCAACGCTGGGCAGTTCCATGGGCACTTGCAGCTGGGATTTGTAAGGTCGAAGCAACTTATCCATCAGGCGGCGGGTGTAACCGGTCTTCGGCAGCAGGATCGGCTGCTTGGCGATCTCGGCCAGCGAAACGGATTCATGCTTGCCGAGCGCGCTCTGCGGGTTGACCATCCACATGAGCTGGTCACGGAAGATGGCGTGGGTCTTGAGGCTGGCGGACTTGACGGGCAGCGTGACAATGCCCACGTCTATCGAACCGTTTTCCAATTTTTCAAGGATTTTGTAGCTGAAGTTGCGGTAGATGCTGATCTGAACTCCGGGATAGAGACTACAGTACTTGGCGAAAACGTCGGGCAGCACATAGAGGCAAGTGGCTTCGTTGGCGCCGATGACGAGGGTACCCCGAGGATTCGTGCCGTGGTCGGCCACAGCCAGCAGAGACTCGTCTCGCATCTGCAGGAGTCGCTCGGCATAGGCGAACAGCACCCGCCCGGCGGGCGTCAGAGTGACATCTTTGCCGGAACGGTCGAGGAGCTTGTCTCCATAGTCCTGTTCGAGTTGCCGGATCTGCGCGCTCACCGCGGACTGAGAGCGAAATACCTTCTGCCCCGCTCGCGAGAAACTGCCGAGCTTGGCAACTTCCAGAAAAGTCGTGAGCTGATCGAAGTCCATGGATTGTGGGCGATTATACCGAAGACCGGGAAAACTACCGAATCATGTGAACCGAACCACATCAGGCCGACAGAGCGGTCTTGTCGTCACATCAGTACTGGCTCCTTCGGAGGAATCACCTGCAAGGATTCCGTCGAACCAATATCGTGTCTCCTGAGCTGTGTGAGGGTTGCAGTCCAGGTCTCGGTGATGGAACAGGGCGGGCGCACTGGCTCCACGCGCAGGAGCGGAAGTGGAGCATCGGAACCAATCAGGCTCAGGGCCCGGGGGCTGCCGGTGAGGCGGAAATGCCGGCGCAGGACCAATCGCAACCACAATTCCTCGCGGACTTCCAACGGCCGAAGGTGCACGGAGGGCTGGCTGTAGCCGTGCCCAGCAAGGGAATCGCGCAGCACGTAGGCGGCGCCACCTGTCATGCCAGCGCCCAGGTTCATACCGGCTGGGCCCAGGATGGCGACCACCCCTGCGGTCATATACTCGCAGCCATGCTGGCCCACGCCCTCCACTACCGCGAGTGCACCACTATTGCGCACCGCGAATCTTTCGCCGGCCCGCCCAGCCACGTAGAGTTCTCCGGAAGTCGCCCCGTAGAGTACGGTGTTGCCCACCAAGACGTCCCCGCGAAGGGATGCTTCGTCTCCCGCCGTGATGGCGATCGACCCGCCGCTCAGACCCTTTCCTACGTAGTCATTGGCTTCGCCCAACAGTCGAAACTTCACGCCGGGGATCAGGAACGCGCCGAAGCTCTGCCCGGCTGTGCCGGTGAACTCCGCGGCCACCACACCCGCGATCTCCGCGCCATTTCGGCGACGCAGGATTTCTCCGCTCAGATGGGCGCCGATGGCTCGGTCGGAGTTTGTAATCAGGAAACGATGTGCGCGGGTGCTCAAGGTGTCGAGTTCGTCCACTGCAGCAGCGAGTTCGAGATACAAACCGCTATCCTGCTCCCGCGGACAGGCGGGCTGCGCGGGCCCAACGGCCGGGGCCAGCAAGCCTGCCAGCATTTCTGCCGCTTCCTGATTGCGGGGTTGCAAGCGGTCGGCAGCCCCGACGATTTCGTCGATCGAGGAAGCTCCCATGGATGCCAGCAGCTGGCGCACTTCCCCGGCTAAAGCGCGGAAAAAGCTTTCGACCATCTCCGGATTCCCGGCGAACCGCGCTCTCATTTTCTCGTCCTGGGTGGCGATTCCGACCGGACAGGTATTCAGATGGCATTGGCGCGCCATCACGCAGCCGATCGCCATCAACGCTGCGGTTCCGAATCCAAATTCCTCGGCTCCTAGCAACGCTCCGATGACGATATCTCGTGCGAACTTGAAGCCGCCATCGACGCGCAGTCGAACACGACTGCGCAGGCCGGTGCGGACCAGGGCACAGTGAGCGTCCCGGAGGCCGACTTCCCAAGGCAAGCCCGTGTTCTTGATGGACGTGATCGGGGAGGCACCCGTTCCGCCGTCATGGCCGGCGATGGTGACCACGTCGGCTCCGGCCTTGGCCACACCGGTCGCGATAATGCCGACCCCGGCGCTGGACACGAGCTTCACACCGATGCGTGCCCGGGGATTCACCGCGCGGAGATCGTAGATGAGCTGCGCCAGATCCTCGATGCTGTAGATATCATGGTGCGGCGGTGGCGAGATCAGCATCATGCCGGGCACGGCGTGGCGCAACCGGGCGATGTAAGCTGTCACCTTGCTGGCCGGCAGCTGCCCCCCTTCGCCGGGCTTGGCGCCCTGAGCGATCTTGATCTCCAACTCATCTGCATGCACGAGGTAGTCGGTGGTCACGCCGAAACGGCCGGAAGCCACCTGCTTTACGCGGTTGTTGGCTTCCGCCTTCTGGGTATAGATGCTGGGGTCTTCCCCGCCCTCCCCCGTATTGCTGCGGCCGCCCAGACGATTCATGGCGACCGCCAGCGTGCTGTGGGTCTCAGGCGAAATCGCTCCCAGGGACATGGCCTGCGTGCTGAATCGGCTGAGTACTGACGCCTCGGTCTCGACATCATGCACAGGGATCGGTGCTTCCGCGCGAACCGTCAACAGATCGCGGATCGCGGCGGGCTCTCGCTGGTCTCCCAGCGCGCTGTAGGCCTTGAAATTTTCGTCCGTGGGCGACTTGATGTAGCGGTGCAATCGCCGGACGATTTCGGGAGAGTTGGAGTGACGCTCCCCGTTCTGACGGAAACGGTACAAACCGGTGTCCTGCAGGGTCGCGTTGGTCGCCGAATAAGCCGCTGCGTGGCGTACCACGCAATCGTCGAGAAGGCTCTTGAGGCTCTTGCCTCCCAGTACGCAGCCTGCGTTCTCGAATATCTCTGCGCACAACGCAGGATCAAGGCCGATGACCTCGAAAAGCTGACTGTTGCGGTAGCTGGCAATCGCAGAGACTCCCATGCGAGCCATCACCTTGCGGAGTCCCTTTTCCAAGGCGAAACGATAGCGGGCGACGCCATCCGGACGCAGCGCGGCCGCCTGTTCAAGAGCCAGGTACGGCACTACTCCGCTGGCCCCGGCGGCGACCAACAGTGCGACGTGATGCGTGTCGATAACCTGTCCGGATTCGACGACCACCGAGACGTCCCACGCTCCCGCCTCGACCAGGGATTTCCAAGCCACCGCAAGCGCCAACAACGCCGGAAGGGCCGCACGATGGTGGTCGACGCCGCGATCACTGAGCAGAATCAGCCCCGGCCTCGTCTGCCCGGGCGGAAGCAGGTCCGCACGCAGGCGTTCTAAAGCCTGTTGCGCACCTTCGACGCCTTCCGCCACCGGGAAGGTCATATCCACGCGTCGGACCGGAAGCTCTTCCGCGAGTTGATCCAGCTGGCCGGCATCGAGCAACGGCGAGCTCAGGACCGCCCTTTCCCCCAGGTACACGCGCAGGGACATGACGTGCGTCTCGCGCAATGGGTCGATGGGCGGGTTGGTCACCTGCGCGAAACGTTGCTTGCAGTAATCCCACAGAGGCCGCGGCTGGCGGGACAGGAATGCCGGAGGAGCGTCATCGCCCATGCTCCAGACGGCTTCCTGGCTTTCCTGAACAAGCGGCTGGAAGAGCAACTTGTATTGATCTTCGGTCCAGCCCAGAGCCGCCATAGCGCGGTGAGGCTCTGCTGTGAAATTCCCCGGAAGCCGTTCGGTCGGAACGATATGCAAGGAGACAGCCGTGCCGGCCGCCTCACGGAATTCGGGGAGATGTCCCACTTCGGTGGGCCTGGTGAATTCCCCGGACTCCGGATTGCAGACCAGCATTTCGCCGGGCCCCAACCGCTGGCGCTCGACGACTTCTTTGCCATGCAAGTCCGCGATGCCCACCTCAGAGCCAACAACCAGCAGGCCGTCCGCGGTCAAGGTATAGCGCATGGGTCGAAGGCCATTGCGGTCGAGCTTGGCGCCGACCGTGAACCCGTCGGTAAAGACCATTGCGGCGGGACCATCCCAGGGTTCCTGCAGAGGCGCATGCGCCTCCAGGAAGCGGCGGAGGTCAGCCGGAATTTGCGGATTCGTTTCCCACGCCGGAGGAACCAGCGCGAGCATCGCCGAAGCGGTGCGGTAGCCACGCCTCAGCAGCAGCTCCAAGCCGTTGTCGAAGCTGGCCGAGTCGCTGACGCGCTCCTCGAGCAGCTGAACCTGGGCGGGGAGTTGAAGACAATCCGTGAGATTCGATCGCTTAGCGTGCAGCCAGCGGCGGTTCGCGCTGATGGTATTGATTTCGCCGTTATGCGCGACGAAGCGGAACGGCTGCGCCAGCGCCCAGCTCGGTTGCGTATTGGTCGAGTACCGCTGATGAAACAGGGCAAACGAAGTCTTGAACCCCGGGTCGGCCAAGTCGGAATAAAACGCCGGCAACTGGTCGGGAGTCACCAACCCCTTGTAAACTACGGTCCGTGAAGAGAGGGAGCAAAAATAGGTAGCACGGGGAGCCTCGGCTTCCACTTGCTTGCGGAGGCGAAACAGAAGTTTTTCCAGATCGTGGGTTTCTTCACTTGAGCTGAAGAAACACTGTCGCATGGCAGGGAGTGTGTCGTGAGCACGCGGACCGACAATGGATGGATCGGTCGGTACGACGCGCCAGCCCAGACATCGAAGGCCGTTCTTCCTCGCCAAGCCCTCGATCACGTTCGTCGCGAGGGCCTCCTGCTCAGCGGGCAGAAAGACCATTCCCAGGCCGAATTCGGAGGGGAGACCGATTCCAACTTCCTGAGCACAATCGCGGATGAACCGGTCCGGAATCGCCATCAACAAGCCGGCGCCATCTCCGCTGCGACCGTCTGCGTCGAGCCCGCCCCGGTGTGCAAGGCGCAACAACGCCGTCAGCGCACGCTCGACGACCTCGTGCGACGGGCTGCCACCCAATCGGGTGACGAACCCGACACCACAGGCGTCGTGGTCCGGAGAATAGGCCGGTTTGGGCATCAAGCATTGTTAGTCGGGAACGGCCTCCAAAGTACAACGCAGAATTTCGATGAGCGTAATGCGTTTTTTGGAAGGAGCGTCGAAGACGAAGGGGGCCTTAGTTTAGTTACTTCTGGCGGGCGAAGGCACGGGAGTGAAATTCCATGGTTTCGCCCAAATGGGACAAGAAGTAGTTCAAGCTGTGGTCGCCCGGATAGGGATGGTACTCATGCTTTATCCGTTCCTCGGTCAATCGCTTGTCCAAGGCGGCCGCGCCCTTTTCAAAACCGTAGTTGTCGTTCTGACCGCAGTTGAAATAGATGGCCAGCCTCTGCAGAGCGGCCCGATTCTTCTTCACGAGAACAAAGGGATCGTTCGCTGTCCAGTGCTCGACGTCGATGGGGTTACCGAAAACGAGGCTCAGTGCTCTCACCACCGGAGACCCAGACCTGGACGCGGAGTTGATTTCCCCGGGCGAGTCAAGGATCAGGGCTGCGCTCTGGGCGCTGACCGCCGAGAAACGCTCCGGATAGGCAAACGCAAAGCGAAGGGCGCCGTAACCTCCCATGGAAATGCCGCTGATCGCGCGCCCCGCGCGGCCGGGCGCGACGCGGTACTTCTTCTCGATGGACGGTATCAATTCGCGTAGGAAGAAATCGCTGTAGCGCTCCCTGCCATCTGCGGAGTTGATGTAGAAACTGCTGCGGCCTTCGGGGGCAACGACTAGGAAGTCACCGATCTTGTGTTGCTGGCGTAGGTCCTCGATCAGGGTCCAGCCCCCGGTGTTGAAGAGGGTTTGCTCGTTGTCACCGAGTCCGTGGAGAAAGTAAAGGACCGGGTAGGGCGCCAGTCCTCCCTTGGCATCCCGGGCGTCATAGCCGGACGGGAGTTGCACGCAATACCGCAGGGCTCGATTCAGGATCCGACTATGGATCGAACTGCAGTCGATATGACCCTGGGCGAGGACTCGCGAACAAAGAAGAAGGAGAATGACAAAGAATCGCGCGCACGGACGCATGAATGCGGAACCCTCACAACATGGTAACGCGGTCAGATCGGAAGGCGTCTGGAAATCCAAACCAACCGGCGAGAGAGAGTGGTTACCGCGGCCATTCCTGCGGAATACGCAACGCCCTTGGCTCAGAGGGAGCAGCTGGGCCAATTTCGCGGGCGACCCCTCCCATCCAAACTAGTGACGGGATAGTATGAATCACAATGTCGCCCAGGCCTGAATTGGACTATGCAGCCATGCTGGCGGTGGCACTCACGGAGGCCCGCCAGGGGTTGGCGGAAGGCGGCATTCCTATCGGCGCAGCGATCTTTGATGCCGGCGGTCGACTCATTGGCGCGGGCCACAACCGGCGCGTGCAGCAGGGTGATCCCTCCATGCATGGGGAAACGGATGCCTTCCGCAACGCCGGGCGTCAGCGCAGCTATCGCAACCTCATTATGGTCACAACCCTGGCCCCATGCTGGTACTGCAGTGGGCTGGTTCGGCAGTTTGGCTTCGGCACGTTGGTCGTCGGCGAAAGCCGCAACTTCGAAGGCGGCGTGGAGTGGCTGCGCTCTTTGGGTGTGCACGTGGTCGACCTCGATTCTGAGGAATGCGCTTCCCTGCTGGCTGGGTACGTCGCTCGAAATCCCGAGGTTTGGAACGAGGACATCGGGGAAGAGTGACGACTTGCCTTCTCGGTCACTTGAGCAGCAAGACAGACCTCATCCAATGACAGCGGCTTAGGTTCCGCATCATGAGTTCTCACGTGGGATACTATTCATCACTCCACGGAACTTTTGCTGCCAGGCAGCGAAGCGGAGTCTTCGATGAAACCTGACAAAGCGGTGCTGAAGGTCCTGCCCAAAGTCCTCCTGCACGAGCATCTGGATGGAGTACTGCGGCCGCAGACGATTGTCGAGTTGGCCCACGACGCGAAATATTCGGAACTTCCCACCCGAGACCCCCAGGCACTGGCGCAATGGTTCCATCAAGGTGCGAACCAGGGAAGCCTTGCGAAATACCTGGAAGGTTTCGTGCATACCATCGCAGTAATGCAGACGGCAGAGGCACTGGAACGCGTCGCGTATGAACAGCTCGAAGACCTCAGCAAGGACGGTGTGGTCTACTGCGAAACTCGCTTCGCTCCGGTGTTTCACACACAGAAGGGATTGACACATCAACAGGTGGTCTCCTCCGTACTGAAGGGATTGGCTCGAGGCCAAAAAGACTTCGGAGTTCATTCGGGATTGATCATCTGCGCCATGCGCAATATGAACGTTTCGCTGGAAATGGCGGAGTTGGCAGTCGATTTCCGCGAACGAGGCGTCGTGGGCTTTGATCTGGCGGGTGAGGAAGGGGGCTACCCGCCCAAGAAGCACGTGGATGCCTTTCACTACATTCAGCGGGAAAACTTCAACATCACGATTCATGCGGGCGAGGGGTTCGGAAAGGAATCGATTTGGCAGGCGATTCAGTACTGCGGGGCGCACCGCATCGGACATGGCACACGGTTGATCGATGACATCGCGGTCGCAGACGGCAAAGCGGTGAAATTGGGGGACCTCGCCCAGTACGTTCTGGATAAGAGGATCCCGCTTGAGATTTGCCTGCTGAGCAACGTTCATACCGGGGCCACGCCCAGCCTGGCTCAGCACCCCTTCAGGATCCTCTACCAGGAGAAATTTCGCGTCACCCTCAACACCGACAACCGTCTGATGAGCGATACGACGATGACTCAGGAATTTGAAGCGGCCGCGGAAACCTTCGGCCTGTCCCTTGACGACTTCGAAAAGATCTCCATCAATGCGATGAAGAGTGCCTTCCTGCCATATAACCAGCGTTGTAATTTCATCTACAAGGTTCTCAAACCCAGGTATGCGAAGGTTCGCGAATCGGCGGAGTCAAAGCGCTAAGTCACTGGTGAAACCGGCGCCAATGGCTTACGGAAAACCGGCTCCTGGTCTGCTATATTTGCCACTCGTGGAGGTCCTCCCATGTCACGAATTGTCCGCTGTGGCCTCATCCAGGCAAGTAACGCGCTCGACAGCGGCCACTCATTGTCGGCCATCAAGAAAGCCATGATCGCGAAGCACCTCAAGCTGATCGAGCAGGCCGCGCGCAAGAAAGTGAAGGTGCTTTGCCTGCAAGAGCTGTTTTATGGGCCTTATTTCTGCGCAGAGCAGAATATTCGCTGGTACGAACTCACCGAACGGGTACCCGAAGGACCCACCACGAAGCTCATGCAGAAGATTGCGGCGAAGCATCGCATGGTGATTGTCGTTCCCGTCTACGAAGAGCAGATGCCGGGCCTGTATTTCAATACGGCTGCGGTCATCAACGCCGATGGCCGGTACCTGGGTAAGTACCGCAAGCACCACATCCCGCACGTGCATCCTGGATTCTGGGAGAAGTTCTATTTCACTCCCGGGAACCTGGGCTACTCCGTGTTTGAGACCACGTACGCACGCGTCGGAGTGTACATCTGTTATGACAGGCACTTCCCGGAAGGCGCGCGCATCCTGGGACTGAATGGCGCGGAGATCGTGTTCAATCCTTCTGCCACCGTGGCGGGACTCTCCGAATACCTTTGGGAACTGGAGCAGCCCGCGCATGCGGTTGCGAATGGTTATTTCGTGGGCGCGATCAACCGTGTCGGCAAAGAGAAGCCGTGGAACATCGGCGAATTCTATGGCAAGAGTTACTTTTGCAATCCGCGCGGGAAGATCATCGCCCAGGCCAGCCGCGATAAGGACGAGTTAGTGGTTGCCGATCTTGACCTCGATCTAATCGCCGAAGTAAGAAAGGTCTGGCAGTTTTTCCGTGACCGCCGCCCTGAGACCTACGATCCGCTGACGGCGCAAACGGGACAAGCGGCAGCCGCGGATTGACGGTGGTTGCGCCTCACCGTGCGTCCAGGACTCCAATGACCACGTCGCAAGCGTCTCTTCATTCTCGGATCGAATCCAGCCCGCTATACAACCAAGACCTAGCGCCCACTGCGAACGAGCGCCGGACCTGGGGGACCTACAACTACGCCGCCCTGTGGGTATCGATGTCAGTCAATATCCTCACCTACATGTTAGCGGCAAGCCTGATCCAGGGAGGAATGAACTGGAAACAGGCTGTGGGAACGGTGTTTCTCGGAAATACTATCGTTCTGATTCCGATGCTGTTGAACTCGCATCCGGGCGCGCGCTACGGAATTCCATTTCCCGTGCTGGCTCGTGCGTCCTTCGGAGTCCTGGGCGCAAATGTTGCCGCGGTTCTGCGTGCTTTGGTCGCGTGCGGCTGGTTTGGCATCCAGACATGGATCGGGGGTGAGGCGATCAACACTTTGATTGCTACGCTGGCTCCCGGCTGGAGAAACGTTCCCCACAGCACTGCGATTTGCTTCCTCGCCTTCTGGATCATCAACCTCGCTGTCATTCTCAAGGGCATCGAGTACATCCGCTTTCTCCAGGGAATCAGTGCTCCTATTCTCCTGGCGGTGGGCCTGCTGCTGCTGGGGTGGGCGTACCAGAGCGCGGGCGGCTTCGGCCCGATGCTGTCGGCCCCTTCACGATTCACGAGCTTTGCGGATTTTCTGAAGTTCCTGGTCCCGGCTTTGAACGCCACCGTCGGCTTTTGGGCGACCGTTTCTCTGAATATTCCCGATTTTACGCGCTTCGCGCGCAGTCAGCGGCAAGAGGTGATTGGGCAAGCGTTGGCGCTGCCAACCACCATGACGCTGTACTCTCTGATCGGGATCCTAGTGACTTCGGCGACCGTGGTCATCTACGGAACAGCAATCTGGGACCCGGTTCAACTGCTCAGCCGGTTTCACTCGCCGGTGGCGGTGGTGGTCTCGCTGGTTGCGATTCTGCTCGCCACCCTGAATGTGAATATCGGCGCCAACGTAGTTTCTCCGGCCAACGACTTCTCCAATCTGTGGCCACGGAAGATCAGTTTCCGCAGCGGCGGGGTGATGACTTGTTTCATGGGAATTGTGCTGATGCCGTGGAAACTGCTGGCAAATTACAAGACTTTCATCCTTGGATGGCTGGGTGGGTACGCGGCGTTCTTAGGGCCTGTGGCGGGCATCATGATCTGCGACTATTTCGTGGTGCGCAGGCGAGTGCTGCTGGTCGATGACCTGTACCTGCGCGACGGCATCTACGAATATTCCCATGGCTTCAATTGGGTGGCGTTAGTTGCTCTCGTGCTGGGGGCAGGCACAGCTCTGGTCGGGCTGGCAGTTCCCTTTCTTCGGCCGCTGTATGACTATTCGTGGTTCGTGGGGTTTATGGTTTCCTTCGTTGCCTACTTCGCACTCATGAGGCTCCAAAGACAGCGGGCCCTGCCCATGGTGGAAGCATCCTGAGAAGACCGACTAAGCCTTGGCAGCCTGTTGGAAGGCCGGCAAGATTTCACTTTGATACCTCCTCAGAGTGTCCTCTTCGTCACCGCTCATCAGATACACGTTGAATTGCGTCACTCCCGCCTGGGCGAGCGCCTGCAGCTTTTTCCGGTGCGCCTCGGCTGAGCCCACGAGACAGAAACGATCCACAACCTCGTCAGAGACGAACTTCGAGTTGGTGCTGTCGACTTCGCAATGCTGCTGGTAGTTGTAACCGCCTCGATTGCTCACGTACGAGGTCAATGCAGGCGGGAGTTCCTCCGGCTTGTAGCGCGCAATCAGGTCCATCACGTGGTTTGAAACCAGCGCCGGGAACCAACGCACTCGCGATCGCGCTAGCTTCAGATCATCGGAAACCCACACCGCCGCCGCGGACATGATCTCGATCTTCCGCAGATCGCGTCCCGCAGCCTCTGCGCCTTGCTTGACGAAACCGATACACCACGCAATCAGGTCCGGATCGGCGAATTGCAGAATCACACCGTCCGCAATCCTGCCCGCCAGGTCGAGGACTTTGGGTCCATATCCTGCAATCCAAACGCGCGGGGAACCACCTGCCCAGGAAATCCGAGTGGGCTGACCTTCGTATTCGATTTCGCGCCCGGCCGTGAGTTCCCGGAAACTCTTCACCGCCTCTTCCAGGTGAGCTGACGTAACCGGCTTCTTGCCCAGCACTCGCCGCGAACTATCTCCGCGGCCAATGCCCAGTTCCATGCGACCTCCGGAAATCAGATTCAGGGTCGCAAACAGGCTGGAGGTCACCGTGATGTCGCGCACCGCGGGATTGGTAACGCACGGCCCGAGGCGCATGCTCTTGGTGTTGGCGGCCATCAGCGTCAGGAGCGGATAGGGCTCAAGCCACAGGATGTGGGAATCGAAGATCCAGCCGTACTGAAATCCAGCAGCTTCCGCCTGGCGCGTAAGAGCAATGATGCGCTCGACCGGCATGTCGGGCTTGATGGTGATACCGAACTGCATGTCCTCTCCTTCTGTCCAGTCGGGAAACCCACTCGAAGGTGGGGCAGTTTAGCATAAAATGCGTGCTCTGCCAGCGGAGGAAATCGCAATGGGTTTTGACACAATTATCGCAAATGGTCGCGTGGTCACGGCGACCGATACCTACACCAGCGACGTCGCGATTACCGCGGGAAAGATCGCAGCAATCGGGCAAAACCTCCCTCGCGAAAATGCGGGGCGGGTTGTTGATGCTGCCGGAAAGTACGTCTTGCCTGGCGGAATCGATGTGCACACGCACCTCGATATGCCGTTCGGCGGGACCACCAGTGCTGATGATTTTGAGACTGGCACCCGCGCAGCCGCGTTCGGCGGGACCACGACGCTCATTGATTTCGCGATCCAGTACAAAGGTCAGACCTTGAGGACAGCCTTCGACACCTGGATGCAAAAGGCTTCCGGCAAAGCCGTCTGTGATTATTCTTTTCATTGCATCATCACCGAACTGGCCGACGCACAACTGGAGGAGATGAATGCCCTGGTGCGGGAGGGCGTCACCAGTTTCAAGCTGTTCATGGCTTATCCCGGGGTATTCATGCTCGACGATGCCAGCATCTTCAAGGCATTCCGCACTACGGCGAAAAACGGCGGGCTTGTCTGCATGCACGCGGAAAATGGCAGCGCCATTGACGTGATCGTGCAACAGGCTCTGGCCGAAGGGAAAAAAGCACCGAAGTACCACGCGCTGACTCGACCCACCACCGCGGAAGCGGAAGCGACGGGGCGAGCCATCGCACTCGCGGAGATGGCGGGCGCGCCCGTCTACATCGTGCACTTGAGTTGCAACGACGCTCTCGAAAAGGTGCGCGAGGCTCGCGATCGCGGTCTTCCTGTTTATGCTGAGACCTGCCCCCAATACCTCTATCTCTCGATCGAGAATTTCGACGTGCCGGGCTTTGAAGGGGCAAAATACGTTTTCACTCCGCCCTTGCGGGAGAAATGGCACCAGGAGAAGCTCTGGAACGGACTTAAAACGGACCATCTGCAGGTGGTTTCGACGGATCACTGCCCGTTCTGCTACAAGGAACAAAAGGAACTGGGGCGCGATGATTTCACGAAAATCCCCAACGGCGGACCGGGCATCGAGCACCGCATGAGCCTGGTCTATTCCGGTGGCGTTGCCAAGAATCGATTCAGCGTGAATCGCTTTGTGGAGCTCGTGTCCACCGCTCCGGCAAAGCTTTTCGGCCTCTATCCGCGGAAAGGCACAATTGCCGCGGGCAGTGATGCCGATCTCGTGGTTTTCGACCCCGATCGCAAACACACCATTAGCGCGAAGACACATCACATGCGGGTCGACTATTCAATGTTCGAGGGAATTCAGGTTACTGGCATGCCGGATGTTGTGCTGTCGCGCGGTCGCGTCATCATCGAAGCCGACAGATTTCTGGGACGACCGGGCGGAGGAGAGTTCGTCAAGAGAGCGACCTATTCCCTGCCATGATGTTCACCTGTCAGAAGGATTCAGCGGGGGCGGATCTGACTGCGATGAGCGCGGCCGCTGCGATCAGCAACCGAGAAACGAATTATCCGTGGGCCCGCGAACCACCTTGTCCGGGCAAGCTCCGCCTCGAAGACTCCCCGCGGAACGTCGCTGGAGCAAGCGCAAGCGCAATATTGACCGCATCTGGTCGTCACGATTTACGCGAATCAGACTCCCTTTTCGGACTATACTGACCGACAATGCGCTCTATCGTGGCGACCAGGAAGAACCGCCGATTCGACCCCAACGCTTTTCTCGCGACCATCAGCGACGGCAGGCAGACTCTGGGTGTTCGGAAAAAGCAAATGATCTTCACCCAAGGGGACAAGGCGGACTCTGTCTTTTACATCCAAAAAGGCAAAGTGAGGCTCACGGTCGTCTCCAAGGCCGGCAAGGAAGCGACGATCGGCATATTGAATGAGCGGACTTTTTTCGGCGAAGGCGCGCTGGCCGGCCAGGCTCTTCGTATGGGATCCGCGGCTGCAATGACGGATTGCGAACTTCTGCGGGTGGACAGGAAGGCGATGATGACTGCACTTCACCGCGAACATGAGTTTTCCGATATGTTTGTGGCGTATTTGCTGGCACGGAATATCCGCTACGAGCAAGACCTGGTCGACCAGCTGTTCAATTCCAGCGAGAAGCGACTGGCCCGTGTCCTTCTATTGCTCGCTCATTTCGGCAAGGAGGACACTCCGGAGACCGTGGTCCCTAAGATCAGTCAGGAGACTCTGGCCGAGATGGTTGGGACCACTCGTTCGCGAGTCAGCTTTTTCATGAATCGATTTAGGAAATTGGGTTTCATTCATTACAACGGCGGCCTGCAGGTCCACAGCTCGCTCCTCAATGTGGTGCTGCACGACTAGCTGCTTCTCCGCAGCGCCATTCCCCAAGAAGACTCGACAGCAAGGGCTCGGAGTGAAAGCGAGCGTGTGTTCCCCAGCGAGCTAGCGGTGGATGAGGGTCGGAGGGTGGTCGCCGAACGGTGTTGCAAAAAACATACTTTGAGCAGTGTTGAACAGTTTCCTATTCCAGAATGTTGACAATGGCCTGCGAGGACGGTGGCCATACGCCCTCGACCGCCGAGATAACGAGGACTTGCTATGAAAACCTTGCTGTTTGCAGGCCTGCTTTTGGTAGTGCTCGGTATCGCGTCCCTGGTCATACCGATTCCCCGTTCCGAGACGCAGGGTATCAAAGTCGGGGACACGAAGATCGGCGTGCAGACCAGTCACAGCGAGCGCGTGTCGCCAATCATTAGTGCGGTGCTGATCGCTGGCGGGATCGCCTTGGCCATTGCCGGCGCGCGTACCGGGCAGTCGAAAAACTGAGGCGATGCTCAAACTCGCTGCTCAGTGTGGTTCTGCGCGATTGAGCACCTCCACGTAGGCAGAGGTGCCTCGGCTCTCGTCTACAGGGTCGGCCGACTCCCATTGCACCGGCGGAAAGTCGCGGGTGACGCCCGCCTCACTTCCCCGGCTCTGCCGATGGCCGCACGACAGGCAAATTGCTCCCAATTGCCTGATGTTCGTCTCTTTCGATATTTCATTCTCGCGGACTGCCAGCGAGCCCGCAACGACCGGACCGCTGCACCTGTTACAGGAGTAGGCGGAAAGATGAAGGTACTGTTTTCTCATCGGTGCCCTCTAGCACGTCAAGCATACCAGTAGACATCCTATAGCGTCGCTGATCGACTCATCTGTTCACTAGTGACCACCTCCGGCAAAACCTGCTCGATCTGCGAAGGTGACGGCGGTCAATATTACGCAGTAACGTCAAGACAGAAGCCCGATACTAGCGATGGGTAAAACTCCTCCCGGAGGAGAAGCCCCCGGAATATCCGACTGGTAGAGCTCTGGTCAACTGATACTTACCATAAGAGTCCCAAAAGCCCACCCCCGATGTGCGAGCGACTCGGAAAAAACCACAGGAGAGAGCATAAAATTGTTCGGCGCCGAAGCGTTTTGTTGTACACGCGCAAGAACTAGCATCCGTTCTCGGACTGGTCAAAAACAAGGCCGTTATTCCTCCCCGCGGTATTTAGGCCGGAATGGAGGCAGCACAGATGAAACGCGTTGGAGTCATCAGCACCGCAGCGTCTGAAAAGGAAGCCAAGCCCCGGAAGCAGCAGCGCGAAAAGCAAACCAAGCGCGAATAACAGGCTCGGTTTTCAGTCGCTTCCATACTCGAAGTGTGTTTGCGGAATGGCATTACTGCGCTGGGTTGAACTTTAAGCGGGTTTGAGAGACTTTCCGCATTCCAGGCAGGATGTCTTGTAGCAGGACGTAATTAAGCCGCAAAACGGGCACATCCTTTGCGATCGGACGTCCTGGGCTCGCGGCGCAAGTGTCCCCCGCAGCTTCCCGAGCAAGTCCGTGATGGAAGCCAACCGTCTGCGGAGCCGATTGCGGAACCGGCGAAGGACGGGTTCCATCGATCCACCTCCGCACTTTCTCCCCTTGGTCGGGACAACAGGTTTCGGCGAGACGGGAGACGTTGCTCGATCACTCCGGCGGTCGCCCCTGTGACCGTCTCCGACAGGTAACTGTGACAGGCTAAGGCGAACTCTTCTGAGCAGGATTGCTCACATTGTCGTGAAACTCTCAGCCAGAAACCCTGTGGCAATCGGCCAATCTGCTTTGACAGCAAGCCGTGAATGAGCAATATAGACCAGTTCTCATTTGGTGTTTGAGCGATCATAGTTGTGGAGACGAGTTTTTCCTCTCTCCCTTTCAGATCCCCTGAGCTAAGTCAGCCCACCTGAAGTTCTCTCCTCTTAGTTCCGCAGCTCCTTTGTCGAGCCTATCCGGCGGCTATTGCAACGCGTGTGGCTTTTAATTGGCTAACCATGCTCCCGCCAGGCAGACTACTATGCCAGGCTTTGCTGGACGAACCGATCGGTCCAGTAGCACTCCCATCTCGTGGTCCTCCCGCAAGGGCCCCATTGCGCACGCGGTCTTGAAGTGGAGCTAACCATTGGGCGATCACGGAGCGGGGCTGGCCGCCACGGTCGGCCCCGGCGCGACGGACTTCAACTGGTCCAGCGCGTGCAAGACGCCTTTCCAATCATTCTGGTCCTTTTTCGTCTCGATCGGGACAGAGAGGTCGGAATAGAAGTCGAGAATATTGGCGCGCAGTATGGTTCCGAGCACGTGCAACTCCTTGTTTCCTGTTGTCCACTCAGGAATTATTCATGGTTGTTGAAAACGAGTGGGGCGCAAGTCCGTGTGCGACCTCCGCTGCGGTGTGGGTGCGCTCGAAGTCCTTTCGGGCAAACCCGGCACACCGAGGAGAGTGCCCGGCCCACGGGCTCAAGAATGGCTATCCGCTATTGCCGATTGCTCTCACGACACACTCTGCAGATCAGATACTGACAGATCTACGATTCGGAAGTCTGAGCAAGATAGCTCACAAAAGAGTAAGGAATGCGGTGTCTCGTGTGCCACAAGTTTCCGATTGCAGGGCAACCAGATGAACCCCCACACTGTACCCAATTGAACAGATATGGACCGTCGCGTTGATTATCGTAAGAGTAGCGATTGAGCCCGGGTCCAGCTAGGCCTTAGGGTCAGGCAGGCACGGAAAACGTTTAATCATTGTGTTCCCAAGCGTTTGCGCTCGGTGGTGAGAGTTGTGGACACTCTCTTTGCCGTAGTTCAAGCTGCGGATCCCATTGTTTCGGCGCGGGCTTGCGCACAACTCTTCCAGAGGGATATGCCATGACGCTGCATGAGAGCGTGGTCACCATGCGACAGGTGAGACAGTGGGTCGCCTCACTCACCAGCTTGCCTGGTTGTTGAAGGCCTTCCGCGAAGGACCGCAAAAGAGCGACTCCAGAATTTTGGCGTGGAAACTCTGTGGACATGAAGAGGGCACCGTTTGCGATCTGCGGCGAAGCAGTAAAAGATCACGTTTTGGACTGCGTGCGGCGGACCACGAATCTTCCAATTCCCCATCGAGGCCCCCTAAGTCCAACCGGGGTTCCGGTGGGGTTCGATGGCGACGCGGATTCATCAGCGCCCAAGGGGAATTGCCTTATGCAGAATTTCGGCCATAACGCACCCGCTGACGTTGTTCCGTGACGAACTTCAGTTAGGTCTATGTAGTGATGGAACCCGAGTACTGCAGCGATTGTCCTCTATGGTTCAACAACTGTTATTTGCGCTCAGACGCGAGGTCGACGACCTGGTCCAACTCCAGATTCAGGCTCTCACACAGCAGTCTGCTCTGAATGCTTCCCAACTTCGCGATTGTCGCGCACGGTTTGAGCGAATCATGCACCTTCAGGAAGAGGTGGCCCGCCTGAGAACGAAAAGCATCTTAGGACGCAGCAAACGGCTTTTGCTCAACTAGATCAGTTTGATTTCAGAGATGTTTAAGTCTTGCGTATTTCGCTCGATGTTTGGCTGAGCGAACAATCCAATCAGGTAAAGGAAGACTACGATGGCGATTTTTGACGAGACCTACAGAGTCGTGGCGGTTGAGAGTCAACGTCTCACGATCCAAGGGATTCTCACCGGCGAGATTATGACAATCGTCAACAGCGCTCCAGATTCTCCTCTCACGCAGGAAGACTATCCGCTTGGACAATTAATTGCGTTGACCGACCCGTCAACGGTGCTTCAAAACTGATCGCCGCCGAAACGGCCCTCAAATGCGAGGGAGGCTTCCGGGGATCTTCGACGATCCGTTGGCATGAACGCGGGTCGGCAAACCTTCGGCCGCTCTTCTCGGGCCACAAAACGGAGTCTTCCGGATTTCCCTCCAATCGCAAGGTGGCGTTGTGGAGGCACCTACCGGGCGGGAACTGACGATGTGTCAGGGATGTCTTTCCACTCTGAAGGCGACAGCCGAGAACGATCGCAGTACCCTAACCCTTTAAGGCACGCCTGGAAGTTGCGCAGGTGCTCGGCGATCGCTAGGGCCCCAGATTCCTTCTCCGTCAGTTTCGAGTACTCACAGGTTTCAAGACCAGCCTTGCAATCAGATAGGTTACGCTGGTGCTCCGCCCCTTGCACTTCGCGGGCTTCCAACCTGGTCAGTCTCGAGTGGTCGCAGTCGTTCCAGCCGTTCTTGCAATTCACCGTGTTGCGCTGGCGTTCTGCGATTTGGGCCGCTTTCGCTTCTGACTGCGTCAACTGGGAAGGATCGCAAAGTCCCATGCCGTCCCTGCAGTCGGTAGCATTGCGCTGGTGTCTGGCAATGCCCACTTCGCCAGCTTCAGTCTGGGTGAGTTTGGAGGAGTCGCAAGACCCTACGCCATCCTTGCAGTCGGAGACGTTGCGAAGGCACTCGGCCGCGGTCGCGTCACGCGCTTCCGACGGAGTAAGTCGTGAACGGTCGCAGGATTGAATGCCGTCATTGCAAGCGGTGACGTTGTTTTGGTGGTCGGCGACAGCCAGCGCCGTGCGCTCAGCATCGCCTAGCTTGGCACGATCGCAGGATTTCAAGCCGTCCCTGCAATCTGAGACGTTTTGCCGATGGTCTGTAAGGGCAACTTCAGCCGCCTCCGATGGTGACAGCTTCGAGCGATCGCATCCCGCCCAGCCCTGCTGGCAAGCAGACAAATTGTGATCCCGATCTGATGCCTGTCCAGACGCAAGAACAGGGAACAAGCTTAAGCTGCTTGTGAGCGACCAGAATATGAGTGGTATTGGAACCTTCATCGGTCTCTACCTTTCGATCCGCCGTCGCGTACTGTTGCGTGCCCTTAACTGGGGCGACGTTATGCCACGCGTTGCGACGAATTACCTACGAGATGCGACTTGATCGAACGATACGTCCAATGGAACGTTGTTTTGTAACATCACATTCCGCATAGGTTTTTCCATGCTCGCAACCTGATGCCGATTCTCGGTAACCCTGCCTCTGGCTGTCATGGCCATCCATGCGCTGGCGGCTGTCTTTTCCGTCGGTCTGGTTTACGGCTTTCGCCTTGATCGCCGCGCCGGTGGTCGTCTGTGTCCCCGGCCAGCACTGGCACTGTAAGAGCCAGCCCGACAGCCAAACTGCCATGAAATCTGTGCATAAGCCTCCGTGCGGGGACAAGACACCAAGAAATGCATTGCGACGCCGGTCGTGTGGAAAACGGTCTACTGGAATGCTACGGAGGTGAATTCCACCGGTCTGTTCAAAAGGGCTCACCTTGTGACCGAAGAACCTTTTTCAGCGATGAGGAGTGAGAATCGAATCGGGATGAGGGATCAGTGCCGTGACGGTTCCGCCGCCCATAGAAAGGCCGCGGGCCCACGGGATCATCGACCTGTACAGCCGGCACGTCCAACCCTCCCAGTTGTTCCAGAACCGCGCCGGATACCCAGGGAAACCCCTTGGGAAGATTCTGAGTCGTTTGCAGGCGAAACGCATCAAACGGTCATCGGCTAAGTTTGGTTTCACGGAGTTGAAATTCGGTTTCGCCAACCAGCGTTACCCTTTCTCACCGACAGCGACTCTTCTCAGCAGAAAATCCAAGTAGAAATTAGGAAACACCAAATGGAAACAGGAACAGTGAAGTGGTTTAACGACGCCAAAGGTTTTGGCTTCATTAGCCGTCAGAGTGGCGAAGACGTCTTCGTGCATTTCTCGGCCATTCAAGCGGGCGGCTTCCGCAGCTTGCAAGAAGGCCAAACTGTACAGTTCGACGTCACGAAAGGTCCGAAAGGCCTTCAGGCAGAGAACGTAAAACCGGTCTAAATGACCGATGACAGGGTGCTCGTTGTCCGAAGGGACATGAGCACCCTTTTCTTTCCCCGATTTACCATTTTTTCTTTACTTCGGTTGCTTCGTCCTCGGCTCGGTTTCCGGCTATTGGTTTCGCTCTGTGTTCGAGAGACCGCCGCAAATATGTGCGCGCTGGGATCGAGTGGGAGGGGGCTCGCATCCGGGGAGAGCTACACCCAAGAGCACACTTCTTCTTCCGCGCAAACCTCCACAGTCGAGTTCAGCGGGCACTCCGTGCTCGTCGACCGATCAGGAGCCGCGTGCAACCTCTCTCGATCGAGGCTGCACCGCTACATCGAGATGCTGATCGCAATCCCGACGTCCGGATATCTGCGGTTGTATAGGTAATAGCCGTGGTTGACGTAAGTGACATAAACGTCGTCGGTATCGTACCAATCGTTCGCCCCAGTATTCCGGCCACGGGTCAACGGCGCTTTAACCAATAGCCTCCGTACCGGAAGCGTGGATACCCAGCAACCACCCAGAAAGGAAGGCCATGGATGCGGAAGCCATGGTCCGGGCCAAAGTATCCTCGGAACCGGTCGTTCGGGATGCGGTAGCCGTGGTACCCGCCACGTTGTTGCCAAGTGCGGTGGTCTGACTGCCAGCTTCGTGCACGATGCCGCTGCCAGACGCTCTGCTGGGCAAGCGCCTTTGATCAGTACAGGACCCGCAGCGATCTACGATGAGGGCTACGAATCAGCGGTCGCGGCTCCGTCTGCACACTCAGAGAGTAAAGAATGACAGGTGTGGGCTTTCGCGTCTGAGCAAGATAGCTCACATGCGGAGATTGCGTTCTTGGGCCCTGTGCCGTGACCGGATGAAACCACCTAACCTCGGCGTGCCGGGCGCTGGCTGTGACGGCACCCGCAGGAAATTTGGAGAATCCAGGAAAGGAGTTTCATAAATCCTGCTCTCGCCTTCGGTCGCAAGATCCGTTGGCATCGAGCCAGTCTAGTAGCGATCGAACACTGCCCCGAGCCAGAGCAATAGAGCAGTCAGCAGCGCCGTAGTAGAGGTTGATTGTGTCGCCATCCTGACTCATGGTGTAGCCGCATGGAAATACGACATCGTTGACATCGCCGTTGCGCTCATATTCGGCCTCCGGCCCAAAGATCCACGAATCCCCTCGAAGTAGGCATTTCTCCGGCCTCTCAAGGTCGAAGAGGGCCAGCCCCAATCGATACAGGCAGCCCGAAGGTGTGTGGCGCACTCCGTGGTAGAACACCAGCCACCCTCTGGGGGTCTCGAGCGGCGGCGGCGACAAACCAATCTTGTTCGCGTCCCACCATGCGCCGCGGCGAGCTTCGAGCATGAGCCTGTGCCTGCCCCAGTGGCGAAGGTCAGGAGAGTAGGAAATCCACATGTGGGCACCGAGTTTCGTCATGGGCCGATGAATCAGCGCCCAGTATCCATCGATTCTCCGCGGCAAAACCGCCGTATCCTTGTCATCCGGCGGCATGATGACGCCGTAGCGGTCGAAAGTTCGGAAGTCTTTGGTCAGGGCCAGAGACACTCCCGGACCACCGCGCGAATAGGAGGTGTAAGTGACTACGTATTGCTGCAGTTCGGGCACGAACGTGATGCGAGGATCCTCAATGCCCCAGATCTCCTCCGGATAATCCTTCGGGCTGGGCATCAATGTCGGCTCGCGGTCAATTTGCCACCCATCCACACCGTTTCGAGAGCGCGCGGCGCAGAGATGCGACAGACCGCGTCGCTCCTCCACGCGGCAAAGCAGTAGAGTGGTGCCATCCGCCAGCAGCGTCGCACCTGCATTGAACACGCTATTAATAGAATATGGCCAATCCCTACTCGTTAGGATCGGGTTGGCAGGATGTCGAAGGAGGAGTGGCTCGTAATGAGTACTGAGGGTGCTCGTAGGTTTTTGTACGGGGGTGGTCACGACGGGATCTCCATTTGTTCAGACTCTTGCAGCGAGCGCATTTCCAGGAGTGCAATCAAAAACGACAGGGTTGATTCTGCTCCCTGATTCTCATTGGCGCGGTCGGGATGCAGGCCGTCTCGGCAGCCGCCGGTGACGGAATCATAAAGGAGAAGCTGCAAATCGTTGTCGCCAAGGAACCAATTGAAAGCCGACCAGGCTTCGCCGCGCCAGCGGCTGTCACCAGTTATACGGTATGCATGCAGACACGCAGAAACCGCACCGGCGGCTTCAATCGGCTGTTGATCGAATCGAGCCCTCTGCCCACCCCTGCGATAAAAGCCTTGCGATCCGATCGGCACGAAGTGGCGTTTGGTTTCGCAATGCTGCGTTTTTGACAGCCAATCCAGTGCTTCGAGACCAACGGAAATCATATGATCATCCGAGCAAGCTGAGCCCACCAGCAGCATGGCCTGGGGCAATCTCGCGTTTGCGTAGGCAAGAACATCCTCAAACCACTTCCAATCCGGGCTGCGGATCGACGCGTACATTTCCAGCAATCGCCCAGCGAGCGCGGACCGTACTTTCTGTGCGTCCCGGTCTCCGGGATACGAATCGAGGTATTCCTGAATTCCGAGCAAGGTGTAAGCCCAGGCACGAGGGCTGCTGAATTCCATCGCCGCAGGAAAGGAAAACTCGAACAGACGCCCGGCAGCACACCGCAATCCCTGATCCCTGGACCGCCCCAGAACCGTTCCAAGTCCCCACAATGCCCGCCCGTGACAGTCTTCAGAACCTTCGGCTTCGTTCCACCGGCGATCGTAGCCGAGAAAGTTTCTGAATCTACCCTTCCCCGGATTAAACGCATGCTCCAAGAACGACAAATACCGGGAAGACGAATCGAGGGCAACGGAATTTGGAATAGACGAGTCGCTTTTCGCTGGCAGATTGGTCCCCAGTTGCTCCAGCAGCACTGTGAAAGTGAGTGCGCGAGCATTGTCGTCGGTGGTATAGCCCTCCCCGTAGTTAGGGATTGTGAAGATTGCGTGCTGCAGCATTCCAGTGTCATCGGTCAGCCGATTCAGGTGATGCAATTTCAACTCAGGCAACTGATCCAGACACTTGTTGGTAGTGCGGGCCGAGAACTGAACTCTTGGACTTTCCATGCGGTCGCTGCGAACCCGAGCAAAACTTTCCATGTAACCCTGCGCCACTCTTTTCCAGACCATCTCCCTCGAAAACAGATAGGCGCGTTTACGCATAGCATGGCGTATCGCAGGAGTATCCAACAGTTCGATTGTCTTTTGCGCGATAGCACCAGGATGTTCGAACGGAACCAACGCTCCTCGGCGGTCATCTAACAACTCGACCGCGTGCCAATAAGGAGTTGAAATGATCGCCTTGCCCGCACCTAGCGCATAAGCAAGCGTCCCAGAAACGACCTGCGCTTCATGTCGGTAGGGAGTAATGTAAATGTCGGCGGCACCAATGAACTCACCCATCTCCTCAGGGGTGACGAAGCGATTATGGAACCGCACACTCGAGTCCACCCCGACCTCTTTCGCCAAAGCTTGTAAGTAGGCTCGATACCGGTCACCCTCGTGACGGAGAACGTGAGGGTGGGTCGCGCCTGCGACTATGTAAACAACATTCTTGTGTTTGGACAAAATCTGCGGCAGCGCTTGAATCACGTTTTCGATTCCCTTATTCGGCGAGAGCAGGCCGAACGTGAGTAGAACCGCTTTTCCTTCCACACCGAACCGATCCTTATAAAAATTGGGATCCAGGAACGGCAGGTCCGGAACGCCGTGGGGCACCATGTCGATCTTGCTGCCGGGAACCTTGAAGATTTGTTGCAAGAACTCAGATGAGAGCTGGCTCATTACAATGAGCCGGTCCGAAAGCTCTGCAATCTGTTCCATGACCATTAGTTGGTTAGGGTCTGGCTCGCGAAGGACGGTGTGCAGGGTGGTCACCACGGGCATCTTCAGGCCGCGCAACAGATGCAAAATATGGCTTCCGGCCGGCCCGCCAAAGATTCCATACTCGTGCTGCAGGCAGACCATGTCGATATTGTTGAAGTTCAGGAACTGAGCGGCTTCTTCATACGAGGCTACGTCGTTCTGAGCGAGCGACCATCTCACCCGCGCAGGATAATCATATCCTTGGTTTGTGTCGTTTACCGGCAGGGCCAACAAACGAGCTGTTCCATACTCGGCGGATATTGCGCTGCACAGGTCTGTGGTGAAGGTCGCGATCCCACATTGTCGCGGAAGATAGTTCCCGATCACCGCGATTCGACTCGGCAGCGATGGCTTCGACTGCAATCTTGGGCGAGCCGCTAACACCCCGGCCCGGACCAGCGGTTGCGGGCCGACGATTTTCAACGTTGCCCCGGAAAGCCCCGTGTTTAGTAGTGACATTAGCCTCTGGTTCGCTTGAGGTGAGGAAGAAGTGAGGTTGCAGGTGAGCCCGATACAATCAGCGGCGTTGGCCTGAGACCAGTTTAACTCCCCTAGTCTCCTTCCGTTCGCTTGTTTCCAGTATTCGACGAAAGGGGACTTGAGGACTGGTCAAAATTGACCACATATCCCTCGGGGAACCTGCAAGTGGGACCAAATGAGCATAAAGATCCGTATTGCCCGCTTGGGGCTACCGGAAGTGAGCATCTTGATCCTGGCGCAATCGACTCGGGAAAGAAGACGTTAGCGCCCCGCTAGGCTCTGCTCTGGTGCTGGGGTGGTAGTCGAGTGTTGGCTCGTGTCGAGTGCGCGAAGACGACATTTGAACGCATCCTCGAAAAACGCAAGTCGAAGCTGCTTGATCTTCTTGGGGAACGAACTTCGAGAAACGCCTTAGTTCATTTTGACCGGATCGCCCACCTGAAGTCCTCGTCTTATTTATGGACAACTCTCTGCCGATCGGATGTGGTCCCAGCCCAGCATGCTTGCTGAGGTCGCCAACCCGATCAAAACGCATGACTTAGGAGTCGTACAGGTCTTTGGAGACAAAAGTGCACCTTAGAGGCAAACGCCCTCTCTATCTGTCTGAGCGAGCCCTTGCCGTCCACCGCACGTGATGTTTCGCCCGTCCGGGGGCCAAATTGAGTATTGCCACGGCAACGAGCTCTGGCTTGGGAGTAATGTCGAATTCTGGAACACGGCTGACGGACTCGTGACGACCCTTGCACACCTTCTAGGTTCGCTGTCGATAGGGTATGCGGCCGTTTTGCGGCCTTCGCAATCGTTCTGCTGGTGCTCTCGGGCAAGCCGGCTGAGGGGCAGGTCAATTCGCCAAATCCCCGATCTCCTGCAACTGACCTGACACAGGCGAGCGTTGACAGCCTGATGGACCCGCGAGCACCGCCGGATTCTCGAGGGCAGGGTGAAGCGCTGGGAGATGAGATTACGTTGGCGGAGAGCGGAGAAGAGGCCTTAGCTCAGCTCGATCAACTTTTGCAAGGTTACAGGGAGCGACCGATGAACGCGGGCGACAAGGAAGAAAGGCGAGTGGCATGTGATGAATGACTGGGACCCTTTGACCCATCGACAACGAACGGCGATTGTGATGTATTTCATGAGTTGCAGGGCTCTATCCGGCAGGGTGGGCCGCAATCCATCGAGAGCGACGCCATGATACAAGCCGACAATCATTCTGCGGAGCCAACTTTCAACCTCCCCGAAATGCTCGCACGCGTGGACAACGACCGAGAATTCTTGTGCGAGTTACTGGAAATCTTCAAAAAGGAGGCTCCCCCTCTCCTGCTGTCGCTGCAAGAGGCGGTATCGAGCGAGAACATGAAGTTGGTGGAAGCTGAGGCCCATAATTTGAAAGGCATGTTTGCTACTCTTTCCGCGACGCGAGCGGCATCGGCAGCATCTCAACTCGAGCAGATGGGACGCGGCGGGGTAGACAGGTCCGGACTGAGGGAACGGCTCGCAGCCATTGAGTACGAGCTGGCGGCTCTATTGACAGAGTTAAACAACTACATCGCGGAGGAGACTCATGAAGATTCTCATCGCGGATGACGAAGTAATGTCGCGCTACCTGCTTGAGAAAACGCTTGAACGTGCCGGCTACCAGGTGGTTGCCGTCGAAAACGGTAGTCTGGCGGCTGAGCACTTGTGCAAGCCCGATGGCCCACGCCTCGCGCTGCTCGATTGGATCATGCCGGAGCTGGATGGGCCGAGTGTCTGCCGCCAGGTCCGGACGGAGCGAGCACAACCTTATGTCTACATGGTGCTCCTTACCTCAAAGGAGTCAAAGCAGGACACCGTGACAGGCCTCGAATCCGGGGCTGACGACTACCTGGTGAAACCCTGGGATCCCGAGGAACTCAAGGCCAGACTGCGGACTGGTCAAAGGATACTCCAGTTAGAGGATAAGCTCGTCGAAGCCCGGGAGAACATGCGTTTCAAGGCCACCCATGATCCTCTCACCTCCCTTTTTAACCGTGGTGTCATTATGGATTTGCTCTCGCGTGAGCTGGCCCGTACTAGTCGCGAGCAAGGCTGCACTACGATTTTGCTTGCTGATTTGGATCACTTCAAACAAGTGAATGACACCCACGGTCACGTGGTTGGAGATGAGGTGCTGCGGGAGGTTGCAAAACGTCTTCTAGGATCGGTGCGTTCCTATGATTTTGTCGGGCGCTACGGGGGCGAAGAGTTTCTAGTCGTACTGAACAATTCTAAAGCCATCCATGCGCTTCCCCGCGCGGAGGAGATCCGGAACGCAATCGCGAACTTTCCAGTACAAACCACACGTGGTGCGATTCAAGTCACCATGAGTCTGGGCGTACTCCCCACTCGGAACTCGGGATCTCGTCCCGTCGAAGAGATCCTTCAGCAAGTCGACACAGCACTCTATGAGGCGAAAGCCGCCGGTCGAAATTGCAGCAAGCTGGGCGGAGGAGGTGTTGACCTTCGCGGATCGACCTCAGAAATACACACAGCCGTTGATGGCTGTTGGGAATAGGTCCACTTGTGAAGTTCCTACAACATCCGCTCGGGATTGTTCTTCAGTAGTTGCCGGAAGTGTTCGGCCGTGGGCAGGTCAGGAGTTGGCAGAGATTGCTGGGTCAGAGACATCGATACATCGTTCCTCACGGCTCCACGGGAAACCAAGTCTGCTGTGACTCTTGCCGACAAGGTGCACGCAGATCCCTTTAGAAGGTCGTGGGCGCTAGGTCTTGCCGTCCACCTCATGCTCAACGAACGGCCACAGACACCCTGGCGGCCAGTGGAATGTGGCATTCTTTGGTTTGCGGGCCAGGAGCTCAGGCGGCTCAGATTCGTCATGGTACTCACCTAGATCCTCGGCGGGACTGTCAAGTGGGTCCCTGGCTATCATGCGTGACACCCTCCAAAACAGATGTGGCGCAGCGTCCGTCTGCTGCTGCGCCACCAGAGGAACGGATGCTACGCCGCATCAGTTCCTTCTTCTCATTTCGTCAGAACTTACAACCATGGCTTGTTGTTGTCTATCCAAAATTGCTCAACTGCAAAATACCCTGGACCCTCACTGCTTTCCGAGAGGTATGAGCGATCAGGAGAGGAAACTTGGTAGAGTGCCGGTAGCAATCTGCTATGGAAGCCAAACCCCATCGCCCGACGTGGAAGACTCTGTTGGCTTTCGCGATTATCTATTTTGTGTGGGGATCGACATTTCTCGCAATCCGCGTTGGCGTCCGCGAAGTTCCGCCGTTCCTTCTCGCGGCGATGCGGTTCTTGATTGCGGGACTCGTCCTCTACGGCTGGATGATCGCGCAGGGCGGGCGCTCACCGAGCGGGCGCCAATGGATGTCAGCATTCTTCCTCGCTGTGCTGATCTTCGCCCTGGACTACGGACTGTTGTTCTGGGCCGAGCAGCGTGTGCCTTCGGGCATTGCCGCAGTCATGATGGCCACGATCCCGGTGTTCATGGCGCTGTCAGAAATCATTTTCCTGCGAACGCAGAGGCTCACCGTCCGCTTGGCACTGGCGCTCTTGATCGGGATGGGGGGAGTGGCAGTGCTGATGAGCCACTCGTTGAACCTTGGCGGGACGCCGATCGACAGGGCGGGTGCAGTGGCGCTGATGATCGCATCGATGAGTTGGTCGGTATCGTCTGCGCTTACGCGCAAGCTGCCCCTTCCGGCGTCGAAAGTCATGAGTTCGGGGGCACAGATGCTCGCCGGGGGAGTGTTGCTGGCTCTCACGGCGGCCGCGCTGGGAGAATTTCGTAATTTTCGTCCGGGGACTGTATCACGCGGAGCGTGGCTCTCGTTGCTCTACCTGATTGTCGCGGGCTCCATTATCGGGTTTACCGCCTACGTGTGGCTGATTCATCATGAATCGCCAACAAAAGTCGGGACCTACGCGTACGTGAATCCGGTTGTGGCCGTGCTGGTTGGATATTTCCTGGGCGGTGAAACGCTTGGCCTGCGAACGATTCTGGGGACTCTGTGTGTTCTGATCAGCGTGGTGGTGATCACGACGACGCGAGTGACGAAACCAGTAGCGACACTCGCGGCGGAAGATACGGGGTAACTCCCGATTGGTCGGCGATCCCGAAGTTGCGAACGTCGGCACGGAATGCTGCGCGGTGTCGGACATCTGGCGACCCGTCGGCGCTGTCCGCAAGGTCGGCGTCGACTATTGTCAATTGGCTAATTGAGCTCAAAACCTGCTGGGGGCTTCTTGGGTGATCGCAAAGGCTGATGTTTTTCTCGAGCGACATATTTACAATCCATCTGCCCTGTGGGAACGAGGAGAAGCAGAGTAAACTGCACGGTCCGTGTACTGCGAAATGGAATATCCCCGGCCGATTGCATCCGGACAAAATTGTTCGGGCTAGTAGAGGGTCGTATTGGCCTTTCGCCGAGGGGGCGAGGGGGATTTCGTGCTGGCAGGCATCCCGGCGGGCGCGGCGACACTCACGATTGATGGGTCATCCCTCAGTCTGATGTACAACGGTTCGCCGGCTGGGCGGGGCACACTGAGCGTGGAGTCCATAAAACCCACGGGGACGTAGACACTGTTGGCGAATTCCGGGTCGGACGCCACCGAATCGATGAGAAAAAGATTCGAGCCGCTAAGAGAGCACAGCTTGTCTGAGCTCTTGAGGCAATGAATCTC
>Ga0137418_10000083_pt1 | contig 64345 bp, 59 predicted proteins | sample CZODoug3_1_2_16f_FD_122242 | JGI IMG/M metagenome (GOLD analysis project Ga0137418, IMG submission 122242) | Vadose zone soil fungal communities from Angelo Coast Range Reserve, California, USA - CZODoug3_1_2_16fungal (Hybrid Assembly) | ecosystem: Environmental > Terrestrial > Soil > Vadose...
GAATCAGATCGAAGATTCTGGCAGGATCTGAAGGACAGCCGAAGGCGAGCCTGATCCTGGTCCTTCAGTGGTAATTGGTGTAGTTGATGTTACACCAGCTAGCCGAGTTCAGCGCCTGGTTGAGAACGACCTCCGGCCGATGGCATGGTCGTCGAGTTGGCGGCTTACCGCGCAGAATGGTCGAAGCAACTCATGGCGCGTGCCCCGGGTTTTTCGCGTATGAGGTAAGAAAAACAAGAACGCCTTAATTTTGATTACCCGCGTAACCTGTCGGGCATTACGGTGCATGGTAGGCTGAGTCTCAACCCCAACCTTGGGAAGTTGCTTATGTGTGCTCGTTGTTATGGACTAATCCTGATGTGCCTCTGGGCGCTTTCTGCCTATGCCGCCACGGAGCGAAAGCAGCCGCCTGCTTCACAGGCGACCAAAATAAGCATCACCACATCCCGCCCAGATGCCCGCAAGCTGTTTGAATCCGGAATGGTGGAATTTGAAAATGAACATATCCAAAGGGCGTTGGAAAATTGGCAGACAGCAATCAAGAAAGATCCTTCGTTTGCATTAGCACATCTTTTCATCTCGGAAGCATCCTACGACCCCGTAGAGCAGAAGACCGAACGGCGCCGGGCGAAGGCGCTGGCTGGGACAGTGACCCCGGGTGAAAAACTCCTGATCAAATGGCTCATGGGAGTGCAGGAAGAGCAGTACGTGACCGCTATCGGAGCAATGAACGATCTACTGGCCAAATATCCCGGAGACAAGCGGATAGCTTTTCTCGCAGGCCGATGGCTGAGCCTGCAAGAGCAATACGAACCGGCAGCCAGGTTCCTTGAACGCGCCATAGCTCTGGACGCTTCCTATGCCCCGGCATGGAACCGGCTAGCATACTGTCATGCATACAGCGGCGACTACAGCAAAGCATTTGCAGCCATGGAGCGTTACGTCACCCTACTGCCCAGTGAGCCCAATCCGCAGAACTCCTATGCCGAAATCCTGCGCATGTCTGGCAATTCTCGCGATGCACTCGAGCATTATAGTCAGGCCTTGAAAATCGACCCTGCATTTCAACCGTCGCAGATCGGGATCGCTGATACCTATGCGCTGATGGGAGAGCAAGCAACAGCTCGCAGTGAATACGACAAGGCCATCCGCGGCGCCAGCGTGGCCGGCGACAAACTTCGGTATGCGCTGCAGTCCGCCCTTACTTACGTCAGGGAGAAGAAGCAGGGAAAAGCCAACACCGCTCTGAACGTAGTTGCTAAACAGGCGCAAGACGCGCACCTCTCGGTTTTGGAAGCCGAGGCATTTCGTATCCTGGCTTTGTGCGAGCGAGAGAACTCAGTGGCGCTCAAATACGTCGATACAGCGGAGGCCGCTCTGGCCGCAGACACGGCAGCTCCCCGTACTGATCTCCACGAGGAGCAGGCGCAGATATTGCGTGTACGCGCTATCCGTGCTGAGGCCGCCGGACTAAAGCCAGCCTCAGACCAGGCCTTAAAGCAAATGGAAGCTCTAATGAACACGACTCATAGCGCCATTCTTCGACGTTCGTACTACGGCGCGTTGGGTTCTGTCCTCCTGGCAGATCATAAGTATGCCGAGGCTATTGCCTATCTTCAGGAGGACGGCGGGAATCCGCTGTCAATCAAAGACCTGATTTTGGCCTACACTCAAACCGGAGCCAACGACAGAGCGCATGTCCTCGAGCTGAAATTGGCAGCGACGAATCAGCCAACCGTCGAGCAAGCCTTGGTTGTTCCCCAGTTGCGCATGAAACTCGCGGCGACCAAGGAGAAGCGCAGTTGGTTGCAGAAATTCACCAACCGAACCCAATAGGCGATGTCCAGAGGTTGACCTCAAAAACTACTTCTGCCGCAAACTCCTTGTTGCAGGCAATTTCCCACTGATCGGGTTCCGGTCCGCTGAGCGCTGCGTGCCCTCGACGGAGTTTCGGCTTTGCCGAAAGCAACCCCGGTGGATACTGGACCAGCACGCAAGAGAGCAAAGGTGCCAAGTACAAGGGGGCGAGTGCTGACGTAGCGGATAAGTGTGTGAAGCAATTGCTTCGTGATGTTGAGAAGCTGGACCCTGCTGGCACGAGACCACAACCTAGTTCATCCGTTCATCCCAGGACAATGGATCAAAAGCCCTAAAGCCCTATTAGGCATGGCTCTCCACCACCGGGCCACTCCTGGAACTGCGGTTTACAACTGAGGCGTTCCACAAACAAGTGAATGTGGAACCGTGCGAGTCGTTTCTTTCGATCGCATAGAACCAATCACTTACACGCCATGCTTTTGTGGGGATTTTGGAACGGCTAAAGTTGTTAAGGTGTCAAGCTTAGGAGCTTTCGGGGAAGTTGCTGATCTGATTGGTGGGCCCACCAGGATTCGAACCTGGAACCAACAGATTATGAGTCTGCTGCTCTAACCGTTGAGCTATGGGCCCGCAGAAATTCAATCTAGCACACTCCGAAGGAGCAAGCTGGCAGCGCTAAACCGCGCGACGGTCCTTGTGTAAACGTGCTGGTTTCCCTTCGTCGTGCCCTTGAGCGACGTCGAGGCGCTGTATTTTCGTACAGTCATTGTGGATGGAAACCGGCCGCCACTGCTCCGGAGCAGAGGTGAGTGTAGAGGTTAAGATACCAAGATGCCCATCACGGTCGCTCAGGTGGAGGAGGCCCGGAACAACGTCGCGGCGGTCGCCGTGCGGACGCCGCTGGTTCTCTGCAACACTGACACCCCCGTTCACTTGTATTTGAAGCTGGAAAATCTGCAGCCGATCGGATCATTCAAGATTCGTGGCGCGGCGAACGTCATGGCACGGACGCCGCGCGAGCAGGTTCAGCGCGGAGTATTGACTGCCTCCGCCGGCAACATGGCACAAGGGGTCGCATTCTGCGCCCGACGGATGGGCATTCCCGCCACGATTGTCGCTCCGGAAACCGCGCCTGCGACGAAGATTCGCGCGGTAGAGAGAATGGGCGGCCGCGTCATCAAAGTTCCCTTTGCCGAATGGTGGCAAACGTTCGGCACACGCTCCTATCCGGGAGTCGAGGCCAAATTCATCCACGCTTTTGATGATCCCGATGTGATGGCTGGTAATGGCACGATCGCTTTGGAGCTGCTGGAGGATCTGCCCGATTTGGACGTAGTCGTAATTCCCTGGGGCGGTGGGGGCCTGTCCTGTGGCATCGCGGCGGTGCTGCGTCAGCGCGCTCCACGAGTGCGTATCTACGCCGTCGAAATTGAGACAGCAGCGCCCCTGGCCGCCTCGTTAGCTGCGGGCGAACCTCGCACGGTCGAGTATCAGCCTTCGTTTGTCGACGGTATTGGAAGCAAGATGGTATTCCCCAACATGTTCGAACGCGCGCGTGGGCTCTTGGACGGATCCTTGGTCGTGACCCTGACCGAAGCGGCCCAAGCAATGAAACTGGTGGCCGAGCGGAACCGCATCATTGTCGAAGGGGCCGCCGCCTGCGCTGTGGCAGCTGCTCTGGCAGGCCGCGCCGGCTCGGGCAAGGTCGTAGCCATTGTCTCCGGGGGCAACATCGACATGGATAAATTTGCGCAGCTGGTTAGCCAGGCATAGCCGTGGTCTGCGAGTCTGGGATTGCAGCCTGCGGAGAAAGGATCGGCAGATCCAGCAAGGGAGCCGCGTTCGTTGCAGCGGTTCAGGCGCGCGCGCTGCGATGAAGGTTGCCAGCAGCCGACTTGGTGCGACCAGCAGCTAATTCTTCAATGGAAGGCAGCGACTTGGCCACAGTCAGTTGGCGCTCCGGAGGTTGCGATTTCGTGCGAATCGCGCCTGTTAGCGTTTCCATCGCCACGTCAGTGTTGGGCGGAATGTAAATTGTCGCAGCCAGGACCCCGCTGCGCAACCATGCCTGTCCAGTCTTCGGCATGCCATCGCACCCCGTAAATGGTATCTTCAGCCAGCGCTCGCGATCGGCTTCCGTTATTTCGCTGAACGCCCTTCTCGCGCCTACCGCCATGCTGTCGTCTTGAGCTCCGACGAGATCGATGCGCGTCTCCAACGATGTGCGCAAGCGCAACCAGGAACTCACGGCACGGTAGGCGCTTTCCTCGGTCCAATTCGCTCGCATGGTCTTCACCATGATATTTGCGGGTTTGGTTCGATTCATTCCCGCGGTTCGTTCATGGGCGGCAGAACTGATGGCAGGGCCTTCGATATAGAGCACTGAGCCGCCCTGAGGCAGGAGTGCCGCAAATTGTTTCCCCTGGATTTTGCCAACCTCTTCATGGTCGGAGCTGATGGAAAAAGCAGGAACTTTGAACGTGCGCCGCAGCTCGGGAATGTAATCCACCTCATGATTCAGAATGGCCCACCCCATTCCCGCAGCGGCGGCAGCGCGGGCCACCTGGGGGAATCCCGTCGAGCCCACAGGCTCGAACACAATGGCGTCCGGACGCGACGTTCGCGACTGAACGAATTCCAGCAATTGCTGGCTTTGGGTCACTGCGTCGTTGCCGGCGTGGATGATTTTTATATCCACGTCCAGGCGCCGCGCAGCGGTTTCGGCGGCCGTCGCTTGCTCCTGCTGATAGTCATTGTCGTCGTTGGTAAGTGAGATGAGAAAGCTGAGTCTCTTCATGGCTGGGCTCTTGTCGGATCATAGTGCAACCGCACTGGTAACCAATGGTTACGGACGTAACTGGTGGCGCGCGGAGGTGGGCAATTTTGAAAGCTTGCCGGACTGATTCGGGCTTATCTGGTGATTTCCGCCTGATGCAGGTCACTCTGAGGGATGGAGGGCGAGGCTTAACCCCCTTCTGTCCGATCCAGAAAAGATTGGAGATTTATTTCCAGCGCATTCCGGCTGTTCTCGGACAAGCCGGTAAAGCGGAAGGGTTGCAGCCATCCTTGCGTCGCCCACATCGGAAACAGCGTTTGGGCCTGCTCCCGGATGGTAGCGCTCCCAAGGTGAAACACGAGATCCACAGCGATTTTCTCGTCGAGGGAACTCTCCAGATGCAGCACCCCACCGGATGTTGAGAGCTGATGCAGTTTTCCCCGCACTTGTCTGCGATTGGGTAAGCAAATGATGACCAGAACAGATCCCCGGAGCTTCACCCGAAAGGGGCGCTGGCCCGCCCGTGGTCCGGCAGAGGATGTACCCGCTGCGGGAGCTGCTTGAACTGTGTGCGTGTTGGGCATGCGCTTCCCATAGTATGCCGTCGGCGCTGGCCACATGCGAGATTACGAAAGAACGGGGGCTAAAAACTGCTGATTTTCGCGCCGTAAAAGATCACGGTGCATACCTCTATTCACGGGACAGGCGTCTGCTGCGGGTAGGCTGTGCTTGCATTACTTCTTGGCGGGATGGGCTTCGCCCTTGGCCGAGAAGCGGTTGTAGGGCCAGGTCTTCTTATGCGACGCTGTGGGAGAGATGTTCGCCGCTGAGGGGCTGGGCCCCGGCCCGGCAGCGGTTGTGGCTTCCGATCCGGCGTGCCAATCCGCCGGCGGATTGGCAATGCCCCAGACGTTGCCATGGGTGTACAGCGATGCGCCCACGAGGAAGTGCTTACTCTCGCTGCCTAAAGGAAGGCAGCTAGCCACGCACCCGGTGACGGTCTTATTGCCCGGAAGATCAGTGAGGAAGATTGGAGTTCCAATCTGCAATGCTCGCGAACTTCGGAAGCCGCATCCCTGCGCGCTGACGATTATCACCTCACACCGCTCTGCAAAGGGACGAAGCCGGTCTAAACTGGTCACCGTAAGAGGGATATGCACACGCACTCGCGTGCTCCGCCGGGTCACCTGTGGTGCAGTCGTAACTTCCATGAGAACTCGAGGGGGGGATTTCGCGGCTCACGCCGCGTCGACTCTAGTTTGACAGATTCGCGGCCTGCGGGGTTTTGGGAAACGCCTGACCACGGTGACGAAGGTAATCAGATGGATTACGAAGACTGGTCGCGGGAAAGAGCGATTTCGATGAGTGCCACGACCGAAGTTCGGCGACCTGCAAAAAACACCCGCGCTGAGGTCGCACGGCGCAAGTCTATTTTAGCCGCTCGGCTTAAGCCCTGATATGATGTTGGCCGTTGTCAGCGCCCTATCAGGGTAAGCCGACGTGAGCCAAAGGTTTTCCGCCGCCGAGGACCGATCACATCACGCAGTGGCCTCGCCGGTCACAGCCTCGCGGAGCCAAAAGGCTGCTCCGGAACTTCCCTCGGATGTCGCACCCACGACCGGTGCATCTGCTGGCATCGAGTGGAAGCTGCTGTTGGCGGCAATTTCCGCCAGTCCGGAAAAAGTCGACGATTGGCCCGGTCGGTTGCAACAAAATGTCGATTGGCCGAAGTTGCTCCGGCTCGCCGATCATCACGGGGTGTCTTCGCTTCTCTATCAAAGCCTGTTCAGCCTGGGCGATTCCGCTGCTCCCGCCGAGGCGTTGCAATCTTTGCGGCGGGGGCATGACATAAATGTTCATAAGTGCCTTTTTCTTACACGAGAACTGGTTCGCGTTCTCGATCATCTAGACTCGCTCGGCGTTGAGGTCATGCCTTATAAAGGCGTAGTGCTGTCGCAAACCCTCTATGGCGATATGGCGTTGCGGCAATCTGGTGACATGGATTTGCTGGTGCATGCCAGCGACCTCGCGCGAGCCAAGAAAAACGTTCGCCAGCTGGGATACACACCCCACGTGACACTTTCTGAGGCGGCAGAGCGCGCCTACGTGAGGTCAGGATACGAGTGCACATTCGACCATGCCGGCGGCCGCAATTTGTTGGAGCTGCAATGGGCGCTTCAGCCAAATTTTTATTCGGTCGATTTTGATGTGAGCGACGTGTTCAGGCGTGCGGTGACGGTTTCAGTGGCGGGCCGCCAAGCCAAGACGCCGTCGCCGGAAGATTTGCTGCTAATTCTCTCACTGCATGCCGCGAAACACGTTTGGGGACGGCTCATCTGGCTTTGCGACATTGCACAGCTCACGAAGCGGCCGGATCTGAATTGGCATTGGATAACCTCGCAGGCGAAGGCGCTGGGTATCGAAAGAATCATGCACGTCACTTTGCTGCTGGCAAAGAGTCTGCTAGGAGCCGAGATACCATCTTCGCCGAACAGCACTCTGTTGAGCGAGGCGGCATCCCATACTCTGGCGGACAACATTCACATCGAGATGGCCAATGGCGTCTCGTGCAACGTGGGATCGTTGGATTATTTTCGACTGATGATGCGGCTGCGCGAACGACGAGCGGATCGATTGCGCTTTCTACGGCGCCTGACTTTCACGCCCGGGCCCGGCGAATGGGAAGCCATTCAACTGCCAGCGAGGCTTTTCCCTCTTTACCGTGTGGTGAGACTCTGGCGTCTCACCGCCAGGTTGTTTCGAGGACAGTCAGGAACAATCTCTGCCCCGCCGCTCTAACCTCTGGCATTGATTCGTGCCTGCTTGATACCTGTCCAAAGACCTTTTGCGACGACTCTTTCGTAGCCAGCCCGATTCATCGCGGCCATGGTCGCGGCCGCCGTTCCTCCAGGTGTAGCGGCTTCGCGCAGCAATTCATCGAGCGTCTGGCCACTTTCCTGCCAGTAAAAAACTCCTCCAGCAATCGCATGCGCGGCGGCGGTAAGCGCAGCCTTGCGATCAAGTCCGGCGGCCTGCGCCGAGCGAGCCAGCGTTGCCAGGGCATGATAGCCATGACTCGGTGAGAATGCGACCGTGAAAGCGTCGAAATGAGCTTCCGGAATTTCCAGTACGGCGCCAAGGCAGCCGAAGAAGTCACGCACCTGTTTCCGTTGGCGCATCGCCACGTTTTCTTCGAAGGTCACCGCCGTCAAACCGCGGGCGATCCGGCAGACGGGGCTGGGCATGGCGCGCCCCCAGCACGTGGCAGAACTGCCTTTGGAGCGCAGTTTTTGGAGCGGAATGCCCGCGGCCAGACTGACCACCAGCCTCGGCCCGGCTGCCCAATCGCACTTTGCGGTGTCATCCAGCAAATGCGCTACGTCCTGCGGGCGCACTGCGACAATCAGCAGATTGGCTTGCGACACAGCTCGAGCTAAGTCATGCTCTGTTGCAACATTGAACTCACGCTTCAGCCGCCTCAATTTTTCGGGATGCCGGTCATAAACAACGAGAGGAGGCTTATATTTTGCCAGGCGCAATCCAGCTACGAGCGCGCTGGTGATGCGACCGCCGCCGAGAAAAACCGTAGCTTTCATGAGAAGGTCATATTGCGCTGCTTAGTCAGCGGTCCCTCCGCCATCCACCACGAGCGCAGATCCCGTCATGAATGAAGAATCCTCCGAGGCCAGAAACAGTACGGCTTTGGCAATCTCCTCCGGCGTGCCGATGCGGCCCATGGGACGCTCGTTGCACCCTGCCAGATATTTGTCCCAGGACAGACCGCGCATCCTCGCATCCGCGGGCAGCATTGGAGTTTCGACGTCGCCGGGGCAGATGCAGTTGACCCGAATACCGTGCTTGCCGTGATCGATCGCCATCGCCTTGGTCATCAACACTACTCCGCCTTTTGAAGCGCAGTAAGCGACCGCATGATCGCCGCCGACCAATCCCCATCCTGAGCTGTTGTTGACGATTACGCCGCTGCGTTGCGCGATCATAGACGGCAATGCGAACTTCGACATCAGAAACGTACCTTTTAAATTGACATTAATCTGTTCATCCCACTGCTGTTCCGAACACTCGAGAGCGGTCTGGGCATAGAAAACACCGGCGTTGTTGAAGAGAATATCCAGGCGACCGAAGTTGCGCAGAGTCTGCTTCACGGCGTGCTCGCATTCGGCGGTCACGCTGACATCGGTGCGAACAAAAACAGCCTCGCCGTTCGCCTTGCGGATCCGCTCAGCCACGGCGGCACCGCGCTCCTGATTCCTGCCGGTGATGGCAACTTTCGCACCTTCTGTGGCGAAAAGCAGCGCCGTGGCTTCACCGATCCCTGAAGTGCCACCCGTGATGAGTGCAATTTTGTTTTTTAGGCGCATCGAGGGCGTCTCGCCCAAACCTTGTCTCGACCGCAGAGTTCTGCGCGGGCTGTTCTTTGGCTGCCACGCGGCTGGTTTATTTCCCCAATTCCACCCCACGGCTTATGCCGTGGGCTGCATTCTATCGCCGTTTCGCGGCTGGAGTCATGTCGTGCCCAACGCCCTCTACGATCTCGGCAGCCGCACCTATCGGCTCGCGAGGCTCCCCGTCGTCTCCCCCCCGTCCATCGTGTAAACATGGCCGGTGGCGTACGCCGCGTCATCCGACGCGAGGTAGGCGAACAAGGCCGCGATCTCTTCCGGCTTGGCGTGTCGTTGCAAGGGGATTTTACGGTTCACTTCATCGAGCATCGCGTCAGTGTATTCCGCACGCTGCATGGGAGTGAGTACGTATCCGGGGGCTATGGCGCATACTCGAATCCTGGGCGCCAGTTCGAGGGCCATAGAGCGCGTGAGTTCAATCACTCCCGCTTTGGTGGCGTTGTAATCGGCGTAGTAGGGATATCCCATGATCCCGTTGGTCGAAGCGGTTTGCAGGATAACGCCGCTGCCGCGCTCCCTCATGTGGCGGGCGGCGGTCTGGGCCACGTAAAACACACCGGTGAGGTTCACGGCAACCACCTTGTCCCATTCTTCAGCAGTGATGTCGAGGAAGTTGTGGCGAATGCTGATGCCTGCGTTATTGATGAGTACGTCTACTCCGCCCAAGAAGCGCACAGCTTCGACGAATGCGGCGCGCACCTGCTCGAGGTTTGACACGTCCGCGGCCACGATACCGGCCAGGATCGGCAACTGACGCCGAATCTGCTCGAGGGCTTTGGGATCCCGGTCGAGCACGCAGACCTGAGAACCTTCTTCCAGGAAGCGGGCTGCCGTGGCCGCGCCGATACCGCTCGCGCCTCCGGTAATCAGGACGCGCTTGCCTTTCAGACCTCGCATGCGATCTCCTCGAACAGCAACCCGCTGCGCAGTTCAGCATAAGGACAGCGAAGGCATTTTGGCTAGGGCGATTCTTGTTTTCGGCAATGCTCTCCCGCTGAGGGCCGATCACAGAAGATAACGAGGAATGCATTGGATCTTGTGGGATAATCACCAACCGGAGGAACTTAGGCTCGCATGGTGGCTGTTCCCGAAACGCTTAAGACATCTTAGGAGGCAGATCTCATGGGACGAAATTCGGTGACTCGACGTCAATTTATCCACTTTGGTGCAGGAGCAGTGGCTGCGGGCGCGGCCGCGAAAGTTACTCTTCTCAACCCGACGCATCTGTCGGCCTTTGCCGGGCCGGTGCCGCCCAGCGACACAGTCCGTTTCGCCTCGATTGGAACCGGCGTTCGAGGCTGCGAGTTACTCTCGGCGACGCTCACGGTCCCCGGCGTTCAGTGCGTGGCAGTTTGCGACCTTTATGACGCACGTCATGTAGCCGCTCAAGAAGCCGTCAACAATAGCGGTGTCCCGGCCACCCGCGACTATCGTGCAATCCTCGACCGCAAGGATGTTGACGCCGTGATTATCGCGGCCACTGATCACCAGCACCGCAAAGTGTTCGAAGACGCCTGTGCCGCGGGTAAGGATGTGTATTGCGAAAAGCCGATGTCGCACACCGTGGACGATGGATTCGCCATGATGGCGGCAGCTCACAAAGGAAATCGCATCGTGCAGATTGGCAGCCAGCGCGTCAGTTCGATCCTCTACGCCAAGGCTAAGGAAATCTATGACTCGGGCAAGCTGGGAGAGGTCACGGCGATCGACGCGTACTGGGACCGCAACAGCCCGAGCGGTGCCTGGGTGTACCCGATTGCACCGGATGCGAATGAAACAACTATCGACTGGAATGCGTTTCTCGATGGCGCACCGAAGCGTCCCTTTGACCCGGAGCGCTTCTTCCGCTGGCGGTGTTTTACGGATTACGGCGAGGGGCTGGGTGGCGACCTGTTTGTTCACCTGATTTCCGGGATCCAGTTCATCACCGGCACGAACTCCGTTGCCCAACGCGCCCAATCCACCGGCGGCCTTTTCCATTTCAAGGATGGCCGCGAATTCCCCGATCTAATCCAGACTTTCTACGACTATCCCAACTTGCGCGTCACGATGCGCTGCAACTTGAACAATGACGGTGGAGAGTTCATCGGATTCTACGGCACAAAGGGCACGATGATTATCAAGGATTCAACCTTGACCTACACTCCGCAGGATACGCGACCACAGCCAGAGGGTTATTCGGTCAAGGGCTGGCCGAAGAAGGCGCGGGAAGAATATCTGGAAAAGTGGGCTGCGGAACATCCTGAGCCCAAAGCTCTAGAAGTCAAGATTGAAGAGCAGGCCGAAACGTTTGCTCCGCCGCACGGCTACAACGATACCGCCGACCATCAGGCCAACTTTTTCAATGCGGTTCGTAGCCGGAAGCCGACGGTAGAGAATGAAATATTCGGGAACAATGCGGCCATTGGATGCCACTTGGCCAATTATGCCTATTTCAACAAAACTATTGCCGTTTGGGACAGTGGCGCGAGGAAAATCGTGAAGGGCTAGAGCGGTTTGCCGCGGAAGACCCAGATCAGCTCGATGATCAGAATTATTACCACCATCAACTCGAGCACGAAGGCTCGGCTCTGGTTGAACTGATCAACCATGAAATGATACAGCTCTTCCGCGGTATTTAGTTTTTGCTGAACGAGATCTTTGTAGTCCGGGACGCCCACCCGGGACGCTGCCAACTTGTACAGGCGAGCGGAAAACATGTCGCTGAGAAACTTGATAGCATTGTCGGCCCGTTCAGTCAGTTCGGCGACATCGAGCAATACCGTGTGCAGCTTGGTAGCCGCGTTGGCCGTCCGCCAACGTGACCAAAGTCCGATGCCCTTGTCGAGGAAGTCGTAAACCCCTTCCAGTTCACGGGTGAGCAGATCGTCGTAATGACGAAACTCAAGCAACTGCGAGTTGGCGTACTGCAGCAGCTGAATCGCGGTTTCCGCCCCGGCCGGAGTGTCGTAGATGAAGGCAGCATTCCAGCCAATGACAGCCAGATCATTCGGATAGTAGGAAATCTGCGACTGTAGAATTTCCTCACGTTCGCCGTCTGACAGCGTAGCGGTTTCTCCGCGGACGACCTGGGCGATGCGGCCCCCATACGCAGCCAGCAGATCGGAAGCCGAGGGTTCTCCGGCAATCTCGCGCACGTGAAAAATGAAGTAATCCTCTTGCAGCCATTCCGTGTCGTAAGGCTTTACCAGTGCGGGCGCTGCGCGCTCTAGTCGCTGCTTCACGATGCGGCTGGCAAGAGCTTCAAAGTCGGTGTCGGAAACCCATCGGCTGGAAAGTTGGACTAATGTGTCCCAATCGCCGGCGAAGGACAGCTCAAAGATCACGCTGACCACGCCATAGTCGAAATACTTGATTTCGCCCTGAAGCCGCTCCCCGCTATCGAGGACCAGGGGTTCGATGTTCTCCTCGACGGGTGGGCGCTGGTAGCGAACGTATCCGGGCGCCTGATGCTTGAAACTTGCGTCCGCTGTCCGGGCCCCGAAAATGTCGCGGAGCCGGTCGAGGCGTATTTCTTCGCACACGTCAAACTGGATTAAGACCAGGACCGAGCCTTGCAGAGGAGTATTCGGAGCCGGCGCCACAAGGGGGGCTGAAAGCGTTTCTGAAGCACCTCGGCTTACGCCCGGAAGCGTGACTGCACGTTCGTGGTCCATGGTTTGAAACCCCGTTCCTGGCGCTTTAATACCGGCGGGAAACGCCTGAGGGCAAAGCGACGAGAAGTCTATTTTCCCAGAAACGTGGCAATCTGGCGAGAGGCGGACCTTAGCTATGAGCTTACGATGGCATACAACCTGTTTATAATCAGCGCCCTACGACAGAGAACGGAATAGCATGGCACCCAGCGCCAGAGCTCCGAGCCCTAGACCTGCCCGTTTCATCGACCGGCGAATCTCACCATGATGCCGTTGAATTTCTCGGGACTCCAGATACTCGCCCAAGGGCGATCCATTGCCCTGCTCGTTTGCCACGCCCTCGTGTGTGGCCATCTGCAGCACCTCAGCCACATGGAGAGCGTGTCGGTCGGAGCCCTGGGCAATCTGTTCGCGGCAACTGAAACCGTCAGCGATGATCAGCCAGTCCGCGGGTGCTCGACGAACCGCAGGGAGAAGCTCGAGTTCACCGATAGCCATCGACAAGTCATACTTATCGTGCTCGAAACCGAACGAGCCGGCCATACCGCAGCATCCCGGCGCGGGTGACAGGAAGTCCACGCCGATGCGGCGCAAGATGGATTCTTCCGCCGTCATTTTCATGATCGCCTTGTGGTGACAGTGCCCGTGCAGCAGGGCTTTGCGTTCGAGGCGCGGAAAGGCAAAGCTAGCGGCATGCGTTTCAACAAATTCACTCAGGAGAAAAGTTTGGCGAGACAATGCCTGGGCTCGATGGTCATGGGGGAATAGGTTCGACAGTTCATCGCGGAAGACGGCCACGCAGCTGGGCTCGAGACCAACGACCGGAATTCCCGCCTCGATCGCAGGCGAGAGGGAATCGAGAATTTGGAGCAGCAATCTCTTGGCCCGGTCGAGCATGCCGAAGTCGTAAAGGGGACGCCCGCAACACAAGTTTGTCTTCGGTAGAAGGACGCAGAAACCTGCGGTCTCTAGCACGTTCACCGCGGCCTTGGCGGCAGAGGGAGTGAAATAGTTATTAAACGTGTCGGGCCACAGAACCAGTTGTGGACGGGTTAGATTGCGCGGTCCGCGGATTCGAAACCAGCTTCTGAAACTTTGCGGAGCGAAGGCCGGAATGTTGCGCTCACGAGCAACACCAGCTACCAGTTTGGCAATATCGCGGAGGACCGGCAACTGTGTGGTGAGATTCGCAACTCCGGGCACATGCGATGCAAGCCGCGCCCAGACGTCGATGTTGCCGAAGGCATAGGCGCTCCTTGGACGAACACGGCCTTCGTGGTAGTGAGAGAGAAACTCGGCCTTGTACGTGGCCACGTCCACCGCCACGGGACAGTCGCTCTTGCATCCTTTGCAAGCCAGGCAGAGGTCGAGAGAATGTTTGACCTCTTCACTCCTCCAGCCGTCGCGGATTACTTCACCCTGGGTCATCTCCCAGAGCAGGTGGGCGCGGCCACGCGTGGAGTGTTCTTCTTCACGAGTGGCGCGGTAGCTGGGACACATGACTCCGCCTTCTTCGCGGCGGCACTTTCCCACCCCAACGCAGCGCAGAGCGGCATTCGCGAAATTGCCGTCGTCGTCAGGAAAGTGAAAACGGGTTTCCGGCTGCCAGGGAGCGTATTCGGGGCCGAGCCGCAGGTTTTCGTCGATCTTGTAAGGCTCGATCAGTTTGCCAGGATTCATCTTCCAGTCGGGGTCCCACGCAGACTTGAACTCTCGGAAGGCCTGCATGAGCTCCGGCCCGAACATTTTCGGCAGCAATTCCGCTCGGGACTGACCGTCACCATGCTCACCGGATAGCGAGCCGCCGTAGCTGACCACCAGATCGGCCGCTTCTTCGACGAACTTGCGGAATTTTCGGATGCCTTCTCTCGACTGAAGGTCGAAGTTGATACGGGTGTGGACGCAGGCATGGCCGAAGTGTCCGTACAGCGAGCCTTTGTAGCCGTAAGCCGCCATCATCTTGCGCAGGTCCCGCAGATAGCCGCCGAGTTTCTCCGGAGCTACGGCGGCATCTTCCCAGCCCTCCCAGTTCAGCGGTTCGCCTGGGACGTGAGAGGTAACCCCCAAAGCAGATTCGCGAATTTCCCATACCCGCCGAGCTTGCGTTGGGTTGGCTAACAAGTGCATATTGGGCGGACTTTGGTTGCGGCTCAGCGTCTGCATCAAGGTGCGGGCTTGCGACTCAGCCTCCAGCGCTGTCTGAGCGCCGAACTCAACCAGCAGCCAACCACAACCCTCGGGCAGAAGGGACAGACCTTCGGAGTTGATGGCCTTGCGACGTGTGTAGTCCACGAGCAGATCATCAATGCCTTCCAGCCCGACTGGCTTGTGCTCCATGATTTCCGGCACGTGATCGGCACATTGATAAACGTCGGGATACGCCACCACGAGCAACACGCGAGCGGGCGGACTCTCGACCAGACGGCATGTGGCTTCGAGCACGGTGGCACACGTTCCTTCTGATCCCACCAGCGCACGCGCCACCTGGAACCCGTTTTCGGGCAACAGATGGTTCAAGTTGTAGCCGGATACTCGCCGCGGAATTTTGGGGAAATTCTTGCGGACGAGATCGCCATATGTGGCCGCGATGCCTTTTAGTTGGCCGTAGATTTCGCCCCTGCGACCCCCTTCGCCGATGATGTTCTCGAGTTCGTCGCTCGAGGTCTCACCAACCTTCATTCGTGTGCCGTCGTAGGTGAGGATTTCGAGCTCTTCGATGTTGTCGTCGGTTTTGCCCGCCATGACCGAATGCACGCCGCACGAGTTGTTTCCGATCATGCCGCCGAGGGTGCAATGGTCATGCGTGGCTGGGTCGGGAGCGAATGTCAGATGATGTTTTTCAGCGGCGTTGCGAAGACGATCGAGGATCACTCCGGGCTGGACTCGCGCGATGCGGCGGACGGGATCAATCTCAAGGATTTCGGCCATGTGCTTGGAGAAATCGACAACGACCGCGAGGTTGCAGCATTGGCCTGCTAGGGACGTGCCGCCGCCGCGGCATAGGAGGGGCGCGCTGAAGCGATGACAAATCGCAACCGCCGCGAGAACATCTTCAACATCGCGCGGCAAGACCACGCCGATTGGGACCTGGCGATAGTTAGAGCCGTCAGTGGCGTATAGAGCACGGCTACCGTCATCAAAGCGCACTTCGCCGCGGATTTCGGCGCGCAGAGCGCCCGCCAGAGCCACGGCGTCGATTGGCGCGGACCGGCCGGACTGCGCCCGCACTGCGTAAGGGTCAGAGGTGATGGATACCAGCGGCGCGGACTCGAACAGTGGCATGGCTGTGGCTCCAGCTTACGTCAGCAAAGCCAGACAAGAATACTAGAAATGCTACTAGCTCCAGGTTCGAGTGGCGTAATCGCTCATGGAGAGAACCAGGAGAATCAGGAGGAAGAACAAGCTCGCAACCACCACGAGCTTGGTGAGTTTTTCGCTGGCGCCTTTGAGGTGCATGAAGAAGAGAGCAACCAGAATGGCCTTGAACGTAGCAATCGTCAAAGCTACGGCGACGTTAAAGGGGCCGAGGTCGAGGGAGGCGGCCCAGACCGTGAGACCGGTGCACGCCAGCAGCGTGATCCAGATGCCGAAGTACAGTTTGAGCGACGATGATGGATGTGCTGACATGCGAGCCTCAGGGATGCCGGTCAATTAGATAGAGCAACGGGAACAGGTAGATCCAAATGATATCCACGAAATGCCAATACAGCCCCCCCATCTCGACGGGAGTGTTGTACTCCGGAGTAAATCGCCCTTTCCAGGCCATCACCGTCAGCCATATGAAGATGCCAATCCCGACGATCATGTGGAGCGCGTGCAGGCCGGTCATGACGAAGTAGAGAGCAAAGAAGATTTCCGCATGGCTCGGATTGGCGTACTGGTCGGGATGTCCGGGAATGGTAACGTTGTTGAATTGGAAACTCGCGCCGGGCACGTGATGCTTCTCGAACTTTTCCTTGTACTCGATCCCTTTGATTCCGAGGAACGCCGTGCCGAGCACTAAGGTCGCAAGCAAGTTGCCGATCAGCAGCTTGCGCCTGCAGGTTTGTGCTGCCCAGACGGCGAGCACTACGGTCAAGCTGCTGCAGATCAGAACCGCGGTGTTGGTTGCGCCCAGGGTGACATCGAGCGTCTTGCTGGCCGCGCCCCAGTCTCCAAAATACGCGCGACGGTACACCAGGTAAGTACAGAACAAACCGCCAAAAAACATAATCTCGGTGCCCAGGAACACCCACATCCCGAGGCTGGCGGCATCGCGTTGTTGCCGTGGCTCGGCGAAATGATGCAACAGGGCCGGATTGTGAGCGGCCGTGAGTTGGCTATCGGGCAACGGGAGTCTCCTGTTTAACGGGAAGCCGATTCAACTCGTCGTAGTTGTAGGCTTCCCACGTCACCACCGGCTCTTCGTCGAAATTGAAAGTGGGCGGCGGCGAAGCGGTTTTCCATTCAAGTCCGGCTGCGTTCCAGGGATTATCGGGAGCGGGCTTGCCGTAACGCATCGACCAAAGGAAATAGGCCATGGGCAGCAGATAGCCCACGCCAAGAATCGTGGCGCCCGCAGTGGAGAGTACGTTCAGCACCTGAAACTCCGGCGGGTACTGATAGTAACGCCGCGGCATTCCTATATAGCCGAGGATAAATTGCGGAAAGAATGTCAGGTTGAAACCGATAAATACAATCAGCGCTGCCAGTTTCGCCCAGCCTTCCGGATAGAGGCGGCCGGAAATCTTGGGCCACCAAAAATGCATGCCTCCGAGATAACCCATGACAGCGCCTCCGACCATAATGTAATGAAAGTGCGCGACGATGAAATATGTGTCGGTGACATGCACGTCGATGCCCAGCGCGGCAAGAAAGAGGCCGGTGAGACCGCCCACGGTGAAAAGTCCGAGGAAACCGAAAGCGTAGAGCATGGGCGCATCGTAATGGATCGAACCTTTGTACATCGTGGCTGTCCAGTTGAAGACCTTGACGGCGGAAGGCACAGCCACCAGATAACTGAGCAGCGAGAAAACCAGGGCGGCGTAAACCGAGATTCCGGCGACGAACATGTGGTGCGCCCATACCAGGAAGCCGAAGACCGCGATGGCGATGGAAGAAAAGGCTACGAAGCTGTAGCCAAAAATGCGCTTGCGCGAAAAGCAGGCGATGATCTCGCTGACGATGCCCATTGACGGCAAAATCATGATGTAAACCGCTGGGTGCGAGTAGAACCAGAACAAATGCTGGAAAAGCAGCGGATCGCCACCCAGCTTGGGATCGAAGATGCCGAGATGCAACGCGCGCTCTGCGGCAACCAACACCAAGGTGATAGCGATAACAGGTGTTCCTAGAAGTTGAATGATGCTGGTGGCATAGTGCGCCCAGATAAACAGAGGCAAGCGCGACCAGGTCATGCCCGGAGCGCGCATGCGGTGAATCGTGACCACGAAATTCAGCCCAGTCAGGATTGAAGAGAAGCCTACGACGAAGATCGCCAGCCCGGCCTCGACAACCTTGGTATTGCTAAAGGCAGTGCTGAAAGGCACGTAGAACGTCCAGCCGGTATCCACTCCACCGGTCAGCATGCAGTGCAACATCATCACGCCGCCGATGATGTAGAGATACCAGCTCAGGAGGTTGATTTTGGGGAAAGCCAGGTCTTTCGCCCCGATCATCAAGGGCACGAGGAAGTTCCCGAGCACGGCGGGAATTGACGGGACCAGGAAAAAGAAAACCATCACCATGCCGTGCATGGTGAACAGCTTGTTGTAGGTATCGGCTTGCACCAGGTCGCCCGCTGGAGTCAGCAATTCCAGACGAATGAGCAGCGCGAAGAAGCCTCCGATGAAGAAGAAGAAGGTGATCGAGAGCAGGTAGAGCAGTGCGATACGCTTGTGGTCGGTGGTGAACAGCCACGAACCTACGCCGTAGTGCTTATTCAGATAATTTTCGCGCTCCACCGTCGGCATACTCGCGGTAACCATGCTCATTGCACCTGACTTCCCTGGGCTGAGGCTTTGGCTGGCGTCGAGGTCGAGCCAGCAGCCATGGCATTTCCCGGCCGGGCTGACGACAGTGACTTGACGTACGCGACCAAGGCATTCAACTGTTCTTCGCTGACGATCCCCTGAAATGTGGGCATGACTGGTTTGAATCCCTTCACGACTTTGGCCCCCGGATCGAGGATCGATTCGCGGATGTAATTCTCATCGGCGGTCACTGTGCGGCCATCTTCGAGTTGCACGGTCTTGCCAAACAAGCCTTGCAGATTGGGTCCACGCCCCTGGGCATCGGGGCGATGGCACGTGGCGCAACCTAATTCGGCGAAGACTTTCTCTCCGCCGGCAGAGAGCGAACCAGTTGATCCGCCGCTCATCCAAGCCTCGTATTGCGCGGGTTCCATCACGACGACTGAGCCGATCATGCCCGAATGCTGTGTGCCGCAATATTCAGCGCAGAATAAATGATACGTGCCCGGCTTGGTGGCTCGAAACCATGCCACGGTGTAACGGCCGGGCAGGACGTCCTGCTTGATGCGGAAGGCGGGCACATAAAAACTATGGATCGCGTCTTGCGACGTCATGATCATTTTCACGTCGCGGCCTACCGGAACGTGCAATTCATTGATCTCGCGCTGGCCTTCGGCGTGCTCCAGCTTCCACATCCACTGCTTGGCCACGACGTAAACTTCCGTGGCGTCGTGCGGTGGAGTGCGCTCCTGGAAATAGACCACCGCGCCCCAGAAAAAAATCACCAGGAACACGCCCATGGGGATAATCGACCACGTCAATTCCAGGGGCGTGGAACCTTCGATCGGCTCTGCTTGCACTCCGGGACGATGGCGAAACTTAGCCGCGAAGAAGACGACGCAGACAAAAATCAAAAGCGTCATCAACCCGCTGACGATCAGCAGGAAGATGTAGAGTGCGTCCACATTGCCCGCTATGGTGGAGGCGCGCTGCGGCCATAGTGGAAAATTATCGAACATACCCTGCCTGCTTTGTTGCTGATCGAGGCGTCGTTCTCCTCGCGACTGAGCGCTCAAGCCGGAACATGATGAACAAGAAGATACCCAGAATCAAAATGGTTGCAGCGGCTGCCAGTCGCAAAATATTGGCCACGATGGCTCCGTATTTTCCTGTGGCCGGATCGTAGTGATAGCAATACAGCAGCACTTGATCTACGGCGTTGCCGATCTTGCCCTGGGAAGCTTCCACCAGTCCCATGCGCAGATCTTTGGGCGGAAAATCAACGCCGTAAAAATAACGCGAGACGCGGCCTTGCGGGGTGAGCACCATGATCGCGGTGGCGTGCGCGAATTGGTTGATCTTCGGGTCGTATTGATACTGGAAGCCGACGGCTTTGGTCAGCGCGTTGATGGCTTCGGCTTGTCCGGTCAAGAAGTGCCAGCCTGCGGCTGCGTCCGGACGGCCGTAGCGGTGAACGTAATCCATTTTCTTGATCCCGGCCATCTCAGGCGTTTCGCGGGGATCGAAGCTCACGGTAATAACTTCGAATTCCTTGCCGAGATCGAACTTGACCATCTTCATGGCGCTGGTCAGTCCGGAGAGAACTTCGCCGCAAAGCATGGTGCAGTTGTAGTACGCGAGGTCAAGGATCAGAGGTTTGCGGCCGAAGTAGTCTCCCAGTCTGACCGGCTTGCCGGTTTCATCGCGGAAGGCGAGGTCCGGGGGGAGCTGAGCGTCGCGATGCTGCTCGATGCCGACGTTCTCCAGACGCGGCGGGCGCACATTGGCGGGAGGAGACATGATTCCCTTGGTCATGCCCTGTCCCCAAGCGGGCACAGCGAGCGAAAGCGTGAAGACCAGGCCACCGACCCGCGGGTATATCGAATTGTGAAACCACCGGCTCACGGCTTTTTCCCTTTTTTCTCTTTCTTGGCGGCTTGGCCTTTCTGTGCTTCGTTCTGCGGTTGCGCACCGCTTGGCGGACGCTGCGGAAGCCCACGTTGGGCTAAAAGTTCCATGGCGCGCTCGATCGGGATGTGCACGGTTCCAGTTGTCTCATCGACCCAGCCGTAGCTGTTCAGCTTCTGTTCCTCGGCGATGCGAATGCGGTTGAGTTGGGTGCGCTCGTCGGTTTCCAGACGGGGATCGGGAAAGGCGGTCTCGGGATATTGGGGTGGCACCTGGCGCGTGTCCTTGGCAACATTTGCCGCCAACGGATTCACCGGCGGCTGATGCGTCTCAAAGCGCTTGTCAAGAATTTTATAAAGGCCGCTCAACAGAAAACTGATCAACAGCGTGGCAGCAAGAAGCCCGGCGAGAAAATAGAAGACCCCCCGGTCGCTAATATCCTGACGCTCATAGCTGCCGTGCGCTGGCGTGCTTTCGTGTTTGACCGGATCGCTCATGTATTTCAGCTAGTGGACGGGCTCCAGTACTTCGTGCGCGTCCGGGTCGTAGGCCGGCAGCAAAGGGAGTGCGGCCAGATTACGGAAGAAATCGGCAAGCCAGATTCCTCCGATCGCTACAGGCACAATGACGTCAGCGACAGTGAACCTTAAAGTGTTCGAGAAATTCGGCTCGATGATCCAGAACAAATCCAGGTAACGCATCAACATCAGCCAGGCCGCAAGCCAGGCCAGGCGGTGAATGTCGCGCTTGAACGGACGCGACAGCAAAATTCCGAACGGAATGGCAAAGTGAAAGAGCACCAGCGTCAAACCGATCAATCCCCAGCCGCCGCTCAGACGCTTCAAATAAAAGGTAATCTCCGCAGGCAGATTGCCAGCCCAGATGATCAGCCACTGCGAGAAGTTGAAATAGGCCCAGACCATGGTGAAGGCCAGCATCCACTTGCCATGGTCGTGCACGAAGTCGGGCTTCAGCATTTCCGACATGGGCCTGTAGTTGAACAGAATCCGCTCCACGACCACGGCGAAGCACATGGCGGAGAGCACTTCGCCGATAAGAATAATCAGCCCGAAGATGGTCGACACCCAACTGGGATCGAGCGACATCACCCAATCGATTGCGGCGAACGAAATGGTGAAACTGTAGAGGATGAGTCCAGGGCCGCTGACCGCCTTGAAGCGCTGCGTGTTGTCGGGCGCACCCGGGCGATCCGTTTGCTTAGACCATTTGGTGAGCAGGAACGACAGCAGGTTCCAGATGGCGAAATAGAATACCGCGCGGATGATGAATCCGTTCGCCGTGAGGTAGGTCTTGGTGATGTCGTGCAAATGCTCGCGAAGATGCTTGTCGGCAATGTTGTCCAACGGCTGCGCCCAGAGGTAGAGTCTGTGCATCCCGAGAATGATTGGAATGAAAAGCAGCGCGAGCAGGGGAAGCGTGCGCATGGCGGCGCCCAGGGTGCGGCGAATTACCACGCCCCAGCCGCCACCGGTCAGGTGGCGAATCATGAGAATCGCCATGGAACCGAGGGCGACACCCAACCAGCACATGAAACCGAGCAGGTACGCTCGATAGAATTCTTCGGGCCGCATGAAGGCGCCGATGATGGCGACAACTCCGAAGACGACGCCGACGATAAGCGACCGCCGCGCGATGGTCTTCACTATCGGCGGCGGCATCAGATCGAGATGGTTCGCGCTCGCCGGTGTCATTTCTCTTCCTCGGAGTTCGGATTTGCTTGCGGTCGAATGACCGGCAGACTGGCGCCCGTCCCCGGCTCGCCCTGGAACTTCGGCGACTCCGAAGGCACGTTCTGGCCAGAAGGAAGATCTGCCTTGGTGGCGTTCTGACTGAGCTGCAAAGCTCGTATGTAGGCCACGATGTCCCAGCGATCGCGCGCCGGAATCTGCGAGGCGTAGTCGGACATGATGCCGAAGCCGTTGGTCATGACATCAAAGAAGTACCCGAGCGGAGCCTTCTGCAATCGTTGCTCATGAAAAGAAGGCGGCTTGCGCGTGAATCCTCGCGAAGGGATGAAGCCATTGCCATCTCCCAGGCGCGAGTGGCATGGCGCGCAATAAATGTTGTAGCGCTCACGCCCGCGTTGGAGAACGCCTTTCGTAACCGGAAAAGGCATGGCGTCGCCGGGGTTGTTGCCGATCTTGCCGGCATAGAAATAACTGTCTTCATGCAACTGGTCCCGCGCGACTGTGCCTTCAACTGGCGGACGCGCGGAGCGCTGGTCGGTAAAGAAATCACTCTTGGCCAGCGGATTGATCCGCGGCTGCACGTGCATGTCGATTCGGCAGGCCGCTGACATGCCGACCACCAAGAGCACCGACGCACCCAAGAATTTGCGGAAGCGCTGCATCTTAGCTTGGCACCTCCGAGACCGAGCGTGGATCGAGGCTCTCCAGAAACTGGCGCGTGGCCGCCGGGTCGTACTTGACGTCGGAGGAAAACACGACCAGGAAAAACCGGTCCCTGGAAGCGCGCGTAAAGCGCGGCACGTTGAAGACCGGGTGATAAGGCATTGGCAGACCGTTGAGCGCCAGCATGCCGAATACCGCAGAGATGCCGGCAAACAGAATCGTCATCTCAAAGGTGATGACAATAAAAGCCGGCCACGAATGATATGGTTTGCCGCCAATGTTGAGCGGATAAGCGACGGCCGACATCCAATACTGCATCAGATAGCCGGTCAGTCCTCCCACAATGCCGCCGATCAGCACTACCAGCGGAACCTCGTCGCGGTGAAAGCCAATCTCTTCGGCAAGGCCCTCGACGGGGAACGGGGTATAAGCATCGATCCTCTTATAGCCTGCCTGGTAGGTATGCTTCGCGGCTTCCACCAAAGCCACAGGCGTATCGAACTCAGCCATCATGCCGTAGATGGGATCGCGCTTCATTCCGCTTTCACCTCCGCCTCAGGCAAGAGGGTGCGCATTTCAAAGATCGAGATTGCGGGCAGGATGCGCAGGAACAGGAACATAGCGGCGAGGAACATGCCGATGGTGCCGACGTAGGTCATCCAGTCCCACCGCGTGGGGTAGTACATGCCCCACGAAGATGTCAGGAAGTCGCGATGCAAGCTGACCACGACGATGATGAAGCGCTCGAGCCACATCCCTACCAGGATCACGCCGGAAACCATGAACAACGCGATCGGACTGGTGCGCAATTTGCGAATCCACAGAACCTGGGGAATAAAAATGTTGCAGACCAGCAGGGCCCAATATGCGGGGGCGTAGGGTCCGTGCAGGCGGTTCCACAGCGTGAAAGCGTCATAGCGGTCACCGCTGTACCAGCCCATGAAGGCCTCGATGCCGTATCCATAGGCCACGATCAATCCGGTGGCCAGCATCACTTTCGCGGAGTTCTGCAGGTGGCGTTCCGTGATGAAATCTTCGAGCCCGTAAATCTTGCGGATCGGGATGGCCAGCATCAGTACCATGGCAAATCCAGAGTAGATGGCACCGGCAACGAAGTAGGGAGGGAAGATGGTGGTATGCCAGCCGGGTACGATACCGACGGCGAAGTCGAAACTCACCACGGTGTGGACCGAGAGTACGAGTGGCGTCGCCAGTCCGGCCAGCAATAAATAAGCTGTTTCATAGCGATGCCAGTGACGTGCCGAACCGCGCCAACCCATGGAGAGCATGCCGTAAATGATTTTGGCTACGCGATTTTCAGAGCGGTCGCGTAAGGTCGCAAGGTCAGGGATCAGACCAATGAACCAGAAAAGAAGCGAAATTGTTCCGTAGGTTGAGACCGCGAACACGTCCCACATCAGCGGGCTGCGAAATTGCGGCCACACGCCCATCGAGCTCGGATAAGGAAACAGCCAGTAAGCCAGCCACGGGCGTCCGACGTGGATGGCGGGGAAGATTCCGGCGCAGGCCACGGCAAACAACGTCATGGCCTCGGCGAAGCGGTTGATGGAATTGCGCCACGATTGCCGAAGTAACAACAGGATTGCGGAGATGAGCGTGCCGGCGTGGCCGATGCCGATCCACCATACGAAGTTGACGATGGCGAACCCCCACCCGATGGGAATGGTCACACCCCAGATGCCGATGCCCTTCAGCACCAGGTAGCCGATGGCATAGAGCATCATCATCGTCAGCATGAAGGCGACGCCGAAGCCCAGGAACCAGCCGTTCGAGGCGGGACGGGTCAGCACGATCGCGCTGATCTTTTCCGTCACACTGCCGAAGGTGTAGCCCGGCTCAATGACCGGGGCCCTTTGCGCCTCCACCGTCACTTTGTATTGCTCGTCCATGATGTTGTCGGTAGTGTTCCCAGCGAGCAAAAGCCCCGCTTTCAAATCGGCTCTAACGACATGCCAAAGCCGTGCCCTTTCAGATTCTCCCCGCTTACGACTTCAGCTCCGGATTTGGGTTACTGACTTCCGCGAGGTACGTAGTTCGCGGACGGGTATTGAGTTCGCCCAGCAAACTGTAATTTCGGGCCTCTGCTTTCAATTTCGAAACCTTGCTGTTGGGATCATTGATGTTGCCGAAAATGATGGCGCCCGCCGGGCATGACTGCTGACAGGCGGTCTGCAATTCGTCTTCGTGCTGGCTGTCGTTGATTTTGCGGTCTTCGCGCTCGGCGTCGATGCGGCGCTCATTGATGCGCTGCACGCAGTATGTGCACTTTTCCATGACGCCGCGGCTGCGCACGCTGACGTCAGGATTGCGCATCATCTTGTACTGCGGCGTCTCCCAATCCTGGAAGAGGAAAAAGTTGAACCGACGGACCTTGTACGGGCAATTATTCGAGCAGTAGCGAGTGCCCACGCAGCGGTTGTAAACCATATCGTTCAGGCCTTCGCTGGAGTGATTGGTCGCGCCCACCGGGCACACAACTTCGCAGGGCGCGTTCTCGCACTGCATGCACGGCACCGGCTGGAAAAACGCCTTGGGATTGTCGCGGTCGCCCTGGTAGTAGGCGTCGACACGAAGCCAGTGCATGTGGCGGCCGATCACGGTTTGCTCTTTGCCGACCACCGCGATGTTGTTCTCCGACTGGCAGGCCAGCATGCAATTGTTGCAGCCCACACAGGAGTTCAGATCAATGGTCATGCCCCAGGCATAGTCTTCTTCTTTGTATGGATAGGGTTTGTAGAGAGTCAGGCCCGGCGCCGGCTCTTCTTCTTTCGCGAAGCTTGGCTCTTTGCGGTATTCCTCGAGCGTGGTTTCGCGGACTAGAGGACGCGCGTCGCCGTTGGGCGTGTCCATCGTCTGGTATCCCTGGGTCGAGGCCAGCTTATAGGTTTCGCCGGTCTTGCGTAGTTGCAAACCGGTTGCGAACCATGGCGCGGCGGTTGTGCGCAACCCATAGGCGTCGAAACCTTGCGCGGTTCCGACGCGGCCAGCGCGGCGGCGTCCATAGCCGACGAAAACGGTGACCGAGTTGTCGGGATGGCCGGCCTGAATCCAAACTGGGCCGGGGACTTTTCTGCCATTCAGTTCCAGTTCGACGACGTCTTCCGTCTTGATCTGCAGCCGGGCCGCCATCTTGGGACCGATGAGAACGGCATTGTCCCATGTGAGCTTTGTCATCGGCTTGGGCAGTTCCTGCAGCCAGCCGTTGTTGGAGAATTGGCCGTCGTAAATGGTGGGATCGCGGCGGAGGTTCAGTTCGAGGGCGTTCTCATCGAGCTTGGTCGCCAGCGGAAGTTTGTTCGCTTTGGTGCCGACTTGCTTGCTCGTAAATGCGGTGCCTTCGATCCAGCCATCGTGCAGCGACTTGCGCCAGGATGTTTCGAAGTTTCCACCAGATTGTTGTTTCTGCCAGTAGCCGCGCACCAAATCGTAGCCGGTCGCATCAGCCTGCCCGGAGAGCAGCGCGACGAATTCGTGCGCGCTTTTGCCGTTGTAAAGGGGAGCGATCAAGGGCTGAATGATGCTGACCGTTCCGTCATATGCGCGGGCATCGCCCCAGGCTTCGAGTTCATGCGTCTGATTGATGTGCCAGTGAGATAACTCGGCGGTTTCATTCTGGTAGAGGCCTAGATGCACGCGCAGCGAGACCTTATTGCTCTTGAGCAGGTCGGCGAAGTCGAGATCGGCGGGGGCGTCGTAGGCTGGGTTCCCGCCCAGAATCACTAGCAAATCCACCTTGCCGCCGTGCATATCGGCGACCAGGTCTTTCATCGACTCGGCTTGATTGACCGGATTGGCATCTACCGGGCCGCCGTAAAACAGCGTCTTACCGACATTGCCGAGTTTGGCATTGATCGCATGAGCCAGCGCGTGCACAACGGGAGGTTGATGGTCGCCAGCAACCACCAGGCTAGCTCCGCCATGCTCTCGCAGGTCGCGAACCACGGCAGCCAGGAAATCCTTATGTTTGGCCACTTCTCCCGTCAAATCGGCTACACCGGCGTCAAGCCCCAGCGCTCCGGCAAGAGCTCGCGTGAACCCCTCAATATCAACCGCCCTTAGCGGCAGCCGGTGATCCGCCTTCGCCCCCGTCGAACTCGGCGTGCTCTCGCTGACGTACAGCCGGTTCATGTGGCCATCGGGATTGCGGCGTTTTGCGAAATCGCGAATGTAGCGGACGTTGCCGGGGAATCCGGCGTAGAGAAAGTCGGCGTCCAGCGAGACGATCACGTCCGCGGCTTCGAGGTTGTAGCGCGTTTCGACCGGCTGGCCGAACGGCAGCTTCGCTCCTTCGAGCACGTTGTCGCGATTCACCGGCTCGTACACATGCCACTTGGCCTGCGGATAAATCTTCAGGAAGTTGCGCAACTGATCGGCGAGCGTGGGCGAAGAAATTGACGGAGTCAGAATACGAATGCCCATGCCCTGTAGCGCTTTCTGCGCATTCAGAGGTCCGCGAATTACAGTCAGAAACGACTGCCAGGAGCGTTGGTCGCCCATCGACATGATGCTCTGCGAGCGGTCCGGGTCGTACATGGTGAGAATCGATGCCTGGGCGAAAATATCGGTGCCGCCGAGCGATGCTGGATGTTGATCGTTGCCTTCAATTTTCGTGGGGCGTCCCAGGTGGCTTTCCACCAGTACCGGGCTAGCGTAGCCGCCGAGGGTTACGGCAGTGGCATAAAACATCGGACGGCCGGGGATCACTTCCTCCGGTTGGCGTACGTAGGGAACAATCGGCTCAAGCGGCAGACGCACGCAGCCGGTCATGCCAGCCAGGCCCAGCGATGCGCCCATCACCTTGAGAAAGCCGCGGCGCGAGACTGAATCCACCCACGCGGAAGCGCCTTTAGGAAATTCGCGGTGCAAGGCTTCCTGGAAATCGGGGCTGCCCGCAAGTTCTTCCAGGCTGCGCCAATATTCCGGGCCGGTCCTTTCGCCGGCGGCTTGCTCGATTTGCGCGCGGACTGATTCCAGATCTAACTTACCCTTCTTGCTGGGGCAAACCTCCTCGCGCTTGTTCTCCCGCAACCCGACTTTGTTCTGCTTGTCCTTCATTGCCCTCGTCGTTCGCATTCCGTCGCAACACTATCAGGCAGCAGTCACGCGCCTTACTTCAGACGCTAAAACCCCCAACCCCACCTGACCATGAGTCTCGCCGTCTGCCAACGCGGCTGGTCGTAGTCATCGGTGACACGTGTTGCAACTCGTGATATCCAGCACGCTGCGCACTTTATATTTCTCGGCCAAGTCCTTGCCCAGAGTGGCCTGATCGGTGTAACTCTTCCCCTCTGCCACGACCGGGTTCGCACTTGTCGGCTGCTGGTAGCGCATGTTGAAAACCTGGGATCGCGGCCGCAAATTATTTTCGGGCGCGCGATGGCATTCGAGACACCACTCCATCTGCAGTGAAGCCTGCTGATACATCAACGGCATCTGGTCCACGGGTCCGTGACAGGTGTTGCAGCCGACTCCCTTGCTGATGTGGATGCTGTGATTGAAATACACAAAGTCCGGAAGCTGGTTCACCCGCGTCCACTGTAGCGACTCACCGCTGCGATAACTGGCCCTCACCGGCTCAAGCAGTTGCGCATTGGTCCAGATCTGCGAGTGGCAGTTCATGCAGGTCTTGGTCGGGGGAATGCCAGCGAAGCTGGAAATCTCCACAGAAGTGTGGCAATAGCGGCAATCAATGCCTAGCCCAGTCACATGGTGCTGATGGCTGAAGGGGACGGGCTGAGGCCTCCGCACGCCGGCATAAGTAACGTAAGAAGAGCGCTGAACCTCCATGGCCACCCACAACAGCGCAGCGACCACGAACGCCGCGCCAAAAATTGTGGCCCGGGACAAGGTATTGGTGCTGCGATGAAAAATCTGCGACATGCTTATGAAGTTTCGGATGAGCCAGCGAGTCAGTGCTAGGTCCCTCACCGAGTTCAGTGAAGCGTAAACAGCGCGATCATCATCAGGTTTCGACGAACGCTATTAGAAAAACAGGTGATTATAAATAGTCCGTTACGTTTTGTCGCGCACCTTGGCGACAAGTAGCAACATTTTCTCGTACTTGAAGCCGACTCACCGGTTGCTGCGCGCTCAAATTCGCTTTCCTCGCCATCCGGCAGAAGGTTTTACAGGAACAAGCGCGTTGACAAGTTCCATGAGGCAAAGCGCTTAACGCAAGTTCATCACCAAGAGTTTGGGCTCAGTCATTTCCTCGATCGCGTAGCGCAGTCCCTCGCGTCCCAGGCCGGAGTCTTTGACCCCGCCGTAGGGCATGTGATCAATGCGAAATGAGGGAACGTCCCCGGCAACCAGGCCGCCGACTTCCAGCTCGTCGTAGGCTTGAAAGAGCAGCTTCACATCGCGCGTGAAGATACCGGCTTGCAGACCGAAGGAAGAATTATTGATCTGGCGCAGCGCGCCGTCGAAACTCCTGTAGGGTTCGACGGTCACCACCGGGGCAAAAACCTCCTGACAATTGACTTTCATTTCAGGCCGGGTGCCAGTCAGCACGGTCGGCTCGAGGATCGAGCCTTTGCGGGTACCTCCGCAGAGCAAGCGGGCCCCAGCACGGACAGCCTCTTCGATCCATGCGACCGCACGGATGGCATCGCTTTCCCGGATGAGCGGACCGACATCGGTGGATTCCGCGACGGGATCGCCGGTCTTCAGGCTCTTGACGCCAGCCACGAGAAGATCGGCAAACTTGCCGTAGACAGAGTGCTCCACCAGAATGCGCTGTACGGAAATGCAGGTCTGGCCAGCATAGCCGAAGCCTCCAGCGACGCAGCGCTCGGCCGCGTAGGCCAAGTCAGCGTCGTGGTGCACGATTACGCCCGCGTTGCCTCCCAGCTCAAGCACCACTTTCTTTTTTCCGGCGCGGCGCTTGATGTCCCAACCCACCGGCACACTGCCCGTGAAACTGATGAGCTTGATGCGATCGTCGGTGACCAGAAGACTGGCGTCTTCGTTGGAGAGGGGCAAAACGTTCAGACCCCCGTCCGGCCACCCCGCATGTTGCACGCATTCGGCCAGAAGCAGCGAGCACAGCGGGGTCTGCGGCGCGGGCTTTAAAACCATGGGGCACCCGGCGGCGATCGCGGGAGCTACTTTGTGCGCGACCAGATTGAGAGGAAAATTAAAAGGGGTGATGCCGGCAATCGGCCCCAGAGGAAAACGCCGCACCATGCCCCAGCGGCCGGCGGTGTATTCCTGCCAGTCGAGCGGAATGTATTCGCCGTAAATCCGGGTGCTCTCTTCCGCAGCGACATTAAAAGTGAAAACCGCGCGATCCACTTCCATGCGCGCCGCTTTGATTGGCTTGCCAGCTTCTTGCGCCAGAGTGCGCGAAAATTCGTCTTTGCGCTCGGCAATCGATCGAGCCACGCGGCGCAACACTCGCTGCCGTTCGAACGCAGGCAGGCGGCGGGTAGTGCCAAAGGCCTTGACGGCAGCCGCGATGGCAGCCTCGGCATGCTCTCGACGTCCTTGCACGACTCGCCCGATGACGCTGCCATCGAAGGGACTGCGGACTTCGACGATGTCGCCGTCTTCCACCCAACGGCCGTCGACAAAGAAACCGTGGGTTGCGACTGGGGCAATCGTCATTTCCGCCATGGTGTGGGACCTCCTGCGCGCGAACAGCGGTTTTGATTATAGGCCTTGGCTGGCGGTTGCATTTTTCTGCGGAGGGGACCACCAATTGTCCACTACAATGAATGCCGCGGTGCCCACGCCGAACTTGGAAACGATCGTCGAGCTTGCCCCGCGTCTGCGGCGGAAGCAAGTTTCTCCGGTCGAACTGACTCGGGATTGCTTAGATCGCATTGAGAAACTCAACCCCGCACTGAATGCTTTTATTACCGTCACCGGGGAATCCGCCCTCGCGGAAGCGCGGGCTGCCGAAGGTGAAATCGCGCGCGGTGAGTGGCGAGGACCGCTGCACGGCATTCCCATCGCGCTCAAGGATCTGATCGATACTGCGGGAACTCGGACCACCGCCGCCAGCGCCTTGTACAAAGATCACGTACCGGTGGAAGATGCGGAAGTCGTCCGGCGGCTCAGACAAGCGGGCGCGGTGATTCTGGGCAAGAACAACCTGCACGAGTTCGCCTACGGCGGCAGCTCGCTAGTAGGTTTCTTCGGCGACGCTCACAATCCCTGGGCGACGGGGCACATCGCTGGAGGATCATCGGGCGGATCGGCGGCTGCGGTCGCCGCCGGGCTGTGCTATGCGGCGATTGGGACCGATACGGCTGGCTCCATTCGCGAGCCTGCCGCTCTCTGCGGCTGCGTTGGCTTTAAGCCCACGTATGGCCGGGTTTCGAGCCGTGGAATAATTCCGCTGTCGCGGTCGTTGGACCATGTTGGACCGCTGGCTGCGACCGTGGGCGATGCGGCTGCTGTGCTCGAGGCCATCGCCGGATATGATCCCGCCGACCTTACCACCTCGCCGGCTCCGATATCCGACTACGTGTCTGTGGCCACCGAAAGCCCGAACCGCTTCCGCGTCGGCGTGCCACGTTCTCATTTCTATGACGATCTTGACGCCGAAGTCGCCGCCGCCGCGGAGCAAGCGCTGCTGGTAATCAAAACGCTCGTCACAGAAGTGAATGAAATACACCTGCCGGTCGAGGAGGACCGGACGCTGCAAAAAGCCGAATCCTATGCCTACCATGCGGAAAATGCCGCCACGACACCGGAACTCTATCAGCCGGAAACGCTGCGCCGCATCCTCTCCGGGGCCAAGGTTTCAGCGGTCGACTACATGCAGCGCCGCCGCGAGTTGGAAGCAGCCCGCCGGGGCATTGATGAGATCTTCGCAACCGTGGATCTGATAGTCACTCCCACCACGCCCATGCCAGCGCCTAGCATTGCGGAACTAAGAACCCATCCGGATGCGTTGCGTCCGGCAGAACTCAAACTGCTGCGCAACACGCGACCGTTCAATGTGTGGGGATTGCCCACCATTTCGGTTCCGTGTGGGTTTACGCCCGCTGGATTGCCCATCGGTCTCCAGATCGCGGGGCCGCATTGGCGGGAAGATTTAGTGCTGTCACTGGCGCACGCCTATGAGCAGCGGACGGAGCGGAATAAACGAACGGTCGAAAGATGATGAAATCGGTCCCCTTTCCGTTGGCGGGTCTCAGTCCACCGTTCGTACGTCATCCGGCAGCATGAGCACGAACGTGCAGTTGCCAGTTGCCGTCGAGCAGGAGAGCATTCCCCGTCGCAGGATCTTGACTGGAGTGTCATCGGGAAATGTCAGGTGGTAGTCAGCGGTGCGGAGGGCCTCGCTAAAGCTTTTCAGCTTCTCGTCACCGCTTACGAACTTCACGCTTTCGACAGTGGCGTTGGAACCGGTGCCCCGGCTGAGTAGCACGAAGAATTCTGCATTACCTGTTTCCTTGGCGACTTTTCCAAGATCAATGGTGCGAACCTTTTGCAGTTCGTCCTTGTATTTGGTCACGGCGGCATCCACTTTGGCATCGTCACCCAGCAAGGCCGCCAACCGTCCTCGCGTTTCCGAGGTGGGCCGCAGGCCACTCATGGAAAGCGCATAGGTGCGCTCGGCCTTATCTTTGTCTCCGCGTTTCTCGTAAATTTGCCCCAGATGATCGCCCACCTCAGCGTGATGGCCCAATCCCCAGGCCGCCGAAATATATTTCTCAGCTTGGTCGAGATCGCCCTCTGCAAAATGGACCCAACCCAGCGTGTCCCAATACGCAATCAACGAAGCCACCAGAGGCAAGTCCTGCTGCGTAAGGCGGTCGAGAGACATATTGCGCAACGCCGCAGCCGTGGCCGAGACTGAAGACTCGGAGTACTGCTGTGCGCGGTCCAGATGCTCCTTCTTCAGCGAGAGCTGGTAAGCAATGTTGTTCCACACCAGTGGGGTGGCGGAGATTTCTATCGCGTGGTCGAACGTCGCTAACGCTTTCTCGTCCTGCCCAAGATTCAGGTAGGCATCTCCGAGGCTCACCTGCAGCGCGGCATTGTCCGGAGTCAGCGAAGCAGCCTTTTCGAGCTCAGGAGCGGCCCGATCGTACTTGTGCCACTCGGAATACATCGTCCCCAAACCTGCGTGCGCGTATTTATCCAAGGGATTGATTTCAATTTGCTTGTGGAACGCGGTGGCGGCATCGTCGTACTTGCGCTGCTGCCAGTAAGCCTGCCCCAGGGCATTGTAGGCGTACTCATCGTAGGGATTGATCTCAATTTGCTTCTGCAGCGCTCGAATGGCCGCGTCGTTCTGGCGGACTCCCATATACGCCACGGCTAGCGCGTACCAGGCGTATTTGTTCTTTGCATCTACTTCCGTCGCGCGTTTGAGGAGTTCGATGGCGAGTGCGAGATTGCCGTTGTTCATCGCCGCCCGGCCACTCTCGACCAAGTCGTCGGCCTTTGTGTCCGGAGGAACTGTGGGCGCGCCGGCCACCGTGCTCTCCACAGCAAGGTGCTGGCCAAGATCAGCGCTCACCGCTCGCCGAAACGCCTGATAATCCGAAGCGCGGGCGGCGGGAATCTCTTCCTGCCGCAGGGTGAGCTTACGCCCCGCGATAAAGGTGGTGCCCTCAATCTTGTAGCTAGCCTCATACTCGGCATAGTCTCGCTGGAGAGAGAAGGGCAGCGGCGCACGCGCCGTGTACTTCGCCGGAAGCTCAATCTTAACGCTGTAAAAATATTCCGCCTTCGGCCCGAGTTTGAGCGGCTCTGCATCCTCCCCATCGTCGTCACTATCGAGTTCAGGCAGGTTGAACTGCGAGAGCGGTAACGCGATCTCAGATTTCTTCTTGGACCAGTCAAGAAAGTTTGCCCGGGAAAGGTTATAGGACATGGTGAAGGCTTCGCGCGTGGCGGCCGGATCGCTAATCTTCAAATTGGTGATGTCGCCTCCGCCCAGCGACGAGTTGATGTTCTCCGCCACACGCTGCCATTGCGCCTGGGGTACGCGGCGGAAAATCGAGCGCAACAATAGCTCTTCGTCGCCGCGGAACACGTAGTTCACTTTCGCTTCCAGCCTGCCGAGTTCGTTAACCTTTCCGTCGATCGCGGAGCTCTCGCTGTCAGGCGTCGGAGTATCGTCCGGCGTTTCTTCCAGATGAGGCGTCCCGTCGGCAGGAATTACCAGCGCCTGCTTCCTGCGCAGAGGGAAAGCCAGCAGGCGAAAAGGCGCCACCTCGCTGGTGGTGTCCATCCAGACTTCTTCCTTGCCGAGCGGCAGCAGCGTGATGACGTGATCGAATTGCGAGGGCGAGGGCATGTCGGGATCGAGCTTGCGACTGGAGTTGATTAGCACCGATGATGCGTGCAGCCCTTCGGCTTCGAGCAGCGATTCGAGAAGCGTGTGTTTATCCTTGCAGTCGCCGTACTGGTTATGAAGCACGTCTACGGCCGAATGCGGCTGGTACCGGCCTACGCCCAAAGACAGGCTTACATAGCGGAAATTCTTCGCGACGAAATCATAAAGGCCTTGGGTCTTGTCCAGGTCACCGTTCAGTCCTTTGGTTAGGTCCTCGGCCTTGGCGCGCACTTCCGGCGAGGGCATGCGGCGATCTTTTTCCAAGCCCGCATACCAACGTCCAACTTCTTCCCAGGACTTGAACGTGGTCAGTTGCACATCGGGGCGCTCATCGTCCGACTTCTTTTTCTTTTTTTTCTTGTCCTTGCCAGTGCCTTTCTGGTCGTCCTCGCGTTCCAGATGTGAACTGGACCAGGTATAGATGCGCCGGCCATTCGCCTCCGCAATCTTGGGATCCACTCCAGCCTTGTTTTTCATTTTCAGCGGGCGGTCGGCTGGCACGTCAACCTCCAGTTGCTCGTCGAGGATGATGTTGTTCTGGTCGAAGTTGTAGTCCGTCCAAAACTGGCCAGCGGCAAGGGGCGTGTGGATGACGGTGACCACGTCATATTCCAGCACTTCGCCGGGACGCAAGCCCGGCACTGTAATGTGCTTCTGCCGAGAGTCGGTATAGACCGGCGCTTCGTGTTCGACGGGAGCGCTGAGATCCTGCACTGCGTCGTCACCTGCCTTGACGACGCTGCCATCCTGCTTGCGGACGCGGACGTAAAGAATCTCCAGCCGTTCATTGGCTGAGTTGTAGCCCATTTGCAACTGACCCCACTGCTGGACTCCAGCTTCGCTTTGCACTCGGATGCGGGCAGTGATTTCCTTCTTTCCCGTACCGTCAGTATTGAAGACGAAGCGAGATCGCAGCTGCTCTATGACAAACGATTCCTGGGAGTAATCGGGCTTTTTTTCTTCAGGCTTGGTACCACTGCTGTCCGAAGACTTTGTAACCGCCGCCTCCGCCCGCTGGGCGGACTTCTTTGTGTTCGCTACCGAATGGGAGGAACCTTCTGGTTTTTGGCTAGCCTGCTGGCAACTGGAAGACAGGGGAACGGCCAAGATCCAACCAACCAGAAAGGCGACGAAAGAATTGCGCATAGTTTTCCTATGGATCGCAGCGGCACCGTTTGTATCTCGGAGGCTTGCCCGGCGCAAATTGCCGCTAATCTTGGGAAGCGGCTGGATAACCGGTTGGCCACTCATTGTATCCCACCACATTATCGAACGCATTTTCCTGCTGATCTTGCCGAAAAACAGTAGTAGAATCCCGCTTCAGATGGTCTTGCCCGCCGTGACGCGGGCAGGCGTGACGCATGATTTCTTGCGCCACGATCTTGCGTTCGGAGGTTTTGGCATGGAAGAAAGGGCCCCCGTTGTCTCTTCTTCTTCAGTCTCCCAGCCGTCCAGCACTGCGGTGAAACAATATGAAGGCCGCGGCGCCTGGGTGGTCACCGCCTATGGCATCGTTGGTCTGGCACTATTCGGAGTTTTGGCCTACTTCTTTTCGGACTTTATCTCTCACTAGTCGGCATCTGCCGTTGCGAACGAGCGTGCGCGGTCGCGGAAACGGTTGAGGTGTATTCTCACGGTTTCTGGCATGAGCAGAGCGACGGGCAACGGTGTACCCTTCATCGAACATGCTACATCGAACATGCTACAATGATCGGCCTTAGAGGGTGCTACCGCTTCGCAAGGTGCCTGGCGTTTCCCCACACTTAAGACTTTAGACGACGCACGCGAAAGAAGAATCTGTGGCTAAGACTCCCACGTCCGCACCCAGCCCGGTTACATACGCCGATGCTGGTGTGGATATTAGCCGCGCCAACCGCACCAAGCAGCGCATCAAGTATCTGGCGCACAAAACATTTACCCGCGGCGTGCTCAGTGAAATCGGCGGGTTTGGCGGCCTTTTCGCCGTGGACAAAGCCAAGTATCACGATCCCGTACTGGTCTCGAGCGTGGATGGCGTAGGTACAAAGCTGAAGATCGCCTTCGAAGTGGGCTTGCACTCCACCGTGGGCGCTGATCTGGTCAACCACTGTGTCAACGACATCGCGGTGCAGGGCGCGGCCCCGTTATTTTTCATGGATTATCTAGCTACAGGGAAGCTCGATCCGGCGGTGGCTGAACAAGTGGTCGAGGGAATCGCCGACGCGTGCAAACATAACGGCTGCGCACTGATCGGCGGCGAAACCGCCGAAATGCCAGGCTTCTATCCCCATGGTGAATACGATTTGGCGGGATTTATTGTGGGCGTGGTGGAGCGCGAAAAAATTATCACTGGGAAGAGCGTGGAGATCGGCGACATCGTGCTCGGTCTGCCCTCCAACGGGCTGCACACAAACGGATATTCATTGGCCCGCAAGCTGCTGTTCGAGGTAGGGCACTACTCGGCCGAAACCTACGTCAACGAGATCAAGAATAAGGTCGGCAACGAACTTATGCGCACGCACAAGAGCTATTGGCCGGTGGTGAAGAAGCTCATGGATGGCGAATGCGTTTCCGCTCTGGCCCACATCACCGGCGGCGGACTCAGCGAAAACCTGCCGCGAGTACTGCCACGCGGCACCGCTGCCATCATTGAACTGGGATCATGGCCCGTGCTGCCGATCTTTGAGCACCTGCAGACTCTGGGCAACGTCCCGCAGGACGAGATGCTGCGAACTTTCAACATGGGCTTGGGGATGCTGCTGGTGGTTCCTTCCAAGAAGTTCAAGAAGGCGCAGACCGTGCTCGAACGCGTGGGCGAGAAAGCGTACACCGTGGGCCGCATCGTTAAAGGTGAGCGGAAGGTCTTGTACAACTAGGAAAGAAATTGTTGATTCTTGAATGTTGATTGTTGATTCACGGCATTCGCTTCCATCAACATTCAACCATCAGCCAATCAATGATGAAATCCCTCGGCATTCTCCTATCTGGACGCGGCTCGAACTTTGTCGCCATTGCCGACAGCATTGATGCGGGACGTATTCAGAACGCAGGCATTGCAGTAGTCATCTCCAACCGGGCCGACGCACCGGGCGGCGCGGCTGCCCGCCAGCGTGGGCTCAACACCCTAGTGATCCCTTCCAAAGGCAAGGCGCGCGAAGAGCACGACCGCGAAGTCGTTGCCGCCCTCCAGCAGCACAAAGTCGATCTCATCTGCCTTGCGGGATATATGCGCTTGCTCTCGCCGTGGTTTGTCCAACAGTTTCCGCGCCAGATCCTTAACATCCACCCTTCCCTCTTGCCGGCCTTCCCTGGCCTCGAAGCTCAAGAGCAGGCATTCGCTTACGGAGTGAAGGTCTCCGGCTGTACCGTGCATTTTGTTGACGACGAACTCGATCACGGGCCGATCATCGTTCAGAAATCCGCGCCGGTGCTCGACGACGACGATGAACATTCGCTCGCTGCACGCATTCTTGAGCGGGAGCATACCGCCTACACGGAAGCGATCAACATTGTGCTCGAAGGACGATTCAAGATCGTCGGCCGCCGTCTTGTCCGCGAGTCGCCGCTATAATCAACTGCCATGCCGACCTTCGCTCCCGTCGACGAACAACTCACATACCTCAACAAGGGCGCCGCGGAAATCATTCGCGAGAGCGAACTTCGTTCCAAGCTGGAAAAATCGCGCGCCACCGGCAGACCACTGCGCGTGAAGCTGGGAATGGATCCTACGGCGCCTGATTTGCATCTCGGCCACACCGTGGTTTTGCGCAAGCTCAAACATTTCCAGGACCTCGGCCACACTGCCATCTTCCTTATCGGCGATTTCACCGGCATGATCGGAGACCCGACGGGGCGCTCGGCTACGCGCCCTCCGCTTACCGCCGAGCAGATTGAACAGAACGCGGAGACTTATAAGGCGCAGGTCTTCACCATTCTCGATCCGCAGAAAACCGTGATCGACTTCAACCGCCGCTGGTTCGCGAAGTTTACAGCGGATGACTTTGTGCGCCTCACTGCCCAGTACACCGTCTCGCAGATCCTTGAGCGCGAGGACTTCCACAAGCGTTTCCAGGCGGAAAAGCCCATCGCCCTGCACGAGTTACTGTACCCGCTTGTGCAAGGATACGACTCGGTCGCTCTTGCGGCCGACGTCGAACTCGGCGGCACAGACCAGAAATTCAATTTGCTGGTCGGCCGCGAGCTGCAACGCGGCTACGGCCAGGAGTCGCAGGTCGTGCTGACCACGCCGATTCTCGAAGGCCTCGACGGCGTTCAGAAGATGTCGAAGTCGTTGAACAATGCCATCGGCATTCATGAGCCTGCGCTGGAGATGTACGGCAAGATCATGTCGATCTCGGACCAGATGATGTGGCGGTATTACGAGTTGTTGACGGATGTGCAGGTCGCTGAGATCGAGAAGATGAAGCGTGAAGCGCATCCGATGGATGCGAAAAAAGGGTTGGCGCGTCACATTGTGGCGGACTTTCATTCGGCAGAGACGGCAACGAAGGCAGGCGAGGATTGGGCGAAGCAGTACCAGAAGGACGAGACGCCGGATGTGTTGGAACATGTGACGGTCTCGATGGCGAAGATTCTCACCGGTTCGGGAGAACCGGTGGCCATCAAGACGCCGCCGGCAGATGTGCTCGTCTTGGCGCTAGATCGCGGACTCGACACGGCCGTTCTGGTTCGCGTGGACAAGTTGCTTGCGGAAGCCTCTCTGGCAGAGTCAGCCTCCGACGGCGGTCGCAAGATAAAGCAGAAAGCGGTCGAGATTGACGGGCAACTCGTGGACAAACCAAAGCTTGCAGTACCTCGCCCTACGCGGCCCCTCATCGTGAGAGCAGGCAGGTCGATGAAGAGAGTAGTAATCGCCTAGAAGGCGATAGCAATATTCTTTCTCACTCCGTGCTCCCTGCTAAGTTCTGCTACTCTCAATCGCGCACATGCGCGCTGCCGCTATCCTCGGGCCGGGGTGCCCTCGAAGGCACCTCAGACCATTTCAGACTGACAAAACTGTCGAATGGCGTGTCGGCATGCCTTCGAGCTCGGACCAGGCAGACGCTATCCTCCTGTTCGGCGGCGACGGCACGATCCACCGTCACCTGGCGCAACTGGTTCAGCTCGGCCTGCCCGTGCTGGTCGTCCCCGCGGGCAGCGGCAATGACTTTGCTCGCGCCCTAGGTCTGCCTCGGGTGCGTGATTCGAGCACAGCATGGCGGCTGTTCTGCCAGGGCACGAACAACGTGCGCATGATTGACCTAGGAATGATCACGCCAGTGGAAGAGGCAGGCGGGGTGGGCGGCGCGTCACACCAACTGGCCCGAGAGTCGGCACTGGGCACTCGATACTTCTGCTCTGCGGCTGGCGTCGGGCTCGACGGAGAGGTCTCGCGTCGGGCCAGCAAGATGCCGCGCTGGCTGCGTGGGCACGGGGGCTATGCTCTCAGTTTAGCTCCTGCGCTTTTCCGTTTCGTCCCGTTGCCTGTCAGGATTCGAACGGTGGACAATCCACGCCCAACGGACACAGCCCTCAACCCTAACGCCACGAGCGACTTAACGTGGTTCACGCGCAGCAACCAACCTACGATTTTGGCTGCTTTCGCCAACACCCCGACTTACGGCGGCGGCATGAAGATCGCGCCGCAAGCTGTCATGGACGACGGCCAGCTCGATGCGTGTGTCATTGCTGGCATTGATCCCCTCAAGCTGTTCTGCCTGTTTCCCAGCGTCTATTTCGGCAGCCACCTGAATATTCGCGAAGTGAAATATTTTCAAGCCAATCGCTTTCGAGTAGAAACCGAGACACCCTCCGACGTCTATGCAGATGGCGAGTACGCGGGCCGAACGCCCGTTGAAATCAGAGTGGCGCCGAAGGCATTGCACGTCATTTTCAATCCCTGACGGACCGCTCCGAGTTTGAGACCTTGACAGACGCAAATGTGTGTTGCATGTTTGCTGGACAAATGAATCGCCTCCCGTATCTACTCGTCGCATTGCTGACCACTGTGGCTCCGCTGCGCGCGCAAACACGCTGGACGCCGGCGTGGAGCGACGACTTCGACGGGCCCGCGAACTCGGCTCCGGATCAAAGCAAGTGGACCTACGACCTGGGCGCGGGGGGATGGGGAAACCACGAACTCGAGGTATACACGGACCTCCGCGAGAACTCTTTTCTCGATGGCAAGGGCAACCTCGTGATCCGCGCGCAGCGGAGTACGTCTGGGGGCTACACATCAGCCCGGCTGAAGACGCAGGGGAAGTTCTCCACGGCCTACGGCAAGATCGAGGCCCGCATTAAACTCCCGTATGGGCAGGGGATATGGCCAGCCTTCTGGATGTTGGGCTCTGACATCGACTCTATCGGCTGGCCGGCGTGTGGCGAAATCGACATTATGGAGAATATCGGACGGGAGCCACTACTCAATCATGGGTCGCTTCACGGACCAGGATACCCAGCCGAGGGCATCACAGCGCAGTATCAACCGCCGGAACACCGGCCCTACCACGAAGCCTTTCATGTATTTACCATCGAATGGGCGCCAGACAAGATCGAGTTCTTCGTGGATGGGGTTCGGTATGAAAACGTCACGCCGAGTTCCATGCCGGGCAAGGCCAAGTGGACGTTCGATCATCCCTTCTTCATTTTGTTGAATCTTGCCGTCGGCGGAGACTGGCCGGGCGACCCGGATCGCTCCACGGTGTTCCCGCAGGAGATGTTGGTGGACTATGTCAGGGTATGGAAGCCAGTACAGCCAGACTAAACTGACCGCCCCTGCTTTGGCTTGCCCGGTGCTAAACTTTCTACATGCCTGAAGGACGCTCACACACGCTGCTCTGGATTCTGATCGGCGGAGGGGCTTTCTTCCTCTTCGTACTGGCCGTGTTCTCGCTGGTCTATCTGACTCTGCGCGCTGGGGGCAACGAGACGTCCCTTAGCAGCAGCTTCGGCGACAAGATCGGCGTGGTCGACCTCGACGGCGTAATTCTATCGCCGCAACCAGTGGTCGGCCAGCTCAAGAAGTTCGCCGATGATTCTTCGATCAAGGCCATCATCTTACATATCAATTCCCCGGGTGGCGGAGTGGCCGCATCGGAAGAAATCTATCGCGAGGTCAAGCGCATACGCGACGAAAAGAAAAAACGCATCGTGGCCTCGATCGAAACCGTTGGCGCAAGCGGAGCGTATTACGTGGCCTCGGCCTCCAACAAAATTTATGCCGACCAGGGCAGCATCGTAGGTTCGATTGGCGTGATTGCGCAGTGGGTGAACTATGCTGAATTACTGAAGTGGGCCAAGATGAAGGACATCGTATTTAAGACTGGCGAATTCAAGGACACGGGCAATCCTACCCGCGACCTGACTCCAGCCGAACAAGCGTACATGCAGTCGCTGATCGATAACATGTTCGGGCAGTTCGTCAAAGCCGTTGCCGATGGGCGCGGTTTGAAGTTTGATGATGTCAAGTCCATCGCCAACGGCAAAGTTTGGACCGGCGAGGAAGCTATGCCGATGAAGCTGATTGACCAGGTCGGCGACTTCGAAGCCGCGGTCGCAGATACGGCAAAGTCGGTGGGAATTAAGGGAGAACCCTCGCTGGTGCATCCAGACAAAGAACGTAAAACCGTGCTCGATCTCTTGCTTGGCGATGTTTCCCAGTATCTGCCGTCGCGGGAGAAGTTGCTCGAGCAGCAGGTTGGATTCTATTATTTGTGGAAGTAGGCCACAGCTGAGAGCTCCTGCAGTGCGGTCGACGAGGCGTACATGCTCGCTGTCCTGATCTGGTGGATCATCGTTGGCCTGATTGCAGGATGGGGTGCGGGCAAGATCATGAAAGGCCGCGGGTACGGTCCTCTCATGGACATTGTCCTGGGGATGGTGGGCGCCATCGTCGGAGGGTGGATTTTCAACATCCTGGGCATCTATCCTGCGGGCGGCATACTGGCCAGCATCGTGGTCGCGATCGTCGGGGCCATCATCCTGATCTGGCTCTCACGATTGCTCAAACGAGCTTAAGCGACCCGATTCGTGCCAGCCAGCGATCTTATACGGCGGCTTCTGTCTGCATTTCGGCTACGGCTGCATCCAGGTGAGACAGTGTCTGCTCTACCGTTAAGGAGTACATTTCACCGCCCACGGCTTCTCCCGACTCGAGCGCAGTCTTCAGATAGTGTCCGGCAATCTCAACCGCCAGCGGATCGGTGATCAGCTTACCGGTGCGCTTCTTATATTCGACCCAGGCAGGATGAGGCAGGGCCACCCACGCCGCGTGTCCATCCACCAGGAACTTGATGTCCACCGCGTCGGCGTGCCGCGTGGCAATAGCCACGATGATGGCCTGATAGATGCAATGAACCTGCTTTTTCGTCCAGCGGTCGGTCGCGGTGAAATTCTCAAACATGACTGCAAAAACTATAGCGGAGCGGGCGCAGCGCGCGCAAATAATCGCGCACACCCCCGGCACGACCGTGTCTTCGAGTAACATGATTCAGTGCCGACCGTTACCGCCAATAGGACCAAACCAAAAATCCTGCATGCCAAACGGTTGAGCCGGTTGTCCTGGCTGGTGCATGGTTTTTCTAGCCGTCCGGGCGGATTCTCCCGTGTCTACGGTAAGAGTGACCTGAATCTCGGCTTCACCAAAGACGACTCCAAAACAGCAGTCCAACGGAATCGCGCCGCGTTTCTGCGCGCACTCGGAGAACCTCACAAGGCTTTGGCGCAGACTCGACACCACGCCGATACGCGATCCTGGAACCTGATTACCGTCCGCCAGGTCCATTCCGACGTCATCCGGCACATCGATTCTGAGCACTCGCTGTCGCGGCAGGGATTGTCTCTGGCGGGCGATGGCCTGATCACCGCAACTCCCGGGCTGCTTTTGGCAGTTCAGACCGCGGACTGCTTTCCCATCCTTTTGGCTGACGTGAGGCGCCGCGCCGTGGGAGTGTTTCATGCCGGATGGCGCGGTACGGTATTGCGCATCGTCGAAAAAGGTGTAGGCGAGATGCATCGCTGCTTTGGCAGCCGACCGCACGATCTTAGGGCTGCCATGGGTCCTGGAATTCAGGGCTGCTGTTACGAAGTCGGGGAACAAGTGCGCACCAAGTTCGAGTCGCAATTCGGCTATGCGGCTAAGCTGTTCCGCGAAGTTAAGGACTCCGACCCGGTTCGCGAGAAATATCCTCTGCTTTTCCTGACGGCACGAGCTCCGGGCCATAGCCACCTGCCCAAGAGACTCTTTCTGGATCTGGCTGAAGCCAACCGTCGGCAGCTTCTGGCCGCAGGGGTAGCCGCTCAGAACATTGAAATTTCCCGACTGTGCACCAGCTGCCGTCCGGATCTGCTGTTCTCCTACCGCGCTGAGAAGGGAAGCACCGGCAGGATGATGAGCGTGGTGGGAATAAGGCGGTAAGATCTTTTCGCGACTGCGGCTTTGCGATGGTAGAAGGGTAAGAACCGGAATGAGCGGCGGAGTTGAAGCGAGACTCCGCACACCCATTGAGCTCTTCTCTGGCAGTAAGATTCCCACGCTTTTTTGAGTTGGAGGTCTCATGATCCGCTGGTTTGCGTTTGTCTTGGGGTTGATCCTGACGTTGATTACGACAATGTCCGCGTCTGGAGATCCTTCCGCCAATGAAGTTGCAGCGATCTTCGCCAGCCTGAAATCGGAGAACGCTCCCGGCGCGGCGGTGCTCGTGATCCGGGATGGCCGCATTGCCTTCCTTCGCGGATACGGGGTAACCGACCTGCGCACTTTGAACAAGATCAACGCTCAAACAAACTTCCGCCTCGCGTCATCGACCAAACAATTCACCGCCGCGGCCGTCATGCTGCTGGTACGCGACGGCAAGCTGCATTATGACGACCACCTCACCGATATCTTTCCGGAGTTTCCCGCCTACGGCAAACCCATCACGGTTCGCAACCTTCTTAACCATACCTCGGGCTTGCGCGATTACGAAGATCTGATGCCGCAACCACGAGCCGGCACGCCCAGCGATAAAATTCCGCAAATTCACGACGCCGGCGTGCTCACGCTTCTCAAGCGACAGACAAGCGGCAAGTTTCCCGCAGGCGCGAAGTGGGACTACAGCAATTCCGGTTACGCCGTCTTGGCGATGCTGGTGGAAAAAGTTTCTGGCGAGCCTTTCGGCCAATTTCTGCAAGAGCGTATCTTCACTCCGCTCGATATGTTGAACACTCTTGCGTATGAAAAGGGGAAGAACGAAGTCACGCATCGCGCCTCTGGTCATTCCAGGCAACGCAATCGCTGGCGGGAAACCGATCAGAGCTCCACTTCGGCCGTGCTCGGCGATGGTGGAGTCTATTCATCGCTCGAGGATTTGGAGAAGTGGGACCGTGCTCTGCGCAACCACACTTTGTTCAGTGAAGCCGAGATGCAGCCAGCTTTGACCCCGGTCAATCCGCCACAAGGTCAGCCCTACCATCCTGATGGGACTCCCGCGGCCTACGGCTTCGGCTGGTTTCTCAATCCCTACCGCAATCACAAGCGCATGTGGCACTACGGAGAAACCGTTGGCTTTCGCACGGTCATTGAGCGCTTCCCGGACGATAAGCTTTCAATCATTGTGCTTTGTAATCGCGCTGATCTCAATCCGGAGCAACTATCTTTGAAGGTTGCGGATTTGTACCTGGCGCAACGCTGAAGATTAGCCTCCGGGGAAGGACCGTCACTCGGTTCGGTCTGCGGCTGAGCATTCCTTAGAAAGGACGATCTCAGACCGGTGTTGGACTGGACAGTTGCAAGCTGTAGTGAACGCTGGGCTACTGCGTCGGCGGCGCCGACGCAGCGGGGGAACCCGAAGTTTCCGAGGCCTCCCCGAGATTCACCAAGTCTTTGAGTTCCTTGCTGGGTTTAAAGAACGGAATTTTTTTTGCCGGCACTTCGACGCGCTCGCCAGTTTTGGGGTTGCGACCAATTCGGGGTTTGCGTTGACGAGTGCGAAAGCTGCCAAACCCACGAATCTCAATCTTGTCACCGGCACGCAGCGAGCGCACCACGCTGTCAAAGATTGTTTCCAGGATCACTTCGCTGTCTTTGCGTGTAAGTTCCGCTAAACGCGAGACTTCATCGATCAGATCGGCTTTCGTCATAACCCCTCTCTGCTGCCGCACTTGGAGTCTTCGTCAGAGCCGCAACTTTCCTGCTTCATAATCGTTCCGTACTTTGCCCCGGGCACGGACGCCCCAGGCAACCTTCATAACCTTCTCAAATTTCAGGGGTTTTGTGCAAGTTATGGTTTTGGGGACCTAGCCTTGCTGCCTTCCCCGGTGATTTGGGTAGAAGGCAATATTTGGGCCGCCATTGCCCTTCACGGTGGCCGCCTGTGGTTAAATCAATCCATGTTTGCCCGCAAGATCCGTGTGGAATACGAAGAAAACGGCCGGCGGCTTCCCTGCCCCCTGAAGTGGTTGGACAGTTTCTCCATGCGCAACTTCACCAATGCCAGGGTCTTTGACGACACATTGCCCCTGGTCGATGGACAGATGGAGATTGGAAAAAATATTCCGCTCAACCAGCTTCGGGAGGCGATGGAAGACTGGTTCCGAAAGAAAAGTTACTTGTCGAAAGATGCGCGCCTTCTTCTCAGCGAATCCTAGGAGGAGCCTGAAAAGCCAAAGGCCCCGGATCGCTCCGGAGCCCATCTGGCCGGCGGTTACCGGCAGGTTCGTATCTTCAGAATCTTTTTTACTTTCTTCTGAAATCTTTGGCTGCCTTCTGAAATCTTTGGCTGCAAATTACAGCGGCTTTACGTTCTCCGCTTGCAAGCCCTTCGGTCCCTTGGCCACGTCGAACTCCACGCTCTGGCCTTCCTGCAGGCTGCGGAAGCCTCCCGCTTGGATGGCTGAGAAATGCACGAAAACGTCTTCGCCACTCTGACGGCTGATAAAGCCATAGCCCTTGGCGTCATTGAACCACTTCACTGTTCCTTGTTCCATTTTGTTGATAGTACCTTTCGCTGATTTTTACGCTTGTATGGGAGTCGGAAGAACTGGGCAGGCACTAGCGGTAACGCGAGAAGCTGCTCAAATGCTCAAGTACCGATTCAGATCAAACGCAGGCTAACCCTATCAGATAAAGGCATTTTGGGCTAGCAAAATGTTTTTTGGGCATCCCGTTCTGAATACGACCGGCCCCAGGCAAGATTTTTTCAAGCTACGAAACCTCGCCAGAGGTTGTCGAGATTTGCACTGGAAGAGGCTTGACCGAAGCGGCATACTGTCGTTGCACCTTCATTTCATCGCTGCACAGGCGATTGGGCGTTCATGGATTGCTTAAAAGCAATTCAGATTCCTACGGAACACGAGTGCGACAGCCGTAGTCCGACGGCTAACACCTTCGACGCTACCGCTGTGGCGGTTAAAAATTACCAGCTCGAAAGGGGTGGAGCAACCGCGCACCCCTTAAAGTTGGCTTATTTTCAGGCAGTTGGACGTGCCGTGCAGAGGGTCCACCAATTGCGGGCTGAAAAACGGAGGCGCGGACAATGAGCTACAAACCATCACCCCCAACGTGGTTGTCTAGCACCCAGCCGGCACACATCCTACCCATCCGGCGAGCTTGGGGAGCGGCACCCACCAACGCGTTAGACGCCAAGTTCCTGCGCTCCTGGGTGGTATACGATTCTTCACTCGAAGCGGGCAAAACCGGAGGTTCGGCCAGCTGGAACATAATCCTGGGATTGAGCCTGGCTGTCGGTGTAAGCGCTGGCTTTTGGGTGGCGGTGGGACTTATCGCGACGCACTTGTTGGAGTAAACGCCGGACACGAAGTCCATGTGGCCTGTTCGTTCCCTTCATTTGTCGTAGTGCAGAAGGGACATCACATCGTATCCTTTCAGCTTGTCTCGGCCCTTCAGGAAGTCGAGTTCGACCACAAAACCCAAGCCGGCAATATCCGCCCCGAGTGACGAGGCTAGTTTCGCTGTTGCCTCCGCCGTGCCACCGGTGGCGAGCAGATCGTCGACAACGAGCACACGCTGGCCCCTTTCAATCGCGTCTTTGTGGCACTCCAAGGTACCCAACCCGTATTCGAGGGCGTAGTCACATTTGACGGTGGCGGCGGGCAGCTTACCGGGCTTACGCACAGGCACGAACCCTGCATTGAGGCGATAAGCGAGAGCGGGACCGAAGATAAAACCGCGGGCCTCAATGCCCAGGACAAGATCGATGTGGTGTCGAATGTAATGTTCTGCAAACTGGTCAATCAGGGTTGCGAATCCTCGCTTGTCTTTGAGCAGAGTGGTGATGTCGTAGAACAGGATTCCCTTCCTGGGAAAATCGGGCACCTCGCGGATGAGCCGCTTCAGTTGGTCCGAGTTCAGGCCGGGCTGCGACATTTACCATGCCCCTTCAATGCGGAATGAAGTAAGGCCCGCGACCGGGCCGACCTCGGATTCCTCGACGTCATCGACGCGGGCCGCGCGCGGACCTTGGCGAAGGCGCGAGCGCAAGCCCAAAACCTGATCGCGAGTACCTTGGGCAAGCACTTCGACGCTGCCATCGGCATTGTTGCGCACCCATCCGGAGACCCCGAGGACGTGCGCTTCGCGCTCCACGAACCAGCGGAAACCCACGCCCTGCACCCGTCCTCGAACCACGAAACGGCGTGCTTGGGTGGCCTTTTCAGTAAAGGTCATGCTCCGAAACCAGAATGCAGAAGCGAGAAGTCAGAAGTAAAAACGATCTTGGGGTTCCAAGTTCTGCATTCTGACCTCTGCATGCTTATTATGCCCGCGACAAATATGCGCCTTCAGACGTGTCCACCTTGATCTTCTCGCCCTCGTTGATGAAGGGGGGCACCTGCACCACAAGTCCGGTTTCGGTCTTGGCGGCCTTGGTTACGCTGGACGCGGTTGCGCTCCGGATCCCCGGCTCAGTCTCGACCACGGTTAGCTCAACCGTCTGCGGCAGTTCGATGCCTACCGCTTTACCATCAAAAAATTCGACCTTGATTTCCAAATTCGCGATGAGGTAATCGACCGCGTCCCCCAGTATTTCTCTGCTCAGGTGGGTCTGCTCGTAGTTCGACGTGTCCATGAAGTAATAGCTGTCGCCATCGTTGTAGAGATACTGCATCTCAACTTCATCCACCGTAATCTTCTCGATGGGATCGGGCGACCGAAAGCGGTGCTCGAACATAGCTCCGGTGCGAAGGTTGCGCAACTTGGCCTGAATGAAAGCGCGAAGATTGCCCGGGGTGCGATGTTCGACGCTGAATACCGAGTGCAGATCGTTGTTGTGCTTGATGATCATGCCCGGACGGAGCTGAGTGGCAGGGATCGACATCGGCTGAAAAGTTCTCCTCAAATTACGATAAATACGATTGCGTTTCCGGGGCTAACGGAAGGCGGGCAGGCCACAGTTTCCGCCGCACACGAGGACTACGGAATTATTTTACACTCCGCGACGCGGGAAAGGAAACCTTTACGAGGATTGATTCATCGGAAATAAACCTGGCTCACCCGTTTGGATGAATCCGCCACATCCGCGAGGGACTACAATTGTTCTGAGCCAATCTCAAAAAGACTCGGCGGATCAGCTGTCGGGCAGAAATCGAGGTCTTCATCATGCGCTCTGGACGTTATGAATCTTCGGAAAACAGCAAAGTAGGTTCAGCGGTCACTTTCTTGCTGATCGGCTTGGGGGCCGGAGCCTTGGTGGCGCTCTTGTTCGCCCCGAAGGACGGCAAACATTTTCGACGCGACTTGAAACGGGGCTATGAGGAGGCGAAGGACACTTTGCAGGAATGGGGCGATGAAGCAAGAGATCGCGCACAAGAGGCCAAGGAGAAAGTGCTTGATGTGGCGGAACGTGGAGCGGGATGGGCGGAAGAATTACGCGAAACGGCGCGCAAAGTAGAACCGTTACGCCGGGTCATCAAGCGCGGTTAAGTGAGGGCAATGGCCGTTCTCTGGTCCATAGGCGAGTTACTCTCCCGCTGGATATCTCAGCGGAAGATTGCGGCCAAAACTCCTTTGACCTTTCGGATAAACCGTCGAGGGACGGAGGCGGGACGATCTGAGTTTTGCACGCTGGTGGCAGGAGTCGGTGGCTGCTGCACGATCGTATCAAGCGTCGCTGGCCGAAATGACGATACCACCGGCAGGCTAGCGACTTCTTCGGTCGGCGGTGGCGGCGGGATAGACTCGCGGCTCTTGGCGCTGAACACAAACGGCGCCTCCACCTGAACATGGACGTCGTTCGGCTGAGAAGGCGGCAACGCTGCCGTTTCCGGTCCTGTCGACAGAGTGGCGGGTCGAGTCGGCCTGTCGCTGCCTGGCTTCGTATCCTCCGTTGCAGGCCGCGGACTGGTCAAGCGCGCTTCTCGCGGCAAGCTTGAGTCGGGCAAAACGGTTGGCCGCGCGTCTGTCCGCAGCACAGCCGGGGGCGGCGGTGGACAACCGCACTCCAAGGGCACGTTCGAATCCACTTTATCGATTCGACCCGCAAGAAAGACCGCTTGCTCGGCGGGTTTCACCTGATAAATCCGATCACCCATCAGCTCCGCCACAATCGCGGAAGAGGTATTGCCCGTCAGAGCCCGCACGCAGGTGTTTCCATGCGAATCAGCGCTGATGGCATAGTGAAAATTCCCCGGGCCGCCGAATAAGATCCGGAAGTCGGGAGTCAACACCGAGTCAGCGGAAGCATCGAGCGCGTAGTGGGTTTCCAGCGCGCCCGTACTCATACCCACCATAATATCGCGGGTATTCTGTGCTGGCGTCAGCGAGACCGTGGTTCCTGGACACACGCGAATTTCCCCGCCACGCGTCAAATGCAGGATGGCTGTGTCCGAACCGGCGGTCACTGACGACCCGGCGCGGATCCGGCTTCCTGCCAGCACGATGGCGCCGGGGCCGCCCGTGACCGGCACCGCCAGCGGCGCAGCGACCGTGGTGAGCGTCGGAACCGACGGTGGCTGGAACGGGGACGTCGTTCCGACACGAGCGCCCTCGGCGGGTTTAAGGCGGATCATCAGGCGATTGCCAGCCGCGTCCCATGTGTAGCGGTAGGGCGCGAGCAAGTCCAACACAATTCTCATGACTGGCGGTTCCTGCTGGTATTGCTCGGCGCGGATGACCGTAATCTGTTCCCTCTGCACCACGATTCTTTTGCGCGGTAAGCCCATTCTGGAATTGGGCAGATCAATCACCAACCGGGGCGGCGATTCCAGGATTTGAATGGCCGGCACCACCGGCTGTGTGGACAGAATCTCGAGAGCCGGCGCGCCTCGTTCATGCACGATGCGCATACTTTTTACGACTGCCACCGGAACGGACGTCTGCGCATTGGAGTCCGCGGCAGACAGCGAAGCCTGCTGCGAAAAGGTTCGCACGGCTCCTGAAGATACCAGCAGCACAAGGCACGCAAATTGCAGGGCGTATCGAGGCAACAACATCCCTCAAAACCTATGAAAAGAAACATATCACTTGCGGACAGGCTGGAAAAGTAGCAGGTGATCTACTCGCGGTGGGGAAAGGCAACCGCCCGTGGTTCCGAACCGGGCTCATGCCAACTTAAGACTCGGGAAGAAACTCGTATTCTTCGATAACAGCGGCAACGGCCATTTTGCCGTCCTCTACCCCATCCTCCACACGAACTACCCGACCCTTGCATTGCACGCGGATGCTTTCGGTCAGCGTGATCTCAGGTGGCAGAGTCAGGGTGAAGGAAATGGGGGAGCCCTCGGTTACAGATGAGTCCAGGTAAAGACAAATGCCCCGCGCACTTACGTCGCGGATTTGAGCTGTCGCGCTTTCAGCGGAGTTCTCCCCTTGGCTGACGGCAACAGGTATGCGAAGCGCGAAGCGCCGTGCAGCCCTCTTCTCTTGGGCTTCTGCCATCTCATTCTCCAAAAACGTGAGAGTTTAACCTGTGCGTAACTATCACGGCGAAAAGCGGTCACGGTCAATACCACCATTGTGCGGCGGCGATGGCCCTTTCGGGCGGGTTAGGCGCGAGCCGAGCTTTGGGCAACAAACCGACACGTAGACCCCCGGGATGAAGTCTCCGATCGGTTTTGAGCGGCGGCACTCGGGTGTAAGCTAACAGATTGAGGGGGCCGGAATTGGTCTTCGTTCTCGACAACTACGATTCATTTACTTACAACCTGGTGCAGTATCTGGGAGAGTTGGGTGCCGAGGTTGAGGTTCGCCGTAACGACCAGGTTACGGTTGCTGATGTGCAAGCAATGCAGCCCGAGCGCATCGTAATTTCGCCCGGTCCCTGCACGCCGCAGGATGCCGGCATCAGCATTGATCTCGTACGCCACTTCGCTGGAAAAGTGCCGGTGCTCGGGGTGTGCCTGGGACATCAGGCTATTGGCGCGGCCTTCGGCGGCAACATAGTACGCGCCGCAAACCTTATGCACGGCAAGACCAGCGCGGTCGTGCATGACAATAAAAGCATTTTTCAGGGACTTCCTATCCCTATGACTGCCACTCGCTACCACTCCCTGATCGTCGAGGAAAAGAGTCTTCCCCCTGAACTGGAGGTCAGCGCCTGGACCACAGAAAAAGACGGCAAGCGCACCATCATGGGGCTGCGCCATCGGCGGCACCCTGTGGAGGGAGTGCAGTTCCATCCCGAGAGTGTGCTCACCGACGCGGGCAAAAAGTTAGTGGGAAATTTCTTGGCAATGGTCAGTAGCTAGTGCCCCCTGGCCAGTGGCCAGCCGGGAACCTAATTGCGCCTGGGCAGAGAGCACGGAAGGCGGTTGAGAATCCGGCCCACCCTCGCCCGTCATGACCAGACTGCTGGATTTTCAAAAACGAAAAGCCACGCGATGGCCGGGGTTCGAGGCCAGCAATAGGATTCTCAAACATCACCTGACCACTAGCCACTGATCACGAGCCACTGCTCCTCGCCATCGCAACCGCCCTTAGCAGTGCCTGCGCCTTGTTCATCGACTCCTCGAACTCCCGCGCCGGGTCGGAGTCCGCCACAATGCCGGCTCCCGCCTGCAGGTATGCATGCTTGCCTTGTATCAACATGGTGCGAATACCGATGCAGGAATCGAGGTTGCCTGCAAAGTCAGCATAGAGCACTGATCCGCCGTAGATCCCGCGTCGCGTGGGCTCCAACTCTTCGATGATCTGCATGGCGCGCACTTTCGGCGCTCCGCTCAGCGTTCCCGCGGGAAAGCAGGCGGCAAACGCGTCCAGAGCATCGAGATCTTTGCGCAACTTGCCTTCAAGTGCAGAAACCAAGTGCATGACGTGAGAGTAGCGTTCGACATACATCAAATCCTTGACCTTGACTGAACCGTACTCACTGACGCGACCCAAATCGTTGCGGCCGAGATCAACCAGCATCACATGTTCTGCCGTCTCTTTTTCATCGCTTCGCATCTGCTGTTCGAGTCGCTGATCTTCGGCTTCGTCGCGACCGCGGGGGTGCGTGCCCGCGATGGGCCGATATTCCAGCTTACGTCCTGTAACCCTTACCAGCATCTCCGGCGAAGAACCTAAAATGCAGTTCTCGCCCATGCGCAGAAAATACAAGTACGGTGACGGATTCACCTGACGCAGCGCGCGGTACAGGTTAAAGGGCGCAACGTCGGGCTCGAAATCCAGACGTTGCGAGAGCACGACCTGGAAGATGTCTCCAGCGGCGATGTACTCCTTGCAGCGCTCCACGCTGCGAAGAAAGCGCTTTCGGCTGGTGCCGGTATGAACATCAAGCTGGCTGGGACGTCGCCGCATGGACTTGCGCCAGAGCGTCGGGCGCAGCCCAGCCGCCAGTTTCTTTTCGAGACCCGTGATGTCGCGAACCGCGCGTTCATACGCGCCCCGCGGAGTCTCTCGGGAAGTGTCGGCTGTGGCTACGATGTGAATTTGATGGCGAAGATGGTCAAACGCCAATAGCCGGTCGAAGAACATAAGGTCGGCATCTGGAAGCGAGAGATCGTCCTTCGCGTGGTCGCCGATCTTCTCGAGCTGGCGGACAACGTCGTAAGCGAAATATCCCACCGCCCCCGCGGTGAATGGGGGCATGCCAGGCACGATCGCAGGACGATGCTCACGCAACAATTCCTTGATCACCTGAAAGATATTTCCGTCACGCCGCTCGCGGCGCCGGCCACGCTCGATCTCGATGGCTTTGCCGCGAGCGCGAACCCGCATGTAAGGCTGCACTCCGAGGAAGGTGTAGCGACCAATCTGCTCACCCCGCTCGGCCGACTCTAGCAGGAACGCATGCGGCTCCCGTTCGGCGATTGCGAGAAAGGCGGAAACAGGGGTAAGCAGGTCGGCGCTCACCGACTTCACCACCGGTACCAAGGTAGCGGATCGGGCTAGGCGAGCGAAGTCTTTGAAATCGGGTTGAACCATTTTTCGTGAACCCTGCTTCGTGGAACCTTGTTCCGTGGAACCAGCTTCAAAAATACGGCTTCAGCAGGCGGCGCTGGCGTGTCCGTCATTATAGGGGAGACCTCGCGAAACATAGTCCGTCCCCCCCAGCCAGGCATTCCTGCCTATAGCGTGGCAGAACGAGACGCGGCGGATGTGGCCTGGCCAGGCAATCTGTGTCAAGCTGTAGCTATGAAGAAGCAATCCGCCGACCAACAATTTCATGACCGCCGTCACCAAGAGCGGCAGCGAGCCAATGCGGTGAAGAAAAAATCTGTCCCTCGAAAAGAACAGGCCCAGCCGGTCGCGACCAAAGACTTGAGCGGAACCGAGAAACATGAGTCTTGACCGCAGGACCGCGGCGCTTTCCAGGCTCGCTTGGTGTCCGGTTTCCAGCAAACCGGGAACCAGCGAATGAATTGACGGATGCCTCCGGAGGTTCGAAGATACGAAGTTTGGTAGCCCTTCAGCCGGGCTGGAGCCTATGCGAGTCAAGTTTTGGGGCGTGCGTGGTTCCACGCCGACCCCGCAAGCGGAAAACATGCGCTATGGAGGCAATACCTCCTGCGTCGAGGTGCGCGTCGGCGAACAGCTTTACATTTTTGATTGTGGCACCGGCTTTCGCGTTTTGGGGCAACAACTGCAGGACGAATTTGGAGAGAAGAAGCTCCCCTTGTCCGCTCACGTCTTCGTTTCGCACTTTCACTGGGACCACATCCAAGGCATTCCCTTCTTTCGTCCACTGTATGACCGTGCCGACAGCCAATTTCTTTTTCATTGCTCGAGCCGCACCCGGAGCTTGAAGCAGGTAATGGACGAACAGATGGCCTCCCCCTATTTCCCCGTCAATCTCAGCCAAATGCAGGCGCAACAGAAGTTTTACGACATCGATAGTGGCCGGCTGAATTTGGAAGACGGAGTCCAAATTCAGACCTCGTGGCTCAATCACCCTCAGGGCTGCATGGGCTTCCGGATGGAAACAAAGGATGGCGTAATGGTTTACGCCACTGACAATGAACCCGGGGACGCAGCCTTCGATAAGGGCGTCCGCAAGTTGGCCGAGGGAGCGGATGTGCTGATCTACGACGCCCAATACCTGCCTGAAGAATATGCTGCCGAAAAACGCGGCTGGGGCCACAGCCACTGGCGCGAGGCGGTCAATGTAGTCATGGAAAGCGGCGCCAAAGAGCTTGTGCTCTTCCACCACGATCCCGACCACGCCGACGTTGTAATCGACAAGATCGTGCACGACGCCCGCAATTACTATCCGAAAGTAAGAGCAGCGGCCGAAGGCATGGAGATCCGAATTTAGGTGCCTCGAATCCCGCGCCTGGTTTTGTTTCATCTTGGGATTGCTTCGGCTGAATTGATTCGTGTCCAGCTGATTCGTGTCCAGCTTGCGTCGCCGTCTTGGCCCTCTTATACTTTTGAACGTTTGCCCGTCTCTCCGGGGGACCCTGCCCGGTGTCGGCCAGCACCTGAATCGCATTTATCACCGGAGCCCTTAGCCTTATGAGTACGATAACCACTGCCCCCCACGTGGACAAAGAAAGCAATCCCTGGGAATCACAACGCGCGCGGTTTGATCTGGCCGCTCAGAAGCTCAACCTGGACGAGGGATTGTGGCGCGTGTTGCGTTATCCCAACCGCGAACTCACCGTATACATACCGGTGCAGATGGACGATGGCCATCTTGAAGTTTTCACTGGCTTTCGGGTACAGCATTCGATCGCGCGCGGTCCGGCCAAAGGCGGAATCCGCTACTCGCCTGATGTGACCCTCGATGAAATACGCGCACTGGCCAGCTGGATGACCTGGAAATGCGCTGTGGTCAATATCCCTTTTGGAGGCGCCAAGGGCGGCGTCATTTGCGATCCGCACAAGATGTCGATGGGCGAACTCGAGCGCATGACGCGGCGCTACACCGCTGAACTGGTCGAATTCATCGGCCCCGAGAAAGACGTCCCCGCCCCGGATGTAAATACCAACGAACAGGTCATGGCATGGATGATGGACACATACTCTATGCACATGCGCCAGACGGTTACTGCCGTAGTAACGGGGAAGCCCATCAACATTGGCGGCTCCCGCGGCCGCCGTGAAGCCACAGGCCGCGGAGTCATGATCGTGTGCGACGAGGCGATCAAGAAGCTGGGTTTGTCGCGCGAAGGCAGTCGGGTCATCGTGCAAGGCTTCGGCAACGTGGGTTCTAACGCTGCTTTGCTGATGTACGAAGCCGGGTACAAAGTGATCGGCATCGCCGAAGTGGGTGGAGGCCTGTACAACAAGAACGGCATTGACTTGCGGTCGCTCTCCGAATACCGCCAGAAGAACGGCACGATCCACCGGTTCCCCGGCGCGGAAAGTTACGATCCCGCCGAGCTGCTGACCACGGAGTGCGAAATTCTGATTCCTGCAGCCACGGAAAACGTCATCACGACTCGCAACGTGGATCGCGTAAAATGCCGCATCCTGGCCGAGGGCGCGAACGGGCCCACGACTTCCGCGGCAGATGATGTGCTGGCCGAAAAAAAGGTATTCGTGATCCCCGATATTCTGGCCAACGCCGGCGGCGTGACCACGTCGTACTTCGAGTGGGTTCAGGATCGGCAGGGCTACTTCTGGAAGGAATCTGTGGTCAACGAGCAGCTCGACACCATCATGAAATCGTCCTTCGAGGACGTCGTCCGCTATGCGGAGACCCACCAGGTCAATAATCGCATTGCGGCATACATGCTGGCGATTGATCGCGTGGCTTACACAATCCGACAGCGAGGCATTTACGCTTGAGGAGGACTCGATGAAAACTATCCGCACAAGTTTGATTCCGAGCATCGCCGCCGTGGCGCTTGCATGTGGCTGGTGGACGCACTCAGTACGGCGCGTGTTTCATCCAATCCTGGTGCCGCGCTGGCACCGGCCTCGGCGCAGACAACCACGTCGGCCCCAGCAGCCGAGAAGCTCGATATCAACACTGCTCCCAAAGATCAACTCAAGGCACTTCCCGGCATCGGGGACGCTTATTCGCAGAAGATCATCGACGGGCGCCCGTATCGAACCAAGCTGGATTTGGTGCACAAAAACATCATTCCCCGGGCGACTTACGACAAAATCAAAGAGAAAATCATCGCACAGCAGCCGAAAGCCAACGGGATGGCCCCGACTTCCCCCAAATAGTTCAATGGAGTCGGAGAGATGCTGGTGCAAAAACCGTCGCAATGACCAGATTCCGGGTTCGCGATTCAGCCTCAGGCGGGCCATCTCCCACCGAGACTCGCGCGTGTGAAATACCCATGCCCTAAGGTTCCATAAGGTTCCATGGCTTGCATTGCGTTCCCTCCTGCCGTGGAGGATAATCAAGCAGGTCTTCCGGCCTCGCCGGATACTTTTCGTGGGCTGTAGTGAATCTACCCAACTCCATAACGTTGATCCGCATTTTCAGCATTCCCCTGCTGATCTGGATCCTTTCCAGCAGTCATTTCAGCAGCGAAAACGGGAGCAAGGAGCTTCTGGCTTCGGCGCTATTTATTGCCGCATCCATGACCGACGGTATCGACGGATATCTCGCGCGCAGGCGCGGGCAGATCACGACCATGGGTATCCTGCTCGACCCCCTGGCCGACAAGCTGCTGATCGCGGCTGCCTTCGTAACGTTAGTGCAGTTTAATCCCAGTCTGGTACCAGCATGGATCGCCGTGGTCATCATTGGACGCGAATTTTTGGTAAGTGGCCTGCGCTCCATCGCCGCCTCCGAGGGCTTTACCATCGAGGCCAGCGACTTGGGAAAGTTCAAGATGGTGGTGCAGATCGTCTCCGTGGTCGCTGTCATTCTGGACCATCGCTGGAAGGAGTGGCCGGTTTACGGCAACCTCGTATTCCCGATTCACTGGATCGCATATCTGGCGATATGGTTCATGGTTTGCGTTTCCATGGTCTCGGCCGTCGATTATTTCCACGCTTTTTGGTCGAGAATCGATCGGCGCGTAGTCAAGCGCCAGCGCCGTGCCTTTGTCCTCAGCCGGCGCAGAAAGCCGGCGACGCAGCAGTCTGACCGCGATGTTGCCACCACCACGTAATCCGTCTTCTGCTCCGGACAGTTTCAATCCGACGACTGCGGGCGTAGGGTTTGCTGGCTCCGAGTCTTGTGGTTGCGAGTCGGCGGGCAAAGAGTTTTCTGCCGAAGAACGCGCAGTATTGCTGCGGCTGGCGCATGAGTCGATCCTTTCCGCGCTGGATGGCCGGAAAATCTGCCTTGATCCGCCCACGCCACACCTGGCCGAGCCGCGGGGCGCCTTCACTTCGGTTTATTCGAAGGCTGCATTGCGAGGATGCGTCGGGTATGTGCTGGCGACCAGCTCCATTTATCGTACTGTCGCAGAAACGGCGCGCGCCGCAGCATTTGAAGACACCCGCTTCCAACCCGTGACCAAAGAAGAAGCGCATGAGTTGCAAGTTGAACTCAGTATCCTTTCACCTCCCCGGCCAATTCTTGCCGCCGCCGTGGAAATTGGCCGTCACGGGCTGCTGATCAGTATGCATGGCAACCGCGGCTTGCTTCTGCCGCAAGTGCCTGTCGAACATGGTTGGGATCGGACAACTTTCCTCGAGCAAGCTTGCCGTAAAGCGGCCTTGCCGCGAGATGCGTGGCAAAAGGGCGCAGTCATCGAGGCCTTCACTGCCGAGGTTTTCGGGGATAAGAACGCAATCACTTGAACGCAGCTCAGCTCAAGGCCAAAAAAAAACCGGCGACGGTTTCCCCGTCTCCGGTTCTGAATGCATCGACCTCGCCTGCGAAAATCTATTGCGCCTCGTCCATCTCCACGGCATCGCCCGCATGAACGTCTTCCAGGGCAAAGACAATCATGGCGGTGGCTGTCGTGGGCGTAACGCCAATGACAACAATCTCACCCACACCCCGCCGGGGCAGATCGCGCACGTGAATTATCGGTCCGTTGGACTTGGTGAACATGTGGGGGTCGATCGAAGGCTGTCTCTTCTGAGTGTCCTCAGCGGTGGATGCCTTAAATGAGAGCGAGTCGACAGGATCTTCCAAGGCCGTCTCATAAGAGCGCAGAGCCCGGAAATAGTCGCCCACCTTCACTCCCTGATTAGCGCCCACATTGATGTAAACCTTCTGTCCTGTGCCCATCGTCGCATCGAAATCCTTTCCCATCACGATGCGGCCTGAAAGTTTGTTGCTCGCGGGAAGGAATCTGTCAAAATGCGTCGGCGAATGAAAACTCAGTGTGGACTTTTCTGCAAATGGAATCGCGGTGTCGCCCGGATTAACGGGATCGCAATCATATTCAATCTGCGCGACCACTGAGTGACTATTCCGAGTATCAATAATGCGCACGCGCCCAACCTCTTCGTAGGGCTGACCCGTGGCTTTCAGGGTCTTTTTCTCGCCGGGATACATTTCGTACTCGTTGATGTCGCGCAGTGCGCGGACAATTTGGTATTGCGCCCCGGCTGTGTATCCTGAGCCTTCGAGATAGACCAGGTCTCCCTTGACGAACTTGGTCGTTCCCGGCGTGTGCAATCCGCCGGCAACAAAGTTCGCATCGGGCAAAGCCTGCTTGCTGATGAATCCCGCACAGTACACATCAGCATAAGTGGGGGTCTGGAAGCGCACGGTGGGAAAGCTCGCCGAAGTCCCGACCGTTCCCTCAGGGGTGGTCTGATCGGCCGCAGCGCCCTGCGGACTCGATTGCCCCCATCCCGCCGTTGCGATGAACAGCAATAACAATCCTGTTTTCTTCATGTTACCTCCGAGAAGAGACCGCAAACCGTCCCTTCCCCGTCAAATGCTAGATAAAGAAAGGCTGTAGCCGGAAGGTAACAAGGGGACATACAAGGGTCAAGGTTACGAGGGTGTTGTCCAGGCTTCGCCGAAAGTTTTTCGTCAAGTCCGTTAATCGGTTGTTGCATCTATATTTAGGCCCCTGTAATATGTCGCGCCGGACCAACTAGAACAAAACAATGAGCTCTGCCCCAACCTACACTCCCAGGCTGCTTCCCCTGCGTATGCCGCGGGTTTGCGTGGCGGTGACTGGAGGCGATGCCAGCGAAATGATAGAAAAGGCGGAGGCGCTGGTTCGCGATAACCCCTTTCTTGAGTTTAGGTTGGACTATCTTCCCAAACCCGGCTTGGCGATTCCGAAAATTAAAGCATTCATGGAGTCGCACCCCGGCACGGTGGTCATCGCAACTTGCCGCCGTAAGGCAGCCGGAGGCAGGTTCCGCGGATCGATGGCCTCGGAATTGGACATTCTGGCTAAGGCATCGGGCGCTGGCTGCCAACTACTGGACGTTGAACTGCAAACCGCCATCAAAAGTAAACCGGCGCAAGTGCAAAAGCTGAGGGGGCGGTCTGCGCTGATCTTATCTTTCCACGATTTCCGGGGCACAAAGAGGCTCGACGAGACGCTCCAAAAAATGCTGGCCGTCCAGGCAGATTTCTACAAAATCGTTTCGACCGCCACGACTCTCTCCGACAATGTCACCATGATCAAGTTTCTGGCGAAGGAGAGTGACAAGCATTCCTTGATCGGTATATGCATGGGAGAACAAGGCATAATCAGCCGCGTGCTGGGAGTGCGTGCCGGCAGCGTCTTCACGTTCGCTGCCCTCAGCCCCGATGAAAAGACCGCACCCGGGCAGGTGACGGCGCAAGAATTGCGCAATGTTTACCGTATTGAACAAGTGGACGCGGCGACAAGGGTCTACGGCGTCGCCGGCGACCCCGTGGTCCATTCCCTTTCTCCGGCGATCATGAATGCAGCGTTCCGGCGGGAAAACGTCAATGCCGTCTATCTCACCCTGCATGCCAAAACGCTCAAGGACCTGCTCACTTGCGTGCGCGAAATTCCCCTACACGGAATAAGCGTCACCATGCCGTACAAGGAAGCAATTCTGAAGCATTTGGACAACACTGACTCCCACACCACAAAAATCGGGGCGTGCAACACCGTAGTACGCGCCCAGGACGGCAAGCTGTACGGCTTCAATACCGACGCGGCGGGAGTAGTGCGGCCACTCGAACGCAGGCTTCCAACCCTGGAGGGCGCGAAGATCCTTGTTCTCGGAGCGGGAGGGGCGGCCCGGGCGGCGGTGTTCGGTCTGAAGGAACGCGGTTGCGAGGTATATGTCTTGAACCGGACCGCCGCTCCTGCCAAGAAGCTGGCTCGGCAAGCCCGGGCCCGCACCGTTAAGCGTGCAGACTTGAAGAAGCTGAGTTTCGACGTGATCATCAACGCCACCCCGGTCGGCATGGGGAACACGCGTGAGACACCATTGCAAGAGCACGAGATCAACGCCCGCTATGTGTTTGATATGATTTATGATCCGGCCGAAACGCGCTTGCTGAAGCTAGCTCGGGAGCGAGGAGCACAAGTCATCCCCGGAATCGAGATGTTCGTGCAACAGGCGGCGCGTCAATTCGAGATCTGGACCGGTAAACCAGCCCCCGGGGACGAGATGCTCCGTACGGTATTATTGGCCTTGCAAGAGCGCGCCGCCAAATCCCCGCCTGTGAAAAAGTAACCTCGCCGATGCGTCTTGCAACGAAAAAGTTGCATTTTCCCTACGACCCGAAGTAATATGTAAACGGGCGCCGATGGTAAAGCGTCCATGACCCTGTACCGCCCGTTTCTTACTTCCAGACTAACTAGTACTGAAAAACTCGAGAGTCGGCTAGGTCCGCCTCCGTCCCGGTTCGGAGAGTTCAACATGGCGTGGTACGCGTACTGTCTTACCGAGCATCAATCCCTCCCTAATGGAACCCGCACCCGGCGCCCCTTCTTGATCGAGGGCGTGCAAGGAGTCAATGGGGCTGCGGTTCTTAGCTATCCCAGTGGTGAGTTTGCCGTGATCGTGAGCGAATACGACCACACCATAGGCGAGCTCGATCAGAAAGCAGCGATCGATCACGCACGGGTAATCAGTGGCTGCTTTCGTAACTCGACGGTTTTGCCCTTCCGTTTCGGAACGATTTTCGACACGGACGATGCTCTGCGACAGGCCGTTCGGGTCAACCGCCGAGCTTTCGGAATAAGTGTGGAAAGGCTGCGCGGGAAGTCCGAAATGCACATTAAGCTGGTCGTGCGCGACGGTTCCCTGCGAGAGGCCATGATCGACGTTGAGCTTCCCGACACCGTTGGCGGCGACTATCTGTCGAAGCTACGGGTGAAGGCTTCCCGGGAGCGCGAGCGCCAGACTAAGGCCCGTGCGCTCTCAGTGCAGGTGCACAAGCTTTTCAATCCTCTGGAAGAAGAAGTCAGCTGCAAGAAGGTCGCTCCCGCAGGCATGCTCATTGACATCGCCCACTTGATCGATTCCAAGTCGGTGGAAAAATACCAGAATCGCTACACCACCGCTGCCAAGCAGCTGAAAAACTGTGAAGTGGCGATCAGCGGCCCTTGGCCACCGTACCATTTCTTGCCCGGCAAGCTGCGCACAGTGGTAGGAAATAGCTAAGCTCCACCATTTAGGGTTCTATCTGAGATCCGGACACGGAGCCAAACCTCGCTCGGGGCTTGGCTTTCGGCGTGATGTAACCTGCCCGGCAGCGAATGTGCATCGTGTTGCACTTCGGCTTCGGCCGAAGCGGCCTTGCCCTTCGGCGTAACACTCCGAGTTGCTAAGTAAATCTTTTGTGGCCATTGAGTTACAGCCAGAGCTGTGATCGGTCCGGTATGGCTACGCTTTGGCTCGGCAAATGCTTAGTTCTCCGTAACAAAAGAGGCCGCAACCCGAAAGTGAAAAATGACCTTCACTCTCTTCCATCGTTCACTACATTTCCCGAACCGCCGTTCTGGCTGGCAGGACGGCTCCATGCATCGCCTTTCCTGACATAACCTTCCAAAATTCCTTGCCTCTTTGAATCGTGGCCCCAAACGGGGCCACTTTTATTTGCGATACACCGGGACTCCTATAGGATTTTCCACACGAAATGGCGATGCCGGGGAAAGGCAACCGCGAAATCCGGCTTTCGCGGTACAAGCCGCCTACTGTTTTGTCAGCCGGGTTGTACTCCGTCTACACTAGTCGCAGATCATGATCAAGACCCGCTCCGCCCTAAGCCCCCTTTTTTTGACCTGTTTCATTTTTATTTTCCTCTCCCCAGCGAGCGGGCAAGCTCAAAAACCAGCCCAGCCGCCCGCCCCATGGGCTGCTGCGCCACAGCACTCCCCTCAGGAGCAGGACAATTTTCCTCCCCAACTGATACACGATCTGAACGCGATCAAGGCCGCCGCCTTGGCCGATGACTACGCCTATAAGCGGCTGTCGCATCTCACAGAGAATATCGGCCCAAGACCGAGCGGCTCGCCGCAGGCGCAGGCCGCCGTCGAGTATGTGGCCGCGGAACTTCGCCAGCTCGGTTTGGAAGTTCGTTTGGAAGAAGTGACGGTGCCCCATTGGCTGCGGGGCGCGGAGACCGCGGAGCTGATCGAATATTCCGGCCACGTGCCAGGAACTTCGCAAAAGGTCATGCTCACAGCTTTAGGCGGAAGCACGGCAACGCCTACCGAGGGCATTACCGCGGAAGTGGTCGTAGTCAACGACTTCGACGAGCTCAAGTCCCTGGGCCGAGAGCGAGTGAGCGGAAAAATCGTGTTGTTTAATGAGATCTATGACAAGCGCAAGGCCGCAGCTGGCCTGGCGTTTGCTGCCTATGGTGAGGCGGTACGCTACCGCGGCGCCGGGCCAAAGGCAGCGGCCGAGCTGGGCGCGGTCGCGACTCTGGTGCGATCCCTGGGCAGCGCGGACTATCGGCTGCCCCACACCGGCTTCAGCTTTCCGGCTGGCATTCCGGCAGCAGCAGTGACTGCCGAAGATGCTGAGCTCATTGCTTATCTGTCGGTTCAAGGCAAAACCCGTATGCACCTCACACTCACTCCACAGAAGTTGTCCGACGGAACAAGCTACAACGTAGTCGCCGATCTGAAGGGCAGCGAACACCCGGAGCAGATCGTGGTGGTCTCCGGACATCTCGACTCGTGGGATCTCGGCACCGGTGCTATCGACGATGGCGCGGGCGTGGTCATTGCCATGGAAACGGCGGAACTTCTTCAGATGCTTCACTTGCGTCCTAAGCGGACAATCCGGGTTATCGCCTGGATGGACGAAGAGACTGGAGGATCTGGAAGCCACGCCTACGGAAAGATCCATGCGCACGAGTTGCCACGGCACATCGCCGCCATCGAAAGCGACAGTGGAGCCGCGCATCCCCTGGGCTTTGATGTCAAGCTCACTCCGCAGGCCGTCGAAATGCTCCGGCCGGTCCAAGGCGTTCTCGAGAGCGTTGGAGCAAGTGTTCTGCAGCCGACCAGCTATAGCCCTGGCGCCGACATCGCTGTGATGTCGGAAGCGGGAGTACCCACCCTCGGCGTGATGCAGGAGGGACGAACGTACTTCAATTACCATCACACCGCCGCCGATACCTTAGACAAAGTCATTCCCAGCGAATTGCGCGAAAACGCTGCCGCGATGGCAGTGATGGGATATGCCTTAGCTTCGATGAAAGAGGCACTGCCGCGGTAGCCCGCGCTTCCTGGCGGTCACATCTGATTCGCACGCGAACCGCTGCGTTCTACAGTAAAACGCAGACACCTCCTACTGTTAATTGCGTCGTCGGGTGCGTCGTCGGGTGCGGTTGACGCATCTCAATTTGGACGCTTATCATCTTCGTTTGACTCTAGGACAAGGAAGGGCTCTGTAGGCAAGCGGGCCATGAAGTGATTTATGGATAAGAAGAAGTTGGAATCATTTAAGAAACGGCTGGAAAC
>Ga0137418_10000084_pt1 | contig 64235 bp, 59 predicted proteins | sample CZODoug3_1_2_16f_FD_122242 | JGI IMG/M metagenome (GOLD analysis project Ga0137418, IMG submission 122242) | Vadose zone soil fungal communities from Angelo Coast Range Reserve, California, USA - CZODoug3_1_2_16fungal (Hybrid Assembly) | ecosystem: Environmental > Terrestrial > Soil > Vadose...
CGCTCTCGCTGCTCTCGATGCTCAAGTCGGAGGAAGTCGCGAAGTTCATCTCGCCGCCGCCGACGACGCCCGACGGCTTCGAGCGTTTCATCGCGTGGGCGCAGCGTGAACGCGAGGCGGGCAACCAGTTCACGTTCGGCATGGTTCCCGAAGGCTGTGAACATGCGGTAGGTCTCGTGCAGGTCCGTGCAATCGCTCCAAGATTTTCCGTCGCGGAGTGGGGATTTGCGGTAGGCTCAGCTTTCTGGGGTACGGGGATGTTCCTCGCCAGCGCGAGGATGACCCTGGACTTCGCCTTCCAGCACACATCCGTCAACCGGTTGGAAGCCCGCGCGGTCGTGCAGAACGCCCGCGGTAATGGAGCGCTGCGTAAGCTCGGCGCGGTCCAGGAGGGCGTCCTGCGCGGATCGCTGCTGAAGGACGGGAAGCACCTCGACCAGATCATGTGGTCGATTCTGTCGCAGGACTGGTTCCAGGCGAAGGCGGTTTGGAGCGCGGTCCTGCAGTAGGCCGGACATCCTGATACAGCGAGGCGCACCGCGTCTCGCCGTATGGTTCGACATGCGCGTTACCGAGGACATCACCACAGCGGCCCTGCCGCAGATCGGGACCCGTCAAGAGGCGAAGCTGCCCCTTCTGGCACGGGTCTATGTGGCCGGCGTCATCTCCGCCGGCGCGCTGGTCCTCGTCTACTGCGCCACCCACGTCCACGTCACGCAGTGGGCGCTCTTCATTTCCCTCATCGTCATGTCGTGCCTCGCGTCGGCGCTGAAGGTCAGGCTGCCGCTCACGCGCAGCGCATCGACGATGTCGGTGTCGTACGTGGTGGACTTCACCGCGCTGCTCCTCCTCGGGCCGGAGCAGACGGTGTTTGTCGCCGCCGCGAGCGCGGTTGCGCAGTCGACGCTGAACGTCCGCAAGGGCAACCCGTTCTACCGGACGCTCTTCAACATCGCAGCGATCGTCCTCACGATCGAATTCGCCGGCCTCGTGTTCGGCTGGAGCGGCGGCGGCGCGGGCCACCTCGGATGGCCGCAGATTGCGACGCCGCTCCTGGCCGCGGCGACCGCGTACTACGTCGCCAACACGACGTCGGTGTCCGTGGCCGTCGCGCTGACCTCCGGCCAGCGGCTGATGCGCGTCTGGAACGACAACTTCCTCTGGTGCGCTCCCAGCTACTTCGTCGGCGCCACCGTCGCCATGGTGGCCGCGACGATCGTCAACGGCGCCAGCCAGTGGCTGCTCCCGATCCTGATTCCGCCCGTCTACCTCACGTTCCGCAGCTACAAGGTGTACCTGGGCCGCCTCGAGGACGAGCAGCGGCACACGCAGCAGGTAACCGAGCTGCACGACCAGGCGCAGCAGGCGCTCAAGTTCGCGCAGCAGTCGGAAGGCAAGCTGCGCGAGACGCTGCAGCTCCTCAAGCAGAGCGAGGAGCGCTACGCGCTGGCCGCCGCCGGCTCGAACGACGGACTGTGGGACTGGGACGTCGTCCGCAACCGCGTCTACTTCTCGCCGCGGTGGAAGGCGATGCTCGGCCTCAGCGACGACGAGGTCGGCAACACGCTGCTCGACTGGCTCAATCGCGTGCACCCCGACGAGGTCGAGGGCCTGCGCGCGGCGCTCGGCGCGCACCTGGCGGGCGAGACGCCGCACCTCGAGAACGAACACCGGATTCAGACGGCCGCGGGCGCGTATCGCTGGATGCTGTGCCGCGGCATCGCGGTCCGCGACGCGGACGGCACCGCCACCCGCGTGGCCGGCTCGCAGACCGACGTCACGGATCGCCACGAGGCGCAGGCGCGTCTCGAGCACGCCGCGCGTCACGACTCGCTGACCAATCTTCCGAACCGCTCCGCGTTCATGCAGGAGCTCGCCCGCGTGCTCGCCCGCTCGAAGCGCATGGGCGACTACCGGTACTCGGTGCTGTTTGTCGACGTCGATCGCTTCAAGCTGGTGAACGACAGCCTCGGCCACCTCGTGGGCGACCAGCTGCTGAAGGCGGTGGCCTACAAGCTGGCGACGTGCCTTCGCACCGGTGACGTGCTGGCGCGGCTGGGCGGCGACGAATTCACCATCCTGCTCGACGGCGTCAACGGCCCTGGCGACGTGGAGTTCGTCGCCGAGCGCGTGCAGTCGCTCTTCCGCGAGCCGATGACGATCGACACCGGCCGCGACATCTTCGTCACGACGAGCATCGGCATCACGATGGGCGGCGCGCACTACGAGCACCCCGAGGAGCTGCTGCGCGACGCCGACACCGCGATGTATCGCGCCAAGGCGCTCGGCAAGGCGTGCCACGTGGTGTTCGAGCAGCGGATGCGCGATCACGCGGTCGTCCGCCTCAACCTGGAGACCGAGCTGCGCCGCGCCATCGAGAACGACGAGCTCAAGCTGGTGTATCAGCCCGTGATTTGCCTGAAGGACGGCTCCCTGTCAGGCTTCGAAGCGCTGCTCCGCTGGGAACGTGCGGGCGGCGAGATGATTCCGCCGTCCGAGTTCATTCCGCTCGCGGAAGAGACCGGCGTGATCGTGCCGCTCGGCATCTGGGTCCTTGGCGAGGCGTGTCGCCAGGCCGCGTTGTGGCAGCGGCAGTACCGGTTCGACGAGCCGCTCACGATGAGCGTCAACATCTCGCCGCGGCAGCTGATGCAGCCCGGCATCGTCGAGGCGGTCGGGCAGATGCTGCGCAAGCACTCGCTGGCGCACGGCACGCTGGCGCTCGAGATCACGGAAAGCGCGCTCGCCGAGGATGCGGCGACCGCGATGCGCGTCATCAAGGAGCTGAAGATGCTGCCGGTGCAGCTGCTCCTCGACGACTTCGGCACCGGCTACTCGTCGCTCGGCCACCTGCACCGCTTCCCCGTCGACACGGTGAAGATCGATCGCTCGTTCCTGGCGAAGGATCCGCTCGACCCGAGCGGCTCGAACGTCCTCGCCGCGGTCGTCTCGCTCGCGCAGAACCTCGGCAAGGGTGTCATCGTCGAGGGCATCGAGACGGCTGAGCAGGTCGAGCGACTGCGCAAGCTGCGCTGCCCGCACGCGCAGGGCTTCTACTTCTCCAGGCCGGTGCCGGCGTCCGAAGCGGGCGCGCTCATCGCGCTCGCAAACGCGACCGCCGCGGGACGCCGCCCGCTGATCGCGGGGAGCGATGAGTCGGCGGCGGAAGTCGCGCCTCGCGTTCATTGAGCGTTCCCGGCGGCGCCCCGTAAAGGGGCGCCCTGCACACCCCCGATCTACTCCTTCGCGGGGCGGCCCTTTACGGGCCGCCGAAGGTACCGGCGCAATGACCGGAACGCGGCAAGCATCTCCTCATACGAAAAATTCGCGTTGCGCCCGCTCGTGTTCGGCAGCACGAACACGGCGGAGTCGCGCAACGTCTGCGCCTGAAGGCCCAGCGCGACCGGCCCCTTGTGGCCGGGGAACATCGCGCGAAAGACCGTGACGCCGACGAGCGCCACGACCTGCGGATGGAACCGGCGGACCTTCGCGAGCAGACGCGTCCGCCCGCCGGCATATTCGTGCGGGAGCAGCGTGTCGATGCCCGGCGTCGCGCGCCTGACGATGTTGGTGATGCCGAAGCCCCACTCGGGCAGCCTGCCGTCGTCGCTGAAGGTGATGGGCTCGGGGACCAGGCGCGACTCGTAGAGCAGCTTCCAGAAGCGATTGGAGAAGCCGGCGAAGTGGTGTCCCGTCAGGGCGGACCTCACGCCGGGGTTGATGCCGACGAACAACACCTCGACGCCCGGCTCGATGCGATCGCGCAGCGACGGGAGGACGGTGTGGCGCAGGCCTTTACGGCTTGCGGCGGCCGATATAATTCGCGGCATGGCGCAATGGCTCGTGAAGGAAGAACCCGAACACTACAGCTACGATCAGCTCGAACAGGATCGCAGGACCGTGTGGGCGGGGGTGAAGAACCCGCTCGCGCAGAAACACCTGCGATCGATCCGCAAGGGCGATCGCATCTTCTACTACCACACCGGCAAGCAGAAAGCGGTGGTCGCGACGGCGCGCGCGGCCGGCGACGCGTATCCGGATCCGAAGGATCCCTCCGGCAAGCTGTACGTCGTGGACGTCGTGGCCGACAGGAAGCTGCCGCGGCCGGTGACGCTCGCCGCGATCAAGGCGGACCGCGCGTTCGCGGCGTTTCCGCTCGTGCGGATGTCGCGCCTGTCGGTGATGCCGGTCACCGACGCGGAATGGACGCGCATCGAAAAGATGAGCCGTGACTAGATCGATCTGGGCGACGTTTCCGTTCTGGCTCGCCTACCTGCTGCCGCCGATTGTCATCATCTCCGTGTTCAACCGTGGCTGGTTCACGGCGCTGCCGGTCATCGTCGTCTTCGGCGTGCTGCCGGTGCTCGACTGGATGTGCGGCGTCGCCGCCATCCCGCGCGAAGCGCCGGACCTCGCCTTCAACACCTGGTTCCGCGTCGTCACGTGGCTGTGGGTGCCGGTCCAACTCGCGTTGATCGCCTGGCTGGTGCGAACCGTGCCGATGGCGCATCTCGGTCCGCTGGAACTGGTCGGGGCCACCCTCTCGGTCGGAGCGACGACCGGCGCGATTGGGATGGCGGTCGCGCACGAGCTGATCCACCGCCGCCACGGCTACGAGCGCGCGTTCGGCGCCATCCTGCTGGCCAGCGTCACGTATCCGCACTTCGCGATCGAGCACGTCAAAGGGCACCACCGCCACGTCGGCACCCCGCGCGATCCCGCGACCGCGCGTCTCGGCGAGAGCCTCTACCGGTTCGTGCCGCGCTCGGTGGTCGGCGGGCTGATCAGCGAGTGGCAGATCGAGCGGCTGCGCCTCTGGGAGCGCGAGGCCGGGACGTGGTCGCGGCACAACGTGATGCTGCGGTATGCCGCGCTGGTGCTCGCGACGTACGGGGCGATCGCGATCGTCCTTGGCCCGCTGGCGCTCGCGCTGTTCGCGGGCCAGTCGCTCGTCGCGATCGCCGCGCTCGAGGTGATCAACTACGTCGAGCACTACGGCCTGCTGCGGAAGAAGTCCTCGGCGTACGAATACGAGCGCGTCAAGCCGGAGCACTCGTGGGACTCCCCGAACCGCATCAGCAACTGGATGCTGATGAACCTGCCGCGCCACTCGGACCATCACATGTCGGCGGCGAAGCGCTACCAGTCGCTCGAGCTGCTGACGCACGCGCCGCGGCTGCCCGGCGGCTACGGCGCGATGTTCCTGCTGGCGCTCGTGCCGCCGCTCTGGTTCCGCGTGATGGACCCGCGCGTCGCCGCGGCGCGCGCGGGCGCGTCGATATAATCGAAAGGTGACTGGGCGCCTGATCGTCGCCGCGCTGGCCTCGATGGCCGCCGCGGCGGCGACGCTGCACGCCGCCGACACCCTGCCGTCCGTCCTGATTTCGCGTCAACTTTCCGAAAGCGGGCACATCGCGGTGGGCGACGTCGTGCGGCTGAGCGCGTCGGCCGACGGCGGCTCCGCGCAACAGTTCCGCGTGTCGGGCGTCTACGAGCCGACGCCGGATCCCGCGCGGCTCGGCGCCGTGATTCGCGAGGTGCAGCTCCACCTGCCGGATCTGCTGACGCTGACGCGCGAGCCCGGGATGCCCGCGGGAAGCGAATACGTGCAGACGATCAACGTGGCGCTGGTCGATCCCGCCGACGCCGCCGCGTTCTCGCGCGACGTCCAGGCACGCATGCCCGGCGTGAGCGCGCAGCCGGCCAGCGGCGCCGCGGAGTCGACGGGGCCGTTCCTCGTCCTCCGCCGATTCCACCTGGCGATTGCGGTCGTCACGATCGTCGCCTCCACGGTGTTCCTGCTGGCGCTCACCATCATGCTGGTCGACGAACGGCGCGCGGCGGTCGGCGTCCTGCGGCTGATCGGCCTTCCCATCCGCCGTATCCTCGTCCAGCTCTTCATCGAAGGCCTCCTGATCGCGACGATCGGGTCGCTGTTCGGCATCGTGCTCTCGCTCGTCTCCGAGGGGCTCATCAACCGCTTCTTTCAGTGGCGGTACGACACCGCGCTCGTCTTCGTTCGCGTGACGCCGGAGGTCGCCGCCATCTGCGTCGCCATCGCGGTGCCGCTCGGCGTGTCCGCCACCGTCATCGCGTCGTGGGCCCTGCTTCGCCGCAACGGCCTCAGGCTCGCCCGCCGATGAACGCGATGGGCTTTGCGTGGCGCAGCCTGGTCCGCCAGCCGGCGCGCGCGTCGCTCGGCGTGCTTGGCGTCGCCGCGGTGGGCGCGCTGCTGTTCGACATGCTGCTGCTCTCGCAGGGGCTCGTCATCTCGATGCGCGGCCTGCTCGAGCGGACGGGGTTCGACCTTCGTGTCACGGCGACCGATTCGCTGCCGGGGCAGGGGCCGCTGATTCCGAACGCACTGGCCCACGCGCAGGCCATCGCGAAGCTCCCCACCGTCCGATCGGCCATCGCGCTCCGCTTCGCCAACGCCACCATCCTCGACGGCCGTTCGCGAGGCTTCTACACGTCGTTTCAGGGCGTGGCGGGCACCGCGCAGTACCCCTGGACCATCCTCCGGGGCCGCGACATCGGGACCGGCGCCGACCTCGTCATCAACGAGAACACCGCGACCCGGCTGCAGCTCGAGCCGGGCGCGCGCGTCGTGCTCAGGGCGTCGTGCACAGGGGAGGAACAGGCGCTCCCGCCGGCGCCGTTCACGGTCGCGGGCGTCGCCCTGTTCCCGTTCGACACGCCGAACGGCGCCACGCTCGCCACGTCGCTCGACAGGCTCGCCGAGGCCTGCGGCGGCAACGAAACGGGCGAGGCGGACGTGATCATGGTGGCCTCGCAGGAGGGCGCCGGGCCGGTCGCAGCCGTCGCCGATGTCGCGAAGCTGGTGCCCGAGTTGCGCGTGCTGAGCAACGCCGAGGCGGTGAATCGCTTCGAGCGCGGCGGGTTCACCTATTTCCGGCAGATCTCCACCGTGCTGACGACCGTGACGCTGTCCTTCGCGGTGCTGCTGATCACCGTGCTGCTGACCGTGTCGATCAACCAGCGGCTGGGTGAGATTGCCGCGCTGCGCGCCCTCGGCTTCTCACGGTGGCGTGTCGTCGCCGACGTGCTGTGCGAGTCGGTGCTGATCGTGGGCGGCGGCGGGCTGATCTCGCTGCCCCTCGGCGGGCTGCTCGCGGCGGGACTCGACACCATCCTGAAACGCATTCCCGGCATCCCCGCGGACGTGCACTTCTTCGTCTTCCAGGCGAGCGCGCTGCAGGTGCACCTGCTGCTTCTCGCGGCAACCGCCGTCATCGCGGCGCTCTATCCGATTCGAATCGTGGCCAGGCTGCCGATTGCCGCGACGCTGCGCGACGAGGTCGTCGGATGACGGCCGTTCGCGCGGGCGTCGCCAACGGCAGCATCGTCGCCGCCACCCACATCAGCCGCGTCTTCCCGATGCCCGCCGGCCCGGTCACCGCGGTCGCCGACGTGACGCTGTGGATCGCGCCCGGCGATCACCTCGCCATCAGCGGCCCGTCCGGCTGCGGCAAGTCCACGTTGCTGCACATGCTGGGCTGCGTCGAGACGCCGACCGCCGGCACACTGCTGTTCAACGGGAACGACGTGTCGAAGCTGTCAGACCGGCAGCGAAGCCTGCTGCGGCTGCGTCAGATCGGGTTCGTCTTCCAGCGCTTCTTCCTGCTGCCGATGCTGACGGCGGCCGAAAACATCGAGCTGCCCCAATCCGAAGCCGACGTGCCGAAAGCCGAGCGGCGCAGGCGGACGAGCGAGCTGCTCGAGTACGTCGGCCTTGCCGCCAGGGCGGACCATCGTCCATCGGAGCTCTCCGGCGGCGAGATGCAGCGCGTCGCCATCGCCCGCGCGCTCGCGAACCGCCCCGGCCTGCTGCTCGCGGACGAGCCGACCGGCGAGCTCGATCGCGCCACCGGCGAGCAGATTGCGGCGCTGCTCGACCGCGTCAACGCCGACGGCACCGCGCTCGTCATCGTCACCCACGACCCGGCGCTCGCCGAGCGCTGCACGCGCGTCCTGACAATGCGCGACGGCCGCATCGAAGGCGAGTCCTCGTCCGCATGATTGGCCGGCTCGCCGTTCGATCGTTGACCGCGCACCCCGTGCGCTCCGCCGTGCTCGCGGCGGGGTTCGGCGTCGGCGTGGCCGTCATGGCCATCCTCCTGGGCGTCGCCGACGTCGTGCTGATGCAGGCGCGGTCGTCCGATCTCGTTGGCGGCGGCGACGTCGTCATCCATCTCGAGCCGTCGGTGCCGGCGCGGATGGTGATGTCGGGCACGCTGCAGTCCAATCAGCTGCGCAATCGCGTCCGGCTGGCGGGACCCTCGCACACCGCGGCCTTGTACCTGGTGAACGAGACGGGCACCGTTCGCGTGGACGCGCACGGCGGCATTCCGAGCGTCGCGCAGGGGATGGGCGATCCGGAAGTGGCGCTCAATCGCGAATGGCGCGACACGCCCGACGACGTCGCGTGGACGCAGGCGACGCCGGAGGCGGTGCTGCGTCAGATCGACCGCTTCCACGAGGTGCCCGACGCGCCGATGTGGCAGGACTCGTGGGCGGAATGGCTGTACTTCAACGGCCGCGCGCGCGACGCGCGCTTCTACCTGACGTTCATGGTGGGGCCGTCCCAGGCGGATGGATCGCGATCGGCCGGCGTGCGTCTTCAGCTCGATCGCGGCGGCCACGTCCAGAACTTCAGCGCCTCGGCGCGCCTCTCGCGGGAGGACGTGCTGCGCGCGCCGGAGTTGACGATCGGCGGGAACCGCGTGCGACTCGACGGGCTGCGGTACGTGATCGACCTCGATCTGCAGGGCGAGGCAGGCCGCGCGGCGCGCGGCCGCGTCGCCATCGAAGCGTCGCCCGGACGGCTGGTGCCGCCGATCGAGATTGGCGGCGCGCACGGCTGGCGGACCGGCTACGTCGTGCCGGTCATGTCAGGAGAGCTGGAAGGGACGATCGACGTCGCGGGCGAGCGCATCTCCTTCGATGGAGGAGCGGGATATCACGACCACAACTGGGGATTCTGGCGCGGTGTCTCGTGGCAATGGGGCCAGGCGCAGGAAGGCGACCTCTCGCTGATATACGGCCGCGTCTTCCCGCCGCGCGACGCCGCCGACCCCGACCGTATTCCGGGGTTCGTCGGTGCGCTCGGTCCCGACGGCCCGCTGGGCTACGCGACGAACGTGACGATTGCCGAGTTGAACGACCCGAAGGGCCAGCCGAAAACGATCACCGTGACCGCCCGCAGCCGGCTGCTGGACGTCACGATGCGCTTCGACGTGGATTCGATGGTGACGACGCGAACCGCCCAGGGCACGTTGGCGAACGGCCTGAACTTCCTCCAGATGCGCGGGCGGTATACCGTGAACGGCCACGCCGGTGACCGCGCGATCGATTTCACCGCACCGGGCTCCGCTGAAACCTTCCGCGAAATGAGGTAATGGAGAGCGTCGGTAGTGGAGGGCGGGTCCTTTCGGACCCGCCTCACCGTAACTCCAACGCATGCCTCGCCGCGATTTGCGCGCGACGACGCCGGAGGCGCAACGCCTCGAGCCTTCCGGAGAGCGGGAGCTCGGCCTGCGTCGCGTTCCAGCCGCGTGCGAGCTGCTCGGCCACCGCGCGGCGGCGGTCCATCTCCATCCGGAAACAATCGAAGCAGAGTGCCTTCGGCCGTTCGACAGCGGGGTCGTCGCTTCCGGCATCGCGGAAGCCGTAGCGCGCTTCGCGTGCCTGGCACGCGGCGCACATCCGCCTGGCCTCACCCGCCTTACCAGCCTTACTCGCCCTACCCGCCCTACCCGCCCCATAAAGCGCCAGCTGCATTGCCTCTCTCCTTCTCGTGAAGGCGAGACTACGCAAGCCTTATGACAGACTAGGTCCCGATGGCACCGGCACGGGGGCAGGGGGCAGGGGGCAGGGGGCAGGAACACCAGGTCGAAACCGACGCGTTGTTTCAGGCCCCACTCGCCGAATTCACCTCCGCGCGAAATGCGCTCGCCGCACGGCTGAAGAAGAACGGCGACCCGGCCGCCGCGGAGCGCGTGAAGAGTCTCGGCAAGCCGTCGATTTCCGCGTGGGTCGCCAATCAACTCTACTGGCGCCACCGCAAGGCGTTCGATCGCCTGTTCGCCGCGGGCGATCGATTTCGCAGCGCGCAGGCGGCGCAGCTGGCCGGCAAGAGCGCGGATCTCCGCGGCTCACTCGATGCGCGGCGCGAGGCGCTGGCCGACCTGACGAAGCACGCCGCGGACATCCTGCGAGACGCCGGGCACCCGGCATCGCCGGACACGACGCGCCGCGTCATGACCACGCTCGAAGCGCTCGCTACCTACGGCGAACAGCCGGAGGCCCCGCAGGCGGGACGGTTGACGGCGGATGTCGACCCACCGGGCTTCGAAGCGCTCGCCGCGCTCGTGCCTCGCGGCGGACCTGCGCGATCCGTCAAGTCTCCGGAGGGCACGCACGCGCCGCCCCGCGTCATCCCGTTCAACCAGCCGAAGCCCCAGCCGGCCCGGCGCAAGGCCGGCGACGAGAAGGAAGAGGCCCGGCGGCGAGAAGCGGAACGCCGTGAGAAGGAGACGCAGGCCCGCAAGGAGCTGCGGGAGGCGGAGCACGCGCTCGCAACCGCCCGGCGCGAGGCGGAGCGCGCGCGCGCCGCGATGAGGGACGCGGCGGCCCGCGCGAAGGCCGCCGAGAAGGCGAAGGCGGCGCTCGAGGCCCGCTTCGAGAAGCTGTCGGCGACGGCGGACACGGCCCGCCAGGATGCGCGCCGTGTCGCCAGCGAGGCCGAGGAGGCCGCGCAGGCCGTGGACGACGCGGAGCGGGCCGTCCAGAAAGCCCGCGACGCTGTATCGGCCGTAGAGGCGGACCGTTAGGTCCGCCTTTGCGCGTCTCCCACGCCCATCTCGCCGTCCCAGCGCGGCGCGCCGGGCACGTCGATGCCGAACTGATCGAGCATCCGCAGCACGGTGTGATCGATCACTTCGTCGAGCGTCTGCGGATTCATGTAGAAGGCGGGCATGGGCGGCAGGATCACGGCGCCCATCCGCGCCAGCTTCAGCATGTTCTCCAGGTGGATCTCGCTGAGCGGCGCTTCGCGAACCGAGAGCAGCAGCTTGCGCTTCTCCTTCAGCGTCACGTCGGCGGCACGATGCACCAGACTCTCGCCGTAGCCGTGCGCGATGGCGCCGAGGGTCTTGACGCTGCACGGCGCCACGATCATGCCGGCGGCCTGGAACGATCCGCTGGCGATCGCCGCGCCCATGTCGTTGGGCGCGTACACCTCGGTGGCCAGCGCTTCCACCTGCTCGCGTGAATACGGCGTCTCGTGGAGCAGCGTCCGCGCGCCCCACTTGCTGATGACGAGGTGCGTCTCGACGTCGGCCTCGCGCAGACGCTGCAGCAGCTTGACGCCATAGATGACGCCGGTCGCGCCCGTCATTCCGACGATCAGTCGCATAAGGTCCGTTTCTTAATTATTATCGACGGAATGCTCCGTCGTCAGCGGACCGGATCCGTGATGTGCAGCTCGTGCGGCCTCCTCGTCGGCGTCAACGACAACCGGTGCTACAACTGCGGCCGGCGCAATCCCGGGTTATGGGGGTTTGCGCCGCTGCTCCGATCGCTCGGGGCCGATCTCGGCCTCATCCCGTTCATCATCGGCTCGTGCGGAGTCATCTACGTCCTGACGCTCGTCTCGAGCGGCGGCATGATGGGACAGGGAAGCCCGCTGTCGTTCCTCGGTCCGAACAATCGCGCGCTGCTGCTGTTCGGCGAGAGCGGCGCGGTGCCGATCTTTCTGTACCATCGATGGTGGACGGTGCTCAGCGCGGGCTGGCTCCACGCGGGCCTGTTGCACATCCTGTTCAACATGATGGCGCTCTGGCAGCTCGGACCGGTGACAGCGCAGTTCTACGGGCCCGGCCGGACGGTCATCATCTACACGGCGGGGGCGGTGGCGGGCTTCGCGCTCAGCTCGTGTGCGGCGCTCTTTCTGCCGGCGCTTCCGTTCCTGCACGGCAGCCTGTTCACGGTGGGGGCGTCCGCGTCGATCTCGGGCCTGATCGGCGCGTTGATGTACTACGGCCGCAGCACGGGCAGCCGTCTCGTCCGGGCCGAGGCGACGCGCATCGTCATCATGCTCGTGTTCTACGGCTTCATCATGCCCAACATCGACAATTACGCGCATGCGGGCGGGTTCGGGGGCGGCTATCTCGCGGCGATGATTCTCAACCCGATGAAGCCGGAGCGCGGCGATCACGTGCTGATCGCGGTGATCTGCCTGGCCGCGTCGCTTGCCTCAATCGTCGTCTCGGTCGTGACCGCTCTGCCATAGCCGTGGGCGCGAAAAACGCGGCGCCCCGCCACGGCTCCGTCGCACGAAGAGGCCGGCCGCGATAGCATCGAGCTGTGCCTGTCGAAGCCGTCTGGAGCGAGTACTACCTCGACGAGATGGACGCCGCGTGGCTCTATCGCGCGCTGGCGCGCGTGGAGGCGAACCCGCAGCGCCGCGCGATTTTCGACAACCTCGCGAAAGTCGAGGACGAACACGTCGAGCGCTGGCGCTCGCTGTTCCACGAGCACGGCGGCGAGGTCCCCTCGCATTCGCCGTCGGTGCGCTCGCGGCTGCTCGCCGCGGTGGCGCGCCTGTTCGGATCTGGCGCCGTCCTCCCGCTCATCATCGCCGAGGAGTCGCGCGAGGTCGGCTCGTACCTGCGGCTCGCGCGCGGGGCGACCGACAAGAGGACGCACGACACGGCGGTGGCCATTGCCACCGAATCCGCCGAACACGCGCAGCACCTCTCCGAGTCCGTCGGACGCCAGGGCGAGCCGTGGCACGGGCTCGCGGTCGGCGGGTACCTGCGCAGCGTCGTGTACGGCTTCAACGACGGATTGACCGCGAACTTCGGGCTCGTGGCCGGCGTGATTGGCGCGAGCGTCGAGCCGCACATCGTCGTCGTGACGGGCATTGCCGGCGCGCTGGCCGACGCGCTGTCGATGGGCTCGAGCGGCTACCTCGCGGCCAAGAGCGAGGCCGAGGTGGCGGCCCGCCAGGTCGCCATCGAGCGCGACGAGCTGCGACTGATGCCGGATCTCGAGGAGAAGGAGCTGGCGCTCATTCTCGAGGCCAAGGGGCTGGCCCCCGACACCGCGCGCGAGTCGGCTGAAATGATGATGCGCGACCCGCAGCGCGCGCTCCAGACGAAGGTCCAGGAGGAGCTCGGCATCCAGCCGCCCTCGGTGACGCCGCTCGCCGACGGCCTCGTGACCGGCACGGCGACCGCGTTCGGCGCCGTCATCCCGCTGCTCCCCTTCCTGATGCTCCCCGCGGGACCGGCGATATGGGCGTCGCTGACCATCAGCATGCTGGCGCATTTCGCGGTGGGCGCGGCCCGCAGCATCTTCACCGGCCGCGGCGTCTGGGCCAGCGGACGCGACATGTTCGTCGTCGGCTTCGGCGTGGCGGCGGCGGGCTACGTCATCGGCGCGCTGGTCACGAAGCGATGACGCTGCTGCGGGGACTGGTCGGCGTCTTCGTCGGCCTCGCGGTGTCCGTCGGCTTCGTGCAGTTCCTCGACTCGATGCTCGCCAACGCGCTCGCGGGACGCGCGATCCAGTCGCTGGACGATTACGCGGTCGTGCTCAACGCGCCCCCCGTCCTGGCGATTCGGCTCGTCGTCTCGTCGTTCATGGCGCTGCTCGGCGGCTACCTGTGCGCGAAGCTCGCCGAACACGACGAGATGAGATATACGATGATTGCCGTCATCTTCCGCGCGGCCGCACTCGCCGGCGGCGACGCCGCCGGCTACATGCCGCCCACGCCCGCATGGGCGCTGGCGGTGCTGCTCGCCATCTCGTCGGCGGCGATGCTCGCCGGGGGCGCGGTGCGGGCCGCGGCGGCGTCGGCGGCGCGCAAGGGACATCCCGTCCGACAGCCTGTCGCAGGAGAAAAGTCTTGAGACTCGCGTATCAGGGAGAGCCGGGCGCCTACAGCGAAGCTGCGGCGCTCCTCTACGGTGGGCCGCACGTCGAAACGATGCCGTGCAAGAGCTTCGACGAGGTGTTCGAAGCCGTGGTGCGGAAGCGCTCGACCCACGGCGTCGTGCCGCTCGAGAACTCCATCGGCGGGACGATCCACCGCAACTACGACCTGCTGCTCGAGCACGAGATCATGATCACGGGCGAAGTGGAGCTCGACGTCGTCCACTGCCTGCAGGCGCTGCCGGGCACGAAGCTGTCGGACGTGAAGGTGGTCTATTCGCATCCGCAGGCGCTGGCGCAGTGCGAGCGGTATCTGAAGGACCTGGGCGTCACCGTCGAAGCGGTGTACGACACCGCGGGCGGGGCGAAGCTCGTCGCCGAGCAGAAGTTGAAGAATGCCGCGGCGCTCGCCTCGCGTCGCGCGGCGGAGGTCTTCGGCCTCGAGGTGCTGCAGGAGGCGGTGCAGGACTACGAATACAACATCACGCGCTTTGCCATCATCGGCGGTGTGGCGGCTCCCGACGCCGACAAGACGACGATCGTCTTCGCGCTGCCGAGCACGCCCGGCGCGCTCTTCAAGGCGCTGTCGGTCTTCGCGCTGCGCGACATCAACCTGGCGAAGCTCGAGAGCCGGCCCATCCGCGGCCGGCCATGGGAATACCTGTTCTACGTCGAGGTCGAGGCACGGCGCGACGACATGGCGTGCTCGCGGGCGCTGATGCACCTCGCGGAGTTCGCGAAGTGGACGCGCGTGCTCGGCACGTACAAGGGATGGCAGCGGCCGAAGGACGTGCCGGCCGCCCCTTGACGGGGCGCCATGACGTCGTCGGCGTCGGCGCCAACTCGGTCGATTTCGTCTATCGTCTCCCCGCCTATCCGCGTCCCGACAGCCGCTTCGCGAAGCTGCCGATCACCGACCATCTGATCTCCTGCGGCGGACAGGTGACGACCGCGCTCGCGACGTGCGCCGCGATGGGATTGAGGACCTCGTACATCGGGACGCTCGGGTCCGACGAGCACGGGTTGCGCATGCGCGAGGAGCTGTCCCGCCGGGGCATCGACGTCTCGCACGCGATCGTGCGGGATGCGCGCAATCCGTTCGCGGTCATTCTCCTGGACGATCGCGAAGGCGAGCGCATCGTGCTCTGGAAACGCGACCCGCGCCTCGCGCTCGAGCGCCGCGAGATCGACCGCGAGGCGATCGCGTCGGCGCGGCTGCTGCACGTCGATGACGTCGACCTCGACGCCAGCATCGAGGCGGCGCGCATCGCACGCGACGCCGGCCTCCCGGTGACGAGCGACATCGAGCGGACCGGCGACGACGTCCGCAGCCTGGTCGATGGAGTGACCGTCCCGATCTTCGCGGAGCACGTGCCGGCGGCGCTCACCGGCGAGACCGATCTGGCGCGCGCGCTCGAGCGGTTGCGCCGGCCGCATCACCAGATGCTCTGCGTGACGCTCGGCGCGAGGGGCGCGGCGATGCTCGCCGGCGATGCATTCATGACCGAGCCCGGCATCCCGGTGACGACGGTCGACACGACCGGCGCGGGCGACGTGTTCCGCGGGGCGTTCGCCTACGCGCTGCTGCGCGGCGACGAGCCGCGAGACGTGCTTCGATTCGCCAACGCCGCCGCGGCCGTCAGCTGCACACGCGTCGGCGCGATGAGCAGCGTCCCATCGCTTGCCGACGTCTCACACGGGCGGTGACGAGCCACGGAGACGCGAAAAATCAGATTCTCCGTGCCTCGGTGTCTCCGTGGCCCGTCATCAGTGATCAGCGCTTGAAGAGCAGGAACCCGAGTGGCGGCACGGTCAGCGACATCGAGTAGTCGAAGCCGTGCATCGGCCGCGGCTCGGCGTGGGCGCCGCCGCCGTTGCCCATGTTGCTGCCGCTGTAGCGCGCGCTGTCGCTGTTGAGCAGCTCGCGGTACCACCCGCCTTCGGGCACCCCGATGCGGTAGTCCAGCCTCGGCACCGGCGTGAAGTTGGTCACGATCAGCGAGAAGTCCGCCGGGTTCTTCGCGCGCCGGAGGAACGACATCACGCTGTGCTCGTTGTCGCAGCAGTCGACCCACTGGAAGCCGGTGTAATCGAAGTCGACCTCGTGCAGGGACGATTCGCGCTGATAGGTGTGATTGAGGTCCTGCACCCACTGGCGGAGTCCCTGGTGCTCGGCGTATTGCAGCAGGTGCCAGTCGAGGCTCGTGTCGTAGTTCCACTCGCGCCACTGGCCGAATTCCGACCCCATGAACAGCAGCTTCTTGCCCGGGTGCGCGAACATGTACCCGTACAGCGAGCGCAGATTGGCGTGCTTCTGCCAGAGGTCGCCCGGCATCTTGTCGAGCATCGCGCGCTTGCCGTGGACGACCTCGTCGTGCGAGAACGGCAGCACGAAGTTCTCGGTGAACGCGTAGAGCATCGAGAACGTCACCTGGTTGTGGTGCCAGCGGCGGTGCACCGGGTCCTGCGTCATGTACTCGAGCATGTCGTGCATCCAGCCCATGTTCCACTTGTAGCTGAAGCCGAGCCCGCCCACGTACACGGGCCGGCTCACAGCCGGCCACGCGGTCGATTCCTCCGCAACCGTGATGCTGCCGCCGACGCGGCCGTGCGTCAGCACGTTCAGCTGCTTGAGGAATTCCACCGCCTCGAGGTTCTCGCGCCCGCCGAACTGGTTCGGGATCCACTGACCGTGCTCGCGCGAGTAATCGAGGTAGATCATCGACGCCACCGCATCGACCCTCAGGCCGTCCACGTGGAACTCCTCGAGCCAGAAGAGCGCGTTGCTGAGGAGGAACGTGCGGACCTCGTTGCGGCCGTAGTTGAAGATGAGCGTCCCCCAGTCCTGGTGCTCGCCCTTGCGCGGATCGGCGTGCTCGTAGAGCGCGGTGCCGTCGAACTCCGCGAGACCGTGCCGATCCTTCGGAAAGTGGCCGGGGACCCAGTCGAGGATGACGCCCAGGCCGTGGCGGTGGCACTCGTCGACGAAGTAGCGGAAGTCGTCCGGTGTCCCGAACCGGCTCGTCGGCGCGAAGAAGCCGATCACCTGGTAGCCCCACGAGCCCCCGAAGGGATGCTCCATGACCGGCATCAGCTCGATGTGCGTGAAGCCCAGCTCGCGCACGTACGGGACGAGCGTTTCCGCCAGCTCCCGATACGTGAGGAAGCGGCTCCCCTCCTCGGGAACGCGGCGCCACGAGCCGGGATGCACCTCGTAGACCGACATCGGGCGCTCGCGCCACCCGTCGAACGACGGACGGTCGCGCATCCAGTCGCCGTCGCGCCAGGCGTATCGCTCCTCGAAGACGACCGACGCGGTGTTGGGCGGCACCTCGAAGTAGCGGCCGTACGGATCCGTCTTGTGCAGCAGGTGCCCGCCCGTCGTGCGGATCTCGAACTTGTAGCAGGCGCCGTCGCGGAGCTCGGGGATGAAGATCTCCCACACGCCCGACGGCACGAGCTTCCGCATCGGGTTCGCGCGGCCGTCCCACCGGTTGAAGTCGCCGATCACGCTGACGCGCTGCGCGTTCGGCGCCCAGACCGCGAAGTGGACGCCGGTCAGCCCTTCGATCGTGATGCGCCGGCTTCCGAGCTTTTCCCACGCCCGGTAGTGCGTCCCCTCCGCGAAGAGGTGTAGGTCGAAATCTGTCAGAAATTGTCCGAACCGGTAGGGATCGATCGTCTCGCGGACGTCGTGCCCCTCGCGGATGCGGAGGCGATAGAAGAGGTCGCGCGGCGAGCGTCCTTCGGCGTCGACGACCGCCTCGAAGAGACCGTCGCGATGCCTCCGCGCCATCGGAACCGTGCGATCGCCGACGAGCAGCTCGACGCTCGTCGCCGACGGCTGCATCGTGCGGATGACGATGACGGGACGGCCGTCGTGCGTCGTTGCGTGCGGTCCGAGTACGGCAAACGGATCGTCGGCTTCGCCGGCCACGACCGCGTCGAGCGTGTCGTCTTCCGCGGTTCGAGCGACGGGGGTCATGTACCGAATTGTACTGCGTGGCAGTGGTATCCTCTGTGACCCATAGCTCTGCATGCGATGCAGTGCACACAAGGAGCCACCGGTTGCCGGGAACTTACGCGCGCTTCGTCACCTCTGAGGGCAACTTCACCGTTCATCTCTTCGATGAGGCCCCGCACACGGTCGAAAATTTTGTCGGGCTTGCCGAAGGCACCAAGGAGTGGAGCGATCCACGCACGAACCAGAAGGTGCAGAAGCCCTATTACGACGGGACGATCTTCCATCGCATCATCGACGGGTTCATGATCCAGGGCGGCGATCCGCTCGGCCAGGGGATTGGCGGACCCGGCTATACCTTCGCGGACGAGTTTCATCCGAAGCTGCGCCACAACAAGGCGGGCATCCTCTCGATGGCCAACCGCGGTCCGAACACCAATGCCGGCCAGTTCTTCGTCACGCTGGCGCCGACGCCGCACCTCGACGACCGCCACGCCGTCTTCGGGGAGGTCGTGGACGGGATGGACGTCGTGAGCAGGATTGGCCGCACGAAGACGGGCGATCGCGACCGCCCGGTGAAAGACATCGTCATTCAACAGGTCATCATCGAACGACGCTGACTGCATGGGGTCGGACCACCGGAAATCCGCCGACCCCAATTCGCTGATGCCGCTCGTCTACGACGAGCTCCGGCGGATCGCGGCGGGCTACATCCGGCGCGAGCGGCCGGGCCAGACGCTGCAGGCGACGGCGCTCGTCAACGAGGCGTTCGTCCGCCTGGCGGCGGAGAAAGCCCGTCCCTTCGCCAATCGCACGCATTTCCTCGCGATTGCCGCGCTGTCGATGCGCCAGATCCTCGTTCAGCGCGCGCGGGCGCGGAAGGCCGCCAAGCGCGGCGGCGCGCCGCAGCGCGTCACACTGGACGAAGGGCTGATGTCGGCCGAGGGCCCGACGGTTGACGTCCTCGCGCTCGACGAGGCGCTGACACGGCTCGCGGCGCTCGACGAGGAGCAGGCGCGGATCGTCGAGCTGCGCTACTTCGGCGGGCTCACCGTCGAGGAAACGGCGGAAGCGGTCGGACGCTCCCCTGCCACCGTCAAGCGCCAATGGGCGATGGCGCGGGCGTGGCTGAAACGGGCGATGGATTCCGCACCGGAAGACGGCGTGGATGCCGCATCGTGAAGCGCGAGCAGTGGGAGCGTCTCAAGACGCTCTTCAACGGCGCGCTCGACCAGCCGGCTGAAACGCGGCACGAGTGGCTGCGGCAGCAGGCGCGCGGCGACGAGATGCTCGGCCGCGAAGCGGCGGCGCTCCTTCACGCGCACGACACCGCCGGCATGTTCCTCGAGGACCCGATCACGATGCGTCCGTCGGACCTGGCGGAGGTCGACGAGCCGCTTGGCGGCACCCGCCTCGGCGCCTACGAGATCGAATACGAGATCGGCCGCGGCGGCATGGGGATCGTCTACTGCGCGCGCGACGTCCGGCTGGGCCGCCTCGTGGCGCTCAAGGCGCTGCCGCCGGTGCACGATGCGGATGCGGCGCTGCGCGAGCGCCTGCGTCGCGAGGCCCGGGCCGCGGCGACGATCTCGCATCCGGCGGTTGCCACCGTCTACGCGCTCGAGGAAATCGACGGCCGCCTGTTCATCGCGTCGGAGTTCATCGAAGGCCATCCGCTGCGCAGCGAGATCGAGCGTGGCCCGCTCGAGCCGGCGCGTGCGCTCTCGATTGCGGCCGACATCGCGCGCGCCCTCTGCGCCGCCCACGACGCCGGGGTCGTGCACCGCGATCTCAAGCCCGAGAACGTCGTGATCACCACGGCCGGTTCCGTGAAGGTGGTCGACTTCGGCATCGCGCACGCCGAGAGCGTCAACACGCGGCTCACGCGGCCGGGCGATGCGGTCGGCACGCCCGCCTACATGGCGCCGGAGCAGCTCATCGGCGGAGCCACCGACGCGCGCGTGGACATCTACGCGCTCGGCGTCGTGCTGACGGAGATGCTGACGGGCCGGCATCCGCTGGCGCCGGGACGGGGCGCGACGCCGGCGCCGGCGTCCGAGATCGCCTGGCGCAGCATGCAGACGGACCCCAACGATCGTTACGGGTCCGCGCGCGACGTGCTCGCCGCACTCGAGCGCGAGCTCCAGAATCGCCAGGACATCCGCGTGGCGGCGCCCGGCCGCTCGTCTTCGCGGTGGTGGTGGGAGTTCCACCAGGCCGTTGTCGCGGTGGTCTATGCCGTCATGGTCTGGCCGACGTGGATTGCGCGCGGCGTCATCGGCGGCCAGCAAGGCAACGCGGTCTTCGTCGCGGTGCTCGCGGCCGCGGTCGTGGCGGTCACGTTGCGGCTGCATCTGTGGTTCACGTCGCGGTTCTATCCTGCCGAGCTTGGATGGGCGCGTGGGCGGGCGATGGGATGGGTGCTGGTGTCGGACGCGTTGTTCGCCACGGCCCTTGTCGTCGCCGGTGTGCTGGTTGACGACTCGCAGGCGGGGCTCGCGGTCCTCGAAATCGCCGTCGGCATCGCGGCCGCGTCGGCGTTTGCGCTGGTGGAACCCGCAACGGCCCGGGCCGCATTCCGCGCCGCCGACAGGCTGTAGATTCTTCCACCGCGTAGCAATTTCCGCATACGTTGAATCGCCCCGTTTGCGAGTCGGAGTCGGATACACGCCGTATCCGACTCCGACTCGCCATGGCGGGAAGTGAATCGGACTGGCACGCATCGTGGACCGTCACGCGCATCGAGCATCCCATGGCACAGGTAGCCACCAGCGCGCGCCGCGGCGAGATCCTCCTCATCGAAGATCGCAACGAGGTGAGAGAGGGGCTCGCGCAACTCCTGGAGCTCCACGGCTACATGGTCACCGAGGTCGCCGACGCCGATCGCGGCATGCGCGAACTGTCCTCGCAGCCGAACGCCTTTGCGCTCATCGTCCTCGACCTGCTCCTGGGAGATTCGATGGCGGGCGTCGACTTCCGGGTTCGCCAGCTGCTGGAGCCGCACCTGGCGGCCGTGCCGACGATCGTCATTACCGCCACCGACGTCGCCGACAACGACCGGACGCCGCTGCGGCCCGATGCGTGGCTCGAGAAGCCGTTCCGGTTCGATACGCTGCTGGACCTGGTGAAGCGGTACGTCGTCTCGGAAGGATCGGCGCTGATCGCGTCGGAACTAGGCGGAGACTAGAAGAACCATCCGAGACCGGCGTAGGGCCGCAGCAGCCATCCGCCGCCAAGCCCCTGCAACCGAATCCCCGGAACGAGCCGCACGTGCGAGGTGAAGCCGATGCGCGCCTCGGCGCCCACCAGCGGCCGTGTCCCGTACTCGATCGTCGTCGTGCGGAACGCTCCGCCGCCCGGCGCAAACAGCGCGAGGAAGGTCGGAAAGGTCTGGGTGATCTCGATCCGCTGGCGCGAAAAGGCGATGCCGCCGAGATAGACGAGATCGACGCTGCCGCTGACGCGCTGCCGGACCCACGCGACGGTGTCGAAATTGGACCGACTGCGCCGGACGTCGGTCTGGAACGCAATCGGCGAGGGAATATTCGGCAGCGGGCTGACGATTGTGCCCCCCGTCGACGTCACCACACCCGGGACCAGCGTCACCGTGCCCGTTCCAGGAAGCAGCGGCACGATGCCGTTCGAACCCTCGCTGCGGCTCCGGCCGGACTGGACGAATTCGAGCTCCACGCCCCAGCTCTCCCCCACCGGCGTGCCGGCGCGCAGTGACCAGCTGATTACCTCGCTGTCGCCGGCGGGCACCCGCGCCAGGCTCGACGTCGAGTGACTGAGGCGCGAGACGTCGGCGCCGATTGTCGCCGCGACGTAGGGCGACTGCGCATGCGCCGTCGTTGCAACGAGCGACAGGACAACGGCCTGAACGAGACGAGAACCCATTGAACCCTCTGAACCCAACTACGTGCGGGACGACAGCATCCTCACCAGCTGTCGGATGTCCGACATCGAATCGACCGACTCGATCGCGTTGAACACCGGCGTGAGCCGATCCTGCGCGAGCACGAGGCCTGCGCAGTCGTCGAACTTCGCCTTCAGGTCCTCGCGCGTGAACGGATTCTCCGGGCCGCCACGATACCGGTCGTCCGACGGCTGTACGAGCTTCCGGCCGTCCACGAGATCGACTTCGACGACGCTGCGGATCTTGTCGAAGCCCCGTTTCTCGATCTCGACGTCGTGGACGGCGGTGACGCGCTGCATCATCTGCTGCGCGGCCGGACTCTGGACGAACTCGTCGGTGAACTCCCGCATCCCGGCACGCCGCGTGAGGATGACCGCCGACATCAGGAACGGGACCGAGAACTTCGCCTCCAGCTCGTTCTTTGCGATGCCGTAACGCAGCGGCTCGAGGATGTTGTTCCCCGCGCGCAGCCGCACGGCCTTGATCTCATCCGGCTTCAGGTCGTGGTCCTTGACGACCTTCATCATCGCGTCCATGCTCGGATGGCTCAGCGAGCCGCACGGATAGGGCTTGAACGACACGCCGGGGGTCACGATCGACCAGGGCCTTCCAAGCTTGCCGATCAGGCGATCGAGATCCGCGCCGTCGCCGAGCACCTGGAAGAACCCCCACTGCCCGTCGAGGCCGTTGTCGCCGCCGGTGAACCCGTGCGACGCGATCTCCGCGGCAAATACGCCGTTCTCGCTCGCGCGGGCGGCATTGAGCGGCTTGCTCATCGAGCCGAAGTTGACGCGGATGCCCGCGGAGAGGCTCGCGGCGATCGCGAGCATGTGCGCGAGCTGCGCCTCGTTCAGCTTCATCAGCTTGCCGGCGGCCGCCGACGCGCCGAACACGCCGAACGTCCCTGTGCTGTGAAAGCCGCGCTCGTAGTGATTGGGATCGATGGCCTCGGCCATCTTGCACTCGACCTCGACGCCAACCAGGTAGGCCTCGAGGAACGCCGAGCCCGACGCGCCGCTCCGCTCGGCCACCGCCAGCGCCGCCGACAGCGCCGGCGTCGTCGGATGCGTGAGCAGGCCGAACGTCCGATCCGGCGTCGTCGACAGCTGCGTGTCGTCGTAGTCGAGCGCGTGCGCGCTGCCGGCGTTCGCCAGCGCCGCATGCGCCGCCGAGACGACGAGCGGGTCGCGCCCGAGGACGGTGGCCTCCTTCGCGCCGCTCGACTTCTGCGCGTACTGCCGGAGGATGTGGCTGCCCTCGGCGGTCGATCCCGCGAGGAGCACGCCGATGTTGTCGATCAGGCAGCGCTTCCCCTCGGTGACGACGTTGGGCGGCATCTCGCGGAGGCTCGAGGCCGCGATGAACCGGCGGACGGCGTCGGTCGTCCCCTTGATCGCGTTGCCGCGCACCTCCTTTTTCTGTCTCGCGGGTGCGGCCGGGGTCTGCGCCGCGATCCGCGCGGCGCCTCCTGTCGCCACGGCCATCGACGCCGCGGTCCCCTGCCCGACAAGCTTCAGGAAGTCTTTGCGGTTCAAGCGCATATTGGCCTCGGGGGTATATTAGGCGATCGACGCCCTCTAGGCGGCGCGTCCCCCATGTCGTCGCGGCGGCACTTCACCTGGGCGTTCGTGATCGTCACCATCGTGACGGCGGCCGCGTGCGCGTTCGCCGTCTGGCTGGTGTATCGCCTGGCCGACAGCTAGGAATTGGTCAATCCCATCAGGGGACCGGCGTAAAGTTCAACGCGACGCCGTTGATGCAGTAGCGCAGGCCCGTCGGCGGCGGCCCGTCGTCGAAGACGTGGCCGAGGTGACCGCCGCAGTTGTTGCAGTGGACCTCGGTGCGGTCCATCCCGAAGGTGCGGTCGACCGTCGTGCCAATCGCGCCCTCCATCGGCGCGAAAAAGCTCGGCCACCCCGTGCCGCTCTCGAACTTGCGATCGGCGACAAACAGCGGCTGCCCGCAGGCGACGCAGCTGAACGTCCCCGTGCGGTGTTCCCGCAGGAGCGCGCAGGAGCCCGGGCGTTCCGTTCCGTGGCCGCGCAGGACCGCGTACTGTTCTGGCGTCAGCAGGCTCCGCCATTCGTCATCGGTTTTCTCGACGGGAAAGTGTTCGGTTTTCGTAGCCATCTGGCGATCCTATCAGGCGGCCCCGGCCACACCGCGGATGAAGCTCCCGACGACGAGCTCGAAGTCGGCGGGATGCGTGACGTGCGGCGCGTCGCCGGCGCGCCGGAAAATGTAGCGCTGGGTCCGCGGAAGCGCGTCGGAAATCTCGTCGAGCATCTGGATCACCGACGGAGGGCTCTGATCGCCGTGTGTGATCAGCAGCGGACCGCCGTACGAGGCGAGGCGATCCACGTCGAGACTGCGCGGGTTCGGCTCGTGGACGGCGACGCTGGCAAAGAGATCCGGCCGTTCGGTGACGAGCAGCAGCACGACGGTCGCTCCGACGCCGTTGCCGACGACGTGCACGGGGACCTTGGCGAGCTGTTCGATCAACGCGCGCAGGTCGGCCGCGTCTTCGCGCATGCCGTGGACGTTGCTCTGGTCGCTCTGCCCGTGGCCGCGGCGATCGTAGGCCGTCACGCGGCACCCCCGCGCGAGCAGCGGCGCGACCGCATCCCACGTGTGATGGTCGCCGCGCAATCCGTGGACGAGCACCACCGTCGGGCCCGAGTCGCCGTGCGTCTCGAAGAAGAGCTCGACACCGTTGAGGCGCGCCTTCACAACGCTCCGCGCGCGGCCGGCTGGCAATCCGGCCAGGCCGGATTGTTCGCGGCGTCGACGACGCCGTCCGATGCCGGCGCCGGCGACCCATCGGTCATCGCAATCCGCTTGTTCACGAGCAGCACTTCGAACGCCCACGACGGAAACGGGCCGATCGCCGGGTCGCAGCTGAAGTTGTTGTAATGCACGTGGGCGACGTAGAAGAACTGCTTCAACCGCTCCATCGCGGCGACGAACTTCGGGTCCTCGACGTGGTGGAACTCGACGTCGAGCTGGTCGATGTGCGCGAACACGCTGTCGGGCGCGAAGAGGAACGAGTCCCATTCGGCGCCCTCGACGTCGATCTTCATCACGATGGGCGTCTCGCCGTGGCCGTTGCCCGCGAACTGGTTGTTGAGCGTGTCGAACGGCCGGCCGTCCTCGGTCGCTTTCGTCGTGCCGACGCACTCGCCGTGGAACACCGTGCTGCCGCCGGGACATTGCGGCTCGTGCAGGTCGAAGCAGTCGTACTGGTGCACCGGCACGTGCAGCTGGCGCGAGACGTCGCAGCCCCATCCGTCGTAGCCGGAGATGCCGTACGAATAGCCGGCCTTCACCGCGCCGAGCAGGTTCGCGCAGAGCGGGTAGCCGCCGTCGTGCGGCTCGCCGAAGCGCTTCAGCTCGCAGTTGGTGAGATGGACCGGCTGAATCTCGGCGAACAGCTGCCGCCGCACGTCGGCTTTGTTCGAGGCTTCGGCGCGCCTCGCCTGGCGGCGCGACGCGACCCGCCACTGGTTGGCGCCGACCAGGACGGCCGTGATGCCGACCACCAGGGCCAGCACGCCGATCCACATACGTCGTGATCCGATCATCTGGCGAGCAGTCTAGATCAAGGTGTATAACCAGCGTATGAAAAGGTCGCTGGCGGCCGTGTGTGTCGCCTTGTTACAGGCGGCATCCGCGGATGCGCACCACTCGTTCGCCGCGGAATACGACGTCGAGGCGATCGGCGCCAGCCATGGCGGTTGAGCCGCTGCGCGTCGCATCCCTTGGCATGGGCTGGTGGTCCGACGTGCTGGCCGACGCGATCAACCGTTCCGGCAAGCTCACGATCACCGCTTGCTATTCCCGCTCCGAGGAAAAGCGCGCGGCCTTCGCCGCCAAATATGGCTGCCGCGCGGTACCGAGTTACGAGGCCATTCTCGCCGACAAGGACATCGAGGCCGTCATCAATACCACGCCCAATGGCGTGCATCTCGAGACCACGCGCGCGGCGGCCGATGCCGGCAAGCATGTCTTTCTCGACAAACCCATCGCCAACACGGTTTCCGACGGCCGCAGAATCACCGAGATCTGCCGCAACGCGGGTGTGGTTCTGGCCTTGGGCTATCAACGCCGCCGGGAAAGCCAGTTCCGCTGGATCAAGCGCCAGATCGACGAAGGATTATTCGGCAAGCTGGTCAACGCCGAAGCCAACATCAGCCGCGATCGTCTCGGCAAGATTGACCTGGGTTCGTGGCGTTACCAGGCCGCCGGAATGCCGGGCGGCGTGATGCTCCAGATCGGCATCCATTACACCGACGTGCTGGAATATCTGATCGGGCCGGTCAAGGCAGTGAGCGGCCAATTCGCGCGGCTGGTGCTGCCGGGCGACAACCCGGACGTGGCGAGCCTGGTGCTGGAGCACGAGAATGGCGCGCTATCGACGCTCAATGCCAGCTATGCCTCGGCTTCTGAATACTATCTGATGAACATCTACGGCAAGGAGGCCACAGCGTATTACGACGTGTTTGAGGGCCTGCGGATGCTCAAGCGCGGCGAGGAAAAGCCGGTCAAGGTTCCGTTCGCGAACAAGGACACCATCGCCGAGGAGCTCGAGGAATTCGCTGATGCGGTTCGGGGCGCCGGGGCGCCGGAGATAGGCGGCGAATACGCCACGACCTCGCTGGCCGTAATCCGCGCCGGGATAGTGTCCGCGCGTGAGGGCCGCCACGTTGAAATTGCGGAAATCCTGGCGAAGGGTTGAAATCGATGGACCACACCGACCGCGAGATATTGGGATACAGCCGCTACGTCGTGCTGGCGGCGGCGTTCTCTGCCATGTTCATCATCAGCCCCTTCGAATACGCCTGGAGTTCGATGTCCGGCCATATCGGCGCGATCTACGGCTGGTCGCCCGAGCAGGTGGCGTTGATGTTCACGACGTTCATCATTTTCCAATCCGTCGGCATGCTCCCCGGCGGCATGTTGCGCGACAAATACGGGCCGCGATGGACGACCGCCATCGCAGGATTGTTTTCCGGGGTCGGCATCCTGTCCATCGCGCTCGGGCCCTCGTATCCGCTGGTCTTGGTGCTTTGGAGCGTCGGTAGCTTTTTCACGGGATTCATCTACAACAACGCCGTCACTACCGGGAACAAGTGGTTCGCCGACAAGCGCGGCGTGATGACCGGCCTCATCGCGGGCGCCTTCTCCTGGGGTTCGCTGCCTTTCATATTTCCGATACGGGCGATACCGGCTTCGGCGCCGCCCGAAACCTTCTTTACCGTCGTCTACATCATGGCCGCCATCATCGCCGGCGTGTCGATCGTCGCCGCATTGCTGATGAAGGATCCGCCTTCGGGCTGGAAGCCCACGGGCTGGGTTCCAAAGACCAAGGCGATCGCGCGGCCGTCGGAACACAACTACACCGTCAGCGAAGCGCTCAAGACCGGGCAGATGTGGGTCCTGATCGTCTCCTTCGTCCTGGTTTCAAGCGCCGGCCTCGCCGGCATGAGCAATATGGTGGCCTATTCCAACAGCTTCCATTTCACGGCGACCGCGGCGACCGCCGCCGCCGGCGGCATCGCGCTCGCCAACGGTTTCGGCAAGCTCACCCTCGGCACGTTGTCGCAACGGCTCGGCGTCGAGAACACGATGATCCTGAGCTACATCGTGTCCGGCCTGTTCCTCTTCCTCACGATGTACGCCGGAATGAATCGAAGCGAATGGCTGTTCGTATGCGCGGCGATCTTCGCGATCTTCTTCTGGGCCTCGCTCTTCTCGCTCTTCCCGATTGCCATCGGGCATTATTTCGGCGAAGCCGCCGCGGGCGGCAATTACGGCGTGCTCTATGCGATAGCCAAGGGCTCGGGCGGCCTTTACGGCGGCATTCTTTCGACGATGCTCATCACCCAGCACGGCTTTCCCTTCGCCATCACCATTGCCGGGGTAATGGCGATCGTCGCCGGATTGATCCTCATCCCGCTGAAATACAGCCCGCCCATTTGGAAAGACGAGGAGGCGGCGGCGCAACTGAACGCAAAGGCGGCGGTCGGGCGCGGTTGAGCGGGAAGTCGGCCGGAAATCAGCGCGAGTAGAACTCGACCTTAACGCGCTTGCCGTTGACCTGGCGCCCGCCGATCCGAAGGCCTACACGCATCCGTTCACCGTCACGCTCAACGAATATCTGGAGCCCGCCGCCGAGCTGATGGACTTCGTCTGTCTCGAGAACGACGCCAGCGGCCCGCAGTTCCTCGGAAAGTAAAAAGGCGGACCTGAAGGTCCGCCTCTACGTCCACCAACCACCAACGACCCAACCACCAACCACCGGCGGTAGAAGTCGGCGCTATTTCAGGCAGCTGTTGAAGTAGGCGATCGTGTCGGCGACGATCTGCTTCTGGGCCGGGTCCGGGTCGTAGACGCCCTTCGCGTTGCGCGTCACGAAGACGAAGCCGTGCTCCGGGTGTTCGTACTGCTTCCACTCCACCTGCTTGCCGGCTTCCTTCGCCAGCTCGTAGGCCAGCCTGAACTGCGGCTCGTTGTCGTCCTTGATGCGGCCGATCACGAGCATCGGGGTCTTGATTCGGCCGATGCGCTCCTTCGCAACGGTCATGTTCGTGCGCGCGCGTGTGTCGGCGAGCTCGCGGTCCATCATCTCCTGCGTGATGTCCATGCGCGTTTCGGGCGGCCGTGGCGAACCGGGCGTCCTGGGGCCGACCCCGAGGTATTCGCCCGCCGCGGGCTCGACGGCAATCATGCAGCGCAGCCCTTCGTACTCCGAGCCGATCTTGAACGCCATCTCGCCGCCGTGGCTCAACCCGAGATTCGATCGGCGTTGATGTAGGGCAGCGTCTTCGCGAACTTCACGATGGCAATGGCATCGTCGTACTCGAGCGGCCCGCGGTTGAACAGCTGCCGTCCCTGGCGCGACGTCTCCTTCAGCGCCGGGCCGTAGGAGTTGTTCACCTCGCCGCGGTAGCGCATCCACGCGACCGCGTAGCCCGCCTTGACGAGCTGCTCGGGCGTCCAGTTTCCGTACTGCAGCCATTCGCGCAGCCACTCGGTGCCGCCGCCGCCGTTCATGTGCGCGATGACGACGAGCGGGAAGCGGCCGTTACCCGCCGGCTTCATCATCGCGATCGGCGAGTAGGTGCCGTCGTTCATCTCGACGTAGATGATGTCGGCGCTCAGGTCCGAACCGGGAATCTTCTCGGTGACGCTGGTCGCCGGGTTCGCCACCGGCTTCGGCACGTTGAGATGCCAGGGATCGATGCTGTAATTCTTGGGTTCGGCAGGCGCCGTCTGGGCGGCGGCGAAGCTGCCCGCCAGTGCCAACACGGCCGTTAGCACGAGGATTCTCATCGCGATTCCCGAATCCTGAATCCCGATCTGGCATATAGTTTTTGCGCACCCGGAAACTCCTTCGCTCGAGTGGAGGCTATTTATGCGTAAATTCGCGGCGCTCGTGGTCCTTGCGGCGTTGCCGTTTGTCTTGTCAGTCGCGCTTCGCGCGGCGACGACCGCTCAGATCCCTGACTGGGCGTATGCCATCCCCGCGCCCCCGCCGCCCCCGGCGCCTGGCGTCACTCCGCCGCCCAACCCGGCGGCGACCGACACCACGCTTCGAACGGTCGCGGGCAGCACGAAGCAGGTCCCACGCAACCGCATCAACCAGACCGACTGGTTCCCCGAAGACCATGGAGTGATGCCCAGCATCGTCGCAACGGGCCGCGCCGGCGATCCGAACGCCGCGCAGTGCTCGTTGTGCCACTATCCGAACGGGAAGGGCCGTCCCGAGAACGCCAGCGTGTCGGGCCTCCCGGTGTCGTACTTCATGCAGCAGCTCGAGGACTTCCGCCACGACCTGCGCAAGAGCGCGGAGCCGCGCAAGGCGAACTCGGCCCGTATGGCCCTGATCGCAAAGGCGCTCACACCGGAGGAGATGCGGCAGGCGGCCGAATACTTCGGCGCCATCAAGTGGACGCCGTGGGTGCGCGTCGTCGAGACCAACACCGTGCCGAAGATGAAGAGCAACAACGGTATCTGGGTCCCGATCGAGGGTGAGGGCGCGGGCAAGGAGCCGATCGGCGTCCGCATCATGGAGACACCCGAGAACGCCGAACAGACCGAGGTGCTGCGGAATCCGCGCATGGGAACGGTCGCCTACGTCCCGACGGGGTCGATCAAGAAGGGTGAAGCCCTCGTGACGAAAGGCGGCAACGGCAAGACGATCGCGTGCGGCGAATGCCACGGCCCGGACCTGCTGGGCATGGGCCCGGTGCCGGGCATCGCGGGACGCTCGCCGAGCTACCTGGGACGCGAGCTGTACGACATGCAGGCGGGCACGCGCAACGGCGAGTGGACGCAGTTGATGAAGCCGGTCGTCGCGAAGCTCACGAGCGAGGACCTGGTGAACATCATCGCGTACGTGTCGAGCCGGCCGATCGCGCCAGCGTCGAACGCGACCAAGTAGACGGCCGCGGGCCGGTTGGTGGTTGGTGGTTGGTAGTTGCTGGCTTTTCACGCCGGCGACTGCCAGCTACCAATAACGAACCCCGAACCCGAACCCGAACCCCGAACCATGAACCACGAACCTCGAACCCCCGAACCCCGAACCGCCACCACTCGCCATCCACCATCCGCCCGCAGAGGTCCACAACCATGAGAACAATCGCTCTTGCCGTCGCGGCGTGCGCGCTTGCGGCCGTGGTCGCCGCGGGACAGGCCAGCAAACCTGCACCGTCGGCGCTTCCCGACTGGAGCGGCGTGTGGCAGATGATCGGCCCGACCGTGTTCGACCGCGGCTCGGTTCAGCCGCAGAACGGCCGCGCGGGCGATCCCGGCGTCCGGGAATTTCCGCCGTACACCGACGAGTACGAAGCGATCTATCGCAAGAATATCGAGCGCATCAAGGCCGGGACGTTTCCCGATCCGATCTCGGTCTGCGGCGTGCCGCACGGGTTTCCGCGCATCATGAACGTGCCTGACGTGTACGAGTTCGCGATCACGCCAGCGGCGACCTACGTGCTCGCAGAGAACGGTCCCGGCATCCTGCGCGTGTATACCGACGGCCGGAAGCATCCGCCCGCCGAGGAACTGTGGGGGACCTATACCGGCGCCTCCGTCGGCCGCTGGGAAGGCGACACGCTCGTCTTCGAAACCGCCGGCCTCAAGGGATCGCGCGACAGCGACGTGATCGTCGATCGCACCGGCCTCGTACTGAGTGACAAGAGCCGCGTGACGACACGCATGCGCAAGATCAACGACACGACGCTCGAAGCCACGATTGTGGTCGAAGACGCCAAGGCGCTGAAGGCGCCATGGAAGGTCGCCAAGCAGTACCGCAAGCTGCCCGAGGGCACGTGGGCCTGGGACTACGGCTGCGCCGAGAACAACCGCAATCCAATCAGCGGCTCGGGCAAGACGCTGACGCTCGGCCCCGACGGCAAGCCGCTCGACAAGAAGGTTGACTGAGGAGAGCCCTACATGACACGCACCAGAGTCCTCGCGGCCGCTGCGCTCTGCGCCGCCGCCATCACCGTCACGCCGCTCGCCGCCCACCACTCCGCCGCGATGTTCGACGACGAGAAAGTGGTGGAGCTGAACGGAACGATCAAGGAGATGCAGTGGACCAATCCACACATCTGGATTCAGGTCGTCGTCGACAACAACGGCCAGAAAACCGAATGGAGCCTCGAGGGCGGCAGTCCGAATTCGCTGTCGCGCAACGGCTGGCGCTCGACCACGTTCAAGTTCGGCGATGCCGTGACTGTCCGCCTCAATCCGATGAAGGACGGCAGCGCGGGCGGCAGCTTCATCGGCGCGAAGTTCAAGGAGACTGGTAAGACGATCGGACGGTGGGAGGGAACCGCCACCGCTGCTAACTACTAATTCAACCGCCAGCGAACGCAGCCAGCGTATCGGCCAGCACCTCCACGCCGTGCGCGATCGCTTCGGGCGACGCGTATTCATCGGGCCGATGGCTGACGCCGCCGCGGCACGGGATGAAGATCATCCCCATCGGCGCAATCCTGGCCATGAACAGCGAGTCGTGATACGCGCGGCTGATCATCGGGCGATGACGCAGCCGCCGCGCGTCGCACGCGGCCGCGATCGCCTCGACGATCGGCTGCGCGCAGTGCGCCGGCGGGTCCGCGTTGATCGGCTCCAGCCGGACGGCGACGCCGCGCCGCGCTTTCACCTCCTCGCAGGCGCGCCCGATCGCGGCCAGCACTGAGTCGCGGCGCGCGAGGTCGATGTCGCGAACGTCCACGTCGAGGCGCGCGCGGCTCGGCACGCTGTTGATCGCGCCCGGAAACACCTCGCACACGCCGGTGGTCGCCACCGTGTCCAGCGCTCCGGTCGAGCGCGCGGCCGTTTCGACGGCGAGTGCGATCTCCGCCGCGGCGAGAAACGCGTCGTGCCGGTCGGGCATGAGCACCGCACCGGCGTGACCACCCTCGCCATCGACGATGATGCGAACGCTGGCCGGCGCGGCAATCGCGGTCACCACGCCGATGTCGATCCGGCCCCGCTCGAGCAGCGGCCCCTGCTCGATGTGCAGCTCCACGAACGCCGAGTACGAGCCGGGCGGCAGCGGCACGTCGCCAAGCGCCCCGGCGAAGCCCGCCGCGCCGCGCACCTGGTTCAGCGATTGACCGCCGGACGTCAGCGTCTCGCCGGCCGATGCGTCGAGCGCGCCCGAGAGCAGCCGGCTTCCAAGACACCCGATCCCGAACCGTGTCGGTTCCTCCGACGTGAACAGCACGAGATCGATCGAGCGGCGCGGCTCGAATCCGGCGCGTCGCAGCGCGCGAATCGCTTCGAGTCCTCCCAGCACGCCGACGGTTCCGTCGAAGCGCCCCGCGTTGGGAATGGCGTCGCAGTGCGATCCCGTCGCGACCGGTGGAAGCTCCGGGCTGCGTCCCGGCCATCGCGCGAAGGTGTTCCCCACCGCATCCTCGCGGACGACGAGCGCCGCCTCGGCGAAGAGGCTCTTGAGGAGCGCCCGCGCGCGCAGGTCCATGTCGCCGAACACGATGCGCGTCACGGCGGGCGCGGGAGACTCCGAGAAGGACGCGAGCGTCGCGAGCTCCGCGTCCAGTCGTGCGACGTCGACGGCGGCGATCACCGCCCCGGATCCCGGATCCCGGATCCCGGATCCCGGCCTGGATCTCGATCCCAGTCCTTGTAGATCAGGTATTTCGCCGGCTGCTTGCCGAGCGCGCCAAACCATTGCGGGCAGTACGGCGCCATCCAGATGAAATCGCCGGCGTGCACCGGGTACCACTGCGAGCCGAGCAGATAGAGACCTCCGCCTTCGAGCATCAGCAGGCCATGCTCCATCACGTGAATCTCGACGGCCGGCAGCGTCGCGCCCGGCTGATACGTCATCGTGTTCACGCGAAAGTCGAACGCCCGGTCGTCCGGGATGAGGCCGCGCACCTCGAGCCACGGGTCGTCACCGAGATGCGTGGCGGCGACGTCGCGTTCGGCGCCCGTCATCAGCGCCGGCTCGCTCACGCCCGCGAGCGGCTGGTACGGCTTCTCGAAGACGGCGGCGCGGGCGGCCGCGTCGCTGGACACGGGCGTCGCATGCCCTGGTGGGATGTACGCGAAGCCGCCGGCGTCCAGCGCGCTCGACCCGACGCGGACGCGCCCTTCGAGCACATAGACGAAACGCTGATCGCCGCACGCCGCAATCGTGCCGCCGCGGTCGAACTCGGCGGTGTACTGCACGAACGCGGAGCCGCCCGCGGGCGACGTGTGGACGATCGCGGTCGCGTTGCGCATGCCGGGAAGCGGCGCGCGGACGAACGTCTCGGGCGTCTGCAGCCGGTGATCGGGGTAATTCGCGCTTCGGCTCGGCAGGTTCACTGATCGCTCGTTTCAGATTTTACAGGCGTGACGAACCTGCCGCGGCCCTGTGCGGTGACATGTCCGTCCGCGAAGATCGTTTCGCCGCGGCGGAGCGTCCGGCGAATCGCGCCTCGAAAGGTCTGGCCGACGTACGGGCTCGTCTTGTGGCGCTGCTGCAGATCCTCCGCGCGCAGCGTGAACGCCTGCTCGGGATCCACGAGGACGAGGTCGGCATCGTGTCCCGGCACCAGCGCTCCCTTGCGCGCGATCCGGAATCGGCGCGCCGGCGTCGTCGCCGTCAGCGCCGCGATGCGCTCGAGCGGCAGCGCGCGCTCGTGATAGCCGCGATCGAGCAGGACCGGAAGCGTCGACTGGACACCGGCAATACCGCCCCAGGCGGCCACGAAATCGCCCGCCTTCCGTGCCGGCTCCGTCGGCGAATGATCGGACGCGACGATATCGACGTGTCCTTCGAACAGCTCGTGCCAGAGCTCGTGCACGTCCATCGCGTCGCGCAGCGGCGGTGCGCACTTGGCGATCGCGCCGAGCCGCTCGACGTCCTCGTCCGCGAAGTACAGGTAATGCGCGCACGTTTCCGCGGACACATCCACCCCTTTCGCGCGCGCGTCCGCGGCAAGCGCCACGCCGCGGCCGGTGCTGATGTGCACGATGTGCAGCGAGGCGCGCGTCTCGCCGGCAAAGAGCAAGGCGCGCTGAATCGCGTCGAGCTCCGCCACGACCGGGCGCGACTCGAGGAAGTCGCGGACATGATGTCCCTTCATGCGCTGCGACAACCGCCGGGTGAGCTCTTCGTTTTCGGCGTGCACCGCGACCGGGAGGCCGAGTCGTGCCGCCTCGCGCAACCCGTCGTACAGCGTCACGTCGTCCGCGCGGGGAAACTCCGGCAGCCCCGAATCACACATGAAGGCCTTGAAGCCGACGACCCCCCGGTCCGCCATTTCCGGCATCTCCGGCACCGAGCCGGGTACGAGCCCGCCCCAGAGGCCGAAGTCCGTGATGGAGGCCGCCTCGAGCGCCGCGCGCTTTTTGTCGATCTCGCGCGCGTTCACGCAGCACGGCGTGGAGTTGAGCGGCATGTCGAAGAACAGGGTGCCGCCGCCGGCGGCGAGACCGCGGCTGCCCGTGGCCGCGCCTTCCCATTCCGTTCGGCCCGGCTCGTTGAAGTGGAGATGCACGTCGATGAGGCCGGGGAGCACGAACAGCCCGCGCGCGTCGATCTCCTCGCGTCCGGGGCCGGCGTCCGGACCGATCGCGGCGATGCGTCCGTCTTCGACGGCGATGTCTGCGCGCGTCAGGCCGTCCGGCAGGACCGCCGTGCCACCGCGAATGACGAGATCAGCCATGACCCCGACCCCCGTAGCCTTGGCGGAGCTGGTCAGACCCGCTCGCCAGTTCATTCAGGAAGTTCGCCCCCGCCGCCAGCGCGACGGCGACATCGTCTTCCATCACGGCTTCGTCCGGATGATGGCTGAGTCCGCCCGGCGTTCGAACGAACAGCATCGCCGCCGGCATGTGTGGCGCGAGGATCATCGCGTCGTGCCCCGCGCCGCTCGACATGACGCTCGGCGTCGTGCCCGCGCGCTCGACCGCGCGCGTGAGCATCGCCACCAGCGCCGGATGCATCGCGACGGCGGCGTGATCGAAGCGCGGCGACCATTCGACCGTCAGCCCGCGACGCGCGGCAATCTCCTGCGCGCCGGCTCGCAGGCGGTCCACAGCCCCCTTCCGGATCGCGTCGTCGCCGTGACGGACATCGAGCGTGATGCGGCACCTTCCAGCGATCACGTTCGCGGCGCCGGGCGACGCGTCGATCCGGCCCGTCGTGGCGACCAGGCCGGCGGTGGCACGGGCCTGTGCCTCGACGCAGCCGATCCACTCGGCCGCCCCCGTCAGCGCATCGCGGCGCGCATCCATCGGCGTGGTCCCCGCATGGCCGGCGGAGCCGGCGAAGGTGACGTCTGCGTACGTCCGGCCGACGATGCGATCGACGACGGCGACCGGCTGCCGAAGAGCCTCCAGCACGGGACCCTGCTCGATGTGAAACTCGAGATACCCGAGTGGATTCGATGCCGCACGGGCGTCGGCGATACGCGAGACGTCGAGTCCGAAGTCGCCGATGGCCTGCGCGACCGACGTGCCCGACGCGTCGGTGGCCGCCAGCATCTCCGCGTCCACGTCCCCGGCAACCGCGCGGCTGCCGATGAACGGGATGCCGAAACGGACGCCTTCCTCCTCGGAAAAGCCGATGACCTCGACATCGAACGGCAACCGGCGTGCCTGGAGCGATTCGACCAGCGCGACCCCCATCACGACGCCCAGCACGCCGTCGAACGCGCCCGCGTGCGGCACCGTGTCGAGGTGCGAGCCGATGTACAGCCGTCGCGCCGCGTCCGGGGCGCCCGCATGCACGCCGCGAATATTGCCGGCGGCGTCCACACGCACGCGCATGCCGGCGTCCGTCATCCATCGCGACACCTCCGCGTGGACGGTGCGCATGCTCGGGGAGAGAAACGTGCGCGTCGTGTAGCCGGGCTCGTCCGAGCAGGTCGCCAGGAACCGGCAGCGGCTGACGACCTGGCGCGCGATCGCCTCGTACATCAGGTGCCCCGGTACGTCGTGTACCCGTAAGGGGAGATCAGCAGCGGGATGTGATAGCCGGCGTTCGAATCGGCGATGCCGACGCGGATGACGACGTGATCGAGGAACGGCGGATCGCTCAGCGCGACGCCTGCCCGGCGGAAGTAATCGCCGACGTGAAAGGTCAGCTCATAGGTGCCGCGCTCGAGCGGGTCGCCCATCAGCAGCGGCGCGTCCGTGCGGCCCTGCGCGTTCGTCGTGGCCGCCGCCACGCGCGTCGATTCGTTGCCTCGAAGGAGGCGGACCTCGACGACGACCCCCGCGGCAGGTAGCCCTCGCGACGTATCGAGCACGTGAGTAGATAAATGGCCCATTTGCACCTGGCGGGTCCGAAAGGACCCGCCCTACACGGGTCCGAAAGGACCCGGCCTACATACCTACCGAGTCAACGTCAGGCCGAGCACGCCGAACGGCGCGGCTGGCTCGACGTAGACGCCCCACTCCTCGCCGCGCTCCTGGATGACGTCCCACGTGCGGTTGCTCGCTTCGAACCGCAGCTCGCTGATCTCGGGGATGTCGGCGAAGATCTTCGTGCCCATCTGGTGGATGATCTGCTGGATGCTCCCCGATTCGAACGACTTGAAGACCTCCATGACGATGGCCCGCACGTTCGCCGTGATCGTGCCGTCGCTGAACGCCGCGTCGAGGCCCACGTACGACCATTCGAGATCGAGCCACATGTGCAGCACGCGGCTCGGACGGTCGGCCAGCGTCGTGTGCTGATCGCGCACGAACCCCTGGAACGCGCTTCCCCGCAGCCGCAGCAGCTTGAAGCCGCGGATGCCGGACACAGCGTCGACTACACCCTCCCGCGTCATCTCGATGCGCGCGAACGCCTGGTCCGGTCCCGAGGGAATGTACGCCACGCCGCCGTCGAGCCCGGTGAAGGGAAGCTGGAGCGCCGTCATCTGCAGCCCTTCGACCTGCGGATACGTCTCGAGAAACGTCCGCCCGATGAACCGGCAGTAGTTCTCGAGGCCGAACTCGGTGAACGAGAACGTCTCGCGATGGATGAAGTTCTTCATCGAGTCGGTCGCGATGAGCCCGGTATTGTCGCCGCGCAGGTACGTGGGCCAGAACGCGCCGCCCCAGGTGAGCAGCTTCACGTCGGCGCCGAAAACCGGGCTGCGGCCAGCCGGGACGCGGCCGTCGCGAATCAGCCGGTACACCTGGACGTCGGCCTTGCCGTAGTAATGATCCTTCGGTCCGCTCGCGAGTCGCTCCACGTCTCAACCCCCTGTCAGCTCTTCCAGGCGGAATCTCGCAATCTTGTACACCTGCCGCAGCGCTTCCGCGAACTCCTCGTCGCGCGTGCGGGTGCCGCGCGCCTCGAGCGCCGCCAGGACATCGTCCGTGGTGCTGCCCTTCACCGCGAAGAGAAACGGAAAGCCGAACCGCGCGCGGTAGTCCGTGTTCAAGCGTAGCAGCCGGTCGAATTCGCCGGGCGTCAGTCGATCCAGCCCCGCGCCTCGCTGCTCGCCCGTCGACGCGTCGCCGATCCGCGCGCGGGTGCCAAGGTCCGGGTGCGCCCCCAGCAGGGCCAGCTGCTCGCCCTCGGTCGCTTCGGCGACCGCGTGTGTCATCGCTGCATGAAGCTCGTCGAGCGATCCAAACGGACGCCGGTCCCACGCGCGCTCGGCAACCCAGGGAGAATCCTCGAAGATCCACCCGAGCGTCCTGACAAACGCCGCTCGATCGTACGCGCTCAACTCCGCGAGCGTCATGCCTCGTGCACGACCGACCCTTCGACGCGGACCTCGCGCACACTCTCGGCGCCCCCGAGCGTGAAGAGCGCCGTCAGCACGTCTTCCGGCCGGGACGCGTGCCGCATGACCGTGTCGAGGACGCTGCCGGCCGGCGGCCTCAGATGGACGAAGTCCGCGGCCTTTCCCGGACAGAAGCTTCCGGTCTCGTGCGCAAGCCCGAGGACCTCGGCGCCCGCAAGCGTCGAGAGGTACAACATGCGCGCGGCGTCGAGCACGAGACCATCGGGCGCGACCCGCTGCATCAGGTGCGCCTGGAGCCCTTCCTTCATCATCCCGAGGCCGGTGCCGCCGCCGACGTCGGTCCCGAGCGCCACGCGAACGCCAGCGTCCACGTGGCGGCGCAGCGGGAAGATGCCGCTGCCGAGCGCCGCGTTGCTCGTCGGACAGTGCGCGATCGACGTCCGGGTCGCCGCGAGCCGTTCCAGCTCCGCGTCGGTCGCGTGGACGTTGTGCGCCAGGACGGCATGCGCGCCGGTGAGCCCGAAACGGTCGTACACGGCCGTGTAGTCGCGCGCCCACGGAAAGGTCTCCGCGACCTTCCGAACCTCGGCGCGGTCCTCGTTGAGGTGCGACTGGACGCGCACGCCGCCATGCTCGCCGACGAGCGTCTGGCACATCTCGAGCATGGCATCGGAGGTCGAGAGCGCGAAGCGTGGCGTCACCGCGTAGAGCATCCTGCCGCACCGATGAAACCGGCGTATCAGGTCCGAGCTGTCACGATAGGCGTCCTCGACCGTCTGTCGCAGCGGTGGAGGGACGAATCGGTCGGAGACGACGAGGCCGCTGATGATGCGCAGCCCGGCGACGGCGGCCGCGTCGAACAGCGACGCCGTCGCCGCCGCGAAGTGCGCGCCGAACACCAGCGCGGTGGTCGTTCCGTGCTCCGCAAGCGCAGCGACGAACCGCACCGCCGTGTCGGTCGCGTAGTCCACGTCCGCCATGCGCGCCTCTTCCGGCAGCGCCGCCTGCTCGAGCCAGTCGAGCAGCGACAGGCCGAGCCGGCCGACGATGCGCAGCTGCGGGTAGTGGACGTGTGCGTCGACGAACCCGGGCACCACCACCCCGCCGCGCCAGTCGACAACGGTGGCCTCCGCATCCGCGCGCCGCACCTCGTCAAAGCTCCCGGAGGTGACGACGCGGCCGTCCCTGACCAGCAATCCGCCATCGTCGTGCGCACGGAGTGCGCTGGCATCGTGAAACGGGTTGGCGATCGTGTGAAAGAGGGTGGCTCGAAAGAGCTGCGCGCCGCTCATCGCAGCGCCGCGCGCTCGGCGCGCACCTGTCCGCCGAAGCGTTGAGCGCGAAGGCGGACGCGGCGCACGGCGAAGAAGATCCGTTCGGGCGTTGCGGGGCTGTCGAAGGTCACGACGTCGCCGGCGCCGAAGGCGGCGACCGCGTCGCGCAGCGCCTCTCGAACGGAGATGGCGAGCATCAGCGGTGGCTCGCCGACGGCCTTGCTGCCGAACACGACCGACGACTGTCGCGCGTCCTGGAGAAAGCTGACACGAAAGTCCTCGGGCATCTCGGACCATGACGGCAGCTTGTAGGTGGACGCGCCGGCGGTCGCGAGGCGGCCCTGGTCGTCCCACAGGAGCTCCTCCAGCGTCAGCCAGCCCATCCCCTGCACGAAGCCGCCTTCGACCTGGCCGCGATCGATGACCGGAGAGATCGAATCGCCGACGTCCTGCAGGATGTCCACGCGCCGCACGCGGTAGGCGCCGGTGAAGCGCTCGACCTCCACCTCCGACACCGCGGCGCCGAACGCGAAATAGTGAAACGGCTCGCCGTGGCCCGTCGCGCGATCGAAATGGATATCCGGTGTCCGGTAATACCCCTGCGCGAACAGCGGGACGCGCTGAACATAGGCCGCTTCGCAGAGCGCCTCGAACGTCACCGGTCCGTCGAGGCTCACCGCGACGCGGTCGAGGCGGGCTTTCAGCTGCAGGCACGCATCGGCGACCGCCGCGCCATTGAGGTCCGTCCCCGCGGAGGCCGCGGTCGCCGACGTGTTGGGCACCTTGTCGGTGCGCGTCGGCATGAGGCGGATTCGCTCCCCTTCGACGCCGAGCGTGTCCGCGGCAATCTGGCGGATCTTGGTGAACAGCCCCTGCCCCATCTCCGTCCCGCCGTGATTCACCTGCACGGTGCCGTCGCGATAGATCAGGACGAGCGCGCCACCCTGGTTGTAGAACGTCGCGGTGAACGAGATGCCGAACTTTGCCGGCGTGATGGCGAGCCCGCGTTTCGTCTCGTCGTGCTGCGCGTTGAAGGCGGCGACCTCCGCGCGGCGGGCGTCGAAATCGCTCGACGCTTTCAGCTCGCGCCAGATCCGATCGATTCGCGACGCATCGGCGACCGCCTGTCCGTAATGCGTGGTGTGCCCGTCGCGGTAGAAATTCCGCTCGCGGATGGCGTCGGCACCGATCGACAGCCGCTGCGCGGCTTGCGAGAGGATGTCCTCGATTGCCACCATCGCCTGGGGCCCCCCGAAGCCGCGGAAGGCCGTCTGCGACGTCTTGTGCGTGCGGCAGACGCGGCCGATCGCCTCGAGGTTCGGCACGTAGTACGCGTTGTCGCAGTGAAACAGCGAGCGCCACATGATCGGCTCCGACAGGTCGAGGCTCCAGCCTCCGTCGGAGAAGAACGCGAGCTTCATCGCCTCGATCTGCCCCGTCGACGAAAAGCCCGCCGAGAAGCGCACGAGGTACGGGTGGCGCTTCCCCGTGACCGCCATGTCGAGCTCGCGCGTCAAGCGGACGCGCACAGGCCGGCCCGTCTTCCACGCGCCGAGCGCCGCGATGGCGGCCCACGTGTTCGCCTGCACCTCCTTGCCGCCGAACGCGCCGCCCATGCGCAGGCATTCGACGGTCACCTGGTTGCGCTGCAGGCCGAGCACGCGCGCGATGATCTCCTGCGTTTCCGACGGATGCTGCGTGGACGACTGCGCCACGACGCCGCCCGTCTCGTCGATCCAGGCGATGGCCGCCTGCGTTTCCAGGTAGAAGTGCTCCTGCCCGCCAATCGACAGCTCGCCGTCGATGCGCACGACGCTGCCGTCGATCGCCGAGACGTCGCCGCGCGACAGCCGGAACGAGTCGGTCAGGTAGCTCCCGGCATCGATCGCCTGCTGGATGGTCAGAACGGCTGGCAGCGGCTCGTATTCCACGCGGACGCGCGCGGCGCCGCGTTGTGCCGCGTCGAGCGTCTCGCCGAACACCCACGCGACAGGCTGCCGGTGAAACATCACCTCGGCCGGAAACAGCGGCTCGTCGTGGCGCGACGGCCCCGTGTCGCCTTCACCCGGTACGTCCGCCGCCGTGAGCGTCGTCAGCACGCCGGGCTCCTCGAGCGCTGGCGCGGCATCCAGGCTGGTCACGCGCGCGTGGGCGTGCGGCGCGGTCACCGGCCACGCGTGCAGCAGGTTGGGAACGCGGCCGAGCAGATCGTCGGTGTACAGCGCGCCGCCCGTCACGTGGCCGCGGGCGCTTTCGTGCGGAAGCGGCTTACCGGCGATCGTCATGGCGCGATTCCCACCAGAACTTCTCGACCAGGCTCTTCGACACCTCGCGGCGGTACTCCTTCGACCCGCGGTGGTCGCTCATCGGCGTCAGCACGCGATCCAGCACCTGCTGCACCCGCTCGACTGCGGCCTCGTTCCACGGCTGCCCGGTGACGGCCTGCTCTGCCTCGGCGACCAGCAGCGGCGAGGCGGCGACGCCGCCGAACGCGAACCGCGCGCGGCGCACGCGGCCAGAACGGTCGCGATCGATGGCCATCGCCGCGGCGACCGTGCTGATGTCGTCCAGGCGCCGCTTGGCGACCTTGTAGAACCGCACGAACTCGGGCAGCGGCTTCGGGATTTCGATCGTCGCGAGGATCTCGCCGCGCTGGAGCACCGTGCGCCGGTATCCCGTGAAGAAGGTCGCGAGGGGCTGCGTCCGGAGGCCGCTGGCGCCCGCGATGTGAACCGAGGCATCGAGCGCGAGGAGCAGCGGCGCCGCGTCGCCGATCGGCGAAGCGGTCGCCAGGTTGCCGCCGAGCGTCGCGCGGTTGCGAATGGGCGGCGACGCAAAGAGATCGAGCCACTCGTGCACGACGCGCGGCGCGCCGCGCCAGCGCGCGCCGATGTCGCTCAGCGGCAGGCCGGCGCCGATTCGAACGCTCGTCTCGCTCTCCGAGCACTCGCGAAGCTCCGGCACGGCCTCGACGCTGACCAGGTGCGGCCAGCGCTTCAATTTCAGGTTCGATTCGACGCCGAGGTCGGTGCAGCCGGCAATCACGGTCCCCCCCGGATCGGCCCGCAGCGCCGCCGTGCATTCCGCGAGCGTCGCCGGGCGCGAGAAGCCGTCCGTGGCAACCCGTTCGAGCTGCAGCGCCGGATGGTCGAGCCGATCGCGGAACGGACCGCGAGGCGCGTCGGTAATCGCGTACGCCGCATCGCGAATCGGCCTGTAGCCGGTGCATCGGCACAGGTTGCCCGCCATCGCGAGCGGATCGCACGCCCCTTTCCTGTCGCGGCGGTGCTGTTCCGCAAACAGGCTCATGACGAACCCGGGGGTGCAGTAGCCGCACTGCGAGCCGCCGGCCGCCGCCATCGCCTGCTGCGCCTCGGAGAGCTCGCCGCCCTCGGCCAGCGATTCGACCGTGTAGAACTCGCGGCCGGCCGCCATCGGCAGGAACATCAGGCAGCTGTTGACGACCCGGTAGGCGCTGCCGCCGTCCTCGTCCGCGACCATCGCGACCGCGCAGGCGCCGCACTCACCTTCAGCGCACCCTTCCTTGGCGCCCGTGAGGCCGCGCTCCCGGATGAAATCGAGGAGCGTCGCCTGCGGATGGGTCGCGCTGATGTCAACCCGGCGGCCGTTGAGCAGGAGCGACAGGGCCATAAAGAAAAAGGGCCAGGCTCCCGCGGGAGCCTGGCCCTCTATCATGCCGCGTTTTGACGGCAGCGTTTCTACGGCTTCTTGATGGTGACCTTCTTGAGCGCATCCGCGTCCATCGGCAGGTCGCCATCGAACGGGACCTGGTTGAACTTCAGGATGTAGGCGACGATGTCCACGTACTCCTGGCGCATCAGCGACCCCGGGTTGTCCTCGGGCATCGTCGAGCGCACCTGTTCGACCAGGTTGTTCGCGCTGTAGGTCTCCCAGTTCCCCCAGAACATGTCGCCGGTGAGCGGCGGCGTCTCGGTCGATCCCTTCAGGCTTTCCTGGTGACAGCTGGCGCACTTGTCGTTGTAGAGCGCCTTGCCGCGCGCCTGCTGATCGCCGCCCGCCGCGGCGGCGCCGCCCTGCGCGGACACGGACGACCCGACCAGTGCCCAACACCACACGAGAGCGCCTGCGACTGCGAGCATTCTGAATCGATTCATGGATACCTCTGGCCTACTTCGTTCCTGCGGGTCGCCCCGCGGCTGACGGATTATAGGCGAAGACGTAGACGGCGCCCGCCTCTTTCACGGAATTGTCGGACTGGTTGCCGTCGACGCCCTTCGCGTTGCTGTCCTCGCCCCGCGCGCCGACCGCCATCGTCCGGCCGTCGCGGCTGAGCGCCACCGAGCTGCCAAACTCGTCGAACGCCTCGTTATTCGAGCTCTTGACGTAGTACTTCTGTGCCCACGTCGTCCCGGCGCGCGTGAAGAAGTACACCGCACCGGCTTCCTGCGCGCTGTCGTCGTCCTGCTTGCCGTTGATGCCCTGCGCGACGCTGTCCTCGAGCTGCGCGGCGATGGCGAGCGTGTTGCCGTCGCCGCTGATCTGCAGCCGGGAGCCGAACCAGTCTTCCCTGCCGGTATTCGACGCCTTGATGAACGCCTGCTGCGCCCACTGCGTGCCCTGACGGATGAACACGATGGCCGCGCCGACGGACGTGTCGGTCCTGATGTCGTTGTCGCACGCGTTCGACGGGTTGACGCCCGTCGCGAGGCAGTCCTCGTCCAGGATGCCACCCGCCACCGTGTTGCCGTCATCGCTGATGGAAACGGCCACGCCGAGCGAATCGCCGTTCTCGGCGTTGGACGCCTTCAGGTACGCCTGCTGCGTCCACGCCGCGCCGGCGCGCGTGTAGATGTAGATCGCCCCGGTGCCGTTGCGTCCGGGCGTGTACGGGCCGTTGATTACCCGCGACGCACCCCCCTCGTCGAACGAGCTGACGGCGAACGTGTTGCCGTCCGCGCTGAGCGCGACAGAGTAGCCGAACTGGACGTTGGGCGCGGTGTTCGGCGCCTTGACATACGCCTGCTGCGCCCACGTCACGCCGTTTCGCACGAAGAGGTACGCGGCGCCCGCCGACTGCATCGAGTTGTCCTGCTGATTGCCGTTGATGCCGGTGGCGTTGCTGTCTTCCGCGTTGGCGCCCACCGCCAGCGTGTTGCCGTCGTCGCTGAGCGACATCGAGAAGCCGAACTGATCGCCGTCGCCGAAGTTGCCGTCGGCGCCCGCTTCGCCCGCGTTCGAGGCCTTGATGTAGGCCTGCTGCGACCACGCCGTGCCGCGGCGGGTGAAGACGTAGGCGGCGCCCGCCTGCGGAATGGAATCGTCGTTCTGGTTGCCGTCGATCCCCCTGGCGGCGCTCGCCTCGAAGTACGCCGAGACGGCCATCGTGCTGCCGTCGGCGCTCAGGTTGACGACGTGGCCGAATTCGGCGCCGGCCTGCGGGTTGGACGCCTTCACGTACGCCTGTTGCGTCCACGGGCTGCTCGTGTTGCGCCGTGTGAAGACATACACCGCGCCGGCGCTATAGACAGACGAGTCGTCCTGGTTGCCGTTGACGCCCTTCGCGCCGCCGCTCTCGTTCGGCGCGCCGACGGCGAGCGTGAGGCCGTCGCCGCTCAGCGCGACGGAGTCGCCGAGCAGCGTGCCGCCGTTGCCGAAATGATCGCCCATGCGCGGGTTCGACGCCTTGATGTATGCCATCTGCCGCAGCCCCGCCGAGCCCGATGGACCCGGCTGCGCGCCGACTCGTACCGCCATCGCGACCGCCGCCATCGTCACGACGATGACGGCCGCCTGCCTTGCGCCTCTCATGGAGTGTCCCTTACTTGTTCGGCGGCGTTGACGGCGCCGGCTTGTTGAAGCGCGCCGCGTCGACGGTGGCGTTCGCGCGAATCTGGGTCAGCTCGAAGTTGTCGCGCCCGTCGAGCCATGTCTGGGTGACCTTGAACGGCAGCTTCACGCCGTTGACGTCCCGGTAGTCGGAGTAGTCCGCCTGCGTCGGGATCCTGCCAACCGGCGAATCGGTGTAGCGAAGGGAGCGCGTGAGCAGCCCCGTCTTCTGATCGAAGTACAGCGTGACGACGATGCCGTCCGCGCTGTTGCCCTGCACGACGTCGACGTCCTGATCGTCGATCGTCGTCGCAACGCCGACGCGCCACCGCGGCGCGATCTGCTTCACCTGCGCGGGGAACTGGAGCATGGCGTCGATCTTCGCGCCCGCGAGCTCCTGGCCCGCCAGCGCCAGCACCGCGACCGGCCGCAATGGCGCCGAATGCCACGCGCTGGTGCCGTTGTAGGTCGTCGTGTTGTCGCCGTTGCTCGTGTGGATGACGACGCTGCGCTGCAGCGGCATCGCCTTCGTGTAGACCTCGGTCTGCCGCTTGTCGGCGGCCTCGGGCCCGTAACCGACGTTGGTGCCGGTGGCGACGTAGCTGGTGAGTGCGGCGGCTCTCTGCGCGCCGCCGACCGCCTGGATGTACTTGTTGAACACGTCATCGGGCATCGGCGAGAGCGGCGCCTGCGCGACGATGGCGTTCGGGTCGGACGGCTGCAGCGGCCCGTACTGGATGGCGAAGTCGGGGACCGTGCGCGGCGCGTCGGCGCCGCGGTGGCACGAGTAGCACGTGACCATCTGGCGGCCGCCGAAGTTGTCCGTGTTGATCTTCTGCATCATCTGGATCATGCGGCGCGCCATCCGCTTCCGCGTGTTGTCGGCGGCGAAGCCGTCCCAGTTGCGGTCGTCCGCCATGTGGCAGTCTTCGCACGACATCCCGAGCGAGGCCGAGAAGAAGCCCATCGTCGCCATGAACTGATCGACGGGGATGCCCTTCATCACCTGCACGTTCTTGAACACCTGGTCGGACAGCAGCGGCTTCTCGGCCGGCTGCTGGGCCTTCACGATCGCGACGCCCGCCAGGCACGCACAGAGCGCCGCCACGGCGACCGTCGTCCTCGTCGATCCACGCCTCATGCTCTCTCCTGCTCGTACATCGGTTGCCTGAAAAACGAAGGGCCGCGACGGCGCGGCCCGGGATGCTGATGGAAACGGTCGGCCGCGCCTACTGGGCGGCCGGTGCCGGCGTGCCGAAGTTCGCGGTGCGGTAGATCTCCTTGCCCGAATCGGTCACCGTGATCTGCGAGCGCTCCGTGAGGTTCATGTACGGATCGCCGCTCTTCACGACGCGGCCGATGAGCGTGATCGGCATGCCCGCCTTCACGGTGGCGGGGCTCCAGCCGAACTGCTTGACCAACTGCTGCGGCCCGCCGAGCTCCGCGGTCCAGCGTGTGTTCTTATCACCGTCGTTCACGTCGAAGACGATCAGCGCGTGCGGATTGACCATGACGAGCTGCACGACCGTGCCCTTCAGTGTGACGGTCTCTTCGTTGTAGCGACCTGCATCACCGTGGTGCGCCCAGGCGGAACCGGGAATCAGGCTTGCGACGGCCAGCGCGACCGCGCAGAGAACGGTCTTCTTCATGGCAACGACACCTCGTTGTGGAAAAAGCAAGGAAGCGGAGACCTAGTACTGTCTCATCTTGCTGATTCGATGTCAATTACGGCGTTTCGGTGCAAGAAGTTCCACAGAGGCCCGCCGGGAGCGTGCCGGGTCTGCAGTCCGTCCGGCGCCTCACCGGCGCGCCGCACTTGGCGGCCGAGAATCGTTACCGCCGCGCGGACGGTTTTAGCCGAATCGACACGGGTTTTCGTCGTCCAGTGCCAGCCGTCCGCCCACGACCTCGCCGCGTTGCTCGAAACGCTGGACGTAGAATGACACGAACCTTCCAATGACACCGAAACGGTGGGCGGAGGTCGAGCGGCTCTTCCAGGCTGCAGTCGCCCGCGATGAACGCGCCCGCGCGGCGTACCTGGCGGAGGCCTGTGGCGGCGACGACGAATTACGCCGCGAGGTCGAGTCGCTGATCGATCGCGCCGCCGTGACCCACGGGTTCTTGAGCACGCCCGCCATCGCGTGGGCGCAACGGGCCGACACCCGGCGACCGACGTCCGACGAGGGTCGAATTCGAACGGTCCCGGAAGACCCCTCCGACGTCTCCCGCCCTTTGGATGACGCGCGCTTCCCGCCGGGTCGAACCTTCGCGTCCAGATACCGCATCGTGAGCCTGCTGGGACGCGGGGCGATGGGCGAGGTATATCGCGCCGACGATCTCAAGCTGGGACAACCGGTCGCCCTCAAGCTGCTGTCTGCCCCTAGTGTATCCACCCACGACAGCCTGCGCCGGTTCGTCAGCGAGGTGCGCCTCGCCCGCGGGATCGCTCACCCGAACGTGTGCCGCGTGTACGACATCGGCGACTCCGAGCAATGGCACTACCTCTCGATGGAGTACGTGGACGGTGAGACGCTGGCGTCGCTCCAGCGTCGCATCGGGACGCTCCCCGCGGAAAAAGCGCTCGACATCGCGAGACAGCTCTGCGCCGGGCTGGCAGCCGCCCACGACCGCGGCGTCCTGCACCGGGATCTCAAGCCGTCGAACATCATGATCGACGGACGCGGGCGTGCCCGCATCATGGACTTCGGCCTGGCCGTGCACCTCGAGGAGGGATCGATTCACGAGGTAGCGGGCACGCCGGGTTACATGGCGCCCGAACAATTCACCGGCGATCGCGTCACGGAGCAAACGGATCTGTACGCGCTGGGACTGGTGTTGTACGAGCTGTTTGGCGGACGCGCGTTCGCCACAACCGCCACGTTCGACGAGCGCAGGCGCCTGGCTGACAACCCGATGGTGATGGCGCTCGCTCCCGGGGTCGATCCGCAGGTCGCCGGGATCATTGCGGCCTGTCTCAGGAGCAATCCCGTTGAGCGTCCCGTCAGCGCGCTCGCGGTTGCAGCCGCTCTGCCCGGCGGTGACCCTCTCGCGGCCGCGCTCGCCGAAGGCCGAATGCCGTCGCCGGACATGATCGCGGCGGCCCGGACGAAACAAGGCGAGCTCTCTGCGGTTGTCGCCTGGACGCTGATGACCGCTGTCGTGACGGGAGCGCTCGTGGTTGCGTCGCGCGGGCCGTTGCTCACCTTCGCGCCATCCGAGGTGCCCAAACCGCCCCAGGTGCTCGCCGAACGATCCAGGGACATCCTCGCCAGCGCCGGTCATCTGGCGGATGTCGCCGATAGCGAGTTCTGGTTCGAGACCGCTACGCAGAGCGGCCGGTCGAAGCCGCTCCGGTTCGTCTATCGACAGAGTCCGCAGTATCTCGTGCCGCAGAACCTGTTCCACGTCGTCAGCAGCTCGGAGCCGCCCGCCGACGTCGACGGAATGGCGATGGTCACGCTCGATCCATCAGGGCGGCTCATCGGGTTCTCGCGGATTGCAGACACCGCGCCCCGCGTCACGACGCCTGCTGTAACGTGGTCGGACCTGTTCCGTGAGGCCGGGCTCGCGGAGCATGATTTCATCCAGGTCGAGGGTGGTCGCAGGCCGCTCGTGCCGCACGACAGCGTCGTAACGTGGGCACCTCGTGTCGACGGATCGTCGCTGCTTCGCGTGTCCGCCGCGACGCTCGGTGGTGCACCGGTGTATTTCGAAGTGACGGATCCGTCTACCGGCGGAATCGTTCGACGCAATATCTTGCGGACCAGGCGGCCTCCGGCTGCCGAAGCGATCCTGTGGCTGTTCGTCGTGCTCGGGTTCACGGCCACGACCGTGATCGCGCGGCGGAACCTGCGCGCCGGTGAAGGCGACCTCGCCGGCGCCCGGAAACTGGGACTGTTCGTGTCATGTATAGGCACCGTGAGCGCTTTCCTCTATGCACATCACGTCCCTGACCCGATCGAAGAAATGTCGCTGGTGCTCACCACGGCGGGTTGGTCGCTGGTCTGGGGAGGCTTCTCCTGGCTGGGGTACGTCAGCTTCGAGCCTCATGTCCGGCGCCTGTGGCCGGATGCGTTAATTTCATGGACGCGGTTGCTGGCGGGTCGAGTGCGCGACCCGCTCGTCGGACGCGACGTCGTTGCCGGCGTGCTTGCCGGAATCGTCATCGCCATCTCGAGGATATTCCGGTTCTGGTTCGCCGGGAGGGACGCGCCGCAACTGCTGGTGGCGGCGGCGCTCGAAGCGTTGCGCCCGGGCGGCCATTTCGGGAACGCCGTGACGTTCGCTCTGCTCGATGGCTTTCAATTCGCTGTCGGGGGCCTCTTTCTGTTTCTCTTGTTCCGCTTGATCTTTCGCAAGACGTGGATTGCTGCCGGAGTATTCCTCGTGCTGTGCACCCCGCTCCTCGCGGGCGGGAGTTCAGCGGCGCCTGATGTCGTCTATGCGGTGACGACCGTCCTGCTTTTCCTGATCGTCACGCTCCGCATCGGCCTGCTCGCCAGCATCGTGATGCTCAGCTCCGAGCGGCTTCTGACTCGCCTGCCACTTACGCTCGATCCCGGCGCGTGGTACGTGAGTTCCTCACTCATCGTCCTGTTCATCGTACTGGCTGCGGCTGCCTACGGCTTCATCGTCTCGCAGTCAGGTCGTCACGCGGGCGCCAGAGTGGCGCTCTGAAGCGCGGGCGTTGCGTGACTCGTGGCGTCTGCGGAACGGGCGAGGAGCCGCTCTGGTTCCTCGCCCGGCGAGACAGCCGCGTTGACGCCGTCGTCTAGCCGCCGGCGGCAGCCGTCTGCTGCTGCGCGGCCGCGGGGGCGACGGTCCGCTCGAAATCGGCGTGCGTGCTCGGATTACCGTGGATCGGCACGTGCTGCGTCACGTCGAGCTTCAGCCGCTTGATGTTGTTGTAGAGCGTGACCGAGTTCGCATTGACGTTGGCGGCCGGCGTCCCTGCCGCGGGTGGCCCCATGTCGGCGCTGATGAGGATCTTCGGCCCCGGCAGATACACGATCGCCATGTCGCCGGCGTGATTGAGTCCCTCGACGTGATAGCTGATGACCGTCTGCGTCCCGTCGGAGATCGCGTGCCGCTCGGCGAAGGTCTCGAGCTTCTGAGGGCCGGGACCTGTCGTCGCAAACGGGAACTTCGACAGGCGGTCGGGACTTAGGCTGCGCGGCTGCGGCGCCAGCACGATCCGCTCGTAGAAGTCCTTGTTGCTCTCCTGCGTGACGATGGTGGCGCCCTCGGCCGCGAAGGCGCGGATGCCGCCCGCGTGATCCCAATGATGGTGGGTGTTGACGAGGTATCGGATCGGCTTGTTGGGAATCACCCGCTTGGCCGCCGCGATCACCGCGTTCGACCGGTCGTCGTCGAGCGGACCTTCGATGACGGTGATGTAGTCGCGGAATTCGACGGCGACGCTGTTATGCGAGCCGCCGCCCAGCAGCCACACGCCGGGGGCAAGCTGCATCGTGGTCACGTTCACGGCCGGCGGCCTCGCGGTGCGCACCGCGTCGGGCACCGGTTGCGCGGCATTGGCGACATTCACCGACGCGTTGCTGATGGCGAGATCCATCAGGTTCCTGCCGCCGAGGAACGGATGATCGCCCTGGTGCACGTGAATGTGGAAGGGGAACTTCGCCCCGTTGCCGACGTCCTTGTACTCGGTGTAGCGAATCTCCACCTGCATGTCACCCATCACGGGACTGGGAATCCAGGTCACCACCCGCTCGAGCAGGTTCTGGTCGTTGAACTCCCCGGTCGCGCGGTACTTGCCCATCGTGGTGAAGCCCACCACCTTGAGCGTCCGGCCGGTCCGCACGAAGTGCCGATCGGTGACGCTGACGTTCGGGTCCTGCTGCGCGGCCTTGATGAAGCCGTGCGGGCTGACCCAGAGCATGAACTGGCGAGCCTCCGCTTCGCCCGTCTGCGCCTGCGGCTGTCCCTGCGCGTTCAGCGTCCACGCCGCATTGCCGTTGACGAAGTTCGTCGTCCGCGGCGCGCCGACGATCGGAAACCCTGCGCCGCCGCCGATGCGCGGATTGTTCCCCTGGACGCGCACGTAGTCTTCCTTCGCCGACTTGCTCGCGTAGTCGATGGTCTGCGTGTAGCTTTGCAGGTCCACGCGGTTCCAATCCTGGTCCGCGGTGAAGTTCTGCCCGAGGAACCGGATCCATCCGGTCGCGTTGTACTGAACGGAGTTCACCGCGCTGGCGCCGATCGCCCGGTCGGCCGCCTGCAACAACCCCCTTGCATCCTGGGCGGCCGGTGACCCCGCCATCAGGATCGACAACAGCAACACCGTCGTCCCGAGTGTGTATCTCATAGCCGTCCTCCCTTGCCGCGGGGAAGGATACACTCGAACGGCGGGAACGCTCGTGGAATCGGTCGTCAGTGAGCGTCGTGTCGACGGCGTGCCAACGCCTTGACGGCGGACGCGAGTTCGACCGGATCGACCGGCTTCGCCAGGTGCATCTCGAAGCCGCCCTGCAACGTTTTGGCGCGATCTTCGGAGCGCGCGTAGGCCGTGAGCGCCGCCGCCGGGACGTCACGCACGGCCTCATCCTCCGATTCCCTCAACCGGCGAATGAGCTCGAACCCGTCCATGAGCGGCATCCCGAGGTCGGCAACGAGCACGTCGGGATGTGCGTCCGCGATCTTGTCGAGCGCCGCGGCGCCGGACCTGGCCATCGTGACGCGTGCGCCTGCCGCCCGGAGAATGTCTGCGAGCAGCCTCAGCGCGTCGGGCTCGTCGTCTACCGCGAGCACGTGGGTCCCGCTCAGATCGGGCAGCCGCTCTACGAGCGGCTTCGGGTCGTGTTGCGGATGAACGCGTTTCTCTTCGAGCGGCTCAGGATGCACGATCATCAGCGGCAGTCGCACGCGGAAGGTCGCGCCCGTTCCTGGCCCCCCGCTCGAGGCGTACACGGATCCTCCGTGCAGCTCGGTCAGGTTTCGTACGATCGAGAGGCCCAGGCCGAGGCCCGCATGCTCACGCGTCGTACTGCTGTCTGCCTGCCGGAAGCGCTCGAAGATGTGCTCCAGAAAATCCGACGGGATCCCGATGCCCGAGTCGCTCACGATGATTTCGACGCTGGAGTTGATGCGCTCCAGCCGGACCTGGATCTGGCCTTCCTTCGGCGTGAATTTGACCGCGTTCGAGAGGAGATTCCAGATGATCTGCCGCAGCCGATCCGGATCGCCTGATATGGGACCGACCTGCGAATCGATCACGGTGTGAATCCGGATGTGTTTGGCTTCGGCGGCCGGCTTGATCGTGTTGACGGCCTCATGGAGCACGAGCGGGAGCTCGATCGACTGCACGGACAGGCGCATCTTGCCGGCCACGATCCGTGAGACATCGAGGACGTCTTCGACCATCTGGTTCAGCGACGTCGAGTTTCGCTCGATGGTCGCCACGGCTCCCGCGAGGTTGCCGCCACTGAGCATCCCGGCTCGAATCATGCGTGAATAGCCGAGAATCGCATTCAGCGGGGTGCGCAGTTCATGAGACAACGTCGCCAGGAACTCGTCCTTGAGACGATTCGCGCGTTGCAGTTCCTCGTACGATCGCGCGTTTTCCATCGCGATCCCGATGCGCCACGCAAGGTCTTCAGCGAACCGAAGATCGTCGTTGGAGTATCGGCGACCCGATTCGGCGGTCGCCAGCGCCAGGGCGCCGAACGCCCGTCCACTCACCATGAGCGGCACGCACAGGTATGAGATGAGCCCGAGCGACCGAAGCGCCTCGATGCGCTGCTGGTCGCCATGCGCAGCCGCGCTGATCATCTCGTCGGTGATCTCGGCAATCATCACCGGCGTCGCCGTTCGAATGACCTGCCGAATGCTGTACGGCAGCGTCGGATCTTCGTACCGGAGGGCGATTGCTCTGGCAGTCTCGGTCCTGGCCGGATCCACGTTGACCACAGCCAGGCGCTCGATCTCGCCATCATCCCGGACGACATCCACGGCGCACCAGTCGGCAATGGCCGGAACGGCGAGTGTCGCGATAGCCGTGAGCGTTTTCCTGTAGTCGAGATACCTGGGCAGCGCCTCCGCCATCTGCGCCAGAAAGGCCAGGCGATGGCGTTCCTGGTCGGCCTTCTCCTCCGCACGTTTCCGATCGGTTATGTCACGCGCAATTTTCGAGGCTCCGATCACCGTGCCAGCCTCGTTTCGCATCGGGGAGACGCTCAACGAAACTGGCAGCGTTGTCCCGTCCTTGCGGCATCGCATCGTTTCGAAGTACTCGATCTTCCCGCCCCGCTTGATTCGATCGAGAACCGCGGTCTCTTCATCCTCACGGTCTTTGGGGATGATGATTCGGATCGACTGTCCCACGGCCTCCGCGGCCGTGTACCCGAACATGCGCTCGGCACCCTGATTCCAGGACTTGATGACGCCGTTGAGATCCTTGCTGAGAATGGCGTCGTCTGATGCTTCGACGATGGCGGCCAATCGCCGGCGCCGTTCGTCGGCCTGTTGTCGTCCGCTGATGTCGCGCGTGATTTGTGAGACGCCGGTGATCGTGCCCGCCGGGTCCTTGATCGGCCACACCGTCAGCGAGGTATCGATTGAAACGCCGTCCTTGCGTACCCGGATGGTATCGAACGGTTCGACGCTGAGGCCCTGTCCGACACGCTGGAGAACCTGATTTTCTTCCTCGATTCGATCACGCGGAATGATCAAACCGATGTTCTGACCGACGGCTTCCTGCGCGGTATATCCGTACAAGCGTTCGGCAGCGCTATTCCACGACGTGACGGTCCCGTCCAAGTCCTTCGTGACGATCGCGTCGTCCGACGATTCCACGATCGCGGCGAGACGAGCGGTGTCCTGCTCGCGTTTCCTGCGCTCCGCGATGTCCCGCGCGATCTTCGACATACCGACGATGCTCCCGTCGGGGCCCCGAACCGGCGAGAGCGAGATCGAAACGTCGACGCGAGCGCCGTCTTTCCGAACGCGAACGGAGTCGTACTGGTCGACGGATTCCCCGGCGGCGATTTGCCGACGGACGAGCTGTTCCTCGTCTATCCGATCGGATGGAATGATCAGCCGGTTGGATTGTCCAATCGCCTCGACCGCCGAATAGCCGAAGAGGCGTTCCGCGGCAGGGTTCCACGATGTGAAGATGCCGTTGCTGTCTACGCTGTAAATCGCATCGTCTGTGGAGCGGACGATCGCGTCAAGCAGCGCGGTTCTGTCGCCGGGCGCCTCTGCGCGGCGGGCCATGGCTGGCGAGGCAGCTAGCACGTTGGCTGCCAGGCTAGTCTCTTCGGGTGGAAATTGACGGACGTTTTCGACCTTGGCAATCGGCGAGCTGAGTCGCTATAGTGCCGGATTCCATGTTTTCCCAGACGATGGAGTCCATCCGGCAGAACGGGGCGGCGGCAGACTCCGCCTGGAGCATGCTTCGGGCGGCGGGCGCCCTGGCCGACAAGCTCGAGCGCGAGGGCTGTGCCCGTGCATTCTGTGAGGACGAGGATCATGGCCTGCGACTCCTGCCTTCCGACGGTCCCGACGCCGTCCTCGCATGGTGCCCGGGAGCCGGATGGGAGTCCCGACTGCCACCGCACGATGCGCGATCCGAGCTCCTGAATCTCTATCTGCCGATCTGCAGCGCGACGTTCGTGCGTCCCCTCACGGTCGGCCATCTCGGCCAGAGTCTCGACGGATTCATCGCGACGCCGTCGGGCGACTCGCAGTTCGTCACCGGCAGCGACAACATCGTGCACGTGCACCGTATGCGTGCCCTGTGCGACGCGGTCGTCGTCGGCGCCGGCACCGTGGCGGCCGACGATCCCCAGCTCACGACGCGCCGTGTCCCCGGACCGAGCCCGCTCCGGGTCGTGATCGATTCGGGACGGCGGCTGGCGCCGACCTTTCGTGTCTTCACCGATCGGGCGGTCCCGACGCTGTACGTCTGCGCGCGATCGCGGGTGTCGCCGGGCGAGACCCACGTGGAAGGCGCCGCCATCGCCGGCATCGACAACGGCACACCGGGTGACGAGGCCGTTCAGGTGCTGCGACTGCTGCGTGCGCGCGGCTTCGCGCGCGTGTTCGTGGAGGGCGGCGGGGTCACGGTATCCGCGTTTCTCCAGGCCAATCTCCTCGATCGGCTGCAGATCGCAATCGCTCCGATCCTCATCGGCAACGGCCGCCCCGCGATCCGGCTCCAGCCACAGCACCGCCTGCGCGACTGCCGCCGGCCCGGCTACCGCGTGTTTCGCATGGGCGGCGACGTGCTGTTCGATTGCGAGCTGAACGGCAGGGCCGATCCGGTCGAAGGTTCGGTTCCGGGGGGTGTGAATCGAATCATCTGATTCCCTGTCGCCGTGCGCAGATTACTTCTCGCCTTCCTGATCGCCGTCGCGGTCGCGTTCCTGTGGCCCTTGTCCCACAGGGCGGCGTCCCTCCCCGACGGCGCCCGGACGTTCCGCGTCGCCACGTTCAACATTCACAAGGGCGCGGATCGCCGGAACCACTACGACCTCCAGCGGACGATCGAGGCGATTGCACGCCTCGACGCCGACGTCGTGGGCGTGCAGGAGGCGATGCAGAATCACCCGGACTTCAACTGTGACGATCAACCCGCCCTGATCGCGGCGGGGCTGCGGAAGCGTACCGGTCGCCCGTGGACGCACGTGTTCGTGAAGGCGTGGATCACCGACCACCGGCAATGCATGGAGCGCGGACGCGGGAAAGATATCGAAACGGAAGGTCTCGCCATCTTCGCTCGGGACCGCATCCTGGCCTCGAGCTCCGTGCGCCTCTCCGAGGGACGAGTCGGGCTGGTGGTGCGCGTCGCATCGATGCCCGACGTGCCGGTCATCGTCACGCACCTGTCGGCGAACCAGGAGAACCAGCCCGGTCGCGAGCGCGAGATCGCGACGCTGCTGCCGTGGGCCGTGCGGCAGGGGCCGGCGGTCCTGATCGGCGACCTCAATGCCAGGCCGGACGCGAGCGAGCTGGGGCCGGTGATGGCGCGCTATCGCGACGCGTGGGCGGAGGCAGCCGCTCGTGGCCGCGCCGGTGGCGTCACATCAGGATCGACGCGGCCGTTTGGCCGCGTGTCGCGCATCGACTACGTGTTCTATGCGCCTGCGCTGGAGGGCCACCTGACGCTCGATTCGGTCGAGATCGTCGACACGTCAACGCTGCCCGGACTCGGCGAGGTGTCGGATCATCATCCCGTCGTCGCCACATTCCGCCGCGACCCACCGGCGCACGCTACCGGAGCCGTCCACACACGGTGACGTCGCAGCCCGTCCAGATCATCCGTACGTAGGGGCCGACCTTCAGGTCGGCCCGAGTACGTAGGGGCCGACCTTCAGGTCGGCCCAACGCGCGGCAGCCACGCGGCGAGGTCGTCGTGGCCGACGACCAGCCGCGAGCGGCCGGCATCGACGTGCGCCAATCGGCGCGCATGCCAGCGCGCGATCGTCGCGGCACGGTCGGGCACCATCTCGGTCGCCGCGTGCGCCCAGCCATCAACCAGCATCCGCTGCAGCGCCGCAACGTCCGGCCCAAGCGTCCAGTCGCTCGGCTCGAGCTGGACGCGGAATCCGGCCTCCGCAAAACACTGTTCCGCGCACGCGACGGCATCGGGGCCGGCCGCCGGCCCACCGAGTCCCTTGTCCCTTTTCTGGTGCTGGTTCATCAGGTCGCGCACGGTATCGTCCTCAGGCTCCGCGGGGACGCACGACGAACGGCCGTTGTAGGTGAGGGTGAAGAGCGCCGAGGCGCCAGCAGCGCGGCACCGGCTCGCGAGCGCGCGCAGCCACTGCGCCGACACCAGATCGAGCAGCGCTGAGGCCGTCACGAGGTGGCGCCCGGCGAACATCTCATCGTCTTCCAGGGTGCCGAGATCCATGCGCCTCGTCTCGATCTCGCACTCGAGCCGGGGACCGCGAATGATGCACGACCCGGGTTCGGTCCGCACGTCGTAACCCCTCGCGGCGCCCCACGACGACATGCGCTCGCGCAGATCGGCCAGCAGTGTAGCGTCCCGATCGACGGCCAGCCATCGCTGACGGCCCGGAAGGCGATCCATCAGGTAGCGGATATTGGATCCGGTGCCGGTGGCCAGGTCGAGCACGCAGACCTGCTGGCTGGAGGGCATCGCTCCAGCAATCGTGCGCGTCAGCGCGTCCGACCGTGCCATGGCGTCCGCCGATTCGCGAAGGCCGAGCCAGTGCGAAAGCGATTCATCCATCGGCGGCGAGCGAGTGGAGCGCAGCGGCCAGGCGCCCGGACGTTTCCTCCCAGGTTGGAAGTTGGTCTCGCATCCGACGCGCGCCCTGGGCAAGGCGCGCGCGAAGGTTGGCGTCGCCGAGCACACGTGAGAGAGCGTCGACGAGCGCCGGCGTGTCTCCCACCGGCACCAGCAGCCCCGCGCCCTTCCCCGCCAGCTCCGGTATCGCGCCGGTCATCGTGGCGACGACCGGGAGTCCATGGGCCACTGCTTCGGCAACGGCCATTCCGTACGTCTCCTGCCGGGTCGCGAGCACGAAGACATCCGCGCTGTCGTAGCACGCCTCCAGTGCCGGCCCGTCGAGATCGCCGGCGAGCGAGACGCGATCCTCAAGTCCGAGCCTCGCGATTGTCGCGCGCACCCGAGCCGTTGTCTCCGGGTGCCGCGTGAGGCTCCCGGCGCAGGTCAGATGCCACTCGCGATGCGGAACCTTGGAAAGGGCCGCGAGCAGCTCTTCATGTCCCTTCCCGGGATTGAGTGTCGCCACCGAAAGAAGCTCGAGTCGATGCCCGCTGGAGCCGCGTGCCAGCGGCGCGCGATCGGTGCCCGGCTCGAGGACGAGGACCCGGTCGCGAGCCAGTTCGTGCTTCTCGATGAGAGGCAGCGTGGCGCTGCCGGTGACGATGACGAGCGCTGCGGCGCGGAGCGCGCGGCGCTCTCCCTCTTCGAAGCGCGCAACCGTGTCGCGGTCGAGGCCACACGCGGCGGCGAGAGGAAGATGCACGAGCGCGACGATGCGAAGGCGCGACGCGGCGCGTGTGATGAGATCCGGCATGGCGCCGAGCGCGAGGCTGTCGACGATTGCGATCGTCCCCGCGGGAACGGAGGCGAGCGCATCGGCGGCCTGCTCCAGCGCGGGTGGCGTCGGGTACGGAAAGCTCGCGTCGAGCTCCAGGACATCCACCGCCCAGCCAAGCCGGCGAAGACCTTCCACGATACGCCGATCGTAGAAGTAGCCGCCCGTGCGCTCGTCAAGATGCCCGGGCACCACGAGGACGATCGGCCGCATCGCTATGACGGCCGGGTCACGTGGCCCTCGAACGACGCCGAGGCGATGTGCGATTCGTGCAGCGTCACACGTATCTGCTCGATGGCGCCCGCCCCAGGCCCCAGATCGCCGCGTCCAATCGCCGCGATGAGACCATCGAACACCACGCGCGCCAGGAACTCCGTGGTCGTGTTGCGGCCGGCGAATGCCGGAAGCTCGTCGAGGTTGCGATAGTTCAAATCCGCCAGCACCCGGCGAAGCGCGTCGGCGGCGCGCCCGATGTCGGCCACGATGCCGTCGGCGTCGAGGTCCGGGCGCTTCAGCTCGACGTCCACCACGTAGGTGGCGCCATGCAGGCGCTGAGCGGGCCCGAACACCTGGCCCGAGAGGCTGTGCGCGATCATGACGTGGTCGCGCACGGTCACGCTGTACATCTACTGGCCTGTCCTTCCCGAATATCTGATCCGGTGGCAGAGTGTGTCGCCCGGGCATCGCGCGAGCGTCGCCATCACGTCCGGGAGCATCTCGAAATCGTCTTCGCCCGTAATCAGGACATCGAGCGCTGGATCGTCCAGGAGCGTCAGCGCGAGACGCATCCGGCGGGAGGTGTCCCATCGAGGCCGTTGTGACGAGGCCACGCGGCCAACCTGGGAGGAGGCGATCGTCAAACGCCTGGCGTGAAACGCGCCGCCCAGGGACAACGGTACGGTCTGGTCGCCAAACCAGCTCAGTTCCACGATCGTCGCCTCCTCGCCCGCGATCTGCAGCGCGTGCTCCAGACCAGCGGGTGCGCCGCTCGCATGAATGACGAGGTCAGCGTCGTGAGCGGCCGCCGCCGGCACAGCGAATCGTACGCCCAGGGCGGCGGCCACCGCCGCGCGCCGGGGATTGATGTCCACCAGTTCGACGTCGCATCCCGCGATTCGCGACGCCAGCCAGGCGGCCAGGCACCCCACGGTGCCGGCGCCGATCACCGCGATACGATCGCCAACATGCGGTCGGGCATCCCAGACGCCGTTGAGCGCCGTCTCGAGGTTCGCGGCCAGCACCGCGCGGGCGGGCGGAAGTCCCTCCGGCAGCACATGCACCGCTTCGGCGGGGACGATGAAACGGGTTTGATGAGGATGGAGCACGAACACCGTGCGGTCGGTGAGCTCGCGCGGACCACGCACGACGCGGCCGACGTTCGAGTACCCGTACTTCACGGGTGCCGGAAACTCGCCTGCCTGAAACGGCGCACGCATGCGGCCCCATTCGCTCGGCGGCACGCGGCCGTCGAACACGAGCGCCTCGGTCCCGCGGCTGATGGCGCTGTACAGCGCATGCACGAGAACCTCGCCATCGGACGGCGTCCCCAATGCCTCACGGCGGATCTCGCCGCGGCCTGGCGCCGTCACCCAGAATGCTCTGGCCTCGTCCGGCATGCGTGGACATTCTGATGCGGTACATGCGGCGATACAATCTCGCTCCCGCGATCGCGTTCGGCCTGTTGGGCACAGGCGGCAGCGCGTGGCTGGCCGGCGCGCGGATCGATGCTGGCGCCACGTATCCGCTGAAAGCCGTGGCGGTCTTTGCGGTGATGATCGTGGCCGTCACGGCAGTCGCCGGCGAGCAGCATCCGTACCCGCGGTTCGGGCTCGCCAATCTCGTCACGATGATCCGGGCGATGCTCCTGGCGCTGGTGGCCGCACTGATCGGCCTTCCGGCGACGCCGGAGATGCTCTGGTGCGTGATCGGCCTGACGGCGCTGATGGGCGCGCTCGACGGCCTCGATGGGTGGCTCGCGCGCCGCACCCGCATGGCGAGCGAGTTTGGCGCGCGGTTCGACATGGAAACGGACGCCGCCCTCATCCTGGTCCTGTCGATCCTCGTCTGGCAGCACGAGAAGGCTGGCGCATGGGTACTGCTCTGCGGGCTGATGCGGTACGGGTTCGTCGCGGCCGGATGGCTGCTCCCGTGGCTCGCGCGGCCGCTGTCGTCCACCCGGCGCGGCAAGACGGTGGCCGTCGGTCAGTTGCTCGGGCTGAGCGTGGCCCTCGCGCCCATCGTTCCCTCGCCGCTCAGCGCGTCCGCGGCCGCCCTGACACTGACCGCGCTCGCGTGGTCATTTGCGACTGACGTCACTCGGCTGGCACGTCAATACCGGACGATATAGTCTCGACGCGATCACCGCGGCGATAACCACGATGCCGCGCTTCGCGCGCGAACACGGAGCTCACGAAGATAATCAAAGTCCCTCGTGGTCGGCCGGTGCGTCGAACGCGTTCAGCAGTTTCGGCACGAGTGCGTTCATGGCGCCAATCGACGGGCGCCGCGGTTCCAGGCCAGGCCGGAATCCCTGATCGACGAGCGCGTGAAGCACAGGACCGCGGCGTCCGATCACGTGCACGGGCACGCGCCATGGCGCGTCCTTGCCGCTCACGGCCGCGGGCGGCTGGTGGTCACCAATTACGATCATCACAGCCTCGTCTGCCCGCTCGCGAAGGTAACCGGCAAGCGACGTGTACTCGTAGGCCATGGCCCGGACGTAGCTCGGCGCCAGGTTGGTCAGGTCGGGGACGGCCGCCATCGCACGCTCGACGTCGGCCGCGCCGTAGGCGTCCTTCGTCAGCACGCGCGACCAGTCCGGCTGGTAGGGCGCCACGGGACCAAACGGCGCGTGCGACGTGCTCGTCGGAAAGACGACGAAGAGCGGTGGCCGCGACGGCCGATGGCGCTCGACCGCGTCGAGCTTCGCGAGCGCATATTGATCCGGGATCTCCCACCATCCGAACCGGGGACCCGCATATTCCAGCAGGTCGTGGCCGTAGATCGCGTCGAAGCCGTAGAAGGCCCCTTCCGGCCAGGCCTGCCGCATGCCGGGCATCAGCGCGACCGTCCGGTAGCCGCGCCGCGCGAAGTTCGTGACGAGCGTCTCTCGCCGCGACGCCATCAACGACGTGTAGGCATACTGGTCGCGTACCTCGACGCCCGACAGCAGGCTCAGATGCGCCAGCCACGAGCCGCCCCCGAACGTCGGAGACTCCACGTAGGCCGACACGACCTCACGTCCGGTGTCGCGAATGGCGGCTTCGAAGTCCGCCCGGCTCTCTGCAAGCCCCGCGGAGATCGCCGGCGTCTCGTACGTGACCGCCCCGTACGATTCGACGAAGATGAGCAGCACGTCGGCGCCGCCGAGGCCCCGGAGGCGGGCGTCGAACGCGGGGCTCGGACCAAGGCGTGGCGCCGTCACCCCCGGTCCGACCATGGCCAGCACGAAGCGCACCTGCCGAACGAAGGCCCGGGTCACCGGATCGGCATACGCGACAGCAGGCAGGACCCGGGGCGAGAGCTGCTGGCCGGCGAACACGATGATGGCGGCTCCTGCCAATGCGCCGAGCACGATCCGGGATCCCCGGCGCTCCACGGCCGCCGCCACGCCGCCGAACGCGAGTCGCGCCAGGACGTAAGCCAGGACCACGACCAGCACCGCCACTGCCGCAGCAGCTGCGATCAGCCACCACGGCGCCGCGCGCGCGAGCATCGCGGTGACGTTGCCCAGAAATTGAGAGTCCCAATAGAGATTGAAGTCCCGCCCGTAGAGCCCGGGGGCGGTCACGTCGAGATAGCGTCCCGCGACCAGCACGATCCAGATCGCCGGCAGGACGCGTCGTGCCAGCGGCCTCGCCCATCGGTGCGCGACGGCCAGGATCAGGACGCACAGTGCGAGCTCGAGCGAGAGCGCGTGCCCCCAGCGGATCCTGGGAGTCGGCCACACATTCTCGAACGTGAGGGACGCGTTGAGGATGACGAGTGAGACGACTGCCGCGAGCCATGCGCGCCAGTGGGTGAAGCGCTTCATAGGGACGTCTGCTCGAAACCGGCGGCGAGCGGCCATCCTAGGCGGGGGACGAAAAAGCTGTCAAGCAGGCAGTACAATCCGGCAGTCGAAGAGCGGGCACGGGACTCTGGAGGTCTTCCTGGACAACGTCAGTCAGCTGCTGCGCGCCTGGAGCGACGGAGACCAACTCGCCCTCGCCGAGCTCACGCCGATCGTCGATGCGGAGCTTCGTCTCCTGGCGCACCGCTACATGCGAGGTGAACGCACCGGCCACAGCCTCCAGACGACCGCCCTGGTCAATGAAGCCTACATGCGGCTGGTGGACTACAACAGGATGCAGTGGCAGAATCGCGCGCATTTTTTCGCCGTCTCGTCTCAGTTGATGCGCCGCATCCTGGTCGACCACGCACGACGCCATAACGTGAAGCGCGGACGCGGCGTGCGGCATGTGCCGCTCGACGAGGCCGTTGCGGTGAGCGGAGGTCCGGACATCGACCTCGTTGCGCTCGATGACGCGCTGAACGCGCTCGCGCGCGTCGATCCCCGCAAGGTGCGTGTCGTCGAAATGCGATTTTTTGGCGGCCTCAACGTCGAAGAGACCGCCACGGTGCTCAAGGTCTCGCCGGTTACCGTGCGACGCGACTGGAGCAGCGCCAAGATCTGGCTGTATCGCGAGCTTGCCGGTGAAACCCACGGTGGACCTGGATCGCTGGAAACGGCTCGATAGCCTGCTCCAGTCCCGCTGATGCGAGGAAATTGTCACAGGGTGAAAAAGAGCAGGACGGCTGGCGTCACCTGTACGAGTGGCATACGCCAGCCTCTCCTGTCACGTCATCGCAGACGCGGCCCGCTCACGGGTGCTGCAGCCAGAACGAATAGCTGCCGCTGCCGCGATACGAATACACCCGCCACCGGTAATAGCCCGACGTCCCGTTGTAAGCAATCTGCTCCTGGGACGTAGCGCTTTCCGACCGCGCGACGATGACCCATGCGAAGCCGTTCCACTTCTGCAGGTAGAGATCGAAGTCGCTGGTTGCCGGGCCTTGCAGCCAGCCACGATGCACGCCGGATCCGCTGCTGAAGTACCAGCTGCCGTTCGGGTGGTAGTCGGAGTCGCCGGTTCCGGAGAGCGTCCCGCTGAACGCCTCGCAACCGGTGCACGGCGCGCCTCCCGTCGTGACGGTCACCGACTGCGCCTCGGTATCGCTCTGGTTCGCGGTGTCGGTCACCGTCAGCCGTACGGTGAAGGTGCCGCTGCTGGCGTAGGTGTGGCCGACCACCGCACCGGACGAATCGCCCTGGCCATCTCCGAAGTCCCATGCGTAGCGGGTAATGCCGTGGTCGTCGGTGGACAGACTGCCGTCGAATGTGCAACTCGCCCCTCCGCACGAGAAGGTGAAGCTGGCCGACGGCGGTGTGTCGATCGGGGTGACGCCGAAAATCGAGTAGAGCAGCCGGTTCGGCGAGCCGGTCCCGATGCTCGAGAGCTTGTTGACACTCGCGTTATTGACGACCGCCGCGTGCACCGTACTCGGTGTCGCCGCCGGATCGTTTGCCAGGTACAGGGCCGCGACGCCCGCCACGTGCGGCGTCGCCATCGAGGTGCCACTGATCGTGTTCGTCGCGGTGTCGCTGGTACTCCACGCGGACGTGATGCTCGATCCGGGCGCAAACAGGTCGACGCAGGTCCCGAAATTCGAGAACGAGGACCGCACGTCGCCGCTCGTCGAACTGCCGACGGTGAGCGCCTGAGAGACGCGCGCCGGCGAGGAACTGCAGGCATCGGCGTTGCTGTTGCCCGCGGCGATCGCGTAGGTCACACCAGCCGCCACCGAGCGGCGCACCGCATCGTCGAGAGCGGTCGAGGCGCCGCCACCAAGGCTCATGTTGGCGACAGCGGGAAGCGTGCGATTGGCCGTGACCCAGTCCACACCGGCAATGACCCCGGAGGTGCTGCCCGACCCACTGCAGTCGAGCACACGTACCGCGTGCAGTGTCACGGACTTGGCAACGCCAAACGTGGCGCCGCCAATCGTTCCCGA
>Ga0137418_10000085_pt1 | contig 64186 bp, 47 predicted proteins | sample CZODoug3_1_2_16f_FD_122242 | JGI IMG/M metagenome (GOLD analysis project Ga0137418, IMG submission 122242) | Vadose zone soil fungal communities from Angelo Coast Range Reserve, California, USA - CZODoug3_1_2_16fungal (Hybrid Assembly) | ecosystem: Environmental > Terrestrial > Soil > Vadose...
GGCCGTTAACCGTCCATTCTGGTCGACCCCTTTTATGATTTGCGCCACCAATGCGCTGCCTGGATGTTGTCCGGATGGTCATCTCGCCAGGCGCCTCCCATTCCTTTGGGATCTTTGTGGCCGGTACGATATCGCTGTAATCCGCGAACTCTTGGCGAAAGATTGCACATTTCCGGTCTCGCTCGACGATCTTCCGGTTGACCAGCTTGCGGAATTTCGCCCGGTCGCGGATTTACAGCGCCAGGTCCAGGAAAGGATGCGAGCGATCGCCGCTGAAGATCTGGCGACACGGTGCAAATTGGCAAACATCGTGTTCAGTTCTACGGAAGTCCAAGATCGCGGAGAGGTTGTACATGTTACGGCGCCCGTGAAGGCCGAATCGCGACTCGGTTCTTTGTGGCGAAGCGCAACGACTTGAATTACAATGCTGGCACGCTGACAGTTGTCTGCCTGTCCGCGCGCCTCCCCTCTGATTTTCACCTATCCTATTCGGAGGGAGTCAATGAAGGCGGCGCTGAGTGTCTTGCTGCTCGTGATGGCAGTCGGCGCGCCGCTGGATGAGGCGTCGAGCAAGGCCCCTTTTCCACAACAGCCTCACTCTTTGATCGCTCCCAGAGTGTCCTGGGAGGGGCTGGCCATCGTCGTCAACCAGAAGAACCCGATAGACAATGTCACGCTCGGGCAGTTGCGCCAGATCTTCTCCGGGGAGAAGAAGTGGTGGTCAAGTAGGCGTCGCGTCACGCTAGTCGCCATGCCACGCGGAACCGCCGAACGGCAAACTGTACTTCGGGTGATTTACCGGATGAATAATAGCGACCTCGACAAGTATTTCTTTCTCGGCGTGTTTCGGGGCGAGTTCTCTACGAGTCCGACGACTCTGGCAACTCCGGGAGACGTGAGGAAATTCGTCGTGAAGACGCCGGGAGCGCTGGGCTATCTGCGAGCCTCGGATGTGAACAGCTCGCTGAAGGTGGTGCGCGTGAACGGCCTGCTTCCGGAGGACGATGGTTACCCGTTGCGCTTGCGATCCCGCCCGGCGAGGTAGCAACGCATCCTAGAGGTCCAGTGCAACCGTCACAGATTTCATGGATGAACAGACGCAAACCAGGACTGAGCCTCTCCCCCCAGCGCTCACATTTCTCGCACTGCGGGTTTGTCAAAGCACAGGTCTTCAGCGAGTTACGCGAGGTAAGACCGAGGAATTCGTCATGTGTCGCACACTTCTGGTCGCAACCGGGCTGCCGGAATCGGCGCTGAACAGAAGGCCTCGTCCGGTGTATGCTGATCGGGTTTCCTACATCTGACAACATGAATCTCAAGAACACAATCCGGGAAGCGAGCGCTGCGCTAAGGCGCAATTGGGTCAGGAGTGTCCTTACGATTCTCGGCATCTCCGTGGGCGTGGGCGCGTTCATCTGTGTCGTCGCGATTGGAAACGCAGGCAGCAGCAGCATCGAAAGCCAGCTGCAAAGTCTGGGAGACAACTTTATTTGGATAGAGGCCGGAAGCCGAGCCAGGAATGGCATCCGCTACGGAGCTCGGGGTGACCGTACGCTGATACTCGGCGACGCCACCGCGATAGCAGAACAGGTCCCGCTGATCAAAGCTATGTCCCCAAATGCGGACGGGAGTCTTCAGGTGATCTACGCGGGGGAGAATTGGGCCACGAGGTTTCGAGGTGTCACTCCAGCGTTTCTGCAGATTCGACGATGGAATATGAGGCTGGGGACTTTCTTCAGTGACGCCGACGTCGATTCAGCTGCGCCGGTTTGTGTTCTCGGTCAAACCGTGGTGGACAATCTGTTCGGGAGCGAAGACCCCATCGGCAAAACGGTCCGTGTTAAAACTATGCCTTGCAAGGTGGTGGGTGTTTTGCAGGCCAAGGGCTTTTCTGCGACCGGACAGGATCAGGACGATTTCGTGGTGATGCCGTTTACGACGGCGCAGAAAAGGATTACGGGAACATTCTGGCTGGACGATATCTTCTGCTCGTCTGTCTCCCGGGACGCCATGCCGGAAGCTACCAAGCAAATCATAGGTCTCTTGCGGGAACGGCACCATCTGAACCCGGCAGAAGACGACGATTTCAACATCCGCCGCCCGGAGGACGTGGTGCAGGCCCAACTTGCGACCAGCCGCATTATGACCATACTGCTGGCAAGCGTAGCGTCTCTGTCCTTGCTGGTGGGCGGTATCGGGATCATGAATATTATGCTGGTGTCTGTCACTCAGCGTACGCGTGAGATCGGGCTGCGACTGGCGGTAGGGGCTACCGAATCGGATGTCCAGCTCCAATTCCTCAGCGAAGCGATCGCGCTGAGTCTTCTCGGAGGCTTACTTGGCCTCTTAGCGGGCCTGCTCTCATCCGCGTTCGTGGAAACTCTCTTTCAAATGCCAACCAAGCTCTCCCCTGGCATATTTGCGATCGGTGGCGTGTTCTCCGCCGGACTCGGAATCCTGTTTGGTTACTACCCTGCTCGGAAGGCGTCTCAGCTCGACCCCATCCAGGGTCTGCGCTATGAATGAGCTCGGATCACGCCGAAAATGCTCCCGACGGGATCCCCTCATCGCGAGAGCAGGCGCACAGCGCTGTCACTCATAGCGGAGCGCCTCAATGGGATCCAACTGGGCTGCCTTGCGCGCGGGGTAGAAGCCAAAAAAGACTCCCACCCCCATCGAGAATGCGACTGCGATCAAGATCACGAGTGGAGAAACCAGAACCGGCCACCCAAGCGTTTGTGTGATCGCGTACGAAGCACCCAACCCGCAGAGAATGCCCATCACTCCCCCCATCAAACTGAGGACCACGGCCTCGATGAGAAACTGCTTCTGCACGTTGTCTTCGGTTGCACCCACGGCCATGCGAATACCGATCTCGCGGGTACGCTCCGTCACTGATACCAGCATGATATTCATGATGCCGATCCCGCCCACGACCAGCGAAACGCTGGCGATCGAAGCAAGCAACATGGTCATGACCTGGCCAGCCTCGTCGGCGACGTCGGCTAGGTCGGCGAGATTTCGCACGAAGAAATCAGCATCGTCTCCCGCGCGAATGCGGTGGCGATCTCTGAGGAGCGCGGTAATTTGCTGCTGGGCTGCATAGCTGGCCGGCCGGGACACGGCTGACACCATGATCCAGCGCAACCATGGTTGACCCGTGATTTTTTTCTGAAGGGTCGTGAGCGGGACCATGATGATGTCATCCTGGTCATCGCCCATCGCAGCGGATGTCCCTTTGGGCGCCAGTACGCCCGTCACACGGAATGGCAGGTTGTTGATCCGGATCGTCTGGCCCACCGGATCAGTCGCGCCGAACAGGTTCTTGCGAACCGTTTCTCCAACCACGGCTACGTTGGCAGACATTTCGACATCATTTTGCGTGAAGGCAGATCCCTGCTGAAACGGCCAACTACGAATATCGAAATATGGTGGCTCGGTGCCATTCACACGGGTAGCCCAATTGTCGTTGCCGAAAACGACCTGCCCGCTGGAGCTGCTGCCCGGGGCGGCCGCGTGCGCCGCTGGGCATTCACGCAATATGGCCAGCATGTCATCGTAGATCAGGCTCTTGGTCGAGCCCCAGCCCATGTGCATGCCGCTGCGGGTGAGCGTTCCTGCGCCCACGAACAACAGGTTCGAACCCATTGCCTGAATCTGCTCTTGCATCGTCTCCCGCGCACCCTGTCCTACCCCCAGCATTGCGATCACCGCGCCCACCCCGATGATGATGCCCAGCATGGTCAGGATCGAGCGCATCTTGTTGCGGGCCAGGGCCCGCATGGCGATCCGGATGATTGCGAGCAAATCCATGGATACTCTCAGTCTTCCAAGGTTGGGAGGTTCTTGATGACATCGGATGCCCGCGGCCGATTCTGGATCGGCTCATCACGGCGGATCTTGCCGTCGCGAAACTGAATGCTGCGTTTCGCGAACTGTGCGATATCGGGTTCGTGCGTCACCAGCACAATCGTCAGACCCTCATCATTCAGCTTCTGAAAAATGTCCATGATCTCGACCGCGGTGCGGCTATCGAGATTGCCCGTGGGCTCGTCGGCCAGCAGAATCGAGGGCCGATTCACCAGGGCACGGGCGATGGCTACGCGCTGCTGCTGACCGCCGGACAGCTGCGAGGGGAAATGTGCGACGCGGTTCTCAAGACCGACCAGAGCGAGCGCCTCGCGCGACCGTTTTTCGCCTTCGGCCTTACTGATGCGCGCGTACAGGGTAGGCAGTTCGACGTTCTCGAGAGCGGTGGTCCTTGCCAGCAGGTTGAACCCCTGAAAAACAAACCCTATTTTGTGGTTGCGGATTGTCGCCAGTTCTTTCTTGCTGAGGCTGGAAACCTCGACGCCTTCGAGCAGGTAGCGTCCGGCGCTGGGTTTGTCGAGGCAGCCCAGAATATTCATAAATGTCGACTTGCCGCTGCCGCTTGAGCCCATGATGGTGACAAATTCCCCACGCGCGATTTCGACCCCTACGCCGCGCAAGGCGTGCACGCGCGTCTCACCCAGTTCGTAATACTTATGAATCTCTTGTACCAGGATTACCTTTTCGCGATCCTGTCTTGCTGTGAGCTTTGCCTCGGGTTGTGAGGTCGTGGCCATGTCGAAGCGTTTTGTCTGCCTTGCTGCGGTATGCTCAACCACTACCGGCGCTGGGCACCCATGCCCGGGCCCGAGGGTTTGCTGGCGGTCATCGAACCAGTGACCAGTTCCTCGCCTTCCTTCAACTCACCCTTGAGGATCTGGGCGACCTCTGTAACCGTGTGGTCGGTGATGCCGCTGCGGATCTTAACCGGCTCGAGCGTTCTGTCCGCATGCAGTTTCCAAACCACCGCGACGTCAAGATGCGGCGTCCGTCCTTGCTCGGCATCGTTCCCGCCACCGTCTTGGCCGGGCGCATGAGCCCGGCTCTGCTTACCGGCTGCGCCGCTCCCCGGGTTGTCGCTCGCGACCTGGGCGTTGATTTTGTCATCCAGCCCGTACTTTTGATACAGCGCGTGGATCTGTTCCGCCGTGAGGTCAGGCTTGTAACGTAGTGCCCCATTGGCAACCCGCAAGATGTCGCTCGCCGAAGCCACCGGAATCGTGATGTAGGCGGTCATTCCGGGGAAGAGCTTTAGGTCCGGATTATCAAAGTCGATCACGGTATTGTAGGTAACGACATTCTGCACGGTCGTGGCGTTCATTCGGATCTGGGAGACGCGCCCGATGAACGTATCGCGCGGAAAGGCGTCCACTTTGAATGTGACCGGTTGCCCTGTCTTAATCATACCGACATCCGACTCGTCGGTGCTGGCGTATACCTGCATCTTGGTGAGATCTTGCGCAATGGTGAAAAGCGTAGGAGCCTGCAACGAAGCCGCCACCGTCTGCCCGACATCGACGTTCCGCGCAATCACAGTTCCGTCAATGGGCGCGTGGATGGTGGTGTAGTTCAGGTTGGTCTGTGCCACGGTCAAGGCGGCTTCCTTCTGCTGCACTTGAGCCAGGGCCTGCGTGACTTGGGCATCGGCTGCGGAAACGGCCGCCAGCGCTGAGTCGTGATTGGCTTTCGCTAAATCGAGTTGTTGCTGGCTCATCACTGATTCTTTGGCCAGGCCAACCGCACGATCGTAGTCCGCCTTGGTTTGAATTTCCCCTGCCTTAGCCTTTTCGAGGTTGGCTCTGGCCGAGGCTACGTTGGCCTGCGCATTGGCGAGGTCCCCTTTCGCCTGCAAGACAGCGCCTTCGAATAGAGCAGGATCAATCTGCGCGACCACCTGTCCTTTTTTCACGCGCGAGTTGAAATCCACAAAAAGATGAGAAATCGTCCCCGAATCCTGCGAACCGAACTGGACTGTGATCACCGCATTGATCGTGCCCGTAGCTTCTACGACCGCGCGAATGTCCCCGCGGTCGGCCGCGGTTGCAAAGTATTGCGGCTTGTCCTGTCCTCTGAACTGAAAGGCAGCGAAGACCGAAACCACGCCGATTGTTCCTGCTACGATTAGCCAGTGACGCTTGAGCACTTTTTCCTCGTTCGTGAAACCGGAACCGCCTTCTCGTCCAAATTTCGGAGCCAACGCGTCGGAAGGGGGAATGACGGGTCGGCTTTCCTCAATCTTCGCGCGCACTCGCGGCGGGTTGCTTTCTACTGATGATATTACGGACGCCGATTATCCTGCATTGGCGGTTGTGTCCACGTGAACCGAACATTAATAAATTGTCAGGTAGAGGAAGCAGGGGCGGGGTTTTCACGGCGGTCCCGTATCAGACCCTGGCACTTGTGGTAAGCGCGTCCATACTCGTCCTCGGGGATCCTGACCGTTCGGAATTGATGGTCACGCTCGACCCAAATATGGTTGTGTCTGGTGACCGACCGAGGCCCGCCCAGGCTGCCTCCCGGGCGATTGTGTTTGGCTCGATAGGGGCCATTCAACGGCGTCCACCCGGTAAATGGTGGGCGGTGCGGAGATGGGCAGGTCTGTGGTTTCAGCACTCGTGTCGTCCCCCGCGCAATCCTCAGTTATTGGGTATCCAACGTAGCGAGCTGAGGTCTGGCCAAAAGGGAGGCCACCAGACCGCATGCGGCGGCGAACGACAGCCACAGCCCCGGCACCGCTCGATTCCCGGTGACATGGATCAAATAGGTGCTGATTGCAGGAGTAAAGCCGCCAAAGATGGCGGTGGCAAGGCTATAGGCAACCGCGAAACCCGAGGTCCGTACACTGACCGGCATGATTTCCGTGAGGAAAACGACCATGGCGCCGTTGTAGCTGCCGTAGATGAAAGACAGCCAGAGTTCGACGGTGAGTAACCTTGCGAAAGAGGGCTGACCAACCAGCCACAACATCACAGGATAGGCCGTGACCAGCATCAAGGTTGTGCAAACCACCAACAACGGCCGGCGACCAACCCGGTCCGACAGTGTCCCCATGATCGGGAGCCAGAATAGATTGGAGCCACCCACGCACAGCGTGACGATCAGACTGTCAATGCTCGCCAGATTGAGCACCGAGTTGCCGAACGTGGGCGTATAGGCCGTGATCATGTAGAAAGATACCGTGGTCATCGTCGCCATCAGGGTCCCGATGATCACAATCTTCCAGTTGGCCGTGAGCGAGTGGAGAATCTCCGGCGTGCTGGGTCTGTGCTTGCGCGCGATGAACTCATCCGTCTCCTGGAGGGACCTTCTGAGCCGGAAGAGAAACGGAACGATCGCACAACCGAGAAGCAGTGGAACACGCCACCCCCACAACATCATTTTTCGTGGCGGCAGAACCGAATTCAACACGACTCCGAGTACTGCAGCGAACATGACGGCCACCTGCTGGCTCGCCGATTGCCAGCTGACATAAAACCCTTTGTGCCCGGGCGTCGCAATCTCGGACAAGTACACCGAGACACCTCCCAATTCCATCCCTGCCGAAAAACCTTGCAGTAGACGACCCATCAGCACCAGCAGTGGGGCCAACAGGCCGATCGTCGCGTATCCCGGCATGCATGCGATCGAAATGATTCCGACCGACATCAGGCCCAGCGTCAGGATGAGACCGGCTCGGCGTCCATGGCGATCGGTATACGCACCCAGCACAATGGCTCCGAGCGGCCGCATCAGAAAGCCCGCTCCAAAGGTCATCAGAGATAGCATCAACGACACGAAAGGGTTGCCGCTTGGAAAGAAGGCCTGGCCGATTGCGGAGGCGTAGTACCCGAAGACCATGAAGTCGTACATCTCCAGGAAATTCCCGCTGGAGACGCGTACGACAGCCCAGACCTTCGATCGCCGATCAAAGGGCGTGGTCATAGGACTCTGAGTATGCTCGCGAATCGCCTTCTTCCTATTCACGGAAGGGTTTGAAAGAGCGCTGAAAGGGCTGACTCTCTTTGTCAAGTGCGGGGGCAGGTCTCCAAATTGTTCCGGTTGCCTGCAACACGGAGGAGACGCTGGCGATCATCAGCCCGACAGGGGGTAACCTAATTCGTCTTACTCACCTGCGCGGCGATAGCCGTCCCGATGTCCTTCGTCGTCGCGTTGCCTCCAATGTCGGGAGTACCAATTCCAGACTGAGCCAGGGTCACTGCGATTGCGTTCTCGACTCGATCCGCCGCGGCCGGTACGCCCAGATGTCGCAGCATCATGGCGCCCGACCAGATCTGCCCTATGGGATTCGCGATTCCCTTCCCCGCAATGTCGGGCGCCGAGCCATGCACCGGTTCGAACATGGATGGATATTCCTTCTCCGGATTGAGATTGGCGGAGGGGGCGATGCCGATCGATCCGACCACGGCCGGGCCCAGGTCGGAGAGGATGTCCCCGAAAAGATTCGAGCCTACGACGACATCGAACCAGTCCGGGTGGCGCACAAAATGAGCCGTCAGGATATCGATGTGATACTGGTCCGTGCGGATATCTGGGTATTCCGCTGCCATCTCATGAAAGCATTCATCCCAGAAGGGCATGGTGTGGATGATCCCGTTTGATTTTGTGGCGGAGGTCAAATGCTGGTTTCTCCTGCGGGCCAACTCGAACGCGAATCGCAGGACGCGGTTTACCCCGCGTCGTGTGAAAACTGTCTGTTGAACCGCCATCTCCTCGCTTGTTCCCTCGTAGAGACGCCCGCCAATGTTCGAATATTCGCCTTCGTTGTTCTCCCGGACGATGCAGAAATCGATTTGACCCGGCTTCCAGTTCTTCAGCGGAGTTTCGACGCCCTCGAAAAGGCGCACGGGCCGCAAATTGACGTATTGTCGGAAACTCCGGCGGATGGGGATCAGGAGTCCCCAGAGCGAGACGTGATCCGGAACGCTTGGGTGTCCCACGGCGCCTAGGAAGATAGCGTCAAAAGGCCGCAGTTGCTGGATACCATCCGCTGGCATCATCTTCCCGGTCTTTACGTAGGTTTCGCAGCTCCAATCGAATGCATGCCAGTTGCATTGAAATCCAAAACGCTGCCCCGCGGCTTCCAGCACCCGGATGCCTTCTGGAACCACCTCTTTCCCGATGCCGTCGCCTGCGATGACTGCAATGTTGAAGGTTTTCATGCGCGCTGTACTTTACCTTTTTTCCGAGGAAAGCAATGGAAACAACGCGCTCACATCCGGAACCGAATCCAAGGTCTTAACAAATGCGATGATTTTCTCGGTCTTGACCTTTGGCCAGTCTGCAGATTCGGCACATCCCCGGAATTTGGTCGCTGCTTCTTCAAAAGTCATGGGATTCGCAGGGCTGCCCTTGGCAAAATCGGCCCGACCCGCGATCACTCTCCCATCCTTCAAATGGATCTTCAGGAGAGAGGTCATCTTGTCGTAACCGGCGCTCTCGGCCTCCGCATCCACGTAAAAGTTTATCCTTTGCACCATATCCTGCACGTCGGCTCTCTGAACCACTTTGTCTGAGAACTCCCTCAATCCCGCCTTCCGTTCCAGGAGCAAAATTGCCAGACAGAATTCCATGCTGAACTTGGCTTCCAGCCCGGTCTTCGGCTGGTGGTGAAGAAGAGTCGTCGTCGTATTGTGATTGGCGCCGACATCGACCCTTTCAACTTGGGTCGCCACTAGGTTGTTGGCCTCGATGAGACGAATCATTTCGCCCATCGCGGGATGAGCAAGAGAGCCCGATGGATAGGGCTTCAAGGAAACCCCGGGAGATGCAAACGTCCACGGCTTTCCCAGCCGGCCGATAATCGCCGCTGAGTCATACGTTCCTCCGAAGGCATGGAAAAAGCCCCGATCCGCCTCCAGAATCTGCTCCGCAGCGGTCCAGCCCAGTTTGACCAGTTCAGCAGACACAAGCCCGCTTTCTGCGGCGTGCCCGGCCTGAAACGGCTTCGTCATGGTACCGAAGTTTTCTCTCAACCCCCCCGACTGACTTGCCGCCAGACCAAAAGTATTGCGAATTTTCGACGGTTCGAACTCAAGCAGCTTGGCCGAGGCCGCTGCTGAACCGAATGGTCCGCATGTTCCGGTGGAATGAAACCCATCTTGATAATGGCGGGGTGAAATTGCTTCCGCGATCTTGCATTCCACCTCGACCCCCAAATGGTAGGCCAGCATCAATTCCCTGCCGGAAACACCTCCACGTTCGGCGAGTGCCAGGACAGCGGGAAGCACCGGTACCGTTGGATGGACCAAGAGCCCATACACGCGGTCTTTGGCAGCGGAGAGTTGGGTGTCATCGAAATCGTCCGCGTGAATCGAAACTCCGTTGACGAAGGCTGCGAAGCGCGCAGATGCTTTCCGCGCGGATCCTATGAGGGTGGCTTTTCCATCGCAGATCCCGAGAGTCTCCAGATACTGGCGGCAAACAATGCCGGTCTGCGCCCTCGACCCGGCTAGCGCCAGTCCCAGACCGTCCAGGATCGACTTCTTGCCCAGTTCGATCACCTTGTCCGGAATATCCCCGTACGTCGTGTTTGCCACAAAATTGCTGACATAGTCTGTCAGGCCGCTGGTTTTGGGAAAATCACTGCCCGCGGCAACTTCCGCGGCTTGGGCGGGATGGCGGAGTGCGGTGGAAGCGATCACACCCAGAGCGGCCTTTCCAAAGTCACGCCTTAACATGTTCAACCCTGCCCATCCTGCGGATTTATTTCTGGCTGCATCCCTTGCCACCCGGCGAGTCCAGATCGTTGCGCACGACCTGACCTCCCTTCATAACGAATCTGACGCGTTCGAGTTCCGTGATATTGGCCAGGGGATCGCCGCATACTGCGACGAGATCAGCAAATTTCCCGCGTTCGATCGATCCGATTTTGGCGTCCCATCCCATCATTTGCGCGTTCACGATGGTCGCAGCGCGAATGACCTGCGCCGGGGTCATCCCGAATTTGACCATGTATTCGAATTCCTTGGTTTGGGTACCGTGGGGAAAGGGACCGACTCCGGTCCCGAAAGCAATTCTCACACCGGCCGCGACGGCGCGCCGGAAGTTTGGCTCGGACACTTCGGCTACTGTATGGCCACCGTATTTTCCGGCGTCGTGCTCCCGTTCCAATTGGTAGTGGTAGAGCGTCGGGATAAGATAAATGCCCTTGGACTTGAATTGCTGGATGTCCTCATCGGAGAGCTGAACTCCGTGTTCAATCGTATCCACACCAGCGGCCAGGCAGTTGCGCAGTCCCTTCCCCCCAAAAGCGTGACAGGAGACCCTGTGTCCCTTGTCGTGCGCCTCTTCGACGAACGCCTGGACTTCCTCTAGCGTGAAGGTTGGCGGTATGACCATTTTGCCGTCCGGCGCAAAGGCAAATTCGTACGCCGCGTAGAACTTGATCCAGTCGGCGCCGTTCATGATCTGTTCGCGGACCGACTTGCGAGCTTCCCACGGTGAGTCGACGGTCTCCAGCATCGAGGGCAGCGCAAGATCGCGCGAGTAACCTTTAGGACGGAATCCGCCAGTGGTCTGAAAGCCGCGTCCAGAAACCTGCATGCGCGGGCCTTGAACCAACCCATTGTTGATGGCAGTTCGCAGATCGACGTCCCCGTACATGCCGCCCAGCGTCTTCAAGTCGCGTAGAGTGGTGAACCCAACATAAAGATCGCGCTGCGCGTTGACGAGCGCTTCCAGCGTGCGGTACTGCAAAGACTCTTTCAACATCTGCTCATCGAGGTCCGGCCCGCTCGCGAAGACATGGGTATGCCCATCGATCAGCCCTGGCAGAACGGTCGCATTCGTCAGGTCCAGCACGTCGATGCCGGAGGGGATGTGAACCTCGTCCGCCGAGCCCACCTGCTCGATTCGCGTCCCTTCGATGAGGATGACCTGTTGTTTTCTGAGATCGCCCGATGGGGCGTCGAACATGCGGCCCGCTCGAATTGCGACCCGCTGATTCGTTCGAACCTGGGGCGGAGGAAGCGGGGGAGGGGGCGGCGTCTCGGGTTCCTGCGCCAGCGACGAATAGGAGAGCAGGCCGAGAACAATCATTACGCCGATCTGATGCGATGTTTCGTGCAGCCAATTTCCTTGAGACACGGTTACCTCTCCGACGACCTGGTTTCCGAGTGGGCGGGAGCCGCCCTCACCAGCGTGGCAAGTCCAGCCGCGATCAAGGTGATCGCGCCCAAATACGTAAATCCGGCCAGGAAGTTTCCCGTCCTCTTGTTGAGATATCCGACGATGAGAGGGGCAAAGTAAGCTCCCAGGTTGCCGATCGCATTGACAAAACCCATTACCGAACCGACGATTTTTGGCGACAAGGTTTCTGTCGGTATGGCCCAGAAGGAGCCCATCGGCCCGTAGGCGCCCACGCCGCTGAGGGCAATGAACGCAAAACTGATCAACAGCGAGTGGGAAATCGTGGCCACCGCAAGCAGGATGCAACTTCCCCCGAACAACATGGCTCCAGCGGCGTGGAAGCGGCGCTCATGCACTTTGTCCGAGTGACGCGAGATCAGGAGCAGCGAGGCAGCGCCTACCATAAAGGGGATGGTGTAGAGAATTCCTGTCGAAAGACCACTCAGGTTTCTAAACCTCTGCATGGCGCTGGGCAGCCAAAACAACAGCCCCATCTGTCCGCTGACGAAGCAAAAATATACGGCTGCCAGAAGAAACACCTGCGGCCGCAGGAGCGCGCGCAGGTAGGAGACTTTGTCAGAATCCTCCAGCTCAGAAGATTCTCGGCGTAGGGCTTCTACCAGCGGGCCGCGTTCATTTTCTGGCAGCCAAATCGCCTCCCCCGGGTGGTCTTCGATGAACGCAAGCCAGACGGCAAGCCACAAGAAGGGCAATGAACCTTCCGCGACCAGCATCACGCGCCAACTCCAATGGTCCAGAATCCACCCGGAGAAAGGCGACGAGAGTATGACCGCCCCCGGCAAGCAGAGCAGCCAGAGTGCGTTGGCGCGTGCGCGTTCCGAACGGGAAAACCAGTGCGAGAGAAGTATCAAGGTCGCGGGATAAACCCCGCTCTCCGCCACTCCCAGGAGCAAGCGAAGCAGCAGCAGTTCGCGATACGTGCGAGCCAGACCGCAGCCTACCGCGAAGATGGCCCATGCGACCAATAGGACGCTAATGAATTTCTTGGCGCTCCAATGCTTGGCCAGATGCCCGCCCGGAATCTGCAGCGCCAGGTACCCCCAGAAAAAGACGCCTGCGACCGTTCCTGCTTGTTGGGGATCTAGATGGAGGTCCCGACTGATCCGCGGCAGGGCGAGAGATATGTTCGTACGATCGATAAATGCGATCGTGTACATGACGAGAGCGACGGGAATGATCCGAATCCAGCGGATTGAAGTCCGGGATCCAGTCATTCCCGCCCTGGCATCCGGCCCTTGCGCGGCTATCATCAAGAGAACAGCACCCTGTTCCTGTTTTCGACACTGGTTGAGCGGCCGGCAAATGCGCAGCCCGGTCACCATGGGCTGAGGTGTTGTCTATGGCTGAACTTCGTACACGCGCACTTCGGCCTGCTGTTCCCCGTGATGGGGGACAGCAAGATAATAGCGATTTAGTTCTGGAATCAGAATCCCGGTCTTCGCGCGAAAGCTTCCGGGAATCTTCGCCAGCAAAACGTAATGATCGGGATCTTTCTGTTCGAAGACATCCAGGAATTGATCTCCCGCAAGGTAGAGGCGCTTGTGTTGCGCGTCGTAGCTCATGTCGTCGACCATGCCCACGGCCGGCAGACTGGTGACCACCTTGCCGCTGTCGGAATTAAGGACAATCAACTTTCCCGGGTTTCTCGTGACCGAAAACAGGCGGTGGTTGGCTTCATCAAAAGCCATCGCAACGTTCAGTTTGTCGCCCGATGGCAAGGGCCATGTTGCCATCAGGGTGAACTTGTTCCGGTCGAGGACCCCTACGGCGCCTTGACCTGTGATGTTGCAGAACATGCGCGGCCCGGACTTTTCGAGCACGATCGCTTCCACGTGGTTCGAGTTGATTTTGATATCGCGTAACTTTGTAGAGGTGTTGGTGTCAATGACGCTGATCAACGAATACGGCGTATGTGCTTCTCGGCCGCCGTTCACGACATAGAGGTAATTGGTAGCGGGATCGTAGGCGATGGAATCTGCGTCGATGGATACCTTGATCTCCCCAGCCAATTGATAGTGATCGCTGTCAAACACCTTGACCGCGGAAGAGTCGCCATCCACGATGAAAAGCTTCTTGAGATCCTTGCGGTACAGGATTGCGTGCGGCGCCTTCACGTCATCGATGGTGTGCACCAGCTTGTTCATGCGGGTATCGATGATCACAACCTTTCCATTCTCTTCCGCGGTGAGGAAGAGTCGGTGTCCATCGAGGTCTGGAGCAAAGTGGTCGAAATCTCCATCGTGGAGGGCAGGCACGGGGATGGTTTCCACAAGTTTCAAGGGAGTGTGCTCTTGAGCTGCGGAGCAGGCCGCCAGCGCCACAAACAACGCGAAAACGACAGCTTGCATTCGCTTCATACATCTCCCCTCTAAATTGATGTGGCACTCCAGTCCGGACCCTCCGGGGAAACAACCTGTGAAACTTCCGCTGCTTCAGCTGAACAAAGCGGCGCTCAACCGGGCGGATGCTACGCTACGGTTCTGGTCGAGTCAACGCACTCTCTAAGCACGGAACGCGGATGTTGAGGTTGGAGCTATTTAACGAGCCTGTTTTCAAGCTGAACTGATCTTCATCTCTTACTGCAGCTAAACAGAAATTAATGTTGTTTTAAGTTCGCGCGGAAATGAATGAATTATGCTTTGGCGCGCGGGCTGGCAAGCGATGTGCCTTCGAAGATGGTCGACGAGCATTGCGAGGCCGGAGCAGCCTCAAGCACACTCTTGCGATTCGGTTGACCGAAATCAAGCACCCGCCTAAGGGAGAGAAAATGAAGAAATTGTTCTCAGTCCTCATTGCGATTTTCATGACACTCGGAGTCCGTGCGCGGGGTCAGGAGACCGGGCCCCTCAAGCTCATCCAGACCATCAAGCTGCCTCCTGACGTTAAGGGACATTTCGATCATTTCGAGGTCGATTTGAAGGGCAAACGCCTCTTTGCTACGCCGGAGGCCTACAAGGCAGTCCTGGTCTTCGACCTTGAGACCGGGAAGATGATCCGGACCATCGGTGGTATCGAAAAGCCGCACGCCGTCCTGTATCGCCAAGACCTCAACCGCATCTACGTGACGGATGGGGAGGCGGGCGATCTGAAGATTTTCGACGGAGCATCGTACAACCTGCTGTCGAGCGTGAAACTGCTCGAGGACGCGGACTCGATTGGATACGATCCGACTACAAAATATCTGTACATCGACAACGGTGGGGGCGATGTCCATCAGACCTATTCGATGCTCAGCGTCGTCGACACGACCGCGGGCAAGAAACTGGCGGACATCAAGATTGACGGCGACACTCTTGAGGCGATGGCGCTGGAGAAGTCGGGCCCGAAAATATATGTCAACAATAAGGCCAAGAATCAGGTGGATGTGATCGATCGGCGCAAACGGGAAGTTCTCGCCAGCTGGCCCGTCACCGAGGGCAAGACCAACGTCGCCATAGCCTTCGACGAAACCAACCATCGATTGTTTGTGGCCTGCCGCAGTGGACAGATCGTGGTGTTCGACACGCAAACTGGAAAGGAGCTTGCGGCCTTACCAATCACAAAGGGGGTGGACGATATGACGTATGACGGCGCCAGCAAACGCCTGTATGCCGCCGGCGACGGCAACGCAGATGTCTATCAGCAGACCGACCCGGACAACTACAAGCTCCTTGGAAAGGTGCGTACAGGGCAGCTTGGGAAAACCGCACGCCTCGTTCCCGAGCTGAAGCGATACTTCGTGGCCGTGCCACAGCAGGAAACCACGGCCGCCGAGATCCTTGTTTTCGAGGTGCACTGAAGAAGGACTCTTTGTCAGCGAGCTGCGCGGTCAAGGTTCAGCGGAGCTTCCCAAGCCAGCGGGGCGCGCTTCGATAGTCTGTGAGCGACCATGATGCCGGCGCAAAGCCGTCTTTCGTCGCATCTCCGGTGGCGCACCTGTTTAACGATGGCCGTCGATATGCGATGATACCTGAGCAGGTCCTATGCGGATCCTCTTGGTTGAAGACGAACGGAAGGTGGCCAGCTTTATTGCGCGAGCCTTAAGGGAAAACACCTACGCGGTCGATGTTGTCGAAACCGGGGAAAAGGCACTGGAATTGGGTACGGACGTCCCTTACGATGCCATTCTTCTCGACGTCCGACTGCCCGGCCTCAGTGGGGTTGAAGTCTGCCGCGAGTTGCGGCAGCGAGGGCTGGAGGCTCCCATTCTGATGCTCACGGCTCGGGGGCTGGTCGAACAGAGAGTGGAAGGCTTGGACGCCGGTGCGGACGACTATCTCACCAAGCCTTTTGTTTTGGCGGAACTCCTGGCGCGTGTGCGGGCTCTGGTTCGACGGGGTTTCCATAGTGGCAACGCAAAACTCCGCTATGCTGACCTTGCTCTGGATCGTCACCGCCGCCGGGCGACCCGCGGCGAAGAGGTAATTCCCCTTACCACCAAAGAATTCGCTCTCCTCGAGCTTTTCCTGCTTCGCGCTCCCCAACTGGTCACGCGCAGTGAAATCGTTGAGCACGTCTGGGACTGCCATTTTGACAGCGAGACCAACCTGGTTGAGGTGTACATCAACCGACTACGTCAGAAACTTGACCAGAATCGACCGGCGAAACTGATTCACACGGTACGCGGCGTCGGCTACCGCCTGGGAGTGCCGGAATCATGAAAGCCAAGACCCTTCGTTTTCGGATGATGTTGCTCTTCACCACCATGGTTGGAGTACTCCTGGCGAGCTCCTACCTTGCGTTCTGGGGTCTCCTCGCTCACGAGATTGCCGCTCAACTCAACCGCCAGCTGCTCGAGACGGCTCGCCCCATCGTTGCCGACATCGTCACTGAACCCAATGCGCAGGACATAAACCGGCTTGACATTCCGGGCGAGTTTTTTGAGGTCCTGGATTCGACGGGTCACGTTCTACAACACTCCAGAAACCTCACGACTCCAATTGATTTGAACGGAATGAGCTCTGCGGTTTTACGCCCAACTTTCGGGATTGCGAGCATCGGGAACGCCCAATCGGTGCGCATCGCCCTCATTCCTTTTCAGCCAGCCAACCAGCCGCGCGTTTTGGTGGTGGCAATCCCAACTCTGGGCACCAGCGGTGTGCTGCGCAGCTTTGGAAGGGTTGCCCTGCTGCTGTTTCCTCTGAGTCTCTTGCTCACCGCTGGGATTTCAGCTTTTTATGTAGGCAGAAGCCTCACACCGATCACTGCGCTCACCCAGCACGCGGCCTTGATGGCGAAACAGGTCACAAACCGCCAAGGATTCTGGACACCGCTACCCATATCCTCTCCTCATGACGAACTTGGTCGCTTGGCGGAGACGTTCAATCAGCTCTTGCAGGGCGTCGACTCCGCCGTCCGCCAGCTGCGTCAATTTGTGACCGATGCCTCCCACGAGCTGCGCACACCGCTCGCCGTTCTTCACGGCGAGACTGAACTACTGCTTTCCAAACCCCGGAGTGTCGAGGAATATCAGAAAACCCTCCAGCTGTTTGATGACGAGTTCAAGAAGCTGACTCGAATCGTGGAAGGGCTGTTCACGCTTTCGATGGCGGACGCCGGACAGCTACACCTGATGTGCGAGCCGATCTACATCAATGAGGTTCTGGAAGAAGCTTGTGCTCTGGTGAGCTCGCGGGCGCGCGCGAAGAATATTGCCATCGTACGGGAGCTGAGCGAGGGGATGGGTTACTCTGGGGACGAGGCCTTCCTTCATCAACTGTTTCTGATCTTTCTCGACAATGCGATCAAGTATTCTCCCGATGACACTCAAGTTCGCGTAGCTCTAGCGCAGCAAGACGGTACCATTCGGGCTAGTTTCGAAGACCATGGCACGGGCATCTCCAACGAGCACCTGCCTTTCATATTCGACCGGTTCTTCCGTGCCGCCCCCCCCAGCAACGGCGACGCCCATGGCGGAGGGCTCGGTCTGGCCATCGCTCAAGCCATCGCGCATGCCCAGAGTGGCTTCATCGAGTGCCAGAGTGAGTTGGGAGTCGGCTCTACCTTCACGGTGGTGCTGCCAATGGCTCACTCCGCCGAGACCAGTCTCGCAAGTCAACCTGAACAGAAATTAATGTTAGGTTAAGCCGGTCACGGGCGTACATTGACCTCCGCCACAAGTGTGGAGGTGTCCCTGTGTCCTCGCGAAGCAGTTCTGCAGCGTATGCGATTGGTCGCGCGACAGTAGCGACTCTAATCCTCGGAATTGTGCTTTCCGTCCCAACTCGAGCGCAGGTGGCGGGAGCAACTCTCTCCGGAACCATCACGGACTCCTCAGCCCGAGTGGTCCTCGAAGCGCACCTTGCAATCAAGAATGTGGCGACCGGGGTGATCGCGTTGGTCACTACGAATTCTGAAGGCTTCTACACAGCGGCAAACCTGCTTCCGGGAGAATACACGGTCACGGTCTCAGCCACGGGATTCAATACGGAAGAGCGGACAGGTATCTTTCTCACCGTCGGGGCGCAGCAGATTTTTGACCTCGCTTTAAGAGTGGGCACGTCGCAAACAGTTGTAGTGGTTACCTCCGAGGCGCCCGCCATCCAACTCAACAGTTCTGACATCAGCGCGGTGGTCAATGCCACTACCGTCCGTGAACTGCCTTTGAACGGACGTAGCTGGACGGACCTTGCGACCCTGCAGCCTGGAGTGAATGCCATCCAGACCCAGCCCAGCTTCGCGGCGGGCACGGACCGAGGAAATCGCGGTTTCGGACAACAGTTGACCATTTCCGGCGCCCGGCCGCAGCAAAACAACTATCGTTTGGACGGCGTGAGCGTCAACGACTACGCGAACGGGGCGCCTGGCAGTGTTCTCGGAGGCAGCTTGGGGGTGGACGCCATTCAGGAGTTCTCCGTCCTCACCAGCAACTACTCGGCAGAGTACGGCAAGACCTCAGGTGGGGTGGTTAACGCCATTACGCGTTCGGGAACCAATCAGTTGCACGGCAGCGTTTACGAGTTCCTCCGAAACAGCGCGCTGGACGCCAGGAACTACTTCGATGACCACACACAACCAATCCCACCCTTCAAGCGGAACCAGTTTGGAGGAACGATTGGCGGACCGATTTTCAAGGACAAGACCTTTTTCTTCGCCGACTATGAAGGCATCCGCCAGTCGAAAGGGATTACGTCTCTTACGACGGTGCCGTCGCAAAACGCGCGCAACGGGCTCTTGTGCTCGAACCCGGCGGGGGCGGACCCGAGCAGTCCCTGCACGACAACCCAGCTCCCGGCCGGGTCAAACACAGACGCGAATGGCGTGGACCTGTCCGCTGAGCAGTATTTCACCTTCTGGCATCTGCCCAACGGACCCATCCTGGGGAACGGGGACATCGGAGAATATACCTTCGCTGGTCAGCAGGTCGTCAACGAAAACTTCGTCACGGCCCGTCTCGACCACAACTTCTCGCCCGGGGACCGGTTGTCCGGCACGTACATGTTCGATAAGACGCCCTACTCGTCTCCCGACGGCTTGAATAATGTCGAGTTTGACACCCTGACGTCCAGACAGATTTTTGCGGCGGAGGAGACCCACCTTTTTTCGCCTAGCCTGGCAAATTCTGTCCGCTTTGGCTACAACCACGAAGCCGTCAACAACAACCAGAGCCTGAAGGCCATCAACCCGGACGCCGCCAGAACGGACTTGGGCGTTGGGGGCTCTGCGTTCGCGGGCCGGGGTGCCTCGCAGGTCATGATGTCCGGGATCACATCCTTTACGGGCGGCATCGGGGGGAGCCCGACCTATTTCTATCACTGGAATTCCTTTCAGTTGTACGACGACGCCTTGCTCAGCAAAGGCGCCCATTCCATCAAGGTCGGGTTCGCCTTTGAACGCATGATGCTCAATGTGCTTGCCGATACCGATCCAAACGGAATCTGGCGGTTCGTTGATTTGCAGGCCTTTCTCACCAACAATCCCAGCAAGTTCCAGGGCGGAATTGCCAGCACCCTTTCACCGCGTAATCTTCGCCAGAACATCTTTGGCGTGTATGTGCAGGATGACTGGCGTTGGCGGCCAAATCTGACTCTTAATCTGGGGCTGCGTTACGAGAGGTCGAGCGTGCCGACCGAAACGGCTGGCAAGCTCGCGAACTTAAAGAACCTGTCGGACGCCAACCCTCATCTTGGCAGCCCTTTCTTCAACAATCCCACACTCAAGAATTTTGAACCGCGCATTGGTTTTGCTTGGGACCCGCTCCGCAACGGAAAAACTGCAGTGCGCGGGGGATTTGGAATGTTCGACGTTCTGCCTCTGCCCTATCAGTTCATACTCCTGACGACTCAGGCGGCTCCTTTTTTCTCCTACACGGCGGTCAACTCTCCCAGCGCCGGCACGTTCTTCTCCGGGCTCTCCTCTTTTCCGGCGAATACACTGCGCTCGACGTTCGTTGATTCGAGTGCCAAGCGGAATTACGTGATGCAGTGGAACCTCAATGTGCAGCAGCAGCTTACTCCGACGCTGGCCGCATTGGTCGCGTACGTGGGTTCGCGTGGTGTGCATCAACCCTTCCGCGTCGACGAAGCCGACCTGGTTCTCCCGACTAAGAGCCCGGCGGGCTACCTGTGGCCGCAAGTCGATGTCCTCGGCAACCTGTATACTCCACAATGCAATCAAACCGATCCCAACGGCAGCGACCCCGCCCCATGCATCCCCCCCAACCCCATCAATCCGAACTACGGCTCGGTTCGGGGCATGTTTTACAGGGGAAGCTCTTACTACAATGCTCTGGAAACACAATTGGCCAAGCGCATGAGCCATGGCTTTCAGGTGCAAGGAACCTTCACTTGGGCGAAGAGCATGGACACCAGTTCGGCGTCCCTCGCGGGCGACACTTTCGGCAACTCTATTTCCAGCCTCCCGTGGTTCGACCTGAAATTGAATCGTGGACTGTCGGATTTCAATGTGGGGCGCACCTTTGTCCTAAATGGCACATGGGAGGTTCCATCGCCGAAATCGCTCTCCGCGCCAGCCCAATGGGCATTGGGAGGATGGCAATTGGGACTTATCTTTACGGCCAGTGACGGCGTGCCGTTCAGCGCAACCTGGGGGACGGGCTCTGACCCTCTGAATTCGCTCAGCAGCGACGACTGGGACGTCCCCAACCGGCTGGGCGGCCCCGGCTGCAAAACGCTGACAAATCCCGGGAATCCCATCAACTACGTCAAGACCCAGTGCTTCGCCGTCCCCACGGCGCCTGACATGGCCTTCTGGACGGCAAACTGCAGCCCGGCGCCACCGAGCGCAGGGGCGCCAGTTCCATTCCCGCCGTGCTTCAACCTACGCGGCAATGCTGGCCGCAACATTTTGATCGGTCCAGGTCTTACAGAGTGGGACTTCTCCTTGTTTAAGAACAACTACATCAGGAGAATCTCGGAGCGCTTCAACGTGCAGTTCCGCGCCGAGATCTTCAATATCCTCAATCACGCCAACTTTGCTCCGCCCACCGCGCCCGACAATACGGACATCTTCGATGGAACCGGGGCACCGACCGGCGTGGCCGGCTTCCTGTCCAAAACCACGACGACGGCGCGGGAAATTCAATTCGCAGTCAAAGTAATCTTCTAGCCAAGGCGGCATCGGCAAAAGTGGACACTGAAGATCGACCCTCAGACATGCGGCGTGAAACCCACCTGCTAACCCTAACCCGGCGTAGCTTGCTCGAGCGCGCGGCCTGGATTACCGCCGCCGCCGCGTTTCCGAAGATAGCGAGGGCGGTCGCCCAAGACATCAGCCCAGTCATGGAGAAGCTTAGCGCATACATGGCTGAGGCGCGCAACCGCGAGCTGCCGCACAAGGTGGCGCTTGAAACTAAGCATCACATCCTCGACACGGTCGCCGCCATGGTTTCGGGATCCGAGCTGCCCCCCGGACGAATGGCGATCCAATTCGCTCGCACCTACGGTGGCGAGAAGGTTGCCACGGTAGTCGCCTCACAGGTCCTGTGCGGACCTATCGAGGCGGCGTTCGCGAACGGCGAGCTTGCTCATTCTGATGAAACTGACGACGACTTCACGACCGGAGGAGCGCACCCCGGATGCGCAGTGGTGCCCGCGGCGCTCGCCTTGGGGGAGCAGTTCGGCACCAGTGGGATGCATTTCCTGCGGGCCGTAGCGCTCGGCTACGACGTCGCCATGCGGGCCATGAAGACCGTCGGTCCGGGGATGAAAGAAACGCACAACCTGGTAGGCACCATGGGTGCGACGGCCGCTGCAGGGTGCGTTGCCAGTCTGGACGCCCAGCAGATGCGCTGGTTGCTTGATTATGCCGCACAGCAGGCTGGTGCCGGTATCGGAGCGTGGCGACGCGACACCGACCATATCGAGAAAGCCTTCCTGTTCGGCGCCATGGGAGCACGCAACGGCGTCAACGCTGCCCTGGTCATTCACTCGGGCTGGACCGGCGTCAACGATATTCTCTCCGGTCCTAATAATTTCGTGGAGTCTTACAATGCTAAAGCCGATCCGGCGGGACTGATCGAGCAACTTGGCGAAAGCTATGGGGTAACGCTGACCACCCTCAAGAAGTGGACTACGGGAGGTCCAATCCAGGCGCCGCTGGACGCGCTGGACAATCTGCACAAACGGAAACCCTTTCAAGCGGACCAGGTGAAGCAGGTCATGGTCCGTGTCGCGACCAGCGCCGCCTACACCGTGAACAACCGCGACATGCCGGACATCTGTCTTCAGCACTTGGTCGCGGTGATGCTGATCGACAAGACGGTATCCTTCTATGCGGCACACGATAAGGCACGCATGCAGGACCCGGCGGTCCTCCGCGAGCGGGCTAAGGTGCAGCTCGTCCCCGACCAGGAACTCGAGCGCCTGATACCGGTACGAGTGGCCATTGTCGATCTTACGCTAACTGACGGGACACGCCTCCTTGAGCGTGTGGAGCATGTACGCGGCACTCCTGAGAACCCAATGACGCGCGACGAGGTGGTCGCGAAGGCGCGCGAGTTGATGACGCCCGTTCTCGGTGCCGCGGCATGCTCGAACTTGATTGAGCGCGTGTATGAACTCGATAACGTAACGAACATCCGAGAGCTTCGACCCTTACTTCAGAAATCTGATCGGGCGAAGCGGTCTCCTGCTCCAAACTTCGCCGGGTACCAACAAAGTTGATTGGAGAAGAGAATCGATTCGAGGGCAATGTTCGGTTCCAAGCGAATCATTCGAACCGGTGGTGGATGTCCGCACCAATCGCCATTCAGGCTGCAACTGGGCGCCAATACAGCTATTTGGGAGGGACCAATGTCGCAATCGCAGAGCCGCAGAGGCGGTCAACACGGTTTGCTACTCCAATTCTTTGTCCTCGCTTTTGTATTGCTTCTGACCACGCTCGCACGTGGCCAGTCTTCCCTGGGCGCCGGGAGAGTGGACGGTACCATTGTTGACAGCTCGGGCGCGTCGATTGTGGACAGCACGGTGATCATCCGGAACGAGAACACTGGGGTATCCCTCACGCAGAAGTCAGATTCGACCGGGCGCTTTGTTTTCCTGAGCCTGCCGCCCGCCCCCTACGAGATCACGATTCAGAAGGCCGGATTCAAGACGGACGTGACCAGCCATGTACAGGTAAGAGTCGGAACGACAACCAACCTGCTGCGTGCACTGCTGGTTGGAGCCGCAGAGACCAAGGTCTCCGTGGTCGCCGATGCCCCGTTGGTGGATACCTCTCAATCGGCGCTCAGTACCGTAGTGGACCAGAAATCGATCAGCTCGCTGCCATTGAACGGACGCAACTTCACTGATTTTGTCTTGCTGACCCCGGGCGTCTCCACGGACGGCGATTTCGGCATGATCAGCTTTAACGGCCTCGCCGGCAACTACAACAACTACACCGTGGATGGAGCGAACGACAACGATGCCTTCTTCGCGCAACAGATGGGTCGCACCAGCATCCCATTCCAATTCAGTGAGGACGTCATCCAGGAATTCCAGGTTATCAGCAACGGCTTCAACGCCGAATTTGGCCAGGCGGGCGGCGGCGTGGTGAACACCGTCACCAAGAGCGGCACCAACCAGTTGCACGGGGACGCCTACTACTACTTTCTGGACTCCGGGCTGAATGCGAACGACCGGGTAAACGAACAGCTGGGAATTCCAAAACCCCACAACCGCAGGCAACAGTTCGGAGGTACCGTCGGCGGGCCATTGGTTCATGACCGCCTCTTTTGGGTCGCCAACTACGAAGGCCAGGTCAGGAATGAGCCGCTCACGGTGAATGACACCCCCTTGGCGTTGAACACGTTGCCGCCCAACTATCTTGCGAATAACCCGGATGTGGCGTTTCTGGTGTCAGCAGCATCCGGATCTCACGCTCGCAGCTTCAATCAGAACACGACGTTTGGCAAGGTTAACGGTGTGCTGAACGACCAGAACACCTTTGACGTTTCCTACAATTACCAGCGTTTTCGCAGCCCTCATGGATACTTCAACACCCCTACCTCCACCGGTGATGGGCTTAGCCTGACTGACGGCGCAACCAGCCATTTTCTGCAGTTCACATTGCACACCGCGTTCACGCCGAGTACTGTGAACGAGTTCCGCTTCCACTTCGGCAACGACTTCCACCTTGATTTGCCAGGCACGCCGCCGACTGGACCTGCAGTAATCATTCAGGATCCCGACAAAGGCGTGGTATTGGGTGGAAACCGGTTCCAGCTTTCGACTTCAGACCGGCGTCTTGAGTTTGGGGATAACCTAACCAAGGCTTGGGGCCGCCACACCGTCAAGGCCGGGGTGGACATCAACCTCAACCACGATCGCGACTATTTCGTTTATGGTCCCCACGGCGCTTACTTTTTTTCGAGCCTGGTTGATGTGGGGGGCAATCCGGATCCGAACGCCTTCGCCCCTCCCGGCAATTTCGAGTTTTATTTGCAATCCTTTGGGCAGGACACGACCATTTTCACGGTGCCGACCTACTCCCTGTTTGGACAGGACCAGTTCCGGCTGAACAGCCACCTGACGGTTAACTATGGTGTCCGCTGGGACTTGCAGAAACTTCCCAAGCCGCCTAAGTGTAACTCCGCCTTCCCGATGACATGCAACATCCCGTACAGCAAGAACAACATCGCGCCGCGCATCGGGTTTGCCTACACTCCGGGCCAGAAGGGCACAACCGTGGTCCGGGGCGCGTTTGGCCTGTTTTATGCCATGACGGACCTGCTCGACGTATCCGAAGGCTTGACATCGAATGGCATCAATCGCCAGTTCCTGTTTGTTCCGGGTCCGGCGTTTGGGAATTCCAACCCGATCGTGACCTACCCAAACAGCCTGACCTCTTTCCCGACGGGCGCCGGTGGTACCCCTTCCCTGGTGGTGTTCTCGCCGAATTTCCGCAGTCCCTATGTAGAGCAGGGGAACCTCGAGATCGAGAAACAGATTGGCCCTCGCACGGCTCTTAGCGTTGGCTATGTGTACACCCACGGCTTGCGGTTGTTGGGGAACTCCAACGGAGTAACTCGGCAAGCAAATGGAAACTTTGGACTGGACATCAACCTATTCCCCCCCGCTCTCCAGCCATCCCAGGGCGGGGTTGCTGTCGACACGCTGCAGATGCCAAGCGGCAAGATCTATACTGTGCCGGACTATGGAGCTTTTGACGGCTATCTGGATCCGAACTTCGGCACGATCAACGAGATCGACAATTCCGGGTTGTCCATCTATCACGGCCTCCAGATCTCGCTCCGTCACAACTCCGCGCAGTTCCAGGGCGGCGTGTCCTACACGTTTTCGAAGACCATTGACCAGGGTAGCGGCTACTACAACCAGTTTGCGGTCGAGTCTCAGCGTGGCCTGTCTCAGCTCGATCAGCCGCAACGCCTGGTTTTGACGGGGACATGGTCTCCAACCCAGCGTTTCGTCAAAGGGTTCATTCTAGGGTCGGTGGTGACCTTCGCCAGCGGCCGTCCGTTCGAAGCGGAATTGGATGCGGCCAATATTAACTTCAAAATGGTGCCAGGGGAGGGCTTCAACTCGTTCCGCGGGCCCGGCGTTAACAACATCGATCTGAACTTGGCCCGGGTGGTGAGAATCAATGAGCGGATGAGCATTAAGTTTGTTGCGGAGGGTTTCAACTTGCTGAACCATCCAAACTTCCAGCAGAGTCCCGTAAATCAGGTGCAATACAACACGTCGCAGCCGGATTCGACCATGCCGTTTTACGTTGCCAGCCCGAATCCGGACTTCGGCAAGCCACTGGCGGCTGCGTCCCGTTACGGAGCCAGAGCGATACAGCTGTCTGCTCGCTTCTCCTTCTAGCTCAGAAGACGAGGTAGTTGGTCGGACACTAGCGATGGGCGGGAATTTCTCGGTGCATTGCGTCCATCTTGTGCCTGTCCGAATTACACGCCTGCGAGTGTCCCTGACCTATCGAGGCGGTTCGCCAAATGATTCCAAGTCGAGGGAGAGGAATGCGGGAATGAGGCATCTGAGAAACGCGAAGCTAGTGCCGTTTGTCATCGGCGCTCTCAGTGGCTGGCTTCCCGGGACGAATGCCTCCGCCGCGCAAGCAGCGGCAACACCGCCAGCGCAGGACCATCAAGCGGCCGGACGCTCAGGCCAGGCACAGTTGTCTCTTGATTTTGAAACGTACCGAATTCGTATCGAACCCATTTTCCTCAAGCAGCGGCAAGATGGTGTGCGGTGTTACGATTGCCATTCGAGCTTTGCCACGCGCTTGCGGCTGGAGCCGCCGTTACCGGGAAAATCTTCCTGGACCGCGGAACAATCACGCCGAAACTTTGAGGTCGTCTGCCAGCTGGTCATGCCCTCCGATCCGTTGAAAAGCCCCTTGTTGCTTCACCCTTTGGCGCGGGAGGCAGGCGGCGATCCGACCCACACGGGAGGCAAGTTTTGGGCTTCGCAGAACGACCCAGAATGGAAAATGCTTGCCGACTGGATCCGCCGTAGCACCCAGGCTCCGGCAGCCGCCCAGGCAGCATTGCATTCCGTCGGAACGGATGCCCCTGATTTCCAATTCTTTAAGACGACGATCGAGCCTATCTTTTTGAAGCAGCGGCCAGGGCACGCCCGCTGCTACGGTTGCCACATCCTATCGAACAGAAGTTTTCGTCTCGAAACGTTGTCACCGGGACGGGCGGATTGGACTGACGACCAATCGCGGCGCAACTTCCAGGGCGCTCTTCAGCAGGTTGTTCCCGGAGATCCCGCTTCGAGCAGGCTTTTGATCCATCCACTCGCGCCCGAATCGGGCGGGGATCCTTTTCATTCCGGCGGCAGGCAGTTCTTGTCTCAGAACGATCCCGACTGGCTGGCCATGGCCGAATGGGTGCGCGGTGTTCGCACAGGTCCCGCTTCCAGGTCTTCGGGATCGACGGCGTGGATCTATGTCACCAACAGCGCCAGCGATACAGTGGACGTTATTGATCCCCCGACGAACACAGTCGTGCAAGTGATACGGGGCATAGAGTTGCCTCATGGCATCGCTTTCTCGCCCGACGGGACGAGAGTCTACGTCAGCAATGAATCGGAGAGCGTGCTCGACGTCGTGGATCGAAAGAGCGGAGAAATCCTCCACAAAGTGCCCCTGAGCGCCCGGCCGAACAACCTTGCCATCACCGGGGACGGAGGCCGGGTGCTGGTAGGCATCCGGGCGGAGCCAGGCGTCATCGATGTGATCGACACAACATCCCTCAAACGAGTGAACAGCATTCCCGTGGATGGCAGCGTCCACAACGTGTTCGTTACCCGTGACGGCAGGTATGCGGTCAGCGGTTCGATAGAAAACAAAGCCGCCACGGTTGTCGATCTCCACACCGAGCAAGCAGTATGGGAAGTCCAATTCGACAGCCCCGTGCGCCCCATGGCCTTCGAAACGAACCCAGATGGTTCGACAAGCCGCATCTTTGTCCAACTGTCTGGATTTAACGGATTCGCGGTTGTGGATTTCGCCAAGCGCGCCGAGGTGACCCGAATTAAGCTGCCAGATCAACCCGGTAGCTTTGGCATCGCCGAAGGTCGAACCGGCACCCCCTCGCACGGAATCGGGGTAACACCGGATGGGAAATCGCTCTGGGTCGCCAGCACTTTTGCCAATGCCGTCTTCAAGTATTCACTGCCGGAGCTCAAGTTAATCGGATACGCAACTTTGCCCGAAGTTCACCCGCTGGGACATTCGCCAACCGGTTCAGTGCCCGAATGGATCACCTTTACGCCAGACAGTAAGGTCGTCTACGTTTCGAACTCCGGGGCCGGGTCGGTGTCTGCTATTGACACAAATACAATGAAAGAAATAGCGGTCATCCCAGTAGGAGAAGTACCCAAACGGATCAATACCTTGGTCCTGCGCTGATCTTCATCACACACCCGGAAAAGGGACATCCGGTTCTTGAGTTTGGGGATTTTCCTCTTTCGTCATTTCCACCGCCAGTTGGAACCGGGCTGGTGCTTTCCCGGCAGATTGCTGAAGCGCATGGAGGCTCGATTGAACTCATGAACCTGGAGAAGAAAGGAAATCGGGCAAGACTTGCTTCCGCGAGCCCGTTCTTTGATGCAAAAAACTTGGGCCGCTAGTCTTGCGAGCGCGAGAAATCAAGTGCTGATTGCCGTGCAGCGCACGGCGCTTGCTCGGGGACCTGAGCCGTGCGGCGACGGTAACCTCACTGCCGTTTTCTCTTCCGGTTCGATATTGATCATGGCAAGGCCGGCGGTGTGAGTCGAAGCCGCTAAAAGATTGGAAGACCCTGCAAATACTTCACTTCGCCCTGAGAAGAAGAACGGGCACGCTGGTACTATGCTGCACTCGACTGGCTGTGGCGCCGAGAACTAGGTCGGCTATTAAGCGGTGACCGTGTGTGCTCATGGCCACCAGGTCACAACTCTTCTGCTGAACCCACTTGACGATTTCCTTGACCGGTTCGCCATAAGCCAGTTCGGCCTCTGTGGGAATGCCCATGGATTGAAACTCGGCGCGAACCTTTTCCAAATACGCAGTGTCTTCGGCGATTTCCGGACTGACCGCGTCCGGGCCATAGGTTCTAGCGGCCCATCCATCGGCCACATGAAGCAACACCAAATGGCTGTGCGCCAGGGCGGCGAGCTGTTTGACATGTTCGATAATCGCCCGGTCAGTCGGCGTGCCGTCCAACGTCACCAGAATGGTTTCGTACATGTTGTTCCGTTTCTGTCGTCCGGCGTCATCCCCCGACGATGACCTGCCACGCAGCTTTCAGCGAGTCCGGCAAGCCGGAAACGTCCATCGCGGTGATCAGAATAGCACTGGCCCAACCGGCAATTAGTAGAAACCAACCGTTCTTCCAAGTCCCCATTCGCTTGCGAGAACTGGTGAAGTGCAGAAGCGGGAACATGGCGAACGGAAGTTGCAGCGCTAGCACCACTTGACTGAGGGTCAGCAGATCGGTAACGCTGCTGTCGCCTCGCAGCCCGATAATGAAGACCGCCGGCAGGATGGCGAGCGTGCGGGTAATGAGGCGCCGCACCCACGGTTTGATTCGCCAATGCATGAAGCCTTCCATCACGACTTGCCCGGCGAGCGTGCCCGTGATGGTGCTGCTCTGGCCGCTCGCCAGCAGCGCCACCGCAAACAGCGTGCTCGCAGCCGCCGTCCCCAACAATGGTGCCAGCGTCAAATAAGCGACCCGAATCCAATCACTGCCGGCGCTGAACGTGACCACCTGCCCGCCCGATAGGATCACGCTTTCCTTCCCAAAGAACACCATCGCCGCGAGCACCAGAATCGCCGCGTTGACGAAGAAGGCGATGGTCAGGGCCACGATTGAGTCGATGGTGTTGAAGTGGATCGCGCGCCGCATGGACGGCTCGTCCTTCTGCAGCTTGCGGCTCTGTACGAGGGCTGAGTGCAGGTACAGGTTGTGGGGCATCACGGTCGCGCCAATGATACCGATGGCGACGTATAACATCCCCGCTTGACGAAGGTGCGGCGTCACCAGTGCCCGTCCCATTTCCAGAAAGCTGGGTTGGGTCTGCGGAAGAACGAAAATCTCGATGAAGTAGCACACGCCGATTGTCGCTATGAGCAGCAGGACAACAGCCTCGATGGTTCGCATTCCAAAGCGTTGCAAGGCCAAGAGTAGTAGCACGTCCAAGCCCGTGATGATAACCGCCCATAGCAGCGGGATATGGAACATCAAGTTAAGAGCTACGGCACTGCCGAGCACCTCCGCCAAGTCACAGGCACAAATTGCCACTTCGCTCAGCAGCCAGTTGGGCCAACGGCTCCACCTGGGATACCAGTCGCGGCAGCATTGAGCGAGATCCTTCCCGGTCACCACGCCCAATCGGGCGGACATTACCTGCATGAAAATGGCCATCAGGCTGGCTAGGCCGACCACCCACAAGAGCCCGTACTTGAACCGAGCACCGGCTTGCAGGTCCGTCCCCCAGTTGCCGGGGTCCATGTAGCCGACGCTAACCAGAATCGCTGGCCCGACGAAAGCCTGCCATTGCTCCCAGAAGCCTGCCTGATGGTGCGGTACCTCGACGGAACTGTGTACCCCCTCCAGAGACAAGTGGCTAGGGACGGCGGCCCCGCTTCCATCGGGTGGGATGCGACCATGCTTGGCCGCCTCTTTCCGATCTAGTGCTGAGTCATCCATATCGAACTCCCAAATCCATCCAAGCCACGGTATTCATCGGCGGAAAGACAATCCGGCGAACACGGTGAAGTCGTCCGCCCGACGAGACAGCCCGACGTTGATTCCCGCGTCCAACTGCAGGTTTTTACTGAGGGCACGGGTCACGCCGGTGTCGAAGTACGCTAGATAAGCGCGGCTGGTACGCATGGGCGCGATCCCGACGTACTCCATGTAGGCGTTCAGCTTCTCCGTGAACAGTTTGTGCCCGATCGTCACAGAATGAACGAAGTCCACGCCGTACCCGTCGTTCCTGTCGTTGCGGTCCAGGTCGAACTCGGCCATGGCGCCGAGGTCGAATCCGCTCGGCAGTTCCTGCACCGCCAAAGGGAGGATCAGTCCTTCTTCGACGTGGTGGTTGCTCAGGCCGCCTGAGCCGGTCGGGAACCGGACGAAGGGCATCACGCTAAATGCCGTCTTCCCGCCGTCGTTGCCCCAGAGGTTCAGCTTCGCACGGACCTCGGCATCCCCGAAGCCCGAATCACGCCGCGAGAGAGATGGGCCGTATGTCAGGATGTTCTGGTAAGGGTTCAGCACCAACTGGAGGTCGAGGTTGTTCAGCAGTCCGATCTTGAGGTTGGCTTGAAAAACAGAGAAGCCGTTGGTTCGCTCCCCATAGCCGTGGTCGTGGGTGTACTCGACGAGACTGAATTCCGCCTGAAAGTGACCGGCGTCCACGGTGTAGGGGCTTTCAGTGACATCCGGCCGGTCGGTGTTGAAATTACGCATCAGCGACAGGGGCGTCGGATCGAGCATTGTAAAACCGGACTTGTCGCCTGGCGACGCCAGATCGGGCTCGACGACAATGGGGGTGGGGTCAGCAGGATCGTCTAGCAACAGGGCTAGGGGACTCGCGGGAGGCACGTCGTGGCACACAGCATCGGCCGCGTTCGAGTCGGGAGACTGACGGGCGCGGTCAGTTGCCGCAGCGATGCCGCCACTGTCAAACGCGCCGCAGGCCATGCAGGGCAGGAAGAACCAAGCGATTAGGATGCTCGACAGATTGATTACCTCGCAGGTTGAGGAGGCAGCACATTCCTCGCCATACAATGGGCAAGGGCACCAGCCACCCATCCGATTAACACGAATATACCATAGGAAGTTAACTAAGGTTAATAGAAATATGGCTATTGTACTTTTGCGGCCCAGACTTTTTCCGCCGCAGAACCGTCGGGCTCAAAGCTCTCTTTTTCAACTGCCAAGGAGAGGGTGCCGTCGTAATTCCGGGATGGGACTTTGAGGCGGGCGCCCGGACGAATTTCCAATTTCCTTCCGTCCAAAGGACTCCACTAGCTTGCGAGCTCTCGTAAACACTAAACGCTTGGCAAACTGGACCCGGCTCTGCGTCGCTCAACGGACACAAACCGTGCACCCTCATTTGGGTCGACGCTACTCCTAGGTTCCTTTGGCGCGTCGAAGGGTTGAGTCCCTTGAGTGACCATCGCGTATCGTCTTGTTCGACACCTTGAACGGAAGCAACGCATCGGACTCATGATGCTGATATGCCATCGCCGAGTGGCATTCTTTACTTCACCGGCCCGAGATAGTGATCCAACCAATCCAGCGATTCTTTCATTGCTGGCAGTTGTGGAGGCGAATGGCCAGTATCAAACAGGACGTGCTGCTTGTCCTGCGACGGAGTGCCCAATGCGCGGAACAGTGGCTCCTGACAAGTATCGACTGGCAGCATGAAATCATACCGGCCGTTGATCATCAGCACCGGCAGCTTCACCCGCGGCGCGAAGTTCATGGGATCTGCTTCCGGCAACACCTTGGCGTTATTGCAACCGCCTGAGACTAACACAGCGGCCTTGAATCGCTTCTCAAGAGCGGTCATGATCGCTCCCTGCACGCCACCCCAACTGACGCCATAGTAAGCCAGACGCTGGTTATCGACGTCGGATCGTGTTTCCAGGTAGTCGATCGAACGCCGCAGGTCTTTTACCTGTTGGATGGTTTCGTCCCTTTCGGCAACCGTGCCCTGGTCCGGTGGAGAAGCCAGCCGCTCATAGGTGTCCTTGTAGATAGGAAACATGAGTGCGCGTCCGCTCCTTACCAGGAAATCGATCAGAGCCAATTGCGGGTCTTCCACGGTGTGAAATGCCTGCGCCCCGCTGTGCGGAAAGTAAACGACCGTCTGGTAAGGCGGCGAAACGCTCTTGGGAAGATACAGATAGGCAATCACTCGCTCACCGCCATAGGCCGCGTTAAAGGTTACACGCTGCTTGCGCCAGTAAGATGAACTGTCGTCCTCGCCCTCTACTTTCGCATCGAGCGGCGTGCGGTCGTAGGAATACATGGTCTCGTAAATGCGAAACACCGCATCGGAAACCGGCTTCACTTTGCGATAGTCGGCCCACTCAAACGAGACCGGCGCCGCGAGAATTGCGGGGAGCGCTTTGGGTTGAGGTATTTCACCAGTCGAATGCCGTTGACGGAGGACCGGTCCAGCGGCGTTCGCGCCTCGGCCTGCTGATACATATACGGAGGGTCTGAGTAAGCGCCACCCGCCAGGTACTTACGATCGTCTGCTGAGTTGAGACACCATTCCTTCACGTTGCCGGCCATGTCATAGGTGCCAAACGGACCTAGCCCTGGATAACTTCCCACCTTAGCGGGCCCTTTCCGGGTGAAGTTACTAGCGAGCACGATGTCTGAAAAGCGACCCATGTCGGCGGCGCGATACCAGTGATAAATCGTAGGCAGTTTCTTGCCCGTGAACTCCGCGTACGCCGCTGCCTCATACCAGCTCAGGGCACTGACGGGATAATCGTCTTCTCCGGAGGGATAACTTCCCAACTCCCAAGTGGCAGGAGCAAAGCGATTTGTCTTGTCGCGAAAAAGCAGCATGGCCTGCCTGAACTCGAGTTTGCGGCCATCCTTGAGGATGGGGATCTTCCAGTAGCTCGGATCGCGGTATCCCCCTGCATCTACAAACTTCTTGTAATCCCGGTTCGTGACCTCGAATTTGTCGATCAGGAAATCGTCCACTTTAACTGCGAAATGGCCGGTCGGGTCCACTGTTCCACCAACTACGTGCACCATTCCAGCCGGCAGGCGCCCCACCGGATCCAGGATCACGCTGACTGGCGCATGCTCCGAAGCCGTGCCGGTGGCTTCCACCGGTTCGTATCCGTCTTTGGTCAACCGGAAAGCATAGAAGGAATTCGGCAGCCGGTTCCCCTGCAATGGAGTTTTACCCAGATGCTCCCATTGACCCTGATGATCGCTATAATCCCGGGCGTAAACATCGGCTCCCGCAGGCGAAGAGAGAACCGCGTTTGGCCATAAGGCGCCGGCTTTTACTTTCGCCAAGGTTGAATCGTTCGGAGCATACTCTTCAGCTTCCTTGATCAGTCGGTAAGCGGCCATCCCCTTCCGCTGCATTGCCAATTCCCTGATTTCGGGTGTGGCTTCCTCCCGCAGCCACCGAACCCGGGAGTAGTGGCGGTACGTCACTCCACTGGCAATCGCGAGCAGTGCCAACAGCAAGAGCGACCCAGCCACGAATACGGGTTTGCGGACCAGGCTTGCCAGGGGCATTGCTCCACTCGATTGCAGAAAACGCTGGCGGCGAACGCCTTCCAACTCGGCACGCATCGCTGTCGCCGATGGCAGTCGCCGCGCCGGGTCCTTCTCCAGAGCTTTTCTGATCGTGCGTTCCAGACCGGCGGGAAGCTGGTGGTCCACTGTTGTCAGGGGCGCGGGAGTCGCATGCAGGATGGAATCGGTCACCGCCGCAAACGTCTCGCCCGTGAACGGCCGGCGGCCACTCGCCATCTCGTACAATACGGTACCGAAGCTGAAGAGATCGGTGCGTGAATCCAGCGGTTGTCCGCGAGTCTGCTCAGGGGACATGTAAGCCAGAGTGCCGATGGCGGCACCAGGAGCGGTCAGCCAATCCTGCGTCGCCCCGCCCATGGTACGAGAGGCGGATGCAAATTCGGCTGAGGGCACCCGACTGTCCAGCGGGACCTTCGCTAGGCCGAAATCAAGAATCTTTATTTGGCCGCGAGCGGTAACGAAGATGTTTTCTGGTTTTATGTCACGGTGAATGACGCCCTGTGTGTGCGCCGCATCGAGCGCTTCAGCAATCTGCACGGCAAAATTGAGAAGGTCGCCTACTTCGAGCGCCTGGCCGTGAATGTGCTCCCTCAGCGTTCGCCCCTCAAGCAGTTCCATTGCGAGGAAATACTGGCCTTCAGCCTTCCCCGTCTCATAGATGGTGCAGATATTGGGATGATTCAGCGCAGAGATGGCTCGAGCCTCACGCCGAAAACGCTCCGCAGCCTCGGGGTCGCGGGCAAATCGCTCGGGAAGAAACTTGAGAGCGATCATCCGGCCGAGATTTAGGTCCTCTGCCTTGTAGACATCGCCCATGCCCCCGCTTCCGATCTTCTCCAGGATGCGGAAGTGAGAGATCTTGCGGCCGAGCATGCGCTCCTCTGCTGGCTTCGGAGTTTAGCCGATGCACTGGAAGGTGACAACTCAGCGGAGGCGGGGCTCCCTTTCGCTCTCAGGCTGCTTTTTCTAAGGAAGGCGCTTCGGCGCTGACGGGATTCGAACCGGTAGCCCGCGCGGTCAGTTCTGGCCGTATCGTCGCCGACCCGGAAGTCCCGATTCGAGCCTCCTGAAATCACTTCGGGATTGGCCCTCATTGGCCTGCGGTCAGGCTCTCCCCCGGAACTGGATGATTTTTCGTCGATCGCGTTTTGATGGTCTGCCGGCGGGTAACTCTTCGAACTGCTTCATCGCCTTACGCTCCGCTGCCACCTTCAGGCGCAGCTCCCGGCTGGCCTCTGTCTCGCGGTAGAGCGTTTGCGCAACCGAAGCCGGGCCGCGCACCTCGCTAAGAACTCGGACTTCCACCTGAAAGTCACCGCTGTCGTTTGTCACTCGCAACATGTCTCCGATTCTGACCTCGCGCGCAGCCTTGGCGGGCTGTCCGTTCGATTGAATCCTATGGAGTTCACAGGCTCGTGCCGCCAAGGTTCGCGTCTTGAAGAATCTGGCGGCCCAAAGCCATTTGTCCATTCGCACGAAGGTCATAATCGATTCTCCTATACGAAATGGGATTTCAGGGGGACATCTGGGTAGCGGCCCTCAAGTAAACCGCGAAGAGCTGGTGGCTCCGCGCCATTCCGGCAGTATTGTATGCAACTCTTCCACAATCCGACAGTGTCCGAGTCGCCGTCACTTGCCAAGTGGGAAATCCTTGCGACGTAAAATGACGCTATAATTGCGGCCCACTGATGGCACTCTCCTCGGGAACGATGCTGGGGCCCTATGAGATTCAGTCTGCGCTAGGCGCGGGCGGCATGGGCGAAGTGTATCGTGCCCGCGACACACGTCTGGACCGAACGGTTGCAATCAAGGTATTGCCGAGTCACCTCTCGTCGGACTCGAACTTGCGCCAGCGCCTTGACCGCGAGGCGCGCACCATCTCCAGCCTGAGCCATCCCAACATCTGTCATCTTTACGACGTCGGTTCGCAAGACGGCACCAGCTACCTAGTCATGGAGTATCTCGAAGGCGAGACGCTCGCTGACCGTTTGCGCAAAGGCCCTTTGCCACTCGAACAGGTTTTGAGATACGGAATTGAAATCTGCGAAGGACTCGAAAAAGCGCACCGGAGCGGAGTGAGCCACCGCGACCTGAAACCCGGCAACATCATGCTGACGAAAAGTGGCGCCAAGCTGATGGATTTCGGCTTGGCGAAGCCGGTGATCCCCGCGAGCCTGCAAAGTTCCGGCCTGACCCAGACACTCGTGACGCCCCAGCATCCCCTGACGACGGAAGGCACGGTGGTGGGCACATTCCAGTACATGTCGCCGGAGCAGGTGGAAGGCAAGGAAGTCGATGCTCGCGGTGACATCTTCGCGCTCGGTTCGGTGCTGTACGAAATGGTGACGGGCCGGCGCGCGTTTGAAGGCAAGACGACGGCCTCGACGATCGCGGCCATCCTCGCAGGCAACCCGCCGCCGATATCCACGGTGCAGCCACTGTCCCCGCCTCCGCTCGAAGCCACGGTGAAGAGCTGTCTGGCGAAGGATCCGGACGAACGCCTGCAAAGCGCACATGACGTCAAGCTCCAGCTCAGGTGGATCCAGGAGGACGCATCGTCACCCCGCCTGACCGCCGCTTCTGCCGCCGCACGCAAACCCTGGGACCGAGCGGGCTGGCTCGTTGCGGGATTGCTGCTGCTGCTCTTGCTCGGGGCCGCCTCCGCGTGGTGGCTTCGCAGCCGGGAGACGCCACCGGCGATGTACTTCAACAGCTCAGTGCCATTCCCCGCGGCTTATGTTGCTCTATCGCCGGACGGGAGAATGTTGGCGATGGTCGCTTATTCGGATCAGGCCAACAAGAATGTGATCTGGACCCAGCAGATAGGAGGCCGGGGCGCGACTGTGTTGCCGGGAACGGAAGGCGCGTTCTACCCCTTCTGGTCTCCCAATGGACGTTCCATCGGTTTTTTTGCTGACGGCAAGCTTAAGACGATCGACGCGGCCTCTGGAAGGTCAGCGCAGGTGCTGGCCGACGCTCCTTTTGGCCGCGGAGGGTCCTGGAGCCGGGACGGTGTGATCCTTTTTACACCGGACGCGTGGAGCGGGTTGTACCGCATATCATCTTCCGGCGGAACGCCGGTGGCAGTGACCAAGCCCGATGTTTCTCAGTACCAGGTAAGCCACCGGTGGCCTGTGTTCCTACCCGACGGGCGGCACTTCCTCTACCTCGCCTGCAACTTCTCAGGGCGGCTCGACCACAACATGATTGTCGTCGGCTCGCTCGACTCCGATGAAAAGCGGCTGATCGTGAGCGCAAGCACGAATGCTGTGTACGCAGACCCAGGTTACCTCCTCTATTGGCGTGACAACGCTCTTGTCGCCCAGCGCTTTGATCTTCACAACTACTCGCTCGTTAGGGAACCGCGCATCGTCAGTGACGCAGTGCAGTATTTCCCCCAGACCAACCTTGCCGTCTTCGCTGTGGGGGGCAAGACTCTGGTTGCGCAAACCGGAGCTGGAAGGGGCGTCAACAAGTCGCAGCTGATCTGGTTTGACCGGCACGGAAAGCAGGTAGGCACGGTCGGGCCTCCGGATCTGGTTGCCAATCCCAAACTGTCGCCGGACGGGAGCCGCGTCGCCGTTGACCAAACCGACACCGACGGACGTCACGTCAACGTTTGGATTCATGACCTGACCAGTGATGCCACTGCTCGCCTGGGTTTCGGCCCGTGGCTGGAACAAGTTACCATTTGGAGCCCCGACGGGAAGCAGGTCCTTTACACCTCGAATGAAAAGCTCTTTTTCAGTCTTTACTTAAAGAACTCGGACGGTTCCGGCTCGGCGCAGAACATTATGGACTTCGGCACTCCCCAGCAGGGGCCGTGGGACTGGTCTCGAGACGGCAAGTACGTGCTGGCGCGGAAGGAGCGCGAACTGTGGTACATAACCATGCCGGACCGCCAGGCGCGGCCGTTGCTGGAATCACAATGGCTGATTCGCAACGCGCAATTTTCGCCCGACGGGAAATTCGTGGCGTATGCCTCCAGTGAGACGGGGAACTGGGAGATCTACGTTTCGCCCTTTCCGGGATTCGGCAGTAAATGGGAAGTATCGCGGGGCGGCGGAGAAGAGCCCCGCTGGAGGCGCGATGGCAAGGAGTTGTTCTATCTCGCACCGGATGGGAAGTTGATGGCGACGGAAGTCAAGACCGGCGCCGGGTTCGAAGCGAGCTTTCCGGGCGCATTGTTTATGACACACCCGCGGCAACCGATCTCGGCCATGGATTTCTTTTCCTACGACGTGACGTCGGACGGACAGAAATTTCTGGTCAACACAAAAGTTGACACGTCCAATTCAGCGCTTTTGTCGGTCATCCTGAACTGGTCCTCGGAGATGGAGAAGTAACCGCTGTGTGTGGCCCCATCAAGTTACACGCGCAGTGACGTGCCCGGGCACGGGAGTGTGTTGCGAAAACTATGCCGGTGCCGACCGCCCGCGACGGTTGCCGGCAAAGAAAGGGCAGGAAGAGGTGACGGGGCATTGCGTGCTTTTCGGTTTGGTGCGCTTGCAGACGTCCTGGCCGTGGCGCTTCAAACCGTAGACACGCTCGGGCGCGATCGTCGAACTTTCCGGGAACTTCCGCCTCGATTGCCGTTGTGCTTCGCGGTACGTCAAATCGTAATTCTCGCGTTCCTACGCCGGCCCCGTGGACTTTCCCATCGCCAAGTCAAAACCAGTTCTGGTGTTTCGGGCTGTTGTCATTTCTGCCTGAGAGCCGACCTCGGTATCGGCTGTGGAGGACGGAATGTCGCGGGTGGTGGGTCGTTTTGATCTGCGCCCAGATGGACACACCGTCGCTTTGAGGATTCTTGCGTCCTGAATGCAAGAAGGGCGGATGAGAAGTATCTCGGCGGCTACGAAACGTCCGTGACCAAGCGATTCCAGCAACTCGCAAACTCCCCCGCGGGAAAAGGCTGTCTCTCTGCTGCCCGGAACACCGACCGCAACCAAGAAAGTTGACCGCCGAGCCAGGCGACTGCGGCAGGATTGTGGGCACACTCGGATCGCCGGAGCGCCGCAGGATCCGGTCAGTCATTTCGAGTGAGATGCGCTCTTTGAGGCCAAGCTCCTTGGACAGCTCCCCGGTTCGAGGATCTCTCCCACGTCGTCCATCCCGGGCGGTACGATCCGGCGAGCAAAAGCGGAGTGTTTCCATGTTCCGACCTGAGTCGGTCTGCCACCTGCAAATGGATGGCATCACGATCGAGCGCCGAGCGCAGACCGCGGCTCTCGTTGGTGACTGCGAGATCGAGATCAACCACGTGGTCATGCAGCTGACCAGTCCCGCCACTGTCGAAATTGGCAGCGCGGGCGGTAGGCAGCTTCGCAGATTCGTGCCGGGCGATATCCACGTTATCCCCCAGGGATCCAAGGTCAGACTGTACGCCAGTGGCGCCAGTCACGCCATCGTGATGAGCTTCGACAACCGGGTGCTGGAGCGGAGCCGTGAGGAAGAGGATCGAGTTGGGACTGGACCTTCGCTGGTGCTGCATCTCGGGATACGCGATCTCCAATTGCAGTGCCTGTTGTCGGCGGCTGAGGAGGAGCTGAGGTCCGGTTGCCATACCGGGCGTGGATATCTTCGGCAACTTGGCGCGGCACTGACCAGCTATCTCATACGGCGTTACTCGACGGTGGCGGAGGCGCATTCACCCGTGAGCGATGGGCTCCCTGCCCATCGACTCCGGGCTGTCCTCGATCATATCCACACCCATCTAGAGGACAGCTTGACAGTGGTTGAGCTGGCAGGAATGGTGAGGATGAGCCCGCAGCACTTTGCGAACCTGTTTCGGCGAAGCACCGGGCTCGCTCCGCACGGGTACGTATTGAGACGCCGCATCGAACGCGCCGAGCATTTGCTCAGCACGACCGACCTGAGTCTGGCGGAAATCACTCTCGAGTCAGGCTTTGCCAGCCAGAGCCACTTCACCGACGTCTTTCGCAGGATGCTGGGCACGACACCCAGGCGCTACCGCAGTCGATTTGTGGGCGTGGCACCTCTTGCCCATGGGCGGCAGCAGGAGATGGAGAGTCCGGTTACGGTCGAGGTGTTCCCGTTGGAGACGCACCTGAAGAAGCCCCCCGGATCCCTGGCGAGGTCCGCGGCAGGTCCGGAGCAGCTTTCCATCTACTTTGACGGCGGTGGTGTGAAATGCGGATGAGCCCGAAGGCGTCGTTCAGCGCTGCTTCTCCTCCTCCTCCGGTCCAGTCTGCCCGCCGCTGACGGGCTCAAGCTGGCTGGCCGCCTTACGCACGGTGCGCTGGGCGTAGTCCTGCACATCGTGCTTTTCGCCGACTCGGTAGCGCGCAATCTCTTCCGTGATATGCATCTCGGGTTCGCCGCGTTCCAGGGCGCGTTTGGCGTAGGCCCAATCGCGCTCGGACTGGGAGAGCTGGTTCCCGGTGCGCCGTTGGCGGGAGGGACCGGCTCCAGGGGAGAGCTCCGCAACGTGTTCGTCAACCGCAAACTGCGGAAACTGGTCCGGGCGTCGAATTGCGTTGCTACGTGCTTCGGCGGTGACCAGAAAAGGATGGCGGTACTTGTGGTTGTAGAAACCTGGCAGGCGGAGCACTCGGGCCACGTCGACGACGGAGGGATCAGCCCCGGTGCTCCGCACCAATCCTTTTTCAAGCTCCTCCGCCGCTGCCCTTTCGAAACCCTCGACCTTCCAAATCACCTGCCATTTGTCCGGCGAGGTGCTTACGAGATAATTGGGTGCGGGCAGATCGTTGCGCGCCAACAGCGCCTGCAGCGCTCGGTCCCCGTTTTCGTCGAAATCCAGAAAAATGTGGCGAATGCGATCTACGTCCTCTTTGGTTCGTCCCCGGCTTCCCCGTTTGAGCGTGTTCATAGAGAGATACAGGTCGTGCTTCTGGGTGTTCAGATAGCGCAGCCAGGCTTGAAAATCAGGGGACGAAATGGTCTCCGCGGTGGTAATTCTCTGAATTACAGCGTTGGTGGTGCGATGCAAGGCCAGCAGCGCGACTCGGTCCTTCGCGTCGAAGTTTTCAAGCACATAGCGCTGTGCCGTCAGATTTTGGTCGGTCATGGACGGGCTCCGTCAGCTTCGTAAACCAGTTCGTATTCGTAGCGGTCTTGGCTGGGGTCGTAGCGCGAGACGCGCAGCAGTTCGGCCACGTAGCGCCTTCGATTGCGTCGCTCGACGTGCAGCACCAGATCGAGGGCGTCGGCAATATTGCTCTGAATTGCGCGATAGGGGAGATCCACACCCGATTGCAGAACACAGGTGATGAAGCGTGAGATTGCCAACTTCGCGGAATTGGCGTGGATGGTCGAGAGCGTGCCAGAATGTCCTGTGTTAAGCGCCTGTAGGAGGTCAAACGCCTCTCCACCCCTCACCTCTCCGACCAGAATGCGATCCGGCCGATGCCGCAGGGTCGCCCGCAACAGGTCCCGTATGGTCACCGCCGGCCTGCCCGGTTGCTCGCGTCGAGCCTCAAATTCGACCAGATTCTCGAGTGCAATCCGCACTTCAGCGGTCTCCTCGATCAGCACCACTCTCTCCCCGGGGTCAATAAAAGTGGCCAGCGCGTTCAGCATGGTCGTCTTCCCAGTTCCCGTTCCTCCGGACACCAGAATGTTCCTGCGCGTGCGCACTGACTCCGCCAGGTAGTCGAGTATCACTCCGGGCAGCATTCCCGCTCGCACCAAATTTTCCGGTGTGAAGCGTTGCGTGGGAAACTTACGTATGGTCAAGGTAGTCCCGCGCCGGGAGCAGGGTGGAATGGCGGCGGCTACGCGCGACCCATCGGGCAGCCGGGAATCCAGCAGGGGCATCTCATCGTTGATCTCATCACCGAGCACTCGTGCAATGTTGCGAACCGCGACCTGCAATAGTTTTTCCGTCAGCACGACGTCGGGAACGGTCAGGATTTCGCCCTGTTTCTCAATGAAGATGCGACCGGAGCCGTTCACCATAATTTCCGAGATGGCATCGTTCCGGATCAAATGCTCAATCGGGCGCAGGAACGGGAGAATCAATTCAAAGCTCACAAGTGTCCCTCGGCCAGCTGTTCGAAATAGGTGGTATCGGGGTCGAGGTAGTAGGGTTTGAGATAGCAATACGCTGGGGGGAGGGGATTGAGGCCGTCATAGGCGATCACAATGCTCTGCGCATTCTTGAGTTCGGCGAACACTTTAGGCTCAAACAGCCAGTCCCGCTGCACGGTATAGCTCTTGGAAGTGCTGAGGGAGGCGCGATGCGCGCTGGCTCGCCCAGTCAGCATACTGACCCTTGCATCCTGACCGCTCTCGCTAATCGAGTAGTTCATTTTCAATTGCTCTTCCTTTCCACACAACTCACTGGCGATCCGGGCGCTGAAATCGTCACTCAGGGTGAGGAATATCTTGGTGCGAAAGGTCTGCAGCAGCGTGCGCCAGGATTCGCCATGCAGGGTGGAACGCAGTGAACTGACACTTTGAGTGGCCACAATGGGGATGCATCTGGCCTGGCGAGACAATGCGAAAAACTTCTCGTCCCCGGTTGGATCCGCTTCGCCGGTGGTGGCGAATGAGTGGTATTCATCGCAGAGAAACAAAGCCTCGCGCCAATGTTTTTCCGGATGGCGCTCGATCGTTGGAATGCGCGCGACCATGGCACGCTGGAAGTCTTGCTTGAGCATGGTGCCAATCGTTTTCGCAAGTCCGGGATTAGCCCCTACCGGAAGGTTCAGCGCCACCACCTTGCCCTGCTCGATGAGCTCGCGAAACGGCGGCAGGGGTATGCCATAACGACCATCCCGATTTGCGATAGGGTCGTAGCATGCTTGGGGCGGACAAAAGGTGCGTTTCACGGCCGGGTTGTCATCAAAGAGCGAGAGGAACACCGAGATGCCCTCGACGATGCTGGTGCGCAGTTTCGGCTCGATTCGCTTCCAGTCATCATTGAACCAGCGCTTGACAGCCTCAAACCTCTGTCGCCGGTCATCATAGTGCGGGCCTTCGAAAGCCTCCCGGGAGGAAGCCTCCGTCTGCGTGTCATAGGCGATTTGTTTCAACTCCAGCAGCCGTTGCAATTCCTCGGTTGCGGGTGCTTTCATCCAGTTCGTTGTCTCGATCCGCTCCCAGGAGAATGAGTTCAGATCACGATGTGCCAGGTAGTCAACATCTTCAATCAGCAGGTAGTCTCGCGTGCCCAGGAGGCGTTCAGCTTCGGCGATCTTGGCCTCGATTTTGTGAGAGTTTATGGCCGACTCGTAAACGTCGAACAAGGTTACATAGCCATAGAGCACCTGGTGCAACAGGATGATGAACTTCACCAGATTGGTGTAGGCCTGCTGCCAGAAGGGTTCCTTGCCACGCCCAAACAGATTGTTGAGAAGCGAAGCGATACCATACGCCAGCGCATAAGCCTCCAGTTCGTTGTTCAGGGGGTTATATCGGTAGGGCGAGTCTATTGCGAGTTCAATATAGTCCTCTGCCCGTCCATGTTTTGCGAGTAAGCCGCGCACCTTGTGGCAGAAGTCTCCTTTCACTTCGAGCACGAGGGCGGCGACGCGCTGGTTGGCGTCCTGTGCCCGATAGCCCAACACCTGATCCGCGAACGGGTACATGCATCCACTCGTCTTCCCACTCCCAATGGCGCCAAAGATGGCAATACCGGTGAACAGGCCGCGATCCGGGATGATGAGCCAACGCGGGCGTTCGACAGGGTCTGGACGCTTGGGATGATGGAGTTCGCCCACCACCACATACAGTTCCTTTCGCGAGCGAGGGTCGGGATACTTGGGAAGCCGATGCGCTCCGATTTTCCTTTCGCGCTGCACCCCGAAGATGTAGGCGAGCGAAAAGATGACGGAGACGATGATGAAAGGAGTGGTAAAGAGCATGAGGGTGAAGGAGGATTTGATCGCATAGAACAGATACGGCTTTTGCAAAAGAATCATGCGCAGCAGGGGGTTTTCGTCCGGAAAGACGCAATGACGAAAAGCATAGAAGCCTAATGTCAAGCTCATCACGAAACTTACGAACGTCCGATATTGTGAAATCTGCTTCATCACCCTCATCTCAGCAATCGTCCCGGAAGCCTTCGCAGGGCCTCGTTCAAGGAAGCAATTTCTCCGGTCTCTGAAATGCTTCCGCTGTCCCCGGCACCGGCGTGAAACGGCTCCACGCCATTTCCGGTGCTGGTGGACTCATCCCCTCCCTTCTCGGTGCGGGATTGCTGCTCCAGCCACTGCAGGAAATCCTTGTCCTTCTTGAAAACCAGATCCAACGCCTGGTCGATGATGTAATCGCGGCTATCTTCGATGAAGCGGCCATATCGATCGAGCATGGCCAGGCGATCCTGGTAGAGCTTCACCGTAATTTGCTGTTTGGCTCGCCTTACGCGTTGCGGAATGTAGGGAGACATGTGATTCACTCCTTTTGGTGGAACTAGAAATTGCGTCCGTGAGGTCTGCCCAGACCCGAGGTCGAGCAGCAGGAGCAGCACCAGACAACCGGTCGCTCCCCTACCAGAGCTGTTGTTTTCGCACAACTTTTTCACCCTCTAAGCTCAAGCAACTGCCCTCCGGCCAGGCCATTAGCGCGGCGACTTGTGGATTCCCCGCCGGACTAAGCACAGGACTCACGGTCGTGTCCCGGCGGTCCGCCGTTCCGGTGGCGCCGTCAGGCGGCCCCGCGAGTGAGATCGCCGAAGAGTTGGTACTCGTCGGCCACCCGCCAGGTGCGAAACACTGGGCGGACGTCGTTGGCGGCGCCGGCGCGTAAGCCGGAGTTTCCTTCCCCTTTCCACCGCTGGTAAAGTGCTTCGAACTGCGGCCCGTGATACTCCTCAAGCTCATCCCGAAAGCAATCGAGGCGCTGCTGGTCAAGACCGCGACTCCCCTGGCGCTCGAACAGTTCGCGAATGCGAAAGTGCTCTCGCAAACGGGCAAGCAGCGGATCCTCGGGATTGCACAGCGGGGCTCGGAAGCATCGGGCAAATACGCGCTCAGCCTTGGGAAACATCTGCGGATCGATGGCGACGTAGACCACCTCGAACGACGACAGGCTCGAGAACACAGCGCGATAGTGCTCGAGGTAGGTTTCAAAACCGGAGGGCTTTGCTCGCGCCCCGTCTACGTAGCAGAACGAGACCGCCGGTCGAGGACCGGTTGCCGGGCTGGTGACGAATATGGGGAATCTGTCCACGAAATACCGAACGCACGTCTGGCCTTCTGGGCGTCGCGAACGGTAGCCGCGAGCAAACAAACAATTTCGCCCTAGACCAAGAGTGGAGCAGAAGAAATCGAGTTTTTCGTCTTCCGTCGCCAGATACCGGTGTTGGGGATGGGCAAGCACAAAATCCAGGCCCATGAGTTTTGTTTTGACGGAAGAGGGTTGACGCCAGCGCTGATTCGGGTTGTCCTCGTCGGCAAGCACCCCGTAGACGGAGCGGGCGCCGAGGTGGTAAATCAGGGTCCGATTCGCAGAGCCGTGGATCCGGATGTGACCCTTGGCAAGGCCTCGTTGGATCAGACGTTCGGCGCTCGCACCGGGTTTCTGGCCCAGAAATTTGTGGTATTGGCGGCGCAGGAAGTAGCCACTGTGAAGGGCGACGGTGCAGAGAAACGTTGCCTGACGGTGGGTGTACCCGTAGCTTTGCAAAGCGCGGATCCGCTCATCATTTGTCATAGGGAGAGGATGGCGTCGGTCAGTCCAGGTCCATCCGGCACCGGACCTCGGCCCTGCGTCAGGCGTGCATTGAGCCGCCCTGCCGAAGCGCCATCGGCGTACAGTTTGAAACCGGTTCTTGCCCTCGCGAGCGCGTAAGCACCGTGGTAGTGGGGGGTGGCCAGCTCGAGATCCACCTTGGTCAGATCACCCTCCGCCGTCTCGTATTCCAGTCGCAGGTCGGGCAGTGGAATTCGCCCCTCAACAACCTGGAGACCGTTGGCTTGGGCAACTTCCCTCTGGCGCTTCGCATAGTCAAGACGAGGCAAGGAACGGGCGTTTGCCAGCGCCGCGTAGATACTCGCCTTGAGTTCGTAGTCGAGGACAACACGGCGCACGACTCCCCCTCGACTCTTGATCTGAGAGGCTTCGGCTTCATACATCCGGTAAATGGCGGCATCGTGCGCAACCTCCCGCGGCTTCACAAGCCCCGCGTAGCAGACCTGTCGACCGTCCTCCCTCCCGACACAGGCGAGCAGCGCCTTGGCTTCTCGAGTCAGAACAAGGACCTCCAATACCACGTCGTCTCCCCCCACCATCAGCCTATGCATGCGAATGAGCCCTTGGCCTTTGAGGCTGCGGAGGTCCTGACCAAATTGCCGATGATTGACGGCGTATTGGTACGTCAGCAGGTCGTTGACGGCGACCGCGCGAAACGTGCCGACGGTGCCCAAGAGGGCCCGTTCCGCCTGGCTAATTCGATACTTACGTTCGCGCAGGAAGACCGTATTGCGCACCCGATCCAGTCCCGACGCCAGTCGAGGGCCGGCTTCCAGTCGGACACCCGGTCCCCGGTGCGCCGGCTTGGCAAAGTTACCGTGCGCGAAATGGTCCACACCGGGTGACCGTACGGCCGATTGGGGCGTCAGATCCCATTCTGGCCGGTCGCCTCTGCTGCTGCCGCGGCTCACAGCCCCGCCTCCTGATCTTTGAGGCGTTGGGTCAGCTCTTCGGAGATGCTCGTGCCGGTGCGGATCTGCTTCTCGACGTGCGCCAGTTTTCGGCCGGTATCCTTCAGGAATAGTTTTCGGGCTGCCAGGTACACGCCCGCAAAGACGTTCACGAACAGGGCTGCCAGGAATGCGATGATGGTGGTACCGTACTTGTCGACTAGGAGGACACGATACGGGATCAGGAAGGTGCACTCCCCGAGTAGGAACAAGAGAAGCGCTAAAAAGAGGATGCTAGTCACAAACAGACTATTCGGGAGCATGTGGAACCCTCCTTATCGGAGACAGAGGTGCCCGTTACGGGCACCCTTCCTATCCCGGTACATCTTCCTCGACCGAAGACGTATCGAGACTCTCCTCATCGTCGCCCGTAGGATGCTCGAGGTGAGTAACCGCACTGGCACGGACTTCCCATACACGGCGCTGCACGCCGGCGTTGTCCTCGTACCGGTAGCTTTGCAATCGGCCCTGGATTTCGACGTGAGCGCCCTTGAGGAGCGACTTGGCAGACTCCGCAAGCCTGCCGTTGGCGATGATGCGGTGCCATTCCGTGTGCGACACAAACTCACCCGACAGCCTGTTCCGGTGCGTGCTTTTTGTGGCCAGCGAGAGCACGGCGAAGGGCGTTTGATTGGTGTTGACGTGTAGCTCGGCGTCTCGTCCGAGGAAACCTTTGAGGGTGATGTTGTTTCTGTAGGTTGACATGATGCTCTCCGTTTCTGCCCTGATCTGCTCAGGGCACTCTGGGCGCAGCCATGCGAGTGGGCCCGGCTCCCAAGGCCAAGGTCAGCTTTCTCGGAGGGACCCAAAAGAAATCCCCTGCCAAGCGGGAGCGCGTTCTGGGCGCTCGATTTGTTTTGGGAGACCGAGACCCGGAGGGCCCGTGGAAGCAGATGACCGCAGAGCTGCAGGGCGCCGGAGAAGCCCCGAAGCAGTGCCTGAGGAGAGCTGGGAGAGACGGAGCGCATGGAGCTTGGCAACCCAACCGAGCGCACATCAGACGCCAGGTACGAGGCGCCGCTCAACCCTGGGACCGAAGTTCGCCCTTGATCGTCGGTCAGGGCCGTGGTCGACGTTCTGGAGGAGCCGTCACGGTAGCGTCGTCCGCTAAGGAAAGCACGCAGGACATTCGCGCTGGGGTTCAGTGACCCTCGCGGGGAAGCGACGACGTGACATCCCGGCTGAACCATGGTCCCTGGGGCGATCAGATTCCAGGCTAAGCTTTGCCATGAGGGCCACATTGCGGAGAAGCATAGCCACGCCAGCATGAGAATTCCTCCGTGGACGGAAAACACATATCGGATTTCATCGGAAAGAGGCGAGTCGGACCTCATCGCAAGCTCACCTACCGTTCGGCGAAAACATCGCATGGCGCAGAAGCTTTGGCACCAGGAACAGCTCCGATTGTGCCCCGTTAAGCCCCGACATCGGCGTTCGAGGCGGCCAGGTGCGAACTCCAGCACAGGGCGAGCTTGGATTGCCATCCTCGAGGATCATTCGCATCTCCCAGGCGGTCTAGATGGAAAGGTCGGATGACAAAAGTGCGAGTTCGCCACGCGGGAGGCCTCTATAAGGCAAAGTGGTGCGAGACCGGCCCCAAAGGCCAGGGGTGCTGGTAAACGGATGCGCTGGCGATTCAGCTGAACGCTAACTGCGCGGATTTGCTGTTGCTCCGACGCGCTCACTGAAAGGCTTGATCCTCTCGAAAGTAGGTGATGGTCAGGCCAAGCGGATTCACCGGAATCAAGGTGTTGGGAACCCTGTCCATGACGGAAAATACAAAATGTCCGACGTAGCGCTCTCGCCGGATCATCACGTGATCCGTTGAGGTGTAGTACACCTTTTCGAAGTCCACGCTGGCTTTGTAAGGTTGACTTCTAAGATCCTCGATCGCTACATTGCTCACATTGACCTCAATCTCATCACCCCGACCGGCGAGGAAGGCTTCAATGGTCTTGTTTCTCTTGTTTTCCTCGATGATCCCTGCCGCCAACCTCCCATCGAGATAGTAGAGAGACCTTGCGTAGTTTTCCCGCACGGTCGTCCGCCCTCGACTGTAGTGGCGTTGCACAAAGTCCATCAGGAAGTAGCGGATCTCGGCCTCACGCGGCTGATACTCGAAGCTTTCATAGGTAACTGCCTCGGCGCGTCCGATTTCATTAATGCGGATGACCAAGGGCTTGAGATGGTGGAAAGTCTGGTACATGCCGACGTTCACAAAAAGCAAGCCGATCGCAACGACCGCCAGGCAAAGGACGCAGATTTTCAGGTAGAGGTTGCTGACCAGCACGGCACCGAATTGCTCAACATAATGACGCCCGGAAGCGGTGAGCTCATCCTGGGGCAGCCGCGAGAGTTGGTTGGCACGCATCAGGTCGTTCCCTTCCCTACTGGTTCTGCCAACCGGGTATGGCCGACTCACCCGAACGGCCTGCAAACAGCGAGCTCACCAGCGACGGAATCAAGAGCACTCCCCACGTGAATGCAATCAACAAGAAAAGCAACGGCAGGAAAAGGACCGCAAGGGCTGCTCCATCGTATGGAGGGGGATGCGAGTCCACAAAGTGAATCAGCAACTGGCCAAACACGAAGATATAGGCGTTTGCAACCACGGGATAAAAGGCATACTGCAGAAGCGATTTCAGCCAGCCCCAAAACAGCCACTCCAACTTTGGCACAATGAAGAATGGGATGAAAATGGGCCCGAGCATAACTGAAACTGCCGCAGCAATATATCCGAAGGCAATCACCATGAACGAGGCAGCCTGGGCTGCGAGAATCGCTAGAACGGCGGTCGCGTACCGAAGCACCTCGAGTACATTGATTGCAATCGACAACCCTGGCTGCTCTGTTTCGTAATAGACCGAATTCAGACGCGCGGTTAGTTCGCTGAATACGCCATGATTCAGCTGGTTGGCCAAACTAGCGCCCTGGTCCGTTACCAGATGGTAAAAGCTGACACCCATCCCAGGGATCGGGTGTGTGTAGAAGGTGATCATCGCGTCGCCAAATGCTATTGACATCAACAAACTGGCAAAGCGCTCGAAGTGAAAACCTGAGTGCCCACTCGAGGCCGAGGCCAACGCGCTTTTGACTCCGAACCAGACGATTAGGATGACGGCAAATCCTCGAAAGAGATTCATCCCGAGCGCTTCGAACATCGACGCATGAGCAGTCATCAACGTCGACAAGAATGAGAAGAAGTCGTTCCATGCCTCTGGAACCATGCCCACTACCTCCTGGAAGATACGTTACGGCATGCGATAAGCCAGCATGCGAGCGCTGGGGTCCCCGGTCTGGGCACGAAGAATTTCCTGCTCTTCCCCCACAAAGCGAATGTGCTGGTTGATAGCACCGGCTTCCGCATCACGTTTGCGTTTGGCGTCAACAACTTCTTCCTCGGCAAGCGCAACGAGCAAATCGTTCGTGTCCTGACCGTTGCGCAGGCCAACCAGGTTCGCTGCGTTGATCTTGTTCAACACCGCAATTTCACTATTGAGGTTGGGGTCCGACGAAAGGGTGTCGGTTTCGAGATTCTGGATCGCGGTTGCCATCTGCGGCGCGTTGGCACGCAGGCGACCGAGTAGATCGATCGCGTTCTGGTTCGCGCCATCCGTTAGCTCAACGGTTGCGTAGTTGACCTTCACGCGATCCAGCTGTTCTGTCGGTATGTGGGAAAATACGCCCCCGTAAGCGTTCAGTCGCTGAATCGCCTGTTGATAGCCGCTTTGAACACCGAGGCCACTGTTGATCGCAGCGATCCAGGAGGCTGTCGTACCGTAAGTATCGGTGGCGGCAGAACTGCGCCAGGGCGTGGCTAACGTCCGGTACCGCGCGCGCAACTCGGTCGGAACCATCTTCGCCATGAAGATCATTTGACTGTATTGGCTGCGCACAGTCTGATAGGTCGCAACCAGTTGCGAGTATTCCTGTTCCATCTGATGAAACTGCTTGATGAGATTCGCGACGGCGGCAGGATCGTAAACCACATCGCCGACGCCGAAGACTGCAAAGGCCGCTGACGTGGCGGTGAGGAGGAGGATTAAACTCGAGATGATCTTTCGTTTGTTGCCGGTAATTCGCATTTTGTCTCCTTGGACGGTCTCAGCAGTTCTCGGTAGTAAGGGAAGCCGGCTATCGATGCGCACTGCCCTGGCAAGAATGTTGCAATAACGAAATGAGCGGCAACAGCACCGCCACCAAGAACACCCAACCCAGCCCGCGGAAGACGTAACGGTTCAGCCAACGGATCATGGGCGGTGTTTCCTCCTTTCTCATAGGTCCTCCGGCATGAGGTGATTGTCAAAAGCAGGTACGAGCAGGTCCCCCGCCAAGTCGACCTTGATCCTGTGTCCTTCACGGATCGTGACGGTCGGCAAGATATTTAGATAGCGATCGAGAACATGGAGAGACGACTGGGAGAGACTGCTGGCCACGCCCTGTCGATAAGCGTCGGTTGAAGACTGGAAAACGCCACCATTGTTGTTCGCTTGAGCGAATCCGGCGATGAGTCCGATGGCGAGTGAAATGCCGAACACCTGGCCATAGTGATTGTTGACCTGATCTCGTAGACCGGTTTCGCCGATCTGGTTCAGACCCTCGAACTTGTCCAGGTTCAGGGAATAGCCATCAGGCATTATCAGGCGGTGGAAGAAGACTGCCAGGCGGTCCTGGCCGAGGATGGTCACGCGTTTTACCTCGCCGAGCACCCTGCTTCCTTGGGGAATCAACAGGTGCTGCCGGTCGTGCGAGTACACGTTGGTCGTCAACATGCAATTGACCGGACCGGAAAAAGAGCCATTTAGCCGATTGGTCAAAACGGCCTCGAGCACAGTTCCCTCGAACACTCGGTATTTCCTGCCCTGCGATCGCTTGAGCTCAGCATCCTGATCTTGCTGAGTGTTCCGGGCGGACGCCCCAGGGTCGGCAACAACCGGCGCTGCTGGTGTGGGGCTCACATCTTCTCTATTAGGGGCGGAATCTGCGTCCGGACTCATGGGCCGGACGGACGGAGGCAGGGACGGTGCGTTCCCTTCGTTGGCGGGCCGAGGAATGCCCCCTGGCGACGTCGTCTCTGATGCCTGCCCGGGGTTGTCCTTCCGGTAGCTGAGCGCCACGTTCGAGGCGAACAGTGAAAGGTACGCACGGCGCCTGCGATCGTTGTCGATGTTGTTCTCCTCGGTAACGGACGACGAAGAATCCGTGCGCCCTGCAAGCAAGGTTCCGTTCGCCGGGGCTGGATTTCCAGTAGCGTTCGCGAATTCTCGTCGGGCCTCGAGCACCTGAGCCTGCTCCGCCGCGAGCTTGCGAGCTTCCTCATCGAGCCGGGACCGGTACTCTGCGATGCGCGCCTGGTTCGGATCCGCGACACCGAGCCTGGGTATGGGCGCGGATTTCGACGTGGTCTTGGTGCTGGTGCCGGAAAACGCAATGGCGGCCACCATCACCGCGGAGATCGCAACGATCATCATTGCTTGGGCGTTTCGCGGTAGGACCCCCGTGGGTTTCCCCGCCCTGTCCTGGAGGACCGCGCGCGGCCGAACCTCGTCGTTTTCCATCTCGGGCATATATTTCTCCCGCACTCCTCGAGCAACTCGGGGCCGAGCGATGACGCGGTGGGAGCTGATCGAGCCGCGCCACACCTGCCGGTCGCCGACAGGGCATCCACAACTATTCCTGGCGCGTAAAACTCATTCGCGTCTTGCCGATGGCTAGATAGCCCGAATCGAGAATCTTTGGCACAACGTACGTACCGTGGCGAAACTCGAAGTTGATGAGGTTTGGCTTCCCATCTTTCAGTTCGTAGAGGGTTGGCGCTTCGACTGCGTTTGCCTGGATATAGGTGAACTTGTCGTCATGGTAGATTGCGGTGACCGAGAAAGGCTTCTTATCGCGCTCGAACTGGTAGGTGAAACGGAGGGCAACGGGATATTCAGAGCGGTATCTGTCGACCTCGCTGACAATGGTCTGTTGCGCGGCGCGGCGGCTCTCGCGGGTCTCTTCTTTGGCCATCTCAACTTGTCGGCGATAATCCTCGACCTCGTTCGCGGAAACGAACCTGGGCGCGCCGTTCATGGCGGAGGTCATCGCGTCTTCCTTGAGCTCGACGAAAACCTTTAGATCGGGCTCGATCCCGGACACTCCTGAAACCTCCGTGAGAACGAAGGAATATACGTTGCCACTGGCAGTAATAAGGTTGATGTTGGTCTGTGCCCTGGGTCGAGCGGGTTTCACATATGCAAAGTTCTGAGTACCGTTCACGATCCAGAACTCCTTGTCTCCACAAGTGAAATCGAGGATCTGCTCGTTTTTGGGCAACACAATGAGGGTTGTGTAGCGCAGTTTGGCATTCAGGCGAAGCACGTCCCGTTCTCCGTATTCAAGCTGCTTGACGCCAAGGGCGGGCGGCACGTTGGCTATGACTTCGGAGCGGCCGGCACGGTCGGCCTTGCCATTGCTCGAAATCGCCCCAGCACTGGCGGGCGACGTTTGTGCGTTCCCAGAGGAACCGCCGAGGACGAACAGAACAAGAGTTGGCATCAGCACTGAGATTTTCATGAAGCGGACTCCTGGGCCAGAACCTCAAGACCACGTTCGAAACCATACTTTTCAAATGCTTCCCGCCGGCGGGCGTTGTCGTAGGGGCTGTTGGTGTACAGCCAGTATTCCTTAGGGTCCACGTGCAAGTTGACCACTTTGGCGAGGTTGGGACGTTTGACCAAGACCTGCTGCCGTGGAATGAGCCCAGCGACCAGATCAGCTTCGGTTTGATTGAGATGAAACCGCTCGGAGTAAGCCGCTCGATCCATGCCGGGATTCGCGAGGAACATCTTGGTCGCGCAGGACTCGACGATTACCGGGAGCAAGTCCGAGCGGTACAGATCATCGCCGGACTGAGTTGCCAGAATCAGGGCTGCATTCTTCTTGCGCCAGGTCTTGAGTGCCTCGACGACGTAGCTTTGTATCGTGCGGTTGCGAAAGAAGCGCCAGGCCTCATCCAAGACAACGACCTTGAACGCCGTCGTGCGATCGGGAGCCAAAATCGAGGCGTTGGCCCGATGCAAGATGTAGAACAGGAGCGGCTCCAGAATCTCCGGGTAGCGATCCATGCCCTCAAAATCGAAGCATTGGAAGCAGGCAAAGCTCAGGTTGTCCTCGCGGTTGTCAAACAGATGGGCATATTGACCGTCTCCCACCCACTTGTGCAGGGGTTCGGCCAATCTTCGATTGACGATGTTGCTTAGCGTGCCCAGCCGTCGCAGGCCGGTCTCGACCGCGAACAGGTTCTCTATCTGTTCATAAAGGTCCCGCTCATCTGCGCCCGACAACTCGTGGTGACCCGACTCAATGAGGACGCGCACGAAGGCATAGAGAAACTGGAGGTTCTCCCGGGTGGGTGGCAGGCAAAAGGGGTTAATGGTGACCGACGGGGTCTCCAAGCCCACTCGCACATAGCGCCCTGCGAACAGGCGCGTAAGACTCTCGTAGCCCCCGCCCAGATCAAAGATTACGGTGTAGGGACGATACTTCTGGAGATGGGTCAGCAGAAAGTTCAGCAGAAAGCTTTTGCCGGCACCGGTTGCGCCCAGAATTACGGTGTGCGCGTTGTCCTGGTGATGAAGGTTTAGAAAATAAGGCGTCCCCTGGTTGGTTTCGAGCACTGCGAGATATTCCTGGTCGAGGTGCTGGTTGTGCGGCTCGCCGACGTCCAGGGTGAACAGGAACGAGAGGTCGGCGCAGTTCGAATCGAGCAGGTAGAGCCGTCGGAGATTGTACTGATGGTTGCCCGGCAAGACGGAGAGCCAGGCATTGAGCAAGTTGTAACGCTCCTCCATCACGGTAGCGTCCTGGGTCGCGAATCGCTTCACGCATTCGGCGACCGCGCGATCGAGTTTGGCTCGATCGAGGTCATAGAGGACGACTGTCATCGACCACTCCCCGAACGAGCTTCCGTTCACCTCCATCTCCTGCAGTGCACAACCCAGCTCATTGACTAGGGCCTCATCGGCATCGTCGACCAGCAGATGGCGATCCGACATCGGAGCGTCGGACAAGTAATTGGCGAGGGAGGTCTTGCTGTTGTGGAAGTGGCGACGCTTGGTGCGAATTGCCCTCCGCATCTTGATGTTGTTCACGCGCTTCCATTCGCTAGCGACCACTACATTCGATGGCAATTCGAGGAGGGAGCGCAACATGTGCGCGAAGGTCTTTGCGGGCGGCTCGATGACGCTTAAGACCTTCACCTGGTGCGCGTTCAGCTGCAACCGATCCCGGTGACACTCGAGGGCGGAGGCGGCCAGCTGCTGATCGACGTCCTGGTCGTATTTCAGTTGCATCGCGTCAGAGCGATAGGGGGCGTAGTTGAGCAATCGGCTGAGAAAACAAAACGCGCTCTGCTTGTCCAGCAATTCGGCCCGCGCAAAATCCTGCAGTTGTACCAGGAAGCTTTCCACCCTGGCGGCCAGCGCCCGCTGCCTTTCAGCCAGTTCCGAGGCCAGGATGGCGAGGTGTCGCTGACCGGAGAGCCATGCGGTCAAGGCTGCACGGGGTTGACCGAGGAGTTGCCTCCAGGATTCCCGCCGACGGTCAGGCTGGCCGGCCTGGTAGAGAAGCACGAAGTACAGCTCCACGGAGTAGAGCGAGTCGGCTTTGGCGTGGAGGAACTCGATACGTCCCTGGATGGCGCGGTCAACCACTTCGTCATTGCCATAGCGTCGGAAGGGGATGTACGGATGGGTGCGCTTGAGCAGGTATTGGTAAAGACGGAATTCCTCGCTCAGGTTGCGCAGCGCGCCCTCGAAGCGCCGTGCAAAGGCATCGAGCTCGGTCATTTCTCGCCCCTCGTAGTCGATGCCATGAATTCGCAGGACCACTCCCAGATCACCGCTCTTTGTGAGGAAGGTATGCTCATCGAGAAATGAGCACACCTGGATCAGGCTATTAAGCGCACCGGCGGCCCGGTACTTTTGCGAAATCGCGTTCACCTTGACGGGCATCACTGGGGGAGCACCTCGATCCCAAAGGGATCCCGCTTGCCGGGATCGTACTCGAGCCGACATCGGCCTGCGTTCATCAGAATACGAATCATTTGCACATCGGTTACGGTCGCCCAGCGCGCCACCCCGTACAAACCGATGAACATTGCGAGCCCACTGATCAAGCTCCCAAAATAGTTAAATGTGGCTCCGCCTATCACCAGGGCGAGGAAGAACAGCCGTCGCTCCACTCCCCAGATCGCGAGGGGTTTGTTGATGGCGCGGTAGACGGGATGGGTTTGTACCTGCTGGACCAAAGCAGCACCTCCATGAACTCTTGTTACGGGAACAGCCAGGCCATAAAGTTCACGGCTCCGACGGCCATACCAACACCAAAGATGATGCCCGCGAGGGTGCGCTTTGATTGACCTTCTCCGAAGGCAAACATCAGGCCGCCGACCACAATGGCGACCAGGGAGAGGCCGCGTGCGATGGTGGACGTGAAGGCGGCCTGGAGAACCTGGACCGCGTTGTCCCAGGGATCGCCTCCGGTGCCCTGCGCATAAACAGGAGAAGCTGCAAACAGCAAGGCCATCCAGATCCAGCCAGACCTCGTCGACAGACGAGGGCGATGGGAAGGAGTCACGCGGACCTGAGGCACGACCGCAGAAGGGGAAAGCCTCTCGTCCATTTCGCTCTCCTTCTACTCCATGGAATAAGAATGGCAGGGAGACTACCCGGAGGGACGCTTGGATTCTTCCAATTGGCGAAGGCCTATGTCGGAATTCATGGAAATGATTCCACGACTCCCAGGAACGGCAACCTGTCGCCTGGTCGTCGCACTGGGGGGACCGCGCCCGTGACCTGACGGGAGAAACGGCGGGCCAGCCCTCTTCGGGCTCGCCAACGGGATGGACAGCGTTCGCGAGCGGGCCGATGGCGGCTTTGGCCGGCTCGCATCCTCAGCACTCCGAGAGAAGCTGATGGCGGGCGCGGATTCGGCCATCTTCAGAGGTCGTCGTCGGCGAGAAATCGACCGTGGCCCTCGGTCTCGAGCCAGTGATAGAGGTGGACCTGATACAGAAACGATGCCACCACCTCTTCTCCCAGTTCGTGGGTGTCGGTGCAGACAAATGGCACCTGCAAACCCACCAACAGGGCGATCAGGGATTGGGTGATGCGATTGGGGTTGCCACCGGCGTTAACGTAGGGCGACTTCACTTCGCTGAGCGACGCTGAGATTGCCAACAGCCGATACGAATACTGGCTCATCCTTCGAAGGCGACTCACGAACGCAGCGCGCTCGCTGGTAAAGGAATGGATGAGGTCGGCAAGTCCTTCCGCTCGATCACGCACAGGTGCTCAAGGCCAGCGGAGTGGTCCCCCAGGTCGAGCGCCCGTCGCTGCACATCGGCAAACCAGCCTTCAAAACGGGAACACCGAACGGATGCTTTTCGCGGGTGTCTACCACGGCCACCGGGAGCGGCGTCCGAAGCTGGGTACCATCCGCTCGGCCAGCACTGGTATGGCTGGGTGAGGCACAGGCTTCGAGCTCGACTGCCGCTGCAGAGGCGACAGGATCAGAAAGTGGCGTCTCTTCATCGCTTCTCCGGGCGACCCCCGCTCGCTTAGGAACGTTAGCACAGAGCGGACTTGGGAACCGCAAGCAAACCTACTATCCATAACATCCACGGGCGGTCGATGTAATATGCAACGCAGAAGGTTAGCAGTTCTTCGGCGTCAAATTTGGAGGGCGCTTGACCTCGAACGGTGTCGTCCGAAACTTCCCGAGATCAGCTGGTCGGAGTCTAGCGAGACAAGGGGTGGCCAATGCACCGATCTACTCCCATTGCGGACGCATGGCCGCTGCTCTCCATTCGCTCGGCGCATTTTTGCATCTTGGCTGGCTGTGACCGGAAAGCGATTGGCGGGATAAGAGCCCACTCCCATCCCGGTGGACGAGCAACCGCTTTGCCCGCAACTGCTCCCCTAAATGTCGTGGACGCCCATGCCCCGCGCCGCGGCGGCCTCAACTGACCTGGGGAACGGGTGGACACGAGGGGGCCGACTGCGCTGGGCTGTCATCACTTGAGCTCAGGGTCCCGCGGTCTCGCAAGCTGCCTATTTCGGGTACCAGTCGAGCAACCGGACTTCGATGCCGGTTCCTTCCAGTCCTTTCTGAAATAGGGAGAGATCGGACCCGCGGTAGTGGTACGGAACGACGATCTTCGGGTGGAATGCCTTGACGGCTTCGGCAGCCTCGTTGGGAGGCATGGTGTAGGGCAGGTTCATGCACACGAAGGCCACATCGATATTCTTCAGCGCGCGCATTTCAGGCGTACCCTCGGTGTCGCCCGAGAAGTAGAAGCGCTTGCCCCCGTAGGTGAGGATATAGCCGTTGCCCCGCCCCTTATCGTGGAAGAGGGTGCCCGGGGCCGGCCCGCGGGTGAGGTTGTAGGCCGGGACGGCCTCGATGCTCCATCCTTCCCAGGTTTTCGTCTCCCCGTTCGCAATCGGCTTGGCACGGGTGACGGTCTTGACCACGGCTGGCGCTCCGAGAATCTCGGTCCCCTCTTTGCTGATTTCGCTGATCGAGGCCGGGTCCATGTGGTCCGCGTGAATGTCAGTAATCAGAATGAGGTCGGCCTTTGGGCGTCCACTGAGTTTTGCCGGTTTGGCCGGGTCGAGGTAAATGGTTTTTCCTCCCGCCTCGATCAACGTGCTGGCATGAAACAACGGAGTGATCCTGACCTCTCCGGCCGAAGTCGAAAAGGTCTGCGTGGCGGTCGCCGAGTGTGCAACCGACGACGTGGCGATGACGGAGCAAGCAAGCGCAAGAACGAGTTTCATGTCGACCTCAGGTTCGCTTTCATGGTTGACCGCAGGCCTTTGCCCTCAATAGCGTGCGATCACGCATCGAAGAATACAGTCACCTTCGCTGCGAAAGTGGATGTCAACTCGCTGGTCCGGGCTCCTCGGGTCGGGTTGCGCCATCCGATCCGATTAGCACGGGCCTTCCTCTGGAACGAATTCGAGTACCGGATCCGTTGCGTTCGCCTGATCTCCAGCAAAGTAGACTCCTGTGCACAGCCCTTCAAAAGTCCGCGAGGGAGCACCAATATTACGAGGAATGTCGGTAGCCGGCCATTCGGCCCGACGACCCCGCCAGGTTTGTGGTTTCAAAGACGCAGCTCCCCTCTTCGGAAGTGGGCGCGTCCAAAGCCGCGGAACGAAGGATGGGGGCTCGATCTTGGGTATCCTCGGGACGAAGTCCTGCCACGCCTCATGGATCCGTTCCCCAAACTTGCGCGCCGCAAGCCTCATCCTCTCGCGGTTCAACCGCGCAGAGTCCTCATGCTGCCGCGTCCACAGGCTGTCGATGGATGCGGTATCGCTTCGGAGGCAGCAATGCTTGTACTTGCGTCCGCGGCCGCAGGGACAAGGATCGTTTCTTCCGATCTTCTCACCGGCATGGAGAGCCATAACTTTTTGGACATTACCGCGTGCAGCCTGTGGAAGGCAAGGGCACAGCAGCCTGGCGCGAGGAGGCGGATACTGAATTGATTTTTTTCTTTCGAGAGGAGAACTGCCATAGCCAAATCAACGCTCGTCGAGCAAGGCGAGAAGGTACCTTACGACATCTGTTGGAGTTCCTGACCTTCCTCAAACAGCGTGCTGGCTTGGTTCTTCGATTTTCATATTCGTCGCGACACCTTGAAGATGGCAGTGGGTGATGGTGTGGCTGCATCCACCCCACGTCGGGGAGGCTGCTCGATCAGGAGCTGCGCCAGGGGATGACCGGCCGTGACCTGCCTCCGCGCGCCCGGCGGCGTAACGGCTTTCGACGCAGAGTACCGCATGAGGCACCGATTACGGAAACTGGCACAGAAGACTCCACGTCAACCAGGGCCACACTTGATTCAGGTTATCCGTCATCCAAGCCCTCCCGGCCCGCAGACCATCCGCTGCTCTCGGGCCGCGTTCCCCGGCCTCATTCGTAGCCAACCCGGCCTTGTCCGACGCAATGGCTCTAATGTGGGCGTTCACCGGGCTTTCCCGAATACCTCCGTGAGCCTTCGATGACGACCTCATTCGTGACGCAGAGCCTGCATCGGTTGGATCAGCGACGCTTTGTTCGCCGGTCCCCAGCCTGCCAACATAGCAATGGCAAACAGCAGCAATGCCGCGCCCGCGAGCGTGGGTGAATCGGTCGGCTTCAGGCCGTAAAGCATTGAGCGGACAAATTGCGTGAGCAGCAGCGCGGCTCCAAGTCCAGTGCCGACGCCAATCGCGGCTAGCCATGCGGTCTCACGAAGAATCATCAGCAGCACCTGGCTTGCTTGCGCACCCAGAGCCATGCGAATGCCAATCTCATTGAGGCGGCGCCCGACGGTGCAGGCCATGATGCCGTAGACGCCAATACTGGCGAGGAGGAGAGCGAGAACGCCAAAGCCAGCCGTCAGGGCGGCGAAGATCCGCTCTGGCGCTATGCTCGCGTTGATTTGATCGGTCTGTGTGCGTACATCGATCACGGGCAGGTCGATATCCACCGACTGGACTGCGGAGCGTATTGCGGTGACAACGCCTCCAGGGTCACCATTCGTGCGCACCTCGAAGGTCATGCCGTGGCGGGCGTCCTTCTGTTGCTGGTACAGGACATAGAAGGTTGGAGGCGGGTCGGTTCGGAGGTCCGCGTACTTTGCATCCGCACAGACACCGATGATTTCATATCTCTCTTCCTCTTCCGTCTTGAAGGTTTTGCCGACCGAATTCATCGCCGCGAACTCTTTGCGGGCCAGAGCCTGATTGATGATCGCAACCTTGGGCGAAGTTGGCGTGTCGCGAAAATCGAAGGCGCGGCCATACAAAAGAGGTATGCGCAACGTCGCGAAAAACGTTCGTCCGACGGAGTTCAACAGCGCAAACTGTTCGTGACCGGGCCTCCTGGGCTGACCATCGGGGAAGAAGCCATCATTCGACGCCGTTTGCGCCAGGAGAGGCTCCACCGACAATGTGACCGATTCCACTCCGGGCAAGGGCGCGATCTTTTCTTCGATCTGATGCAGCACTTCGATATTCTTCGGCGCTGGATAGCGCTGTCTCGGCGGGACAATGGCAAAGAGCAACAATCCCTTCTGCTGGAAGCCCGTATCGGCAGCGTTCAGATTCACTAGGGTGCGCACAAAGAGTCCGGCGCCCACCAGCAATAACATGCAAAGCGACACCTGAAAGATCACCAGCGTTTTACCGGCGAATCCCTTCCTGCGGTGTGTGGTGGTCGCAGCGCTGTCCTTCAATCCAGCGTTGACGATAGTCCGCGTGGCCTGCCAAGAGGGTCCCACGCCGAACAGAAGACCGCTGAGCACAGAGATAGTCAACGTGAAGGCGAAGACGCGATAGTCAAAGCGACCGCTGATTGGGGCCACACCCCACGACGAGGACAACAGCCGTGGAATCACGTCTCGACCCAGATAGCCGAGCACGAGGCCTGCAGTTCCCCCAAGCAGAGAGAGCAGGAGATTCTCCGTGAGCATCTGGCGGAGAATACGAGCTTTTCCCGCGCCCAAAGCGAGACGCACGCTCATCTCGCGCTGGCGCGATGCGGAACGGGCCAGCAACAGGTTGGCGATATTCGCGCAGGCCAGCAGAAGTACAAGGCCCGTCAGCGCCAGAAGGATTGAACTCGGCTGTTCGAGTTGGCGGTCGGTGTAACTCAGCCAGCCTCGGTTGCCGGGAATGAGAGTCAAGGGCGGCAGGGTTCCATCCTTGGGAACTGGCATGCTCGCCCTCACCGCTTGGTCAAGTGTTACGGCCATAGAGGCGCGCGCTGAGTTCTCCGAGATGCCGGACTGCAGCCTTCCCATAACCTGCACCCACCAGATATCCGGGTCATTTAGAAGAGAGCTCGTTCCCTTCGGAGCAATAACCGGTTGCATGCTCAACGGCAGGAACACATCGGGGGACACTTCCACATGCGACGCTCCGGTAAAGGCCTTCGGCGCGACTCCGATGATGGTGATGGGGACCAGATTGAGCTTTACGGCCTTGCCAATCACCGCAGACGAGCGGCCAAAGCGCCGCGCCCAGAAAGCATCGCTGATTACGGCAACGGGACCGCCGCCAGGCGCGATATCGTCCGCTGGCTCAATGGGTCTGCCGAGGACGGTCCCGACGCCGAAACCTTCAAAATAGTTGCCGGAAACGAGCTCTCCAGTGACCATTTCAACGTGGTTATCGATGGTTGCTGTCAGGCGGTCGAAGCCACCACCAAGTTCCTTGAAAGCGAAGAGATTACCCAGCGTGTGATTCTGGCGCCGCAACTGCTCGTAGACGGGATATGAAAATGATGCGACGAGGCTGTGCCCTTTGCCGTCGGGGTAGAAGTCTCCCCACATACTCCCCACTACGGATCGGTCGTCCTGGGTCCAGGCCAGGAGCCGGAGTTGGTCTGGATGCGACACCAACAAGGTATCGAACATGGCGGCTTTGGCCAGAGTGAAGATTGCCGTGTTCGCTCCAATGCCCAGCGCGAGGGATGCAACCGCGATGACCGTGAACCTTGGGCTTTTGCGCAGCATGCGCACGCCATAGCGAAGATCCACCCATAGCTCGTCCCACAAACGCAGGCCCAGCGAAGCACGAATGGCATCCTTGTGCGATTCGATACCGCCGAACTGGAGGCGTGCCCGACGCGTTGCTTCCTGCTGGGGAACGCCGCTGCGGACTAGGTCTTCGGCATAGCTCTCAATATGGAAGCTTACCTCCGCCTCCATGCCGTTTTCGAGGTGCGACCGCTTCACGATCCACTTCAACCACGAACGGAGCTGCGCGAAGAGTTTCATATCTCCTCCGAGGTCGTACGCAGAATGCTGGCGACAAGTGCCGCCATGTTGTTCCACTTCTCGGTCTCGGATTGGAGTTGACGCCGACCGGCCGTGGTCAGTCGGTAGAACTTCGCTTTGCGCTTGTTCTCGGATTCGCCCCACTCACTGACGATCAAGCCCTGGTGCTCCAGCCGGTAGAGCGCCGGGTACAACGAGCCCTGTTGGATCTGCAACTGTTCGCCGGAGATCTGCTGTATGCGAAGCAAAACCCCGTAGCCATGCAGCGGGCCGAGCGAGACAGCCTTGAGGATCAACATGTCGAGAGTGCCTTGCAGCAAATCGACCTGTTTTCCCACGATCTCTCCTTTTACGTCTAGGAGAGAAACGATAACAACACTCTCCTAGACTGTCAAGGAGAGGACTGCGCGCTGTTATCCCTCGGCGGGTGGCGATAGCGACTGTAACGACCCCTGGACCCGTTTCACGCCATTGGGCAACAACAGGCAGCAGTGCTCCGCGAACTCGTTCATCGCCCAGTGCAGACCAACGAAGTAGGCCGCTGCGCGGCCCTGCTGGGCGGATTTGTTGAGGTCGCGCGCCGCACTGGTCTCCCGCTGCGCCTGCTGGAGGTCGGAGCCGCAGCGGCGCTGATCCTTCGCTGGGACCACTACTTCTACGAAGGGGGCCATGCAGGCTGGGGCGATCCCGATTCGCCGGAGCGCATTTCCAATGTATTTGGTGACGTATATCCGCGTCTCGATGTGTCGACGGGGATCGAAGAGCGCCACGGCTGCGATACTTCACCGATTGACCCAGCCACGGACGAAGGCGCTTTAACGCTACCGTCGTATGTGTGGCCCGATCAGATGGAGCGCTTTCGTCGCACGGCAGCGATCGATGTTGCGCGCCGTGTGCCCGCCCCTGTCGACCGCGCCAATGCGGCCGATTGGATCGAGGCGGCGCTGGCCCGCGGCGATTCTGGCGTGGCAACGGTGGTCTATCACTCCATTGTGTGGCAATACTTGTCGAATGCAGACCGGGCGCGCTTCAAGCGCGTGATGGCTGCAGCAGGGCAGGCCGCCACTCATGACAGTCCGCTTGCCTGGCTTCGCTTTGAGCCAGGACGCAACATCGCTGAAGTCCGCTTGAGACTTTGGCCCGGCAGCAAAGACCAGCTGCTCGCCCGATCTGGCTTCCATGGAAAGCCGGTGTACTGGCTAGCACCCGGGAACTAGAAATTGCAACGCGGATTGGTTCCGAACGAGTTGGTCGGCAAACCGGAAACCAGCGTCGAATCGGTCTAAGCTTAATTGCAGCTTTCACTCATACCTGGTGGGATGATGCGCATGCTGCATTCACTGCCAGAGCGAGTCCCGGCGGAGTTGGGATTTTCCTCGAGTCATCGTGAAAATGAGCAATACAATGAGCAATACAATGTACTGATCAGTGGGGCCGGAGATCCAGTTGTGAAACCGACTGTCACGGGGGTGGGCGTATCAGCCAGCTAAATCATAAAACGCGTCGATATACGGAGCTGGCCTTCTCTTTGGTTCTGGT
>Ga0137418_10000086_pt1 | contig 64095 bp, 62 predicted proteins | sample CZODoug3_1_2_16f_FD_122242 | JGI IMG/M metagenome (GOLD analysis project Ga0137418, IMG submission 122242) | Vadose zone soil fungal communities from Angelo Coast Range Reserve, California, USA - CZODoug3_1_2_16fungal (Hybrid Assembly) | ecosystem: Environmental > Terrestrial > Soil > Vadose...
CTTGAAGTGCTTGCTAGCGATAGCGATGTCGCCACAGATTTTAATCGACTGTTCTTTGTGCATCTCCCAGACCGCCGTTGTCACGGTGTCTGAGAAGTCAACATTCTTAACCCAATCGATGATGGAGTAGCCTGTGACGACGAAGTTGAAGAATCTGTCATCGGTGACTTCTTCGTTTAGAAGGGCTGCATCCCGTTTTAGCTTTCCCAGGAGATCACGCGGAGTTTGCAACCCGAAGGTCAGATTCACGACGAAGGGACCGCCCATATCTCGGGATTTCCGTATCCCATGTTTTCGTAATCGACTGGTTTCAAAGCGTCGTCATCAGTCGTCATCCGTCACGAAAGTGCTTGAAAAGACGGGAGCACACGGAGATTACGAATCGGCTGCTCTACCAGCTGAGCTACGTCGGCGCGATGAAAGCGTCCTCCAAGTATATCAAAGGCTTAGAACCCGCCGATTGGATGACATCGTCAACGTTTGCTGTTCCCAAAGAAATCCGCGTCCCTGGCCCGCAGCCCCTGCCACCTTTGTGCCATAGACCGGAGGGTTTAGTTGACTGACAATCAAGGCCGGAGTTTTTCTGATGTATTTGTTGCTCGGAAAGATGTTCAACACAATCCGGCGCGAGGAAGAAGGTCAGGGGGTCAGCGAGTACGCCGTGCTGCTGGTCCTGCTGGTCCTTATCGTCGTGACGGCCGTCCACGCCATCGGATCGAATGCTCACCAGGTCATTGACAAGGTCAACACCGCGCTACACATCGGCTAGCTTCCTCACCCCTCCGCGAGACAACTAAGCCCCCGGACTTGGTCATCTTCCTAACCCTGCGCGCTCTGACTGCGCCGGTTGGTCGAGAACTTGGCGGATCTTCCGCGCCAGTGCGGTCAGATTGATTGGCTTCGCAATGAGGACCGCCTCTTCCAGGCTTCCGCCTTCGAGGGATAGGTCTGCGTAGCCAGACATATACATCGCTTTGGTCTCGGAGTGGATTCCTGAAACTTTGCGCACAACCTCCGGCCCTCTCATCCGCGGCATCACGACATCGGTCAGCAAGAGATGGATAGGCTGTCTCCAGGTCGAGGCTAGCTGCAGAGCCACAATGCCATCTTTGGCCAGCAGCACTTGATAGCCTTTCGAAGTCAGGTACTCGCCGATCACCTCGCGCAAGGATTCCTTGTCCTCCACCAGGAGAATCGTCTCAGTTCCCTCTCCGCTGCTCTCTGACACCATGGGGGCGGTCCGATCAGCACCCGCCTCGCGAACTTTCGGCAAATAGATCTTGAAGGTCGTGCCGATGCCAAGCTCGCTATAAACCCAAACAAAGCCGTTGCTCTGCTTGACGATCCCGTACACCATGGCCAGGCCAAGGCCGCTGCCCTTCCCCACATCTTTGGTGGTGAAAAATGGCTCAAACACACGGGCCTTGGTCTCCTCGTCCATGCCCGAGCCGGTGTCGGTGACCGTGAGCACCACATATTCGCCCGGCGGCACCGGCGCTCCGTGGTGCTCTGAATAATTCTTGTCTAAAACCGCGCTCTCGATCTGGATGGTCAGCCTGCCACCGGTTGGCATAGCGTCGCGACCGTTCACCGCGAGATTCATGATGACCTGTTCAAGCTGCCCGCGATCCACCCTCGCGACCGGCGACTCTCGGCTGGGCACAACCACCAACTCAATCTCTTCGCCGATCAAGTTTGGCAACATTGCGCAGAACTCGGAGACCACCAGGTTCATGTCGAGAAGGCTTAGTTCCTGGGGCTGTTTTCGACTGAAGGCCAGCAGTTGCTTGGTGACCGCGGCCGCCTTCTCGGCAGCCTCCGAGATCTTCTCGGCGTATTTCCGGATCTTGCTGTCCGAGGTGGAGTCGCCGATCAGCTGGCCATAGCTCTTCATGACCATGAGAAGGTTATTGAAGTCATGGGCAACTCCGCCTGCCAGCTGCCCCACCGCTTCCATCTTCTGCGCCTGCAGGAATTGCCGTTCGAGCGCCCGGTGTTCAGTTACGTCCTCGGCAAACAGAATCACGCCACCGCTCTCCTCCGCGGAATGTCCCCATGGCCGAAGCTCCCAACGAATCCAGTGTCCCTTTCCATCCGGCGCTGCAAGGTAGTCGTTTTCCGACTTCAGGACCTCGCCCGTCAGGCCGCGACGATAGATCTCTTTCCATGACTCGGATAAATTCGGGAAGACCTCAAAGTGGGATTTTCCCAAAATCGTGTCTTTGTCGAGTGAGTAGTCCTTGCACCATCGATGGCTCACGGCCACATAGCACATTTCGCGATCGAACATCGCCAATCCTGCCGGGGCATGTTCGACAAAAATCCTTAGAAGATCGGCCTGCCGATTGATGGCCTCCTGCTGCCGCCGGAGTTCTTGCACAGACTGTTGGCGTTCCGTGATGTCCCGGAGGATCACCGTGAACAGCTTCTTGCCGCCCATTTCGACCTGTGAGATGGAAGCCTCGGTCTCAAACTCTCCTCCGTCCGCCGCCACCGCCCAAAGCGCATTGAGTGCGCCCACCGCGGGATGGCTCACGCCGCTTTGGCCAAATCGCCGAATCTGCTCACCGGGAGCGGCGTGGGGGCGCTGGGGAATAAATCGTTCAATCGACTGGCCCACAGCCTCGGCCGCCCGGCAGCGGAACATGGACTCGGCGGCCGCATTGAATAGGACAATCTTTTGCTCCTCGTCCACCGTGATGATCGCATCCATGGCGGATGCAATCACTCCAGAGAGACGAGCCTGACTCTCCCAAAGGGCCGTCTCTGCTTGCTTCCGCTCGGTGATATCCAGCATGGTGCCGATCAGTCGTTCCGGCTTGCGGTCCGACCCCGCCCCTGAAAACAGACATTTACCGCGCACTGCGACCCAACGGATGCTCTTGTCAGGCCGATAAATTCGGTAGTCAATTTCGTATTCGTGGGGGCCCGCCGGGCTCATGGCGGTTCGGACGGTACTCTCGAGTCGTGACCGATCCTCTACATGCACTCGTTCCATGAAGTCCGCAAAGCTAATCTCGCTTGTCGGACTGAGTCCAATAATTTCCTTAGCGCGGTCGGAACTCTGAATGTTGCCCCTGAGGTCGTCGTCCCAAGTGCCAATTCCGGCGACCTCGACCGCCATCCGAAGTCGTTCACCGCTCCGGAGGAGCCTTTCCTCGAAAAGCTTCCTCTCTGTCAGACGCATAACTACCTAATTCCTTGAGGCACCCTGCAGAGCTATTGTGGATGGTCGTGCTTCAACCCAAAAACCGTCAATCCGCAGAAATACTCCAGGGGAACGTAGAAAACAGCCTCCCCGGTTAACCCTTGCCAAATCTTCGGTGACGATATTTCGGCAGCATGCAGCATTCTGGTGTCACTCTGACTCACAGTAGCACTCTCCCGCAAGTATTAGTGAGTTTTGAGGGTTCCTTACATCTAACTCCCGGATTGAAATCATCCCTTCTCCGGACACAGGTTGATGCTGCATGATATGACCAAGTTACTAACCACTTCATAGCAGCAGCGAATGTCATTCCGTATCTCGGCAAGAACGCTCTTCGCTGGTGGTTTTCGACTCTTGATGCTGCCGGAGTGTGATACAACCGGTCTGGATCGGAAGTTCCAGAATGGCGTCAGAGGTTCGAAGCTTGAGGACAATCAGAGTAAGGCCCGGGAGCAGTGGGTCGTCAAGGCGCATCTCTGACTTGCGGATAAAAGTGGAATGAAATCGCTCTCCATTCTGATCGCGGACGATCATGTGGTAATTCGCAAAGGGCTCCGCGCCGTGCTCGAGACGAGACCCGAACTGAGGGTCGTGGGCGAGGCGAGCGACGGTCGTGAGGCGATCGAGAAGGCCAGGTCACTGCAACCTGACCTGATCATTGCCGACGTGACCATGCCGCAACTCAACGGCCTGGATGCGACCCCTCAGATGCTCAAGGCAGCCCCTAACGCTCGAGTTCTAATCCTGACGATGCACCACGCGGAGGAACTCATCGAACAGACTCTGCGCGTGGGCGCTAGCGGCTACGTTCTGAAATCCGATGCGGAACAGAGTCTCATCACCGCGATCGAAGCCGTCGCCAATGGCCGAAAATTCTTTACCTCCTCGGTGACCAGCATTGTTTTGGGTCGCATTCAAGCGGGAGCAGGCAAGAGAGCTGGGCAACCCGGGACGGCTCGCCTCACCCGCCGTGAACAGGAAGTCGTACAGTTGCTTGCGGAAGGCAACAGCAACAAACAGGTCGGGAACCGGCTTGGTATTAGCGTCAGAACGGCCGAGAATCACCGCGCCCGACTCATGAAGAAGCTGGGCGCGAGCTCTCTGAGTGACTTGGTCCGCTATGCCGTTCGAAACAAAATCATTGAGCCCTAGACAAGACGAGCAGCGGCCCGCGGAAGTGTTTCAACAGCCTTCTGAGGCAGTTCTGGAGCGCTCCCCAATGGCGAAATGACTTTGACGGTGCGACCCCAGCCTTCAAGGCTTCAGTGATCGACCCCTGCTGGGCTGTGCCCGCTCTGACCCGGCGCAGCGCAAGCCTCCCCCACACGCACGAAAGCCCGGCACTCGGCCAGGACCCTTGGTAGCAGTCCCAGGACCGGCTGCCGGGCAACCGAGGGGGGCGGGCATCGACCAGCCGAGAGAGCACGCATTCTAGAGAACGGCTCGTCTTTTACAGCGCATGCCTGGTTCACTGCCGTTCTGTCCGACTTTCAAGTTCGATCCACTTACTGCGGCCTCCGATCGATCGCGCCGGACTGAAACCCGCCCGCACCCGGTCGGGAGATGCCGAATTCCTTGATCTTCTGGTACAGGGAACTCCGGGGAATCCCCAGCTTTTTGGCCGCTACTTCGACGCGTCCGCCCTCATTGAGCAGAACGTCTTCAATGTACTGGCGCTCCACTTGCTCGAGCGTTCTTGCGAATCCTACCATCGGCTCCGGATCCGGAGTGGTGTCGAAGTTCAGATCCCTCTCGGTCAGCACCCGGTGCCCGCTCAATAGAATCGCGCGTTCCAGAACATTCCGCAGCTCGCGAATATTGCCCGGCCAGGGATAGGACTGCAGCGACCACACCGCGGACGGCGACAACTCCGTCTGGCTTAACCCCAGATCTGCCGCCAGGCGCTCGAGGAAAAAGTTCGCGAGAATCGCGATGTCCTCGACACGATCGCGAAGCGGCGGGGTGGTAAGCGGAATCGTGCTGATTCGGAAGTAGAGGTCGCTTCGAAAATTCTTGCTGCGAACAAGTCTCGGCAGGTCATGATGCGTAGCCGCAATCAGCCGAATATCGACCCGGCGATCGCGCACGTCCCCCAGGCGGCGAAACTGCTTTTCTTCGAGGACCTTGAGAAGTTTAGGCTGTACTTGCACGTCAACATCGCCGATTTCGTCGAGAAAGACGGTGCCTTTGTGAGCGATCTCGAGAAGCCCGGTCTTGGCCTGAACCGCTCCGGTGAAGGCTCCTCGCTCGTGCCCGAACAGTTCGGTCTCCAGCAGGTCACGCGTGAGTCCGGCGCAGTTCAGGTCCACGAATGCCTCGGCCGCGCGTGTACTGTGATCGTGAAACCATCGCGCCAGCACACCTTTGCCCGTCCCGGTTTCGCCCAGAATGAGGACCGCACTGTCGGTGGTGACCACCTTGTGCGCAAGATCGGCCAGCTTCCGTATGGTCGAACTTGTCCCCAGGAACGGATCAATCTGGTCTCTTCTCCGGCGGGTCCGCTCCGCAAGGTGTCTCTGGCGATTCCGTTGATGCTCCAGGAGTCGCTGAATCACGACGTACAATGTCGCGAGCTCTGTGGGCTTGGTAAGAAACTGATCCGCCCCTTGCTTCACTGCCTGCACCGCGAGGTCGATGGAGCCGTAACCGGTCAGGATGATCACCGGCAACCCGGGATCGATCGACTTCAAACGCGACATCAGATCAAGGGCATTGCCATCCGGCAGGCTGTAGTCGAGAATCGCCACGTCCGGTCGAAAGTTCCGCAACAATTTCTCGCCTTCCGCGCAGTCCCCGCCCACAACCGTGTCATAGCCTTTCCCTTCGAGAAAATTCGCGATCGCGGCGCCAATGGTTTCTTCATCCTCAACAATCAGAACTCTATCTTTCATCATGGCTCCCTCGGCAGCAACTTTGTGGGTTGCTTAGCAATTTTGTACGCCCGCATTTTGCCGGGCAGGTGAATCCAGCACTTCGCGCATAGCCCGCGCCAGCAGGGGCAATTCAAACGGCTTCCGCAGCAGGCTCGCCCCCGCGACCAGTTTGCGCGTGATCCTCTGGTCCGCATATCCCGACAGGTAGATGACTCGCGTCTCGGGATGCCATTGAGCCAAGCGCTCGGCGAGCGGGTCACCGGAGATCGGAGGGACGACCAGGTCGCTGACCATCAGGTGAATAGGTCCCCAAGTTCCCTCCAGCAATTTCAGGGCCTGCTCCCCATCGCTCGCGCTTAACACCTGGTAGCCGAGGTCCACCATGAAATCCCGCACCAACTCCCGGAAGGGACCATCCTCTTCAACCAGCAGCACGCTTTCCGTACCCTTCTGGCGGACGTGCGGCGGGGCGGAAAGCCCCTCGCCGGCGCGCTCTTCCCGGAAGCGCGGCAGATAACACTGGAAGGTGGTTCCCCGACCTGGCCAGCTCTCCAGCGAGATGTACCCGCCGCTCTGTTTCATGATTCCGTAGACGGTTGCCAAGCCCAGACCCGTTCCCATTTCCTTCGTCGTAAAAAATGGCTCGAAGATGCGCGCCTGGGTCTGGGCGTCCATGCCGCAGCCAGTGTCGGCCACCGATACCACCACAAAACTTCCTTGCTTCGAACCCGGATGATGATTCACAAACTCGGCGTCCAGCTCGACGTTGTCAGTTCGCAGGGTTAGTCTTCCCCCCTCCGGCATGGCATCGCCCGCGTTTACCGCGAGATTGATGAGAGTCTGTTCGAGCTGCGCGGAGTCTGCCCGCACCATGCCAGTGTGGGCGTTGGGCACGACGACCAGTTCAACGTGCTCGCCCAATGGACGGGGGAGCCATTCGGCGGTTGCGGAAACTAACTTGCTTAGATCAAAGACGGAGACAGACACCACCTGCTTCCTCGTGAAGGCGACTAGCTGACGGGCAAGTTGGGTGGCGCCTCGAGTGGCTGCAAGGATCTGGGTCGCGTTCCGGTGCTGAGGGTGCCCTTCCTGGAACTCTTCCGCCATCGCTTCCGCGCAGCCGCTGATAATCATCAGTGCGTTGTTGAAATCATGCGCAATTCCGCCCGTGAGTTGTCCGATCCCGTCCATCCTCCGTGCCTCTTGAAGCATCTCCCGCATAGGGCCCCGCTCGGCTACTTTCTCGACCAATCATCCCGGGAAGGCCGGTGGCGCATTCGATCCCGCGACTCTTCGACCCGGGTCCCGAACCCGAATCTGCTTTACGTCCTTTTTGGTCGAGTGCACCTCAGATTGAAACGACACGGTAACTCACGTGCTGGCTGGCATTCCGAAACTGAGGGAGGCACTCTCGAATCCTCAGTTACGAGGACGCCTGCCAAGTTATTTTGGGTTTCGATTCCAGAACATAGACGAACTTCAGACCAGCGAATATAGGAATTGGCTGATTCAGCTGTGGGATTCGATCCCCATCGGCTTGTAGGATATTTCTGACGCACGCGCCGGCCCGAGCACCGTGGCAGAGGGGCGCAACCCACACGCCTGGTGCGCACTGCTAGTCAATGAGTTGATTCGTCAGGGCATACCGGGTGAGGTCGGAATTGTTCCGAGCTCCCATTTTTTCCAGAATCCGAGTTCGATACGTGCTGACCGTCTTGATGCTGAGACGCAGCTGTTTCGCGATTTCGGTCAACCCCTTGCCGGAGGCAATCAACAGCAGAACCTCGTATTCCCGGTTGGAGAGGAACTCGTGGGCGGGCTCGTTCGAAGGACACCCGATGGCTTGCGCCAGCCTTTCCGCCAGCTGCGTACTCACGTATCGGCCTTTCAACTCCAGCACTTTGTGAATGGCCCGAACCAGCTCCTCCGGAGCGCTGTCTTTCGTGAGATACCCGGAGGCGCCCGCCTTCAGGCCGCGAATTGCCAATTGGTCTTCGGGATGCACGCTAAGCAGAATCACCGGAGTCCCGGGTCTCTGTTTCTTGATCTCGCTCAAAACCTCCAAACCACTGCGCCCCGGCATGGAGACGTCCAGAACAATGACATCCCACGGCTGTTGCGAGGCCTGAGCCAGTGTTTGAGCCCCGTCCTCAGCTTCCCCGAATGCGACATCCACGAAAGCTTCAGACAGAATCTGCTTGAGCCCTCGCCGCACGACTGCGTGGTCGTCCGCCAACAAAATCCTCATGGTCCTTGCCCGCTTTCCTCGAGTCACCATTCCGTGGAATCGTGACCGTGACCGTGGTTCCCCGGCCGCGCACACCTTTGACCAACACGCGACCTCCAAACGTCTCGGCCCTTTCCCGCATGCCGAGCATTCCGAGCGACGTCAGGCGCGTAACTTCCGACGGCCGGATGCCCTTGCCGTCATCTCGAACCGACAGTGCGACGCCCCCGGCTCTTGGTTTGAGCGACACTTCGACATGGCGCGCAGCCGCATGTTTGGCCACATTGCTCAATATTTCCTGAAAAATGCGGAATATCGCCGTGGAGCGCTCCGGAGGTAACAAGGCGCACCGCAGTTGGCCGACGTCACACCCAATCCCGGTGCGGGACTCGAACTCTTCGGCTTGCCATTCGATGGCAGCAGACAGGCCCAGGTTGTCAAGCACACCGGGCCGCAATTGAGTGCAGAGCTTTCGCACGCACACCATTCCCCGATCGGCCAGTGACACAGCCCGGAGGAGGCGCTCGCGAGCTTCCAAGTTGGTAGGGTTGGCCGCCTTCGAAAGGCTCGCGCATTCCACCTTTACTGCGACCAGCACTTGGCCGAGTTCATCGTGAATCTCATGCGCTACTGCGGTGCGCTCGGCCTCCCACGAGGCGTGCTGGCGGGCCAATAGCGCGCGCAACAGCTCACCGCGGAGCGCCCGCGCTCCCGTCGAATATCGTTTGCGCGACAGCGTCCTACGTGGTTTTCGCTTTTCCTGACTCAAGCGGGTCTCCTCGCTAGGGGGCAAGGAAGGTTGCGGGTGACCTTTGATCCTCTGAGCTCTTTCGAGGGCAGCTCGGCGGAATATTCGTGGCCGGACCACCAAGCGCCGACCGGATCGGCTTTCTCACCACCTGCTGCGTCTGATTCCAAGCGCCACTTCACGATCTCTATCTTCAACATAGCGACCGGCACAAGAATGTTACTACCTTCAAGAGCATCTTGCGATTGACGAGAAATACTCAGCAGCGGGACGTGACTGGTCATGGGGGAGTCGTCTGTCTTTAGGATACATCCCCCCTTCACTCTCCCGCAAAACTTATCCTACAGAATCCAGAAAGCCCTTCAACTAACTGAAAGATCGAGATATCCTAACTTCGATTGTCACGGATCGGCCCCCTTCCGGCGGGTCCCAGTCCCTAACTCGACCGGACCTTCGCCAGGTGGAAATGGTCGACTCCATCGTCTGGGCAATGATCATAAGAACCCTAATCGTGGACGACTCTGACCTCACCGCAGAACTTATAGGCGTATATCTCCGGGCCATCCCGTCGATTGAACTTGTCGCTTCCGTCAAGAGCGCTCGAGAAGCCTTGGCGATCGCGGCATCGTCCCCTCCCGATCTGGTCATCACCGATCTACGCATGGACTTCATGAATGGCATCGAGCTCGCTGAGCGCCTTCGCCGTGAGCACCCGGAGATCCGCGTGATTCTGATCTCGGTGGAGAAGACCTCCCAGCTTGCGCTGAACGCGGCCCATAGGGGCGTCGACGCCTTCGTTGACAAGGGCGATCTGCATCAAGAATTGCTCTCGTCCATTCACAAGTTATTTCCCGATTCGCTTCATTCCCTATAAAGAACCCTCCTAAACGGACCCGTGGGAGTGAACTTCCCTTGTCCAGACCTTGGACAAAGCATCTTGTCCGTAGACAGTCCGCAGCGCTCGACGATGATTCCGCGTGCCTTACAAGTGGCACTGCCGTTGCAAAAGTATCCATCGAGCCCTCTCCTGGAAGCTCGCCGGTTTTACGGGAACCTAGCCCGAGCGATAACGCGCACGAAACTTATGAAGGTTCTAAGTCTGCCCATCGTCTCAGGTCTTCGCGCCTTGGTGTCCGCGGCGCCCAATCGAGTGGATGCACTGCTCAGGGAGCGTTTGCGGTCTTATGTCCCGCCAGGCGGGCAGCATAGCGCTCTCGCACCGGAACAGATCCGTGGTTTCGGTAGCAGCTTGTCGGGATTCTCGGCTCATCCGATGGCCACGACGCCGATCGTGAGTTTGCCCCCTCCGCCGACCCAACTGGGTTTCCAGGCAGCGCCTCATGGCTCGAGCGGCATCACGCCCGCTGCTTCTGAAAGCACCACTCGCTATCTCACCGCCCTCGGAGACTTCGACAGCAACACCCAGACGGAGGCCGCATCGGTGGTCGAAAGACAACCCACCACCCCGGAACTCCAGTGAAGCGATTTTGGCTCAAATCCGCGACCACCCCGGGCCCGACCACCCGGACCACCCTCCAAGCCCGCCTCCGGCACATTGAGCGCCGCGAATGGTGGCTGTGGGGATTCGCTGTGGCGGTCACGCTCCTGTTGACCTTGGCCGTTACCTCGTTCCTGGTCCCCGTCACGTTTCGCTACCTGGACGATTTCGATTCGTTGGCCGTGCACCCGGCCATCCGGGGCCTGGTTGGGCTGGTGTTGTTGTTTGATGTCTACACCATCTATCAGCAGTTTCAGATCGTTCGGATTCGCCGCCAAGTCATGGAGCAGGAGAAACTGTTCCGGCTGATCACAGAAAACGCCGTCGATATGATTGCCGTGGTCGATGTCAACGGTAATCGGCTCTACAACAGCCCCTCTTACCAAAAAATTCTCGGCTACAGCGTCGAAGAACTTCAAGCCACCTCTCCACTCGACCAAATCCATCCTGAGGACTACCTGCTGGTAAAGGAGTCGTCCGCCGAGGCGCTGCGAACCGGCGCTGGGAGAAGAATCGAATACCGGATGCGCCACAAAGACGGGACCTGGCACTACCTCGAATCGACGGCCAGCGCCATCCGGAGCGACGAGGACGAGGTCGAAAAGCTCGTCATCGTGGACCGGGACATTACGTCTCGCCGACGGCTGGAGGAACAATTCCGTCAAGCCCAGAAAATGGAGGCCGTCGGCCGCCTGTCGGGCGGCATTGCCCACGACTTCAACAATCTTCTGGGAGTCATCATCGGTTATACGGAGATTCTGCAGGAACGTCTCGAACAGACAGGCCCGCTCCGCGAGAGCGTCGACGAGATCCTGAAAGCCGGTTCCCGGGCCGCCGCTCTGACCCGTCAACTTCTGGCTTTCAGCCGTCAGCAGGTGCTCGAACCCAAAGTGCTCGACCTCAACGACACCGTCTCCGACACGCAAAAAATGCTGGAGCGGATTCTCGGGGAGGACATCGAGTTCATCACGCGTCTCGAACCCAACCTGGGAAGGGTGAAAGCGGATCCTGGACAGATCGAACAAACCTTGATGAACCTCGTGGTGAACTCCCGGGACGCCATGCCAGAAGGCGGGAAACTCATCATTGAGACGACCAATGCGGAAATGGATGAAGTGTTCGTGCGCCGCTACTCCTACCCGGTCAAAACGGGTTCCTACGTCCTGGTGACGGTTACCGATACCGGCACCGGGATGGATTCAGAAACCCAAACCCACATCTTTGAGCCCTTCTTCACCACCAAGCCCAAGGATGCTGGAACCGGGCTTGGGTTGGCGACCGTTTATGGAGTCGTCAAGCAGAGCGGCGGCTACATTGAAGTGTTCAGCGAACTGGGCAAGGGCACAACTCTCAAGATCTACCTTCCCCGCGTGGACGAGGCCGTCGAGCGAGCCTCGCCGACTGCCGCGTCGGACGGATCACTCCAAGGAAACGAAACCATACTGCTGGTAGAAGACGAAACGGCTCTGCGCACCCTGGCGCGCAACGTGCTGAAGTCGTTTGGTTACCACGTCCTGGAGGCAACCAATGGCGCCGAAGCTCTGACGCTGGCGGACGGGACCGCCGTGATTCACCTGTTGCTCACCGATGTCGTGATGCCGGGGATCAGTGGACGAGTGCTGGCGCAAGAGCTGATGGCTCGCTATCGGGACCTGAAGGTGATCTACATGTCGGGTTACACGGGTCAAGGCATCGGCAACAGCGGAGAACGGAACGCGGAGGGTCAGTTCTTGCCAAAACCCTTCACCCGCGAGGTTCTGGCGCGGAAAATTCGAAAGGCGTTAGACAGCCGGGCCGCCGCGGCTTCCTCGTGACACCGTCTTAAACTGTTCACCATCTCTCTAGGAGGCTCTATGCACAAGCTTTTGATTGTCGATGACGATGAAGCCATGCGCCGCATGCTCAAGCTACGTCTGTCGGCGACTTATGAGGTCATCGAAACAGGACAACCCGAGCAGGCCATGGAGCTCGCATTGGTGCACAAACCCGATGCCATCCTTATGGACTTGATGATGCCGCAGTTTTCTGGATTCGAGTTGTGCCAGAGTCTTCGCAGTCTGAGCTACACCTCTCGCATCCCCCTGTTTGTGGTGAGCGGGGAGTCCGGAGAGCAGTACAAGGAACAATGTCAGCATCTTGGCGCCGTCGATTACTTCCAGAAACCGGTAGACTTCAAGAGACTCCACGACAGGCTGCTGGAAGAGATGGAGAAAAATCGCCCTGAGCGGCGCGCGGCCGTGCGCGTGCGAATGAAGGTCATCCTTAAACTGCGGGGACTGGATGCTCGTGGACAGCCGTTCGAAGAGATGACCAGCACAGAGAACCTCTCCGTAAATGGCTTCCTCTGCCAGTGTATGGCCTCGTTGACCAAGAATTCAGTCGTGGAAGTCTTTCTGGCCGGCGGAATCGACAAGTACGCGGGCCGGGCGAACGTAGTTCGCCACGAGGCTCCAGACACACCCTGGCAGAAGTACGGCTTCCATTTCCAGGAAAGAACGTGCGACTGGGTGCTGCAACCGAGCTAGCCAGTGTGACTCGTTCGGAGCCTCGGCCTGCGGCTTGGGGATGATTGCCCGTCAAGATCGGCCAGGTGGACTGCGGAGAAACTCACAAGCAACCGCGCCGAACTCCCCGATCCACAGCACGTGGGCCTGAAAGAAGATTTCTCTCTTCCAATTCGGTGACAGCCAGTGCCGTGACAGTACGTCTTCGATCGGAGCGCCAGTTCGGCGTGAAAGCCCACTCCACGGCAACCCATAGCAGGGGTGGTACCGGCACCCTTCGATGGCTTACGCCGGTCGCGACTCGAGGGACCCTCAGAGCGCACTTTGCCTGCCGGCGGTAGTAGAAGTCCCACACGGATGTCCCTCGACTGGACCCAGGCCCTTGGAGCGACCGGCCGCCCCCCGGAACGTGCTTATCTGCAAAAAGGCAAATGGGGCGATCAGTCCCCACGCTGCCGCCATGCGGACAGGATTCCTCTCGAATCCGGAAACCTTTCCGGGATGGGACACCTCCGCCGGGCTAAGTACCTGTATTGATTGCACCAAACTTTGGGGATTCAAGTGCTGGGAAGAGGGGTTGTGGAGAACCATCTGAAGTCGCTCCTCCTGGTCGAAGACAGCAAGCTCCTGCGGCATGCCCATCAGCGCGCATTTGTGAGAGCGGGCTACAACGTGGTGACGGCCTGCGACGGCGAAGAAGCGTTGCGCTCGGTCGGGGAAGGTCTTCCCGACCTGATCCTGCTGGACATGCTGTTGCCAAAGCTGAGCGGGCCTGAGGTTCTCAGCGCACTGAAAAACAACCCACTTACCGCCCAAGTTCCTGTCATCGTCCTTAGTGGTCTCTCCCAGAAGAACGAGGGCAAACTCATCAGGGATGGAGCCAACGCCTACTTCGAAAAATCCAAGCTGGATTCACAGGAAGGCTGGCCATCTCTGCTGCGACTCATCGAGAAGACACTCCGTGCAAAGACGCAAGCGGCGGCCGCCCATCGGTGACCCGGTGAGCCTGGGTGCGGTGCACGCCGTATCGTAACTTCTTGCAATCTAGTACGCGCAGCAAGAAGCGAACCTGCAACCCTCGGATTAGAAATCCAGCCCATTTTCAAAGTCACCTGGCCTTAAGCGCACCAGCCGATCGAATTCTCGAGTCGTAGAGTTCGGTGCCCTACCGATGTCCTCCCACGTCCTCGTGTCGGGTTGTTGGGCAGAGTTTGGGCAGGCCGGCGATTGGCTGTTCCGCGCCTCTTTTCAGGTGGACTTGAACTCAGGCAGACTTGAACGGCAAAACAGCTAGACCTCGCAAGTAGCCATGGCACAGAAGGTCGTTATGACGAATACATACGATCCCCACAGGGGGGCCGGCGGGGCTCTTCGATGTGGTAGTAACGCTCGTCGATTGAGTATTCGTGATGTTCCTTGGCTCGAATCCGGTCGCGATCAGCACCCCCGATGAATGGCCGTCTTTTCCGCTTGAGCTTGAAGATCTGTGGAACGGAGCCAGAACTCGACGACTAAGGTGTTGATGGAAAATCCGATCCAGAAGGCGATGCCGAAGAACTGGTTTGGCTCAAGATGTGTCAGATGGCTGGTGGCAAAGAAGATTCCCATCACTGGACGCGTCGTCGCAATGCCCAGAAGGATCGCAATTGACCGTATCATCCATCGCCGCTCCAGAAGCAACTCGCCGCGTCTCCTATGCCGGTAGGCGCAGAACAACGAGAACAGAAAAAGCGTGTCAAAGAGCAGAACCGCGGAACGCTCCAGCCATCCCCCGACGGAATCAACGCTCATCGCGTAGGCGGTAATTCCAACCACTCCCCCCAGTGGGAACAGCAGGCGCTCTGGCCAAACCGTTTCGGAGGAGGTGCGGAAAACGACAAAGGGCGATATCACGACAAAGACGAACGCGGGGAAAATGTGCGCCAGCGTGAGGGTCGCGTGCGACGCGAATGCCCGATCGAGCGCGGCCAACTGAGGCGGGGCGGAGTGGGGGGGATAAGCGAACGCAAACACCCGCCGGATGACTACCGCAACGGAAATGACGATGCATGCCCAGAAACCAACACGCCCCCAACGTGCAGGAACATACCTTCCCAGCGAGCCTGCAACTTCCACTCCAGGCCGCAGGTCGCTGGTCATTCTCTCCTTTTCACCCATACAGGCATTTTATCATTTCATTTTACGCTATGTAAAACTAATTATTTCGGCTAGTATCGCGGCTGTGGCGCCAAAAGAAGCCGTTCCCTCGAAGCGGCCTTACGCTCTGGGCAGACGGTTGGAATTGTCCGATCGTAAGCGGATCAAGATCCTCGCCGCCGCCCGGGCGCAACTTGAAACCAACGGTTTTCTCAGCCTCACCCTGGATGCCCTGGCCCGCGAAAGCGAAGTCACACGGCAGACAATTCACAACCTCTTTGGCACGAAGGCAGGTATTCTCGAGGCCCTGTTCGATCAACTCGCTTTGGACGGAGGCATGGGCCGGATGCGTGAGGTGATGCAGCAGAGCGATACCGAAGCCCTACTGGCTGGCTTCGTGAAAGTCTTCACCGATTTCTGGAGCAAGGATCGGCTTTTCATTCGCAGGGTCCACGGAATCGCCGCCGTCGATCCCGAGTTGGGAGCGGCAGTTGAGGCGAGAAACCGGCGCCGGCAAGCGGCAGCGGCTCGGGTGGTTGACCGATTGGGCGGAAGGAGCAGCGACAGCGATAGGGATGACAGAACGCGGAGAGCAGCTACTCTTTATGCGATGACGTCCTTTGAATTCTTTGACGCGCTGGCTGAAAGCTGCGGCGATGTGAAGGACACAGCCCATTTGGTGCTCTCGCTGGTGAGGAACGCCGTTGCATCACAACCCTAGCTTAAGTCTCCGTCGGCGATTGCCGCGAGACGAGGACGGATGAGCACTCGGAAGCCCACTTGCTGGCTGGCGCCGGGCGGCCCAAGATGCCTGCTGCTCGCCTGTACGCGAGCTCTATCCGTCTGGCTGGCTGCGCCGGCAGATACGCTCTTGCTGTGCGACGGCATCCCAGATGCCGATGACGGGCACCGGTTCGAAGCAACCCACAAAGGCCGGCCCAACTCGCCAACATCGTGGAAGTCAATCGGCCCAAGGGGCATGGTCGATTACCAAGGTAAGGCGCAACCGTCATTGGGTCAACGACCGGACCGGTTAGAGTACTACAATTACGTTATGCGATACTATACGATCAACTCAAAGGGCAGCAACAGCGTCATATTCACATGCACGTTGTGCTCTTACAGGGTCAATACTCTCGATTTCAACCGCGCGAATGGACACGTTCGCACACAGGCGGCGGCGGACATAAATAAACACGTTGCCGCATCGCATTTGCGGCCCAAGCCTTGGTCCGCAGCGGTTCCGTCCGGCGCTCGTCTAGTGGGTCACTCCTACAACTTTGGCCGCTAACTCTCCGTCGGTGTGACAAACCCATCGTGTGTTCTTAGTCCTGTAGAAATGCTCCCCAGAGTGTGCACTTGTGAGCAGACATCCATAAGTCATCCTTAGTACATTACTGGTGATCCAACCGGCGAAAGAACCGATGCGTCCCTCCCCGCCGGGAACGGCACCGCCTTGGTCCTTAGGTTGCAGACAGACGCAGTAAATCGCTGCGCAAGGTTTGTTTTTTTGGAAGCGGTGACACGCATGACGACCAGAGCCTTTGACGACCCAATGCCTGTTACAGACACGTATCATGACGAACCACACCCTTATGAACCCCTAAACGGCAGCCCAAGGAAGGCGACATTCCAGTGGCCGCCGCATTGGTTAACGCCGACGATTGCGCAGGGATGGCTAGGGCGAAAACCAGCGACTGACAATCTTGGGGATGACTAAGCGGTTCACTTGGCCTCACGTGGGTTGTGCACGGCCAGTGCGATTCGGTACTGCACGTTAGCTCGATGATTGACTGCTACCTGAAACCAAATGTCCAATTTCTCAGACGACGTGGAGATCTCGTTTCCTTGTCCACAATGCGGAAAGCAGACCAAGGGAAGCATCGGATGGCTTAATGCTCAGACTGAGTTTGCCTGTGCCGGGTGCAACAACGTCGTCAATCTTGACGCTGGCGAATTTCGAGATGAAATCAGAAAAGCGGAAACGGCAATCAAGGACTTGCGTGAGACCTTGGGTAGGCAGCGATGAAGAATGAACAGCCGGCCTCTTGCATTAGGTACAAGGGCCCAAGGGTACACGACCTTATGGTTTGAAGCTGTGTGTTCTACCGCACAGTCCGCCACACGGACAGGATGCTGAAATGCTGTTCTGAGGCTTGCTGACGCACAATGACCACACCGATTTCGCCCTCAAAAATACTTCTGGTTAAAGACGACCCGGCGGCTGCCCATGAATACCCATCGCCGAAGATTGTGGCCTCATCATTCAGATCGGCCGCTGGGTGCAGGGCGAAGCCTGCAGGCAAGCGCGCGCCTGGCAGAACGCGGGACTGCCACCACTGCCGATTGCCGTCAACGTTTCCGCCCTGGAGTTTCGCGATAAGGGTTTTGTCGAAGGTCTGCGGGCGAGACTCTCGGAAACTGGCTTGGAAGGGCGATATCTCGAACTGGAGCTGACCGAAGGCGTCCTTATGGAGGATGCCGAGTCCACCGCCTCCGTACTGCAAGGGCTCAAGTTGATGGGGGTTCACCTTGCGGTGGATGACTTCGGCACCGGCTATTCCAGCCTCAGCTATCTTCAGCAGTTTCCCATTGATATCTTGAAAATTGACCAGTCGTTCGTCCACCGGATCACCGGCGATTCCGATCACTCTCCAATCGTGAGCGCCATCATTAGCATGGGAAAGAGCCTCCAGCACCTGGTAGTTGCCGAGGGCATCGAAACCCAGGCACAGCGCGCATACCTTCAGGCCCAGCACTGTGCGGAAGGACAAGGCTACCTGTTCAGCCGGCCCGTGGCCGCGGCACAATTTGCCCATTTACTTCAGAGGTCAATCACAGAGACTGTTGTCCACTGAGGAGTCGGACCCGGTTGCAGCTCTGGCGGTCTGAGTCAACATTTGAAACATCGCCACCGACTGGCGGGTCCTCGTGAGGGCACGCTACCCCGCGGAAGACACGGAAATGAATCGTGAGCAGATTGGGAAGAACCTACCGGGGAACCGGGATGAAACCGGTAGAGCAACCGCCATGTAAGTTCACTCCTTGTGGCCCTCCCTGGGTATGAAAGGCGCCAAACCTTGGAAATTAGCAGACGGGAACTCCTTTTCAAATCGCGTCGGCGCGCCACCCGGCATGCCTCAGCGGTGCCTCTGGACTACCAGCGGCGGATCAAAGACCTACTCGGGGAGAGAGCAATCCCAGGTATCCCACGCGGCCCCGATCATCATTGAATACTCATGTACGAGCCTCCCTATAGGCGGGCCGCGCGCCAAGCAGCACTGTCCGTCCTTTGTCCCACTTGTGGCGTGAAGCCCGGAGAGAAGGCCTTGGTCAGCCACCGTAGCCGGGTGATCAATATTGAACTGACTCTGCTTTTCCCTTCCCGTATGGTTCCGCTTCGGGCCTGTCATCTGCCTGCCAAGTCCGCAAAACCAAAGATCACAACAACCGTAGGTTTGGTCGAGGCCAGATATGTTCTATTCCATTTGGTTACTTGCCGTAGGGCTGGCTGGTTGGGCCAGTGGCAAAATCACAGAGGGAGACGGATTCGGGACAGGGGCCGACTTTCTCTTCGGAATCACCGGCGCTTTCGTGGTTCGGTGGTCTCTTGAGAACCTCGGTCTTTCCCTTGCCAATGTGTACCTGCTTCTGTTCTCCATTTGGGGAGCAGCCGCAGTCCCCGCTGTTGTGAGGCTCGGGATCAGGCGCCACAGGCGGTCGAAAGAGCGATCCCCACTCCGAAGCAATTAGCCCTCGATGCTCGCATCCCGGTCCCATTGTGCTTTCCGGGCTGGCTTTCGCAGGTGCTCAGCCCAATGCCTGCACGCAACCAGGAGCGACCCCGCGCAGGACGTATGGGTTGGCTGCGCGGGTAGCTGGCGCAAGGGTGACGATGGGAGCAATGCGCGTCACGTTCTGGGGTGCGCTCGCCGTGCGATCAGAGGCGGCGTCGTGCGCGGTTCGACACAGGCGCGTAATTGGAGCCCAAATCGGAGGCCAGACTTGCCTCTCGCCATCCCTTCCCCAGTTGGCCGCTTTGACCCTAAGGGGATCAAGGTCGCGGCGCCCATGCTTCGAGAGCAGCGAAGCCCGTGTTTGCCGCATAGGATGAGCGGCGCCCGGAGCAACCCACCAAGTACATCAGCCCTGCCGTCCCTAGTTCGATCCCAAGGCCCAGGTTTGATCCCCGCGACCTTTAGAAACGAGGACAACTGAATGTAGCTGTTATGTGATCGTCACTCAATCCAATGAGCGGTCCGGTGGCTGCGGCCAGTGGCAATTTCCATTTAAGGTTGTTCGGTCGGATCGCATTGCCAGGTGCGGTGGTAAGGCCATGAAGGAAGGTGGAAGCGGTTTGAGGTCGTTGGTCGGCGATCTGCCGACATCCACCATCGTGGGTGACCGCGCCGAGTGTTGTGCTGTCTACTCCAGAGCTGTACGCAATGCCAGCATCAGCGGCAATCCGCGGATGATGCGGAATTGCATGTCTTCACGTCCAAATCGGCGCCATGATCGCTAAATGCGAGACTGCCTCCCGGTCGACCACTTTCCTGCAGTTGCGCAATCGCGGGCAACAACTGGGTGGCCAAACGATCTTTAGCTATGAAAGCGTCTATCGACTCCAAGGCCTGCTCAGGAACATTCACTGCTCCGGACAGCATGATGATTGGGGCTTGCGGCCTAATCCGTCTCACTTCGGCCGCCGTCTCGTGCCCGTTCATCTCGGGCATGAAATAGTCAACGATTACAATGTCAACCGCCTGGGTGGAAGCCAGTTCCACTCCCTGGTCGCCGTGGGCTGCGGTCAGAACGGTGTACCCAAAGCTCTCGAGGAATGCTTTTTCGCACTCCAGCATGTCTTGGTCATCATCGATGCGAAGAACAACTTTGCTTTGCGGCTTCAAGTAGACGGGCGAGCGCATGGGCAAACTCCAGCCTTATTGTCAATATTTTGACCTGCCGAAAGCTGATCAAAATTGCTCACCATGGGCGCCCTGGCTCCGCCGTTCTTGGTTCCAGGCTCAGCGCAGGCGTCAACCCTGCTTCTCGACATGGAGATGGGGAAGGACGCCGCTGACCACACTTATTGGGATGCGGCGGCCGACTCGCTGTAGTAACCGGTTCTCGTTCGCACCCGAAGCCTGTTGCGGTTGGCGTCACTGGCCTGAACGTCGATTGCGTGATACGCGTGGCCAGCCATCGGATTCGAGGATTTGTATCCGATCACATACTGGTCTCGAATGTCATACGCAATGCTCTTCGTGATGCCATCCACCTGGTTGAGGTCCTTGGGGAAATAAGCGGTTCCGCCAGTGTTCAGGCTGATCGCCCGAAGCGCGCGGATCGTGGAACTCGCGCCCTTCGTTTCGTCAACGAAGGCAATTACATAGACCACAGGCCCGTCTTCCCGTTGCAGTTGCTGGACGGTTTCGTCGAGAGATTCCTGGCTCGCATTGTCTTTTCCGTCGGTTACCACCAGCAGAACTCGCTTCTGAATTCTCGCGTCCTGCCTTATATGAGCGGCGGAGGCCACAATGGCGTCGTAGAGGGCGGTGCTTCCCCAGGTCTCGACCTTGTCCAGCGCGGTTTTCAGCTTCGCGATATCGTCCGTGAAATCCTGGTCGAGGTAATACTGTTCCCCAAAGTTCACGACGAACACTTCGTCGTGCGCGTTGCTCGAGCGGACGAGATTGAGGGCTGCCTCGTTCACTTTCTGCCGTTTGGGTCGCATCGAACCTGAATTGTCAATCAGAATGCCTAACGCAAGGGGCACATTCTCGTGGCGAAATGACGTCATCCTCTGCAGCTTCCCGTTCTCATAAATGCTGAACGCATCGCCGTTCAAGTTCGAGATCAGGTGGTTCTGCGGATCGACCACGACCGCGTGCAGAATGACTTCTTCAACTTTCTTTCTGAAGACAAATTGTCCCTCTTCAGTCTGAGACTGAGACTGAGGCTGCGGCTTCGGCGACGAGGTGGAGTCCCGAGAGGCCACAGTTGCGCCGGCCGCACCAGGGGAGGCGGGTTGTTGAGTCGACACCGAGGGCGCGTCCGTTGAGCCGGGACGACTGTCCTGCGCCACCGCGCCTAACACGAGGGCCGCCGCTATAACCATGCGCGCAACTAAAAAGACACTTCTTCTCTCGACATCGAGTGTGAGCTGAGACCCATGACGGGTCTTGCTTGGCCTTGAGGGCTCCAACCGCGTACGAGGGGTGTCGGCAGAATGGACTCTCATTCAGACTCCACCATGAAGCTGGAGCCTCATGGACGACACATGGATGAAGAGGACCCCCCCATGGGTTGTCTGGAATGCCAAATGGCCGTAATTGATCCCGGGATGAGATCAATTACGAAGAAGTGCCAATCCGGATTTTTCGGTGTTAGTCCTCCGGGTTGGCCCGTGCCCCTGCCACCGTCGCTTGCGCCAAACCCTAGGCCCCCGATCGTCGATGGCCAGCTTCCGTCAGAAGCAGGCGGTGACCGGCGTGGCCTGCTCGGAAACAACCTGGTTAAAGTAGGTCACGTTGTCCGGAGGATTGTAGGTCCCGCTCGCGCCCAGGCGCTGATGCTGCCACTTCACAAGACCATACGGCTTTCGCGAGGTGGAACTCCTCCTTGTCTGCACAGTTGGAATAGTTCGCGTCACAGCTGTATCGATAGCTGACCACAAGGGTTTGCAGGTTGGCGGGAAGCTGTCCCCCAAGCGATTCCTTGTAGGGTCCCCACACCTCGTTGATGACGTGGCCCAGATTTTTCGTGATCAAGGAGTTGCAGTCAGAACGGATCTCGTAGGCCCTCCGAGTCAACCAGGGCTCGGGACAGCTGAAAGCAAGATGCCTGACAGCCGCACGAGGCGCTTAGGGCGAGGATTTACCAGTAGGTGAAGGTCAGCTTGTCCAACCAGATCGAATAGGGCTGCTGCTTGTAGTTGCCATCCTGCTGGTAGTTGATCGTGATGCCGTACCAGGTGGTGGGAGTCGGACTCTCGTAGTGGTTCAGCGTCGCGGTCTGGCCGTTCAACGAAATCGATTGGAACAGCAAGCGATTGTCAGAGGTCCTCTGCGCCTGGATCACCAGGTGATTCCAGGAATTGCTTGCGGGATTGCAGGGAACGCCGGTCGGAATCCATTTCTGGCCCGGGTTGTCCCAGATGTCCCATTCATTCCCTCCGGCAATGCGGCATTCGTGTCCCCAGATGAAGGATTGGCCATTGACGAACTGATTGATATCGAATTCCAGCGCCTGGGAGGCGCTTATATCCGACGCGTAGAAATAGACGTCATAGGTGAAGTTGTGGACATTTGGAACGATGGAACGATAAGGATCGGGCAAACCTTGCGACGAAAAATCACCTATCAGGTGATTATTCCACAGCGCGTCGGAATAGACGGTTTGGCCTCCCACATCCATGCGGGTGGAGTTCCCACTTAGAGCGGGTGACGTTACGGCTCGGGTCATCGCCCATGTGGTCTGGGGTCCGCCTGGCACACACGACGAGCAGATGTTGTACAGCGGCGGAAGCAGCGCATATCCCGTCCACCCCGACTGCTGGTGAAGGTTCGCGAATTGGCCCGAATTGCCGCTGGAGCCCACGGTGATCACGATCGGCGTGGTGGCGGCGCCTCCGCAGTTGTCCCATTCTTCCACGACGGTGCGGTAGGTTCCCCCCTTGAGTGTCAAGACAGTGTTCAGTTTGGCTCCATTGACCTTGAAAGCCAGGACTCCAGGAGCTGTGTAGATGCCCATCGCCGCTACTCCCGACGGGCAGCTGGTTGTGGCGGACGCAACAAACTGGACGGTCGGGCTCACCGTGCTGTTGTTCGCGGGCGCGGCTACCTGGACAGAACCGCCGGACTGTGGCCCGGCGACCGTGATCGTGATAGGCGTTTTCGCGGCTCCACCGCAATTGTCCCACTCCTGAACCACCGTGCTGTAGTTTCCCGGGTTTAGCGTCAGGGTGGTATTCAGACTTGCACCGGTCACTCGATAAGCCAGAACCCCTGGGGCCGTATAAATCCCCATGGCGGAGACTCCGTTCGGACAGCTGGTGCTCGCGGTGGCAAGGTATTGCACCAGGGTACCAACCCTCGCGTTGTTCGCCGGGGCCGTGACCTGCACCTCTGTTGCGCTGCCGCTGACCAGAATTGTGACCGGGGTTGTGCTCGTTCCGCCGCAGTTGTCCCATTCCTGGACTACGGTATTGTACCTACCCGGCTTGAGCGTCAACACCGTATTGAGCGTGGAACCACTGACGGTGTATGCCAGCACATTGGGAGCCGTATAGATGCCCATGGCGGAGACGCCCTTGGCGCACGTGGTAGTCGCGGTCGCAACGTACTGAACGCTAGTAGCGACGTTGCTATTGTTAACCGGGGCTACGACAGAAACGCCTGCAATCGCTGGGGTTGCGATCGCCAGCGCCGCAAAAAGCGGCAACATTCTCATTGGGGGGAGGCCTCTTCTGGTAGAACTGCGACAATGGGATTCCAGGGCTAAGCGCCGATCATTCTAAGGTGTTTGTTCGAGGAATCTCAAGGGAATATGAGGTATTGAAGCACTCAAAGGTTGTAGAACCTTTCGCCGTTCCACACCCGATAATTGCGCCAGCCCAGCGCCGGTCGGAGGCCTGGGGTCGCAGTCCCCGCCTCACCCGTACTCGACCAAGAAATCCTGCCCCAGGCTGGGCCCTGCCGGACCGTGCACTTGAGGGGGCGCGAGCCGGCTTCCGCTTGCGGCCCGATGCCACCCCCATTTACGAGGGGTCTTTTGCGGTTCACCAAATCGCAGAAGTGCCGTCGGGGCTCTCGTCGATACACACCCGACATCTGTAGACTTCGACACCCACCGACCTCACGCGAAGCCGGCCCTCCGAACGTGCACATCATGGTTGCCAATTTCTTGGCAAATCCTGCCATCGAGTATTCGAATCGCTCGAATCGAGTATTGCGATGGGTGATGTGAAAGAGTCGCTTAGCCCTACAGGAAAGCACCCACCGGAACGCGGGTTGAGCCGGATACTGGTGCACCCTAGAAAAATGAGCATTACGCACTCATCGCTGCTGACGTCGGGACGTGATATGGACTCCGGGAAGAACATGACTGGTCATGCTCCGCAGATTTCTCACTTTCTCAGGGATCGATGGCGCAGGAAAAACAACGCAAGTCGACGGTATCTCTGCCCACCTCTTCCATCAAGGATACCGTGTGGCCCGTGTGACCTTCTGGGATGATGTCGCCTTTATGTCGAAGCTAAGAGCGGGCGTGAGCCTCGCTCTATTCGAGAAACAAGGTGCGCGAAGGCCGCACGCCACACTTCGAAATGACAAGAACGTCCGAACCTGGTACTTGATGCTGGTGCGAGCTGTCTTCTACTTACTGGACGCCCTCCGCCTCCGTCGCGTCGTTTCGCAGCTACGCACCGGGGACCACGACTTCGTCATCTTTGACCGCTACTTATACGACCGGCTGGCTCAGATTCATTCCCGACGCTGGCTGGGGCGCGCCTACATTCGATTGCTGGTGGCTTTGGCGCCGAAGCCGGAGTTTGCGTTTATCCTGGACGCCTTCCCCGCCGACGCATTCACGAGGAAACCGGGATATCCACTCGACTTCCTGTACAGCTACCGCAGCGCGTTCCTCGGCCTGTCCGTGTTCGTTCCTCAGCTTGTCGTGATCGGGCCGGCAACGGTCGAGAATGTCCGGCAAGTGATTTTGCGGCGCCTGTCGGAAAGATCGGATGTGTTCGTGAACGCCTCTGCTGGTGGCTAGCTCCTGGGTGAACCGGCCGACCCCCAGGAATAAGTACAAAACTTTCTCCACCCGGACACAACCGATAGGTTGACCAATGTCATCTCAGACTTACTTTTGGATATCCGAAGCATGAAGGTTAATGTGGTCTCACTCTATCCCGACCGCGCGCCGCCAGCCGCATTCCTGGGGCGCCTCACGGACAAGGGAGAGCTCGAACCCGACCAGCCTGAACTCGGCCGCGAGGAGGGCATTTCGGAACACGCAGAGGATTCCGCCGGAACGCTCCACCAACCAGGTGAGTCATCCGAGATCCATGGCTGTCTTGCGGACGCTGGCGAGCAGCGCACAAAGCGGCGGGGGCGCCTCCCTCATAAGCAACCGCGATTCCACATTAAGACTTTTCTCTCGAAACCCGGCGTCGGCAGGACGATTGTGTATGCGCTGGGGAAACAGATCCTCTTTGAACAGGGCAAGCGGGCTAATGCAGTCTTCTATATCTTGGCGGGCACGGTGAAGCTCACTGTAGTCTCTCAGGGTGAAGAGACCACCATTGCCTTGCTCGGCCCCGGGAACTTCGCAGGCAAGGAGTGCATGGCGACCGTTCGGCCGCGGCGCACGGCTTCAGCTCGAGCGCTCACAAATTGCATAATAATTAGGATCGCGCGGAAAGAGATGTTGCGCGTGATCCGACATGAAAAAACCTTTACAGCATTTTTCCTCGATTACTTGCTTGCCTGCATCAGTCGAAACCAAGACGTCATTGTGGACCAACTCCTAAACTCCAGCGAAAAACGGCTGGCCCGAGCTCTTCTCTCAATTGCTAACTTCGGCAACCCAGGCAAAGCGAAGGAAGTCGTTCCACAAATCCATCAGGAAGAGTTGGCGGAAATGGTTGGCACAACCCGATCCCGAATCAGTTTTTTTATGCATCGGTTCCGAAAACTGGGCTTCATTGCCTACAAGGGGCAAAGCTCTATAACCATCAATACGGCCACGTGGTCGAGATTCGTAATGGCCTGATTCGCCACCAGACCCCACGTCCAGCCCAACATGCGAAGAAACAAAGAACGATCTCTCGAGCTGGGCGCGCAAAATGTTCAGTACGGGAAGTTTGCTTTGGTTGTGCCAACATTGAACGAGGCCGGAAACATCGAAAGAGTTCTCCGACAGGTTCAAAGTGCCCTCGAGCCAATTCCTCTTTTGTACGAGGTCATTGTAGTCGACGACGGCACTACAGATAGAACGCCTGACATTGTAAGAGCGTACTCTGGCTCGGATACTCGGATCAGGCTTATTTCTCGGCAGAACCGGCGAGGCCTTGCTGGGGCGGTTGTCCACGGGTGGCGTCATTCAGACGCCGCTCTCCTCGGAGTCATCGACGCGGATCTTCAGCATCCGCCTGAGTTGCTCCCGGCTCTTCTGGATGCTATGCGCGAGGGCTGCGACATCGCGATCGCCAGCCGCTTCGCTGGCAAGAACGCCGTGCATGGATGGAACCCCGTGCGCGCAGCTATCTCCCGGGTCAGCACTTGGGCAGCCTTGCCATTGCAACGGAGAGAGCTGCGCATTGAAGACCCGATGTCAGGCTTTTTCATTGTGCGGCGCGAAGCCATCGATGGCCTTTGTTTTGAGACCAAGGGATTTAAGCTCCTGTTGGAAATCCTGGTGCGGGCGCGCATACGTTCGGCTCGAGAGATTCCGTTTCACTTCGGCGGGCGAACCGCTGGGAAAAGCAAAGCAGGCGCGGCAGTCGCTTTCCATTATCTGCATTTGCTCGGAAGACTCTCTAGAGACGTTATCCTCAGGCCCAGCCCACAATGAAACTCGCGCTGGTGACCGCATTTCCGCCGAGCCGCAGGGGCCTGAATGAATATGGGTTTCACGTTGCGAATGAACTCAGGCGGCACCGGGGGCTCGAACTAACGATCCTAGCTGACTATCTGCCCGAGCCGCAGCCCGAGTTGCCGGAATTTTCCGTTGTGCGTTGCTGGGGATTCAATTGTCTCAACAACCCAGTCTCTGTCTTGCGTGCGGTGCAACGACTGAAGTCGGATATCGTTTGGTACAACATTGGCTTTGCAAGTTTTGGGGGCAGACCGCTCCCGGCCTTTTTCGGGCTGACCACGCCCGCGCTGACTCGATTGTGGTCGTGCTACACGCACATTACGCTGCATCAGCTATTCGAGACCGTCAACCTGGCCGAAGCGGGAGTAAAGTCTCCCATGCTCTATCGCATTGCCGGGCGTATGGCCACCCACCTATTGTTGTGCGCGAATTCCCTGTCAGTCCTGCTACCGGCATACCACCGCACCTTGCGGGCCAGATATAGCCGCGGCACCGTTCATGTTCGTCATCACGGAATCTTTGCCAGTTGTCCTGAAGCGCCCGACCTCTCCAAGCGCGGAAACCCTGTGTACCGCGTGCTTGCGTTCGGGAAATGGGGAACCTACAAGCGACTGGAGTTGCTGATTGAGGCGTTTGAGCGAATTGTGGCCAAGTCACTGCCGGTGGAGTTGATCATCGCCGGAGGCGATCATCCGAAGACTCCCGGCTATGTGAAGTCGGTGGCGGAGCGTGTCAAATACAATCCGCTCATACGATTTGTCGGCTATGTTCCTGAGGAGTCCATTCCCGATCTCTTTCAGACGGCCAGTCTGGCAGTCATGCCTTACACTTCATCGGCGGGGTCGAGCGGCGTCGCCCATCTCGCGTGTCAGTATGGCTTACCCATACTCGCCTCCGACATCGAGGACTTCAGAGAGCTGGCTGAGTACGAACTTGTCTCGATGGAGTTCTTCACGCCGAATGATGTCGAAAGCCTCGCCAACCAGCTTGTCGGCCTGCTGCACTCCCCGGAACGACTCGCCCAGATGGCTCGCCAGAACTTCTCGGCTGCATTACAGATGAGCATGCCTCAAGTCATCCGGCAATATATCCGCTCGTTCGACATGCAGCATCGCCTGAGGATGCTGCGATCTTTCTCGAAGTTACGAAGCTCCCGTCGCTGGATGCCAATTCGAAGCCTGATGGCTCGGCGGCTCGAGAGAAAGCTCAGATCTGGGTATCGACCCGGCCTGAACGATCTTGAGCTGTAGAGCTCCTACTGAGGAATGGTCGCGTTCGGTCATTGCACAATAGTGATCAAAAGAACGATTATCTTGGAAGGAAGAAGACAGGCCTCCGGGCCCTACAGCGATCATGGCCCCATGGCGCCGGCAGTACAAGTTGCTTGGGCTTGTGAGGGCGGATAGGGCTGGGGCACCCCCGCCGGCGGAGTTCGCCAAGGAACCTTGGTAAAGTCGAAGAAGTCCAGAAGATCAGGCTGGGCAGCGTCTCTCGCTGTGAGAGCCGCACCGCTTCCTATAAACCTGGTTTCCACGAGCTTGATCACTGCCGTGTGGTCCATGGGCTTGTGCGAGACGTAGTGCTTACGAGCGAAGGGCGAGAGAATAATGTTAGGCAAGCGGAATCCAAGTTGGGCGCCAAACCCTTGCTGCGCCGCCGCGTCGTTGGAATTTGTACCGGGATCTCGGTTCCCAGCCGGAGGCGAGGTTCTCAAATCGCAGTGCAAGGTCGGAGTTTGTGTTCCATTCGCCGGGATGCACGGGTTGTACGAATCCGGATTCACGGCAATGCTTGAAATGTCGGCAGGATAGTCAGTCAATACCTGGGAGTTAGTCTTGTCATTGGTGTGCCCTGGAACCGGCGGCACGTGATCGTAGGGACCGCCTCCCTCGTCATAGCTCCAGAAGAAGATCGAATCCTTCCACGACGGGCTCGCCATGAAAGCGTTAAACAGGCTCGCGACCTGAGCCTGCCCTAGCAGAATCGATTGTCCTGAGCCGGGGTGCTCATCGTTTCGACTATATCCAGGTTCGATCCAGGCGAAGCTGGGGAGGGTGCTATTCGCCAAATCTGTAGTGAACTGTCCTATCGGAGCGATGCGATTCACGTCTATGCAAAAGGCATTGTTCGGATCTCCCACGGCAGGTCCCGACTCTTGAGTGGGCGGCACGCAGGTGGGACGCTGCTGGCTCTTCAGATACAGGTAGTTGACCGAGTAGGTGAAGTAAGTAAACGTAACCGCGGGATACTTATCGATCGGGTGTCCGTTCCCGCAGTCCCCGACGTTGTCTGCTGAACATTGGTCTTCGGTCGTTGAATAATAAATTCTCCAGGACACACGATTCGTGTCGAGCTCCTGGAAAATGGTTGGAATAGTTAATTGCACCCCAAGGTTATCTTCATTGGATCCCGGATCATGCACCAGACCCTGCGTAGTCCCGCCCGTCATGGCTGCAATGCGGTTGGGAATGCTTTCGCTGGCGACGGGGGAAAACCAGCGATCCGAGACCGCGAATTGCGATGCAATGTAGTAGTAGTAGTTCAAGTACGCCTCATCGTAGTAGCCCATGGCGCGCTGCCCGGTTAAATCGGTGAATTGTCCGCCCGTGCATTGGCTGGCAGGTATGGCGCAGTATTTAGCATATCCCTCAGCGGTGTGAACAAAACCATCCATGTTCACAAGGCGAGTAACGCTAAAGTCGTAACGATTTACGTTACCGTAGCTGGGCAGCCAGGACGAAGAATCGTCGTCGATGCAGGTGCTTGTGAGCTTGAACAAATTAAAGCTCTGACCTTCGTCGTCAAGGTTGTTGATCGTGCTCAACTTGTCGTCGATGCCGTCGACGGCATAGGTAACGCCATCGTCCCCTACGCTGAAGCCATTTGCGGCGCGATAGGGATTCAGCATTCCGAAATAATGGTCGAAAGTCCGATTCTCCTGCATCATGAAGATGATGTGATTGACGGAGGCGTTGAGTGTTCCCGGACCTACCGTGACCGTCGCAGTTGCCGTTACACTTTGATTGTTCGTTCCGGTTGCGGTTGCGGTGTAGATGGTTGTGGCCGTTGGAATCACGCTCTGAGTTCCACCGCTCGCCGGCAGGGGGTAGCTGTTCGAATCCAGGTTGTCGGTAATCACCACCTTGTTGGAATTTGTGGCCACCACGGTCAGTGTGCTCGACTGTCCTGCAATCGTGGCGGAGGGATTGGCGCTTATTGTGACCGTGGGCTTTCCCAGAGGTGACACGGTGACCGTGGCTTGTGCGCTTGCAGGTTGACCGCTCGCTCCGGTTGCGGTTGCCGTGTAAATGGTTGTGGCCGTCGGAATCACGCTCTGGGTTCCACCGGCCGCCGGCAGAGGGTAGCTGTTCGAATCCAGGTTGTCGGTAATCACCACTTTGTTGGAATTTGCAGCCACCACAGTCAGTGTGCTCGACTGTCCTGGAACAATGGAGGTGGGATTCGCGCTGATTGTGACCGTGGGCGCTCCCAAGGGCGTCACCATGACCGTGGCTTGTGCTGTAGCTGTCCCGGTCCCGGATGCACTCACGGTAATAGTGTAGGTTGTGGTTTGAGTGGGAGTTACAGTTGTGCTCCCGCTCAGCGCGACTGACCCGATACCGCTATTAATCGTGGCCGATGCAGCGTTAGCGGAGATCCATGTTAAGGTCGCGCTCGCCCCCACCGCAATCGTCGTGGGGGAAGCGGCAAACGAAACAGTCGGCATGGCCCTGGTAGCCGCCAGGCTCCCGCAGCCGGTTAACAAACCAGTCGTTACGCCCAAGGCAAGGCATAACCACCATAGACGAGAACTTGGCCGCCGAGGCCTCTTCATGTCGGCGCTTGGGTGCTGAAAAGCAGGGTGAGAGTTGCTTACGAGGAACCCTATTTTTCGCGGAAAGGAACAGCTCCTCCACGCGTAGTTTTGAATGGCGGCCACATCCACAGCGCTTGAAGTCGGCGCAAAAACCATTTTGTGCCCATAACAGGACGTCCTCACTCGGGTGGACGTTCCTACTGCAGAGAAGAGGGGTCGGCGGGCGGCGGAGGCTGTAGGCTTTTCGGAGCCTCAGTCCGATCCGGAAGCTGTAGCGGAGGTAACGGCGGGGGTTTGACGCCCAGCGGGGGCTGTTGGCGCGGTGCGTTTTCCGGCACAATGGTTTCGTCACGCCGCGTTAACCCGATGGGTCTTCGCGCGCGCCGCTTCACCTCCCGAATCGCTTTCAACGCGCTATCAACGTCCTCTTGATTGTCTCCCGCGAGGGCGCCCACCTTCCGACCTTCGGCGTCCGGCCGCGTCGCATAGGTGACACGCTCACTGGCTTCCGCCGCACTGCTGGCGGCCTCGTAGTACATTTCCGCAGTCTCGCGATCTCCATTAAGCTCCGCGACATATCCAATGTTGTTGAGGGTGAACGCATTTTTCGGATCGAGTGTGTACGCTTCAGCGAACAACTTCTGGGCACTCAGCGTGTCGTTGTGATTCAGGGCAGCCACGCCACGCAGGTTGAGCCGGGTGGCCCGGGCATCGGTGTCCTCTCCCTTGGCCATGGTCTCGCTAACCGCCTTAGCATTCTGGACAGCCACTTCGCTGATGGCTCGGCCGCGCCATCTCTTGCGAGGAGTCAGCGAGACGCGTTCGTCGGAGTGAAGGCTCGCGGCTGCCAAGTAATAGCGCAGCGCCGATTCCAGATCGCCCTCCGACTCCATCGCATATCCCAGGCTGTCGAGGAGGAATGGGTTCTTGGGGTCGGCCTGCACTGCAGCTTTGAGGATAGACTCCGCCTCAAAAACCCGCCCCTTCTCGAGCAGTACGATCGCCCGTACGTTCGCTTTGTTGGACATGAAGGCTGACGCCTGGGATGCTGGAAAAGCCTCGTTTACGGGCTGCCCTTTCAGCCCTGGCTTGCTCGCCTCATCAATCAGTGCCTCGGTGCTGGCATGGGCAGCGAGGTCGTAGTACTTCAGCGCATGATCTGCATCGCCCTCGAGCTCCGAGATATAGCCGAGATTGTTCAGAGTGAACGGGTCATCCGGATCTAGGAGGTACGCTCGAACAAATAGCTGCTTCGCCTTGTCGACCCGGCCACGCTTCACCGCTTTGACCCCGTCCCGGTTTAGAACCTGCACAGGAGACAGGCGGCTCTGCTTTGGCAGGGTAATTCGAAGGTCGCCTGCCGACAAAGACGTCGCGGCCCCGCTCAGAATCGTGAGCAGCAGCAATTGGAGGATCCCGCGCTTCATTGACACCGCTTTCTGGACATCTGGAAACAGGAGGGCAATTCGGCCGAGCGTTGGATGCGCCCCGGGGGGTGGTGTTTGCACACCTTACTAATTTCTTCCGTCCAGCCCACCGGGCCCGAATCGTCATCAAAGACCCGGCATGCGCTCCGGCGGCACGTTCGCGGTCCTTTTGTCGATCGTCGTCATGGCTCATCCGACGTCTTCGGCGCAGACCTCCACAGCACCCCTCAGCGGAATGCGCCTGGGGAGGGGCAGCCCCCGTCAGACCGAGACCGAAATCCTTCCTTCGAATTCCCGCCTTTGCCCAAGGTCACAGTCAGCTTGCTGGGTGGGACCGTGGCGAAACTGGACGCGATCCGCGACCGGGCGGTTGTCCGGGCATTCGGTGGCCGGGATTTCACGATCGACTTTGACGGGCGCACCAAGGTCATGCGCGCGGAAATGGCTATTTCGACGCGCGAGATTCGGCCTGGAGCGAGAATCTATGCGGACACTATCGTCGTAAATGGCCGGATCTTCGCGAAGACCATCCGGATTGAACCGAGCCCGGCGGTGGGCGAGGTAAGAGGACGGGTAACGAACTACGATCCAATGACAGGTGTGCTAAGTGTTCGCGACGCGCTATCGCCAGAACCACTTCGGGTTCACATCACTCCCGAAACGGCAATTCGCGGAGGGGATCGACCTGCCCAAGCTTCGCAACTGGCGGTGGGGACACTCGTTAAGATTGGTTTTCGAGCGGGAGCCGAAGGCGCTGGCCAAGCCCAGAAGGTCGACATCCTTGCTCAGCCCGGCAGCACCTTCACGTTCGCGGGCAAGATTACATTCGTCGATGTCCGCACAGGCTATGTGGCCATCGCAGACCGAGCCGAAGGTAATTCCTACGAGGTAGCAGTCGATCGGTTGACTCCCGAGGTGAAGCTGCGGCTGAAAGAAGGAACCGACGTCATCATTCATGCTCAATTCGATGGGCAGAAGTACCGGGCACAGACGATCGAGCCAGCACCAGGTCGGCGCGACTGATGTCAGCGCCGGGCTATTCCGCGACTACAAGATCATCGGATGCTCAGCTCACCCGCCCTATCGCGCAGGGTCCTTTGGACGAGGTAGTCTCGATCGTGCAATATGTAGCGGATAAGGTTTCCAGCGTAGCGGCATAAGCTTTTCAAATCCGTCCGATACCAACAGCAGTTCGTCATTTCGGGCGACAATCCGCAATAAAAGCGGAACTTCTCATTCACTGCCGTTGGCGAGACCAACATCGCCGCGGCCATCCGATGGTTGCCCTCGATAATCGTCAAGGGACTCCTCTCGTCGACTCCGATCAGGAGCACGGAATTGGGAACGCCGCTGCCGCGCAAGTCGGCGGCTACCTCGCGCATTTTTTCCGTGAACCAACTTCGATCTGTGGACTCAACCTTGGATCGAATCCGCTCGATCATTCTGACGAGGTAAAAATCGCCCTGGGCAAACTTTCGCCACTGTTTTCTTGGGAAGGCGCGCACGCGCGCCAGGTCGGATGGCTGAAGCTCGATCTCCCACCACTGAGTGCTTTCCGGCAGTTCTCGCCAGAGCCTTCCCCGCCGACGGAATAACAATGCCTTCCGGACTGCGTTCTCATGGACGTTCCCGACGTCGGCGTCAAAGACAATACAAGCGGCCTGTTCTCGATAGCGATCGAACTCGGGCTGGTAGAACTCGGCTTTCAGGAACTCTGCGATGACCTCATGTTCGGACACTTCCCGGACTTTGGAAAATCCACCTGACACCAACGAGGGAGATATCTCTTCGGTCGAGCAGGCGATCTCCCGCCAAAAAGGGACGCTGACGGCCAGCAACAGGCCGAACATCAGAAACAACTGGACCATGATCACCTGCTGCAGGGAGTTGTGGAACAGCCAGATACCCACCGGCAGAAGTGTACTGAAACCGAGCTGAACCCATGTAACGTTGGCGATCCTTCGCGACATCTCGTACGTCAAAAGCACTACAGCGACTGAATAGATGCTGGTCATCGCGCTATAGGACGCCAGCAAAGAGGAGAATGGCGCATGGCTCGTGCCGAGGAATCTTTCACCCAGAACGGCTGTCCAGAGCGACATCGGAGTCAGCCAGGCCGCGATGGTGAACAGCGAGGTCATCCCCGCAACCAGCCAGACCGCACTCTTTAGAACAGTGCGGCTTGCTTGCTGATGGGCACTGGCCGCCGATACCGGGAACATGCTGCTGATCACAGACCACGAGAACATGTAGACGACTCGGCCAACCAGGGCCACGGCGGCGTAGAGTCCGGCCACAGCCGCAGGGAAGTAATGTTTGACAAGGAGAATGTCCAGATTGCTGACGATGACCTGCCCCACAAAGAAGACAATGGCCTGCATGCCTTCCCGGAACGAAGCAGGTATCCCCGCACGAGCGTCGACCCGCCACTTCCTCCCTGGAGCGGCCGCCCAGTACGCGATGACGATGGAGGCCACAACAGCTGCGATCACGCCGGTCACGCCCCATCCGTAGCGCAACAGGACGAGCGCCGTTCCAAACTTCACCAGGACTTCCAGCACGAAATTGACAGCGAGGCGTCGGAAGTCATAGAGCCCCTGCAGCATGCCGCGCCGGACACCCAGCGGTATGTAGACCGCAGTTCCCAGCCCGAGTAAGGCAATGTCCCGTGACGAGGGAAGATTGAGATAGTTTGAGATTGCGGAACTACTGAGAACCAGCAGGACCCCCAACGCCAGGCCCATGTGCCACGAACGTCGCAAGAGATCCTTGTAGATCGCAAACTTGGCCGGAAGTTCCGAGTTCTTGGCTACAAATTTCGAACAGACAAGCTGAAAGGCCAGGGTGACGGCCGACAGCAGCATCAGCAAGGTGTAAATGGCGGTTGCATGTCCGAATCCAGCTGCTCCCAACCCGCGCGCAATGGCAATGTTGTAGAGGAGGTTCGTGGCGCTTACTAGGCCGGTACCAAGCAAAAGGATGAGGCTGCCGCGCAACATGCGCGTGCGCAGTACGACTCGGCCACCGTCGTCAGGAAATGCCAGCGCGGCGCCGGGCGGGGACGCGGTCCGCGCAAGTACGGCCGTCGGCCCCAGGTCTCCGTCTTTTTCTTCCAGCTTGACTCTTTTGTCCAAGAGCAAACTCCACACTGGATTTTTCGGACAGCTCCGCCGTGAAGGATGCCACACGGCTCATGAGCGTGCTGCTTCTGCTTCGCTCCCAGCTTTCTCCGACTCACCCGCATCCCGGTAGAGTTGCGCCAAATCAAGTCGCAGCGCGATGGGATACAGCACACCTTCGGGCCCCGAAGGCGGCATTCCCTGAAGGGCGAGTTCGTACTCCCGCAGCGCAGCTTGGTTCTGGCGGTTGGACCGTGCGAGCCCGGCACGCACCGCGTGCAGCCGGTAGTGATTCGGCTCCAAAGCCTCGACCCGTTTCAGGAGCGGCTCCGCTCGGCCTGACTGCTTCGCATTGATAAGAGCCTGCGCGGCGTTCAGTTGTAGCTCAACCTGTCCGGGAGCTTTGTTTGCTGCGAGCACAAATGTCTCCGCAGCTTCGGATTTCTTCCCGGCCAGTTCGTAGGTGTAAGCCAATTCCGCGAGGTAGGTCGGCGCCTCGGAAGGCACAGACTTCAGGGTGGGTATCGCGAGATCGTACTGCCCGGTGTCGCGATAGTACGAGGCGACTGAACGCAGCACGTCAGGATCGCGAGGAGCCGTACTGCGAGCGCGGTCTAGAAGCTCTTTGGCATGGCTTTTGTCTCCCAAACGCTCATAAGCGCGCGCCATCAGTAGCTGGTTACGAGCAGAGCCATGGATTGCGTCGGCACGAGAGAGATAGGCCAGTGCCTGCTTCGGATCCGATGGCAGAACGAGCTCGCCGGCCAATTGGAGGTCCGCTTCGCTCTTAGGATTTCCCGCAATCACCTGCTGCAAAATCTCCTGTGCGTCTGCGCCTCGGCCCATCTTGACGTATGTTTGCGCGAGGCCGGAGAGGCCCTCGATGGAGGACGGTCGATCATGAAGTCCTCGTTTGTAGGCGTCCACGGAGTTGGAGTATTGGCCTGCCAGCCGCGCCGCGTACGCCAGAAGGAACCACAAGTCGGGATTCTGGGGGGCAGCCTTCGCAGCGTACTGTGCATAAAATACCGCCGAACGGTAGTCGTTCTTTTGCAGGGCCGCCTGTGCGGCCCGTGTTTCGCGGGCTATTTCGATGCTCGATCCCCAGCCCATTCCTGAGTCCTGAGGAGGGGTGCGCCCTGGGCCTTTCCTGCTGGGCACAACCCGTGAACTACTGGCTTGGGAGCCGATTTCGAAGGTTTGTCCAAAAGAGGTGACACAGACCCCAAGGGTGACTGTGGCGATGAAGCATGCCCGGGTCGTGGCGCTTGTTCTGGTGTCGCTCACTAATTCCTTGGCCGCCCCTGCGAAGAGTCCCCAGTGCGGCGGCCATCAGATGCAGAAACAAGGATGTCCGGTTGGCCCATCCGCAACCTCTGGAACCTGCGGGGAAAACTGCCTTAGGGGGATAGTTTGATCCAACCCTTTTGCGGTCTTTCTGAATCCAAGGGTCGCTCAGTAGCGTGTTTAAAGGGGTTACTGCTTTGGCCTCAGAAGCAAGCTACCTGCGGCGACCGATCCCGCTCGCACTCATCGTGCTGTTGGCTGTGTCCATTCACGGCCCGCTGTTGCTCATGGAGTTGCCGGCTTCGACCTCGTATGACGCTAATTTGCACGTCTTCTTCGCCTCTCATTACGCACAACACTGGTTCAACCCGTGGAATGAGAAGTGGTTTGCGGGTTTCTCGCAGACCACATATCCACCTTTGACGCACCAGTGGATCGCCCTTCTGTCACACATCGTCGGACTCACCGAAGCCTTCATGCTGGTGGAGTTGGTGGCGATCGTCCTGTTGGTGGTCGGGACCTGGCGCTTCGCCAGGCTGTGGGTGGACGATCGCGCCGCAAGTTTGGCCGCCCTCCTTTCGGTGTTCGCCGGCACGGTTGCTTTCCTGGTGTACTCGGCAGGCCAGTTGCCCACCATGATGTCGGCGCCCCTGTACCTTCTGGCGCTTCCCTACTTTTACCAGTGGTCGCATTCCGGAACCCGGCGCGCGCTGTTGAAAGGTGTCGCACTAGCTCTAGCCGCGGCCTGCGCCCACCACGTCACCCTCATTTTTGGCTCGGTTCTGTTCGCGGCTCCTGTGCTCTGGTTGGCCTATTCCGATGCCCGTCATGAGGGGCGAAGCACCTCCTCAGTCTTTGCCAGAGCTCTCACTTTCGTCATGGTAACGATCGTCGGGGTCGGAGTAGTGCTCCTCCCGTACTGGATCGCGATCCTCCGTCACCCGATCGAACAGATGCCGATTCCACACGGCAGCCGGTTGAACTTTCTGCTTAACTGGATTCACGGAGTGAATTACTTTGTCGTGCCCTACGGAGCCTTAATACTAGCCCTCCCGTTCATTGTGCTGCGAGCATCGGCGGTTCCCCGTCTGCGCGTGCTGCTGATTGCCTTCTGGATTGCATTCTTGTTCGGGCTGGGGGGCACCACACCGCTGCCCCGATGGATCTTCGGGCGCGCGTTTGAGATTCTAACCTTCGAGCGATTCACCCTTTGGGCAACGCTGCTCGCCCTGCCGATCGTCGGCCTTCTAGCCACGGATTTGATCGATCGTTTTCACTACCCGGGAGCCTTTGCACTTGCCACCGTCGCCGTTTGCACTTTGGCCCTGGCTCTCGGCTGGTTGACCTGGAGCCCGTTCCGCACGACTGGCGGCCTGAAAGTGGATTCCGTCGTGAGCTTCCTGAACCGCGATGGACATGATCAGTACCGCTACCTCACGTTGGGATTTGGCAATTCACTTTCGAAGGTCTCCACCTATGCCAACGCGAACAGCGTCGACGGAGAATACAACTCGGCGCGTCTTTTGCCCGAGATGACGCGCTTTGGCGCAGCCCAGTTGACCAGCGCCAAATTCTTCGGTACCGCCGGAATGGACTCCCTGCGTGCAATGCTGCAACATGCCCATCAGTACGGGTTGAAGTTCATCTTTGTCCATGACCCCTATTACAACCCGCTTCTCGTATTTGCGGGATGGAGGCAGGTCGAAACCTACGATTCCGGAGCGATCACAGTCTGGTCGAAAGACGACGTTCCGCCCGCGCGGAAGATCACTTCCGATGCGGTTCCGGCGCCGTGGGAAGGGTGGATGTGGGGCCTCCTTCCGATAGGTAGCAGTATCCTCGCCATCTTGTTTGCGGCGCTGCTGCCGGATAAGGCAGTCAGAGTCCGCGAAGTCGTGGCGATACCCTCCCGCTCCCTGGACCACGCTTATGCAACCGAGGCTCACCCCTGAGGCGCGCTCTGCCACTCGTCATCGCGCTGGTAACCACCGCCCTGGTGGCCGCTGGATGGTGGCGAGCCGGAGGGTTTGAACTTCGCGCTGAGCGCTCAGCCGGTACACCGGAACGGGCCGTCGCTGCCTTGATGGCCGACATTCAGGCCCGCAACTGGGATCGCGCATACGCCAGCCTGGATCACGCAAATGGTATTCAGGAGTCGGACTTCATTCACGAAATCGCCGGCACAGAAGGCAGCCTGCGAACGTACTCAGCTTTGCAAAGCTTCGACGCCTGGCCCTTGCACGCGGATGCGAACCGCTCCACCCTGCGGGTCCGGATGAGTTGGTCGAGCGCGGTTGGATCTCTGGACGAACTGCGGGACTTGTCGGCCGTTCGAGATGGCGAGGTCTGGCGAGTCGTCTGGAGCAAACCGAACTATCCAAAGGTGCCGCTGCAGGTGTTACCTGTGAACTATTTGCGATGGGACGTGATCGGACGCCGATCGGATGATTGGGGCGCCGCGAGCGTGGATTCACCGCAGGTTCGCATCACGTCGATGAATGCGGTTGAGCGTCCAGACCGCGTGCTCATCCTCGGTGAACTCGAGAACGAAGACACCGTTCCAGCCTACGTGAATGTGAATGCCGCGCTGTTGAAGCCCGACGGCTCTCCTCTGGATGAGCAAGGCAGCTTCGACGCGATTTCGCACAAGTTGCTTCCGAAGCAGGTCTCTCCTTATCGCATTGACTTCCCTGGCCTCCGTTTGAGCCAGGTGAAGAGTGTGCGCATGGATGCGCGGGCGCTGCTGGTACCCGCCAGCGCCGATCCGGTGATCTCCGTGGAAAATCAGAGGATCGACAAAGACGTGCTTGGACGAAAGATCCTGAAAGGCGTTTTGGTCAACCAGAGCGGCCAGACCGTTAACATCGCGCAGGTCTTGGCAGCGTTCTACGACTCGAGCGGCAAGGTGATCTGGGTTTCCGACGGCTATCTCGATCAAGCCCTGCTGCCCCAAGGTCCAGTGCCTTTCGCTGTGAGCATCCCGGACGAGGTCGCAGCGCGCGTGCACAGCTACCACGTGGTGGTGAACCACTATATCGCTCCGACGTCCTGAAACCATGCCCAAGGTTATTCTCACAGTTCCCCTTTCCCTCATCCTGCTGGCACTGCCGGCCCTGGGGCAGACAACCCCGCTTCGAGCGCCGTCTAGCGTGCCGCTGGTAGCTCGTTCTCCATCGCGACCAGCGGAAACGGGACAGCAACCTTCTATCTATTGGGTCCGAGCCAGGTCGTAAGACGAACCATCCAGCTGGGCCAAGATTTGCAGATTTTGGGCTCGGACGTGGTGACATCAGGTTCCTACCACGCGGTTGCATGCGATGCGAACGGTTGTGCCGTCTTTGCCCGCGCGCTTGAGCTTCCTGGTCCATCCATCGCGCGTCCCGGTCTCTGCCTCCGATGCTGTCAACGCCACCGGGTTGGTATTTGACCGCTTCGACAATGCCGTCCTGGAGGGCACGAGCGTGGAGTTTCATTTTTCCTCAGCCGCCGGGAGCGCATTCGGCCGGAGTGTTTCAACCGCCCACGGTATCGCATGGCTGCCAATTGGGTCGACTTCGAAACAAGGTCCACTTCGGGTGGTGGCTTCCGTGGGAGAAACCGCAGAAACACGAATCATCCAGCAAGTGGCCTCGGAGGCATGTGGCCTGCGGATGCAGGCAATTTCAGGTCCGCGAACTGTCAGGCTACAAACCGATCCAGTCCGCGACTGTGGTAACCCCCTCCCCGACGGAACAGTCGTTTCATTTACGAAAACCGATGACGCTGGTAGAAGCGCGGTCGACACCCCCATCAAGAAGAGTGTGGCGAGCGCCCAATTTGCCGTCTCAGGACGTGCGCGGATTTCGGTCGCGTGCGGTGTGGTGCTGGGAAACGAGATTTCTGTTGGCGGTCAACCGCGATGACAAACGAGTCGCATTTCGCTGGTTGCCTGGGAGTTCTGCTGGCTTGCTTAAGCCTGGTCTGGTTGCACGACGTCTCTGCTTCGCCGGTACAGGCAGGATCGCTGCCCAGGGTCATACTGAATGCTGAATCCATCGGCCCGCGTTGCATCGAGCAGAAGACCGGCGAGATCGTCACTCGCGACTATGCCAAGCTTGGCGGGATCTCGCCGAGGCCCTCGAAGCCAATCGAACCGATTTATTGAATGACCACTTCACGGGAGGATCCAAGCAACGCCTCACGCAACGGATCTCCGAACAGCAGAAGAACGGTCTAAGAACTCGCTACCTCGATCACGGCCACCAGGTCAAGGCCGTCTTCTACTCGCCCGACGGAGGAGAAATGCAGATGCAGGATCAGGCACAGATCGAAGTGCAGGTGTTCGACGGGCGAAAGATGATCTACGCAGCCAGCCCTACCTCAAAATATTTGGTGCTCATGACCCCAGGCGCAGATCGCTGGTTTGTGCGCTCTTTGGAGACCGTTCCAGACGATGCCTTCTGACGTGACGCTCTGCTCTGAGAGCCCGATGCCGACGTCGTAGCCAGGAGACCTGTCCATGCGCAGAAATGATTCTTCCACAGCCAGGAATTTCGACGCGATGGGAACAGTGTTGCTGGTGGACCGGGACCCGCACAGCCACCATTCCTTTGCGAGGCAGTGGTTCGAGAGGGATCTTGACTACGTATTGGGGCTCGACGAAACAGACTTCTCCGAGTTTCTCCAGCACGCGCAGCTTCAACCTGTTGCAGAAACGCGATGAGCCGGGCGAAGTCTCACTTACCGGCGAAGATGGCAGGAGTTGGGAACTACACAGCACCGCCGTCAAACTCGACGATCACATCGGCCATAAAGTGACCGTCACTGGCACGGTCACCCGCGAGTCGAAGGCGGAAGAAAAGAAAGAGGGGCAGGTTAAGAATGCATCTGGCAAACAGGAATATGGTGATCTGCGTGTCAGCAGCCTGAAAATGCTCAGCAAGACTTGCAGCAAGTGACGTTGATTTGGGCCAGTAATGTTGCTGGCCCTCTTTTTTCTTGGACGGTTGAGATCCCGGAGTTGACCGGTATCCACAATGCCGGGGGTAAAGTTTTCCCAGTTTCCTGAGGGTGTATCAATTCACAACTACCTGGTCTACTTTCGTTTCATCATCCAGCCGATCAATGTTGCTGCGGTGAAGCCTGCCGCGAACGCCGTGGCAACGGTTAGCACAAGGTGCCTCTGGATGGGTTGAATTCTGTCATTCAAGAATTGTTCGGCGGCATCGCCGCCTTGCTTGGCGGCACGCCTGACTACTCCTACTCCATCCTGGATTGGATCGGCAACCGCAGTGGTTGCGCGAGAGACCTGCCCAGCTGATCCGGCGATGTAGTCCGCTGTTCTTCCGACTGCGGTTTCTGACATGGCTCCTTCGCTGCGTTGCGAGTCCGTCTTGACACATCCGCTTTTCCCCTACGGCCTTTTCAACCCGCCCGACGCACTCTTGACCTTGGCCAGCTTTCTTTGTCAGCGTTCTTCAATTCTGCATCCTCGTCCCGGTGTCCCAATTGACCGTTCACGCTGATATTGCCACCTTGATTCCTCTGGTCCTGCTCGATGGCCCCCTTGCCTTGATCTTGATCCTTCGATTTGTCCATGGGCACTGTCGCTCCCTGCTCATGTAGACTAATTGCCATTCGAACAAATTCTTCATGTGTCATTGGGTTCCTCTTTTCGTCACGAAAATACGCCGCTTGGCAATGAGTAAGGAAGATAGAAAGAAGGCCCGCGGGGTTCGCGGCCTAGCAAAATCTCTCTTTTTCGCATCGGGCAAGCTCCGAACCAGGCAACAGCAACAAGCCCGTAGCGCGCAAAGTTGCCTAGGCTGAGTGCGGAGCAGCAATTCTCAAAACCTTGACCGCCGGCGACAGCTGCTGCCGGCGGTCATAGGCAGGCAGGACGGGCGATCCGCGCCGACCTCGCGTCCTTCCCTACGAAGCGCGCTCAAGCTCACCTTAATGATCTGGCTAGGTACTACAACCGAACCGTTGTTTTCGCGTCAATCCTTAAGCGGTTGGGCGCTTGGGCGTAGTGGCGGGAGAACCGATAGCAAATGCTGCGGTCGCACCGACTAGCGCACCCAGGATCGCAAAGCCAAGGTTCCTGTACGTATAGGAGAACGTAACCCCGGCAACGTTGATCGTATGGAGAAAACCCCCGGCCCAAGCCTCGCTGGTGGCCGCACCAGACCGGAGGAGGCTCGGAACCACGATTCCGGCGATCAACAACGTGATCGCCAACTCGATTAGCAGTTGAAGCAGAGGAAGAGCCTTCTGCCTCTTCATGCTGTCTCGTTTCGGACTCACGGCGACTTTTTCAAGGAACCCCATTCTCGCGGAACGGCGAATCTCTGGAATATGGCGAAGTGGGCCAGCTCGCTGACATCGCGAGAGGGTTTTCGTGCAGCGCTTCGAGTCTACCTCCAGCTGCTGCTCGAGCGCCGGTTGCCCGCTCGCGGGAACCATGTGGTTCGAAGAATCGATCCACTCCTCGGTCGTAACGTGGTTCATTTATCTTTCCCCTTTTCTTAGGCCGTCCGTTCCCCAGCCGCCGGTGGCGCTAGACCTGGCCCGTTGAATAAGGGGATTTGGGGGCTGGAAAAATATAGGCGGGCGCAAACTGACTGGCCAAAAGGGGATTCGTCCTTGGTATCCACTTCTGTACATCGTCTTCTGTACATCGTCGCTTGATAGCGACCATCACCGTGATTCTTTCTCTTCAAGTGGCAACTGAAAGCGCCTAAGGTCATTCCCTGACGGCCACGTGGAAACCAAGAGGAACTGCTGTCGTGACAAGGAGCGCCGTTCGGAAACACGGGGCTTGGGTCGAGTGCCGGGAGCACCCAGCCCGGTGTCGGTCTCCCCACTTTCGAACGGGAACAGAGGCGCGCAAAACACCACCCGTCAGAGAATGAGTTGACGAACTAAGTGCTTCACTGTATTGCTCGTTAGCAACAGTTGGAGTAACGTTTGGCCGGTGCGGGGACTGGCACTTTGGTTGGATTCTTCCAAAAAGCGACCTCGGCCCACGTGGGGTGCCTTCTGTAAAAACACTAAGCATCTCGGATTTGTCGCGAATACTCGATGCTGCCTCGTGAATGCGTGGGTCTTGCCGCAAGCACTGATCTCGCCCGCGAGGTAATTGGTGGTCAAATGAGCTTCCCCCTCTACGACGATCAACTCCGGGAGTTGTGTGCCCGGATCATGGCGGCGCAGGATCTCGAGGAAGTTGAAAAGGCCGGGACCGAACTACGCAAACTTCTCCGTGATCAGGAACAACTCCACGCGAAGATTCATCGTCCCCCTCAACGACCGCATTGCGTCGAAGTAAGCTTCGCCAGCAGAGCAGACTAACTCTTCTTCTGCCTCCCTTTGTCTGCCGCAGTAGGTGTGCCTGGCGATCGTCTTCAGGTCAGATCGGCAGTCCGGCTCAGCATCGCGGTGCTCGCAAACTCCTCTAGAGAGACGCTCAAGGGCATCCACACTCGGTGACGCTACTTCGAGGAGAGGATGACCGCGCCGCTCGTCTGGCGCGTAAACGTAGCCAGTGGACTTGGGTTGTTGTAGTCGTCGGCGTAGTTAATCATTTCCGAGCCGTCCAGATACAGGCCGGGAGCGAAGTATTCGGCAAGGTTGCGGGTGCCGCTGGCGCAGCCAGTGCCGTTGGTACAGATAGCTCCTTGGTGCATCACTCCCGTCACCGTGGTCTGGGCGAAAATCGGGATGCCGGCGAGGGCGTTCTGCGACTGCGCGAAGAAAATCCGCCACTGCGCGGTCGCGTCATTATTGTTGGCCGAGCTGGTGCCCCACCAGGTGATATTGACCTTACCGGGGTCGCCCGCCGTGATCCACGGCCCGAGGGCGCTCTTGGTCCCGGAGCCATTGCTGACGCGCACCGGGATCGTCCAGGTTGCGGCCTGGTCCCCTGAGACGGTCAACAAGACGCTATGACTGTCGGAGAACGCGATATAGAGATTGCCGGCACGGTCGATGGCGAGCGACGGGAAGACGTTGACCAGCGAGGTCCCGGGCGCCGCAGTGTAGACGAGTTTCACGAGGAAGGTTCTGCCGCCGTTGCTTGAGCGCGCTAGGTAGAGCGTGTTGCCGGTAGAACCGAAGAAGACCGTATAGATGTTTCCGCTGGGATCGAGCTCGAGATTCCCCTGGTCGCCCGGCTGGATCCCGAGTTCCGGCGTAGTGACCGGAGTGATCTGCGGCCAAGTGATGCCCCCGTCGAATGACTTCGCCACGAAGATCGACTCCGTGCCTGCCAGCAAAACCCCTGATTGCTTGTACGTTAGATACAGCTCGCTAGCGCCGTGTGTGGCGATCCACTGGCGGTCCACCAGGGGCAGGTCGGAGGAGAATGGATTGACCAACCAGAGGCTGCCGCCGTCGGTTGACGTGCTCTGCGTGCAGGAGCCCAGCCAAAGTGAGTTCACGTAGACGTTTCCGCTGCTGCCGATCGCAAGATCTTCGTCGCCGCCACCGACGCCCAGACCGCGCGCCACTGCGGATGCCGCCTGCGCGCCGTCCGGCTGGCCGAGATACTGGAACGAGTTCCCCCCGTCCATGGACTTCCACACGTCGGTACCCGCGGGCACACCCTGGATCGCGGCGGTGTAGATGTTGCCCAGGGCATCGGTGCGCACGCGCCCTTCGAGACCCTGAACGCCCAACAGCAGATCACTCGGGCCGGGCAAAATCTGCGGTTGACTGAAGGTGAAATTGCCGGACTTGTAGCGCGCCCTGCCGAGCGGACTCGTCGGCTCCGGCCCCAGCGTCGCGTTCCCAGCGTAGGTTGCGTTCACCGTCGTGAAGGCGACGACCTGCACGGCGTAGGTCCCCGAAGGCAGTTGGCCGCAGTCGGCCAACTCAAAGCTCGTCATCCCCTGGGCCGAGGAGCACACTGTATTGCCGGCACCGTCGTAGATATAGAGATCAAAATCATTGGTGTTACTCGACCAGTTGAGGCCCACCTGGACGACATATTGAGGATTCGAGGAATAGAAGACACCGGGCACGTTCACCTGGAGCGTGAACATGTCGCAGTTGACGCCGGTACAAAGCGAAGGCGCGGCGGTCGCGGCCGTGTAGGGCCCGCCAGCCCAGGTCGCGGCGCTGGTCTGTCCACTCGAGGGTGCAGTCAAGGTTCCGCTGCCGGGCGTGGCCGCGAAGGCACACGAGGCCACCGATATAAGACAAAGTGTCACGCAGGCAATTCGCACAGTGCTCTCCTCCCGACCGCCAAGATGGGCCGGGCACTCGTAATCGAATGATCAGGAATGCCAACGTAGTTGCCAGCGCCATGACGCGTGGGACGAATGGGTTTGCCCTGTGTGGGCCACCACTGTACTCCGCCAAGGAATGGCAAAACGTGCGCGACGATATCCCGCTTCAGGCGGAAACTGAATGAGGAAGGTTCTGTAGGAAGCCAAGGGAAACACTGTATTCTTCGGAGAAACCCAGTCCCATACTCGAATTTGGATCGAAACCTATCGAAACCAACCATCGCGATCTGGCAGATAGCGACCTGAAGACAGGATAGCGACCAAGGGCGCGGATGTAGTTTTCGGCGAGGCGAGAGAGCAGCCTGACGCGTCAGCCGTCTAGTTCACCACCAGGCTTACGGTTGTCTTGTGGCTGAGATTGCCCGCTGTTCCCGCGATCGTGAGAATGTAGGTGCCCGCAGGAGTTCCAGGAGGCGGTGCGGGTGTGACGGCGAGGGAGTCTGTATGCGTGACGCCCGCATAGGACGCCGAGACCGTGATCGGGGTGGAGGTGGTCACAACCCTGGTGCTCACCGTGAAGGTCGCGCTGGTGGCTCCGGCCGGGATGGTCGCGTTCGGAGGTAGAGTGGCGACAGCCGGGTTACTGCTAGAGAGGGAGACGAGGGCGCCACCATTGGGGGCCGGTGCGCTCAGCGTGACGGTGCCTGTCGAGGGAGACCCTCCAATGACACTGCTTGGGTTCAGCGTGAGCGAGGTGAGGGTTGGACCGGGCAGAGGAACCGGGGTCACCGTGAGCGTGGCGGTTTGCTGTTGGGATATGCCGGCTTGGGACGCGGAGATGGTCACCGGTGTCGAGTTGGCTACGACCGTGGTCGTGATCTGGAAGGTGGCGATGGCCGTTCCGGCAGCGACCGTCACGCTGGCCGGGACTGTGGCCACGGAGGTATTGCTGCTCGAAAGGGAGACGACCGTGCCGCCCCCAGGAGCTGGGCCACTCAGGATCACCTTCCCGGTGGAAGGATTCCCGCCATTGACGCTGGTTGGGTTCAGCGTGAGCGAGGTGAGGGTCGGACCGGAAGAAGCAGCCGGGGTCACCGTGAGCGAGGCGGTTTGTTGTTGGGATACGCCGGCTTGGGACGCCGAGATGATCACCGGTGTTGAGTTGGCTACCGCCATGGTCGTGATCTGGAACGTGGCGCTGGCCGTTCCGGCAGCGACCGTCACGCTGGCCGGCACTGTTGCCATGGACGTATTGCTGCTCGAAAGGGAGACGACCGTGCCGCCCCCAGGAGCTGGGCCACTCAGGGTCACCTTGCCTGTGGAGGGATTCCCCCCAGTGACGCTGGTTGGGCTCAGCGTGAGCGAGGTGAGGGTTGCAGAACCCGGCGGCTGGGGTGGGACGGTGTCTTTGACACCGCAGGAGTTGGAGCAGAGCGAAACCGCAAGCAGTCCGAGCGCAGCGGCAAGACCAGGGCGCTGACGTGAGGCTCGGCCCAAATGCCCAAGCGTCGCCGAAACCAGCAGCCAGACCACCCCGCAGGCCAGAAACCAGACCAGGGCCGCGACCCTCTCCCGCGGAAGCGGAACCATCCGCATGGAAGCTGCCGGTACCATGAGCGCGCGGGCTGTGGTTTGCACGGTAACGGTGGCGGTCATGGGGTTGGCGCCGTCGAGCGTGACCGCGGGAGGCGTGATTACGCACGTGGACGCCGCCGGGAAACCGTTGCAACTCAGCGTGACCGCCTGATTGAATCCGCCGCTCGGGGTCAGGGTGACGGTGTAGGTTGCCGACTGTCCAGCGTTGATGGTTGTGGTGGTTGGGCTGGGGGACAAAGAGAAGTCTGCGGGAGATAGCGCCTGCAGTGCTTGAACGAGGTCCAGGCGGCCATTGCCCATGTCCGGCCCAACCGGGACGGCGTGGGCCACCGCGGCGGCGGCTTGAGACTCATTCGTCTTGGCTTGCTCGTTCAGCAGCAGCGCGGACCCGCCGGAAACGAAGGGCGCACTGAACGAGGTTCCCCAGCCCGCGGCGTACGTGCTGAACGGGTACGTGGTGACAATGCCCTCCCCGGGGGCCGCGACCCAGACGACTGCGTTACCATAGTTGGAGAAGGAAGAACGCATGTCCAGGTCGTTGGTTGAAGCGACACCCATCACGGCGCTTTGGAGTGCGGCGGGATATACGATCTTCTTCTGGCCGTCGTTCCCCGCGGACGCGGTCGAGATCAGTGCGGACTGGCCAGCGTGATCCAGCGCCGACGCCAACTCGGGGGAATTCGTCGTGAATTCGAAGCTCATGTTGATTACATTCGCGCCGTTCTGGGTCGCGTAGTAGATCGCGCGCACAATGTCGGAGAGGAAACCTGTGCCGTCGGAATGGAAGGCTTTAAGGGGCAACAAATTCACTTTCGGAGCGACCAGGTGAATGACGCCCATCACCATCGTGCCGTGGCCAAAGGCCGCGTACTTGGGGTTCTGGTCGAGGATGGCGGCGGAGGACTGGTCCAAGATCGCGGCACTGGATTGATTCACGATGGCTGGCGACGGGCAGGTACTGGAGTTGCAGGAGGGAGGAGGATAAGTAGGAAAATCTGATGCGGTCAAGTCGTTCAGCTCAGAAGCACCCGGCTGGTTGCGGGTGAAGTCGTAGCCTTGAAGAATGACACCCGCGAACGCTGGATGGTCAGGGTCAACGCCCGTGTCGATGTCGGCCACGATTCCGGCGCCGCAGAATTGTTTCTGAGCGTCTGGTACGCGCACGATCGTCGCCGCGGGTTGGTTCACGTAGGCATTCCAGGCGGTTGAACCGCAATACGTTACTGGTGTTCTATCCGACATCAGCGCGGCCGGAAGGGGTGTGGGGACCGCACTCAGACCCCCCAGCAGGCTGAACAACTGGTCCAGTTCGACGTCTACGATCCCCGGAAGTGGGCGCAGAAGGTTCAGCAGAGTGGTTGCGTCAAGGGGAGTGGTGAGGAGAAAGAGTTGGTTCAGAGGATCGCCCAACCCGCGAACCACAGCGCAGTTCCCGAGGAGCGGGAGACCGCAAAGCTGTTGAAGCCCCTGCAGACCGAGGGTTGTCCGGACGATGATTCGATTGTCGGCCTTGGCCGGCGTGGCCCACAGCATTGCCAACAGCGCGGCAAGCAACCAGGTTCGGCGCTTCATGACGCTCTCTCCCCTTGAGCAGTGGTTCCGCACCTTCGTTCGCTTCCGTGCGAGGCGCCGGAACACCTCGGCGAGAATATCCCCACTTCGGCTCCAACCTGGATCACCCAGCTACAATTCGGACGGCATCCCATCGACCCGCTCGCTTTTGCGCACTCTTTCTCACGAGAAACTTGCGCGCCGCTGCCAGCTTGGCAAGTCATTGCCGGCCCAGGTTGGCGAGTGCCACAGCATAAGATGCGGTTGACAAGTGAATAGCTCGCTCTTTTCTGCCGGGCGGGTTCAGGGCCCGGCCGGGAACCGGCAAAAGACGCCGCTCCGTAGGGCCCCGGCTTCTTACTCCTTGCCACGCCATTCTCGCTTTTCACGCCGTCCACGAAATCCAAGACTCTCGCGCTTGAGAACACGCAGGCTCGCCAGAGCATCTTCGATGGCGTGCCGTTCAGAAGGACGATCGCCGGTGTCCGACATAGCCTCGAGGCGGCTGAGAATCGCGGCTTCGGCGGCAGCGACTCGCTCCTGCAATTCATCCTTGTCGAGTTCAACCAGCGCGTCTTGGAAAAGCTTCTGCCACTCCGGGTATTGAACGTTTTCCATAACAATGCTTTCAACAATCTGGCTTCCCACTTCGGACTCCTTGTGAACTACCTTTAGAGAACCGTAGACCCCGATCTCGCGGGTTTTTACCGCTTCCCGTCAAACGATTGGCCGAGGACATCCTGCAGCGAAATCATGACGGGCTTATCACTTGCCCCATGGAACACCAACTCCAAGTCACCGCTGTTTTCAATCTCCTCGCGGAACTCTCCGAATTGATTCGTGGTTGCCTGGACCACACGACCGCGCAGGTTGGAAAGTATGAAGGGCACGTCACGTCCCACGACCTCGGGGTGGCGTAAATCCAGCAATTGTCCGGTGACGACGACGCTCCGGCCGCCAATCTGGGCTTCGATCTGCAAATCAACCTGAAAAGGATCCGCCCGATAGAGCATTCGTCTCGTCCCGGCGCCGGCCGATCGCACTCCCTCCAAGGCAGGCTCGAGGAAACTATCAAAGAGAACCTCGATTAGGCCGCTTGCCGCCTTCGGCTCCCGCGCCCACTCCGATCCAGCAAAGGCCGCCTTGGCGATTTGGACCGCTCCCTGCGGGGGCTGGTAACTCCCTTCTGCGGTCGCCGCTTGCCGGATTCGCTTCCATCGCGAAACCGCTTTCGCGCAGCGCGTGCAGCCGCCTTCCAGATGCTTTTCCATCGCTAGTTTCCGGCTCGGCGCAGCCACCTGATTCACGAGATCGACCCACTCCTCGGTCGTGAAATGTTTCATCTGTCACTCTCCACTGAACGTCCCTTAAGTGATCCGCTCCCCAGCGGGCGGTGGAGCCGACCCTCGTCCACTGAATAAGGGCGTCTCCCCATTCGAAAAATATAGGCCAGCGGAAATAACTAGCCGGGGGAGTCGGCATCGCCGCACCGGGAGCGCGAGCCAGGATGCACTAACCCATTGTCTTCCCAGCGACTTTCCCGACCAGGACAAACGGGGCCCAGAAGTAGGGATGAGGATTCTCTTGTCGCAGGTTCCTCATGGCAGATCGCAGGGAGAGCGCCATATCGTCGCTTTGGATGTAGCTCCTGTAAAACTCCTGCATGAGCTCCGCCGTGCTGCGGTCGTGCACGTCCCAGAGGGACAGCAGCAAAGAGGTTGCACCCGCGCAGAACAGCCCGCGTTGCAGTCCGAGCAACTCGTCGCCGGCCGCGACAAAATTCATTCCGGTCGCGCAACCGCTCAGCGTCACAAGCTTTGCACCCAAGCGCAATTGATAGAGATCGTACAAATTCACGTATCCGTCTCCCAGCCGGATGCCGGAAAACATCGGGTTATCCTGGCGGTAAACACCGTGGGTTGCGATGTGCAGCAATCCAGTCTCCGGGCCTTTCTCGCGAAGAACCGTCGCGGTAGCCTGCTCGCCCAGGTAAAGTTCCGCCTGCGGCAGCAAAGCCGAGACGGCTTGGACCTCGGTGACAATCTGGGGGGCGCGATCGTCGGGGATCCCAAGAACGAGGGAGCTGCGCGTTTCGGTCGTGGCCTTCTGCTGGCACAGAGCAAACACCGTCGCGCTGGGCGCGTACGAGACCGTGTAAGCATCCCCGATATACTCATCGCCATTTCGCAGAGCATGGAAGGGAAGGAAGTGCAGCGCTCCGTGGGGCACGACCACCAGCCGTTGCGCGCGGAGATGGGGACGCAGAGGCGCGATCAGTTCCGTGTAGAGACTTTCCAAATGACCCATGGTGGTCCGCAGCAGGGGCTGTTCGAACCGTTGCACGTAGCCTGTGCCCATACGGAACTTGGAAAGCTGAAACCGGAGCAGTTGCAACAAATGAGCAACCCGGGAGACGATTGCGACCGGAGTGATCTCCACGGTCTCGCGTGTGACAACCGCCGCCACCAGCCGATCTCCGGCTGAATAATATTCGATTAGCGCGGTGTCGGCCGGAAGAGCGGTCTGTAGTTTTGCCATCGAAAACTCGGCCGGCGCTTCGAGGCTTGCGCTCTCCTGTTCGTGGGCAGGCAGTTCGCGCAGGGCTCGCAACAACTCGTTCTCACGTTCTTGGACCCGCTGCTGCAGGCGCTCGATGCGTTCGCGGGAGATCCCTTCGGGACGCAGTTGTTCGAGCTCGATGCGGTGGTAGAACCAGTTGAGCTCTTCGCGTAAATCACCGATCTTTCGAGCCTGCTTGCTGTGCCCCGCGTCGCCCAGCGGCAGGCTCTGGCCGCTCCGGAAAATCATGGCAGTCATGCTGCGGGATTTGGCTGCTTCCATGCACGCGAAGGCCTCGTCGACTGGGATTTCCGCCCCCCGCACATCCAGGTGCAAGTCCACCAGCGCCTCATAAACCTCGAGACGGTTCTTGACGAACGAGATCTTTAGCTCCTCGCCCCGCACGTGGGTACGCATGGTCTCGAGGGCTTTGCGGGCCTCTTGATAGGCTCCGCGTGCGGCCGATCGATCGCCCCGTCTTGAAGCAATCTGTCCAAGTAGAAAATGGGTCTGATACACGAGCACCGGTGTTTGCATAACGGGCAATTTTGCGGCAGCAGCTCCCGCTTCCCGCTCCGCCCTGGCGAGATCCCCAACTTGCAGCGCGATGCGCGCCAGCAGAAGACGCGCCAGCACAGCTTTGCCGGGCAGCGCTGAGTGGTCGAAGAATTGTGCCGCACCCGCGCCGAGCTGCCGGGCTTCAGAGTAGCTTCCTTCATGAAACAGCAGGAGTCCCTGATACAAATCGAGCAGCGAGGGCCAGACAACATTTTGTTCACGGGCGAACATTTCCCGGGCTTTTGCGAATCGCTCGAGCGCCTGCGGGGTTTGCCCCTGCTGGCCGCACGCGATTGCCTCGTTCGCCAGCGCCTTCGCGGCCTCATAGCCCATTCCAAGCTTCTCGAAACGGAGGAAGCCCTGGTGAGCGATCTCCCGCGCTTCGTCGCTGAGGTTCAGCTCCAGATAAATCTCTGACAGGTCCAGGTGGCAAAGGGCCAGATGATACCCGTCGCCCGACACCTCACAGGCTCGCTTGGTCGCCAGGAGCATCTCGATCGCCCGACTGTATTCGCCGCGGAAGTAATACAGGTAGGCAATGTTATAGTCCGCCTGATCGCGAAGCCGCGGCAGGTCGTACTGCACGCACAGTTCGCGAGCTCTCTGATAACAGTCCAGAGACCTGGGAAAATCGTTCATACCGACCAGGCACATGGCCACATTGCTCAACGCCACCGCGGCATGTTCCCACTCGTGATAGTCGGCCAGCGCTTGGTAGGCGCGCTCGTAGTGCGCCAGGGCCTCGTCGAATCGATCCTGCCGGTGAAATATGTTGCCCACATTGTTTTCGAGACTCGCCAGTCTCTTGCCCTCGCCCAGGCGAGTGAAAATCTCTCGCGCGTGCTGCGAAGCCGCGAACGCGCGCTCGTATTCGCCCACAAGAATCAGCGGCTGAATCGAACTGCTCAGGGTTCGCGCGGCTTCCTTCCAGCTTCCACGGGAGGCGTAGATTTCGTAAGCCTGGTCGTGGTGTTCCACAGCCGCGCGATTCTGTCCACAGGCGTGGAGCGCGTTTCCTTTCGCCCGCAGCGCAAGGGCAACGCCTTCTCTGCCGCCAAGCTGTCGCGCGATCAGCACTACGGCCTCCGCCAGGCGCAGCGCTTCGCGCGCGTCCAGGCGGATTTTCTTGACGACCAGCGGGGCTAGCTCTTCTACCACTTGTGCGCGGACCAGCATCGGGTGGCGCGATAGAAGCTCTTGCCGGTCCGCATCGTTTTCAAGGCGCGTCAATTCCGGCAGCAGTTGGCAGAACGAAATCTTGTCGTGAGCCACGGACATCAGTCGAATCCCAACTCGCCCAGTTTCCGCCGCAGCCGTTCGATGCATTTCTGACGGGTAAAACCGATCGAGCCAACCGCCAGACCCAGTTCGCGGGCAACCTCACTGTAAGGGCGCGGAGGTGTTTCAAAAAAAAGTAACTCGACCAGCCGGCGGCACTGCGGAGGCAACGTTGTCATCGCTTCGCGAAGCATCTGTTCTTCATGGGTCTGTTGCACCAGGGCCTCCGCGATCGCCGGAGTCTCCGGTTCCGGCAAGTCCGGCTGAGAGTCGCGGCTTATCATTCGCTGGCTCTGCCGTTTCCAACTGCAGCATTGGTGGTGTGCCACCTGGATCAACCATTTCGGCAGCGCGCGCGGCTCACGCAATTCCGGGAGGCGCACCAACAGCTCCATGCAGGTTGCTTGGAATACGTCGGCTGCCTCCTGGGGCGGTAGACCGTACTTCACGGGGATCGAGTAGATGAGCGCCTTGTACTTCTCGATCAGCAAGGACCAGGCTTCTTCGCTTCCTGACAGACACTCCCGGACCAGGCGGACATCGTTCCAGGCGATCGCCGGCTTTTTCGTCAGTCTATCCATCACCAGAGTCATGGGCGCAGATTCTCCGCCCCCGTTCGCATGTAAAGCTGCTCGACATTCCAGAGCACATAGGGTTCGAGCACCGCGGGATGAAGGTTGCCAACCGCATTCTTTGCTCCCACCAGAATGTCGGGACTGGCCAGAAAAATCATCGGTTGGTATTGCGCCAGAATCTCCTGCACGCGGTCATAGAGTTTCTTCCGTTGCGGGTAGCTGGTTGCCGTTAGTTGCGCCTCCAAGAAGCCGTCGATCTCCGCCTCCCAGGGCGTGGCCGGATGCGCTTGGGAGGGATTCCAGAGGTGGGTCGCGCCCCGCGAGAGCCAAACATTGACGTCGCTGTTCGGGTCTGCATCGAAGCTCACAAGCCCCAGCACGCAGGCCTCGTATTCTTTGGTCTGCGTGACGCGATCGAGCAACGACCTAAATTCGAGCGGCACCACCTGAATGCGCACGCCAAGCTGTTTCAAATCATCTTGAATCAATGTCGCCATCTTCGTGCGCTCCGCGTTCGAGGAGCTCGTCAAGATCGAAAACTCCACGGGCTTCCCGTCAGCGTCGACCAGGACCGATTCCCCGCTGGCCTGGTTCGTCCACCTGAAGCCGGCTTGGCGGAGGAGTTGTCGTGCCTGGTCGAGCGAACGCGCCGGATGTGGTATCGCGGCATCGACCCAGCGCCGATTCCCAGGAGTGACCGGCCCCCAAAGGGCCGCGCCGCGCCCCTGATACACCAGGCGCACGATCGCCTCCCGGTCAACCGCCGCCGACACGGCCTGTCGAAACTTCTGTTCGCGGAACCACTTCTGTTTCCTTGCGATTTCAGGCGGGGTCTTTTCGCCAAGATCATTCAAATTGAAGAATAGAAAGTTATATTCGAGGCCAGGGCCCGCATCGACCATCTTGTAAGTCCGCTGCTGGCGGGACAACACCGAGAAATTCTCTGCACCCAGCCGGCTGATCACGTCGGTCTCACCAGACTGGAAACTTAGCACCTGGGCATCGGAGCTGGGCACAAATAGAAAGGCAAGTTCGTCCAGATACGGCAGGCGATACCCATTCGTATCCGTCTTCCAGTAGTAGGGATTGCGCTCAAGAATTAATCGCTGGCCCGCCACGTATTCCTTCAGACGAAACGGGCCGAGCCCGGCCCACTGAATCGCCGGCGTCGACAGCGTTCCTACCTGTCCGAGCTTCCCTTCCTGGTACGGTTTCTCAAGCAAGTGGCGCGGCAAAATGGCCAAGCCGTCAAATACTCTCTCTCCCACGCCATAGGGCTGCGCGAACTGAAACACCAGCGTGTACGGATCCAGCTTGCGGACCGCAATGGGCTTACCACCAACCACCAGAAGGTCGCGCTGAGGCGAGTGCACGCTTTCATCCAGATAGACGCGAAATGTGAACAGAACATCGTCTGCGCCCAGGGGCTGTCCATCGGAGAAGCGCAATCCCCGCCGCAACGTCAGCGTATATTGAAGTCCGTCAGAGGAAACCTTCCAGGACTTCGCCAACGCAGGTTCTGTAAGTTGTGTCGCGCGGTTGATGTGAACCAGGTCGGCCTGCATGGTGCCGATCACGTCCCGGGAAGGCGCGTCCATCGCAAGTACGGGATTCAAAGTCTTCGGCTCCGCGCGCAGCGCCACCACCAGACGCCCGCCCGCGCGCCCCAACTCGCCGGAAAGGGTGTGCAAATCCTCGTTGGGAACCCCCGGCTGGGCCAGTGCAACCGCGACTGCGCTCACGCCCCCGGTGAAGACCAGAAGAAGGCGCAAAAACCTTAGACCCTGCCGTGAGTTTGCCCGGTGGTTTCTCACCCCGCGCTCTCCTCACTCCAGCCTTCCATCTTGCCGGAGTCCGCCCACTCCTGTAAGGCGCTGGACAGGCCGAGGTAGCCCATAAAGAATGGCACCATGGCCAGAGCGGGCAAGTACATCCACCAATAGGACACCAGAACGCTGTATTGCTGCAGATTGGCCAACAAGTTCCCCCAGCTCGCCACTGGCTCCGGCACGCCAAGCCCCAGGAACGACAAGGTCACCTCCGCCAGCACGTACTGCGGAATGAGAATCGCCGCTTGCGTCAGCAATACGCTTGAAGTCTCCGGCAAAACGTGCCGCCGAAACAGATACCCATCGGAGGCTCCGAATCCAATCGCCGCCCGCAGAAAGTCGCGCTCCTTTGCAGTCAACACCACGCCTCGAACGAGTCGCGCCGGACGCGCCCAGCCTACCGCCGCACTGACAACAACGATCAGAAGAAAAGCTTCCAGCGGGCTAACCGCGAGCGGCAGGAACCCGCGCAGGGCAAACAGCAGGTAGAGCCAAGGCAATGCCAGGAAGAGTTCGGCCAGACGCATCAGAACTTCATCTCTCCAGCCCCCGTAATAGCCCGCCGCCGCTCCGATGCCTAGGCCGATGAGAAGTGTGATTCCCGCCCCGAGCAAACCCGCCAATAGAGAGACTTGCCCACCGTAGAGGATCCTTGAAAATTGATCGCGGCCATAGCCATCGCTGCCCAGCAAATAGATGCGGCCCCCGTCGGCCCCGAACAGGTGTCGGCGGCAAGGCAGCAAGCCCAACAATCTATAGCTGGCGCCGGCAGCGAAAAACTCCAGGGGGATCGCTCGCGCAGTGTCCTCCTCATATTGGTCGCTCGAGGCCTCACGCGCACGGAGCGGGTAGAAGAATGGACGCGCACGGATCTGGCCTTGCGGGTCCACCAAGTGGAGCGTCATCGGGCGTGCGTAAGGGCGCTCGCGATCCTGTTCCACCGGATCGTAGGGTGCAAAAAACCCCCCGCAGGCGATGACACCATGCAGTGCGACGAGCACGACCAGCCATTTGTCAACTTTGCGAGAGGTGGTCATCTAGCCAATGGCTCCGTGCGGATCCTTGGATCCACCCAATAGAGAAGCAGATCCGCGATGAAATTCCCGATGACCAGAAAGAGTGCCGAAAGAAGAACGCCACCGAACACGATGGACAAGTCACGCGAGAGAATGGCCTCTACCAGAAGCGGACCGATACCCGGCCAGCTCATGACGACTTCCACCAGCAAGGAGCCGCTCAACAGCGCGCCCATGCTGAAACCAAACAAAGAGATCAGCGGATTCGCTGCTGCGGGAAGAGCATATCGATACAGAAGCCTACGACGCGAAATGCCGTGACCTCGAGCCGCTCGCAGGAACGGCGCACCCAGCACCCCGGCCATGGCGGCTCGCACATGCCTGACGAGCAGCGGCAAAGCCGTCAGAACCAGCACCAGAACCGGCAAGATCATGTGTAGCGTAAGATCGCGCACCTTATCGATCGGCGAGAGGCTCTCAAAACCGATTGAGACCAAGCCGCCGGTCGGAAACCATCCGCTGCGCACCGCGAATAAGAGCACAGCGAGCGCGAGCGCAAGATCGGGGACTACCAGCAGCCCTGCCATGGTCCAGGAGATCAGGGTGTCCGGGAGGCGTCCGAGGCACTCTGCACTCCAGACTCCGAGGGGCAAGGCAAGACCCCAGGCACACAGAGTGGCAGTTACCGTCAGGAAGAGTGTGTTCCAGGCACGCCCCCAAAGCAGCGGCCCGGCGGGGCGGTTGTAGGAAAAGGAAAAACCGAAGTTCCCGTGCGCGACAGACTTCACCCAGCTCGCGTAACGCACGGGCAGCGGCCGATCGAGCTGATACTGCGCGCGCAAAGCCGCAACCGTTTCGGGCGCGATCTGGGGATTCAGGCGCATCTCATCGAAGTAGCTTCCGGGCGCCAGGGAAGTGAACAGGAAGGTAAGAATCGATACTCCAAACAGCAGAAAGACAGCATGCATCAGTCGGCGCAAGAAGAAGCGCATCCCGACGGTCTCGGCGGGCGCGGCCTCTCCTTCGATCCCTGCGCTGCGGGGATGGACCTGGGCGTGGCTCTTCTGTCTGGGCGCGCACAAAACCTTCTGTGGCACGCCCTGTGCCACAATCCGGCCGCGATCCATCCGCGCGACTTCATCGCCCACATGGGCGGCCATCGCCAGATCGTGGGTGATAAAGATGTATGTCAACCCCAACGACGATTGCAGATCGGACAACAGATTGGCGATCTGCGCCTGCACGGAGCAGTCCAGGGCCGACAACGCTTCATCGAGAATCAGGAGTTTCGGCTCGAGCACCAGCGCGCGAGCGATAGCTAGCCTTTGTCTCTGTCCACCACTGAATTCGCGAGTTCTCCGGCGGGCCATCTCGCTCGAGAGACCGACACGCTCCAGCAGCTCGAGTGCCCGCTCACGGGTTTCGCGCTGCCCCCATTTTCGCTGCACAATCAGTGGCTCTGTCAGTATCTCCAGCGCGCTAAACCGTGGATTAAGGGAACGCGCGGGGTCCTGAAAAACCAACTGAATCTGCGGACGCACCCCGCGCAATTGTTTCTCGTCGAGCGCTGCAACATCCCGTCCTCCAAACCAGACCCTTCCCGAGGTTGGCCGCTCCAGGCAGGCGAGGCACAGCGCCAGAGTGCTCTTACCCGAGCCCGAGTCACCCACCAGTGCAAGCGTCCTCCCCGAAGCGACCGAGAATGAGACGTCGTTGAGTGCGGACACCACCTCTCCCGAGCCCAGAACTTTTTCGCTCTGGTAACGTTTCACGAGATGATCGACCTGTATAAGTGGCTGCATACGCTCGCACCGCGCCATGTCTCAGCCGCCAAACTTGAAACAAGCAACGGTGTGTCCGTCGCTCGGCGATACCGCCGACGGCTCGCGCTTTCCGCAAGCCTCCAATCGATCCGGGCACCGTGGCTCGAATCGGCATCCCTGAGACAGAAAACCGGGCTGCGGTGAGTCTCCTGCGATGACGCGCAGCTTTATGGCTCGATCGGCTTCATCGGTCCGGCCAAGCGGGGGCGGTAAGCACTGAAGCAGGGCGCGCGTGTAGGGGTGCAGAGCCGATGAGAGTACACTCGCCGTCGGACCAATTTCTGCGACGCGTCCGGCATAAAGAACGAGAACCCGATCGGCCAGGCCTACCAGCAGGGAGGGGCTGTGCGTGATCAGAACGATGGCAAGTCCGAACTTCTGCCTGAGACTCTGAAACACCGAAAGAATTTCACGCTGCGTCGTGGGGTCGAGAGACGCCGTGGGCTCATCGGCAACGATCATGGCTGGCTGGCAGGCGATCGCTTGGGCGATCAGCACACGCTGGCGCTGGCCTCCACTCAACTGATGCGGATATGAGGATGAAATCCGTTCGGTCTCCGCAGGAAACACGCTTGCGAGAACCTGCCGCATCCTTTCCCTCCGGGCTCTCCTAGGTAGGCGTTCATGCGCGGCCAGGATCTCGCTCACCTGATCGCGGACACGCATCGTCGGATGGAGCGCGACCGAAGGTTCCTGATCGATCAGCGCGATTCGTCTGCCGCGAATGCCCTCCCACTCTCGAGCATCCGCCTCGAGAACATCCCGCCCCTCGAATCGGATGCTGCCTTGCTGGACCCTTCCATTTGCCGGAAGCAGACACAGAAGAGATGCAGCCAGGGTGCTCTTCCCCGATCCCGATTCTCCGAGCACGCCCAGGATTTCGCCGGGCCTGACGTCAAAACTGACATCCACAAGGGCGGAACAAAACCCGCCCGTGCGCGAAAAGTAGGCGACGTGAAGATTCCGTACTTCCAGAATGAACGCCATGTCCCGGGCATTGGGAACGAGAACCCGGCGTGATCTTACGCAACGCGCGTTGCTCGTTCCAGGTGAAAGAAGAGCTCTTTGCTAACTGGCGCTTCGTGAACCAGCGCTTCAACGGCCTTCACAATCTCATGGCCGCAACCCTTGTGACCGCTCCTCTGAATCCAGCCCGGCGAGCGGCTTCCAGGTGTTGCCGAGATAGATCCTGAAAAGTAATCAGGAACATCAGAGGGTGAGGAGTGCTGTGAAGTATGGGGTCCGAGCAGTGAGACGAAACGAGACTGCGCTCTCCTGATCCACCCCCAAACGGGGCTCGGCTTTTGGCGTTGCGCGGCACAAAGATCCCGCGCAACGAAAAATGAAGCCGCTATCCCAACTCTTCCCCACAGAGGCAGAGCTCTTGACAGCGGCCTTGTCGCTACCACCGTCACGGGCCCTCCTCCCCCAAGTCGAGTCCGTGACCGCGGCATTCGTTGGCTGAGGGAACAAGAAACGCCGGTTGGCGACTCTGTGCTCTCACCCAAACCTTTGCACTAAAACTCGCGGCTTAGAACTAGCACGACTATGGCCGCGGAACCAGGGGGAAGGATCAGAAGCATTGCTTAGCCACGCTACTGAACTGGGTGAGAATCCCCAATCAGTGGAATACTGTAGACCAGGCGACAAACATACTGTAGATTCACCGCTCCTTCAGATTGCCCCTGGAAGATTGCCCCCGGACTTCCTAGCGGGGCTTGTCTTTCTGGCGTAAACGTCCTGGCGTAAGCGTCGGCCCTTGGACGCGTGCCCGGGGGAGGCTTTTCCGCTGGCCCTCGCATCCCAGTCTGGCGCTCCTCACGCAGCTTCTCCTGGAAGCGGGGTAGGCTGAGATCGAAATACAGCTCGCGGCAGAGTGCGCGGACCCGCTTCCCTGGACTCATCGATACCCGCTGGGGCGAACCGTCTACGCTGGCGAACTCCAGCGACTCGTGATATCGTGGCCCGAGTCGGTCAACCGGCAAGTCGAGCCGCGCGCCATCCTTGTCAATATTCCGAAAAAACCGCGAGGAGGCAGGTATGTCCAGGATTGTCAGACTCAGCCTAAGCGAAATTCTGGCAGGTCCCGATGGACAGCCTTCGAAGAAGTTGTCTCCGCCAGGGTCAACGGCAGCGATGAGACCCCACAATCCGCCCTCCACGCAAAGCTCCACCAACACGTTCAGGCGTAGCGCGATCGCACTCCTGGCCGTTATCGTCGCCCTCCTGGCGCGCCGTGCGTTGGATCCTTTTCTCGGGACGTCCTTGCCCTACATCACGCTGTTTCCAGCCATCGCCTTCGCTGCCTGGTATTGCGGCGTGCTGCCAGCAGTCTTGACCGTTGTGGTTGCGGGGCTGGGGGCGCATTCCTGGTTCGTCGCACCCTCCCATTCGCTCCGCGCCGTAGATGCAGCGGATCTCGTTGGCATGGTTGTATTTTCCTTGGCTTCCATGGTTATCGTCGCACTGGGAGAAGCGCATCGGAGGAGGATGGAAGCCGCTCGGAATGCGCTCGGAGAATTGGACGAGCGCGTCCAACAGCGTACCATTGAACTGGACGGAGCAAATCACAGTCTCCGCGAATTGTCAGCGCGGCTGCTTCAGTTGCAGGACGAGGAGAGACGACGCATCGCTCGCGAATTGCACGATAGCGTCGGCCAGACGTTGGCCGCCCTGACGATGAACCTGTCGGCTGCGCGAGCCGAGATCGATCGGCTTGCGAAGACCGCTGGCACACTCGCGGAGAGCGAGGATCTGGTTCGGCAAATGAGTACAGAAGTGCGCACCATCTCTCACTTGCTACACCCCCCACTGCTGGACGAGGCAGGCCTGGAGTCAGCAATTCGCTGGTACATTGAGGGGTTCGCGCAGCGCAGCAATATCCAAGTCGGGCTCGACCTGTCCATGGACTTCGGACGCCTTCCGAAGGATTTGGAAACCGCCATCTTCCGAACCGTTCAGGAATGCCTCACAAACATCCACCGCCACTCCGAAAGCCCTACCGCAGAGGTTCGTATCACCCGTTTGGACGGTGATGTTCGCGTGGAGGTGGAGGACAACGGCAAGGGCATACCGCCCGATAAGCTCGATCAACTCGCTGCGCCTGGCACGCCTGGAGTTGGAATCCGGGGTATGCGTGAAAGAATCCGGCAACTGGGCGGAACCTTAGAGATTGATTCCAAGGGTAAGGGTACCGTAATGAGGGCTAGTCTTCCCATCGCCGGCACGTCATCTACAGTGGCAGCTTGATGGTTCTCTGAACACGATCGAACCTGAGCCCACGGACCCGGCTACACCCTGGTCCGCTTCGTGAAGCACGGACAGCCGTTCTGGCTGACGAGTTGCGCATCGTGCTCCAGAAAATGCTCATCCACCGAAACAGTGTGCGCTGCCCTGAATTCGGTTCACACTTCTCGAGCTGAATGTCATCCCACGGGCCACCGAGCTCCCGAACCTCTGATCCAGCCAGGAGTGACGGTGCGGCGAATCCGCTTTCAGGAAAGAATCCCTTGTGACGGTCCGGACACTCGATCAGCCTGAGAAGAATCGAGGCCTGCATGCTGTCACCTCCATCCTTTGGCGCCATGGCAGCGGTTCGGGGTTAACCGCGCAGACCCGAGGCTGGACCCAGGCGTTCGAACCCATGATCCCTGCAAGCCACCCGAGAGCGGGGGTCGACTCAGCGCGCGGAAATGCGGAAAAGAAAAGGGCGAATCCTCGCGAAGACCCGATCTTAATGCCGGTCTGAGGATTTCTAGCTCATCCCTGAATAGAGTGTTTGCCTCAATCCGCACCGAGGAAATTTTCGTCTGGATTTGCATGTACCTTCCCAATTGTTCCCCACACCCCGACGATGTAGCTTTCGAACTGCCGGCGAGAACCGGGAGCGATGTCCATGCGCGTCTTAATTGCCGATGAGCACGTAACCTTTCGAGAATTCCTGAAGTCGTTTCTGTCCAGGATTCCCGAGTTTCAAGTCGCGGGAGAGGCTTCCGATGGCCTTGAGGCTGTCGAACTCGTCGCTCGTCTGAAGCCAGACTTGGTCTTGATGGATATCGAGATGCCGCGCATGGACGGGCTTGAAGCCGCGCGACGAATTAAGGCTCATCACGATGGAACCACTGTCTTTCTGCTGTCGGCAGTGGCCGATGAAGCACATCGTCAAGCGGCCGACAGAAGCGGAGCGGACGCTTTTCTCCCGAAGAACGCCCGCATGGGCCACGTTCTCGGAGAGTTCATCGCGCGCAGTCGCAAGGGAAAAAAAGCAGTTCACAAGCCGCGAGTCGCTTGAAATTCCTTAGAGCGGCCCGGCAAGACGTACGTACGGTCGTCGGACAACAAACCGGCGAAGACGTGTTCAAGAGAAAATCGGCAGAATGGGACTCAGAGGGCGAAGCTATGAGTAGTGCTGCCCAAATCGTGGCATACGATTCGATACCGGCCGGAGCTGTGGAACAGGCTCAATGGTACGCCATCCAAACGCGGCCCAAGCATGAGAAAAAGGTAGCGGCCGAACTTGATCAAAAGGCCATCACTGCATATTTGCCGCTGGTCGAGCAGGTACACCGCTGGAGCGATCGGTTCAAAGTTGTGCAGGTTCCGCTGTTCTCTGGGTATGTGTTTGTCAACACACCGATCAGCCCGGCCGTGCGTGTGTCTGTCCTGCGGGTTTGGGGCGTACTCGGATTTGTCGGACCCCAAAAGCAGGCCATGCCAATTCCCGCCCACCAGATCGAGGATATTCGCAGGCTGTTGGCCGGCAACGTGCCCTTTGCATGGCACTCACTTCCCAGGGTTGGCCAGAGAGTGCGCCTCTATGGAGGCTGTCTCGATGGGGTGGAGGGCGTACTCGTCGGTCGGCAAGGTGATCGGCGCCTGGTGATCTCTGTGGAGGCAATTGAACGGACGTTGTCGATCAGTGTAGAAGGCTACAAAGTGGTGCCGATTTAGCAATTCTGCGGCTGTTATCCGCCCTTTGAGCCCCTCCTCAATTGCGCTGCGCGAATTTACAGCGCGAATCGCCTAAGTAACAACCAATGGGTTTTGATTGATGAGCCAAGCTGCAGGTGGCTCGACCGCCGTCCAGCCTCCCGATGGCCGCCGCCGCTCGCAGAACGAGGCTTGGTGGTCGCCCATCACCAGCCGAAAAAATGTACTGGATTATTGCCAACGAATACAGGACTTCACCCGATTCCGTTTTCTCGGAGCACGATGCTAAATCATCCTACTGGAACGGCGCACATGTGACTCACAGGGCGAAGCTGTGAGAACCGCCCGTCGGAGTTTCACAGCGCCTCGGACACCAAACCACGGCTGTCGAGCAGACTCAAGGGTGTACCCCCCAGACGCACCCCCGCCACCAGAAGGCGGTGCCGGCAGAATTGAATCGGAACGGTGGGATTCGGCGGAACTCATAGACAGGCTGTACCAATCTCCACAAACCAGAGCGAAGACATTCGCGAGCGGTCGGCGTTGAACGTTCCCTCTCATAGGGAGCATCCATTTCCCGAATTGGGCCAGTCGGTGCACATTCCGGGGAGACTGTCTCGACGGCAAGCAGCTCGCCCTCGATCGCTTCGGGCATTCGTGACACTCTGACAGAAAGGCGGTACCCGTGAACGCCATCCCGAACACGACCAGCGATCTGCCGGTCGCG